>Ga0233430_1003152_pt1 | contig 17218 bp, 14 predicted proteins | sample SI_118_April2016_2_FD_179883 | JGI IMG/M metagenome (GOLD analysis project Ga0233430, IMG submission 179883) | Seawater microbial communities from Saanich Inlet, British Columbia, Canada - SI_118_April2016_150_MG | ecosystem: Environmental > Aquatic > Marine > Inlet | place: Canada: British... | reverse complement strand
CATGTTAGGAGATGTCACCCCGGAAACCAAAATTAAAATAGTAAACAAAACCGGTGCCTTAAAAGATAAACACTCCAGAGTGGAAATAGATACCAGACTTAAAGGAACAAAAAACATAATTGTCAGAGAGGGAAATGTTTATATTGGTAAGGGCAGAAAAGACAATAAAAATATTCTGGTAATCCCTGGAATTTCTTCAAATCATGCAACCCCCAACATCATTGAATATATCCTGTCTTTAAATATCAGCTTTAAAACATCCAGAGATGTATCTCTCTTAAAAAAGATCAAAGCTTTGGGCGGAAAATATAACAGACTCAAAGACTGGATACTTGAAACTGATAATATCAAATGGGATGATAAATATCTAAATCTTGTGGACGTTGAAACCCTGTTTGGAGATACTGCAGAAAAAGTAGTTGAAAAAATAATAGCTCAAATCAAATAAAAGACCCATACATGCCTGAATATAAAAAAAAACAGATGTATTTCTATCTCATTGTCTTAAGTATTTGTTCAACCGCCGGGCTCCAATGCTGGGCAACCCTTTTTGACAATTTCAGTGTCAATATTGTCGGACTTGACGGCCATCATATAGGTGCGCTGCAATCTGTTCGTGAGATTCCAGGTTTTCTGGCTTTACTTGTAACCTATGTGATTTTAATCATTAAAGAACACAAATTGTCTGCCCTGTCCATTATCATCCTGGGGGCTGGTCTTTTTGCCACCGGCTTTTTACCAAGCTTTTCCGGCCTTATTTTCACAACCTTGATCATGAGCTTCGGGTTCCATTATTATGAAACAACAAATAAGTCCCTGACACTCCAGTATTTTGACAAACTAACATCACCTCTTGTTTTCAGTGCACAAAGAAGCTATGCCGCCGGTGCCAGCGTTGTGGTAGGTATCATTATATTTTTCATCGCCCCCTTATTAAGCTATAAAACCATGTATATTATTTTTGGGGGTATAATCCTGGCCTGTGGTTTATGGGCCATCACAAAAAACCCTACCAACAGGGACATCGTTCCCCAGAAAAAACAATTGATATTGAAAAAAGAATACTGGCTCTTTTATTTTTTAACTTTCATGGCAGGTGCACGACGTCAGATCTTTATGGCATTTGCCATATTTTTACTGGTAAAAAAATTCGGATTTTCCGTTCAGGATATCACCCTGCTCTTTCTTTTGAACAATGGGATCAATTTTTTCATCAATCCCCTCATTGGAATATTTATTGTAAAATATGGAGAACGAAAACTTCTTTCAATAGAATACTTTTTTCTTATCCTGGTTTTTGTCTCCTATGCTTTTGTAGACTCAAAACTTTTGGTCGCTGTCTTATATGTCCTTGACCACATGTTTTTTAATTGTTCAACAGCCATTAATACCTATTTTCAAAAAATCGCCGACCCAGGAGATATTGCTTCCAGTGCTGCTGTTGGGTTTACCATCAACCATATTGCAGCTGTAGTCCTGCCCGTAATAGGAGGGCTGTTATGGATGATAGACTATAAAATCCCTTTCCTGGCCGGGGCATTTTTCAGTTTTATCTCCCTTTGTTTTGTTCAGTTTATCAGAACAAAGCCGATATCTTTATAGGCTATTAATATAAATATGCAATTTACAAAATGTAAAGTAAAAATAGACTTTGAACAAAAAAGTTAAACCCTTTGATTGGAGAATCTGACTTTTGCTGCGCCCCTTTTTTTAAACATCAAGCCGACCACTGCCTGTAACAATGATCTTGTATTGATCACCATAAACATCAAAAAAACCCTTTAAAAAGGATTTCCACTTCGCATATTTATGAATTTCATCAAAAACTATGAAACCCCTTTCCTCCCTCAGTAAAGATAGACCGCAATGAGTTGCCATTGCATCCGGCCCTTTCAGGAGGATTTTGCGATCAGCCAGATTATCCCAATTTACATAACATCCCCGCTCTCCCTGGCCAGACGCGCCACAGTGGTTTTACCCACCTGCCTTGGACCGGCAATAAAGATCATCTGATGGTTTTTGTGAAGATGCTCTTGTATTATTTCAGAATAAATTCTCTTCATTGCTGTTTTATATGCTATCCATTCCCAATCAGTCAATACCATTTTCTTGCATGTCGTAAATTAGCCCTGATCTTTTTACGACATGCAAGAAAATGGTATCTATTTTTGGAGGTTTATTATGGCCGGAATATTTGAAAATTTTTAAATATAGAGCACCAGTTGAATGCCAAGTGACAAAAAATTATTCTTTCCAGCCACATAAATGGTGGTTGACCTTAATTCAAAAAAAATTATCATTATTGTTCAGCTAATGTTTTTTTCAGCAGGCTATTAATGCCATTTACATAATATTTACCGAAATATCGGAAAAAGATAATCTATGGCCAGTTGAGAAAATATCTTGGTGAAATTTTAAAAGAATTAGCATTACAAAGAGAATCGAAAATAATAGAAGGTCACCTTATGGGGGACCATGTCCATGCCCCGATATCGATTCCACCAAAATATTCTGTATCTATGGTTTTATGACCGCTTTGAGCGGTTCACAATCAAGCCTCCGGGTTTACCGGAGGTCACTGACTACTCATTCACCCCGTGAATGGATACAAACTGTTTATACCGTCTGTAAAATCTCTGAAGAATTGTATTCAAAGAATATGTCGTGTCAGTTCAAAGGCATTTTGAAAACGCTGATATCTTTCTTTCAGCAGAGGGGCCATGGCAGGATTGGGGATGATTTTTTTTTCATATCTGGATTTGGAACAGAGAATTTTTAATGGATTGCTGTGACCTGATGCAACATGTGCCAGACGGGCAGCACCTAAAGAAGCCCCGACTTCCCTGCCAACAGGCAGATACATGGGCAGATCGTTCATCGTAGCGATCATCTCTCCCCAGAGGTGGCTGCGCGAGCCGCCGCCGATCAGTTGGAGATGTGCTACGTCAATACCGGCATTTCTCTGGGCTGCAAAACTATCTGTGATATGAAATGCAACACCTTCCAGAACAGACCAGCCGAGCATATCAGGATCGGTTTCAAGGCCAAGCCCCAGCATCAGCCCCCGGGCTTTTGGCATATCATGTGGAGACCGGATACCGTTAACATAGGGAAGAAAAATCGGGGCATCTTTTGTACGTCCTTTTTGCCAGACTGTTTCAGCCGCTCTGACCAGATCCGGTACGGTTCGAGAAGTCAGGGCCGCTGCCCAATCCAGGCAACTGGTGGCACTCAGAACCACTCCCATTGAAAGAAATGTATTTGGGACAGCATGAGGATGTGTGATAACAGCCTTGTCCGGCAGGGGATTATACTCAGCGCTGACAATACTGTTTACTGCCGATGTGCCAATGGATATAACCGCATCACCAGGACTGCCCACACCAACCCCAATGGATCCAGCCATGTTATCACCAGCCCCCATGGCCACAACAGTGTTTCGGGATACGCCCCACTTCAGGGCCAGCTCCGGCTTAAGATAACCACCTGCATCAGTGGGCAGAAACACTGGCGGCAGCCAGTCTGGGTTCACCCCGGATAATTCCACTAGATCAAGTGCCCATCTGCCTGTCCGGGCCTCCATAAAATGAGTGCCACAGGCATCGGTAGGTTCTGTTCCGCGTTCACCAATCAGTTGAAGCCGGACATAGTCTTTTGGCAGAAGGATACAATCAATTTTTGAAATGATTTCTGGTTCATGCTTTCTCAGCCAGAGCATTTTAGGGGCAACAAATCCTGGATTGGGGTTACATCCGGTTCTGTATCCAATATCCGGCATCGCTGCAATCAGTTCACTGGTTTCCTGATCTGCCCGCCCGTCATTCCATAGAATAGTGGATCGAATCGGCTGATCACTTTTATCAATGAGCACCGGGCCCAGCATCTGCCCTGAAAGACCTATACCGAGTACCTGATGCAGCAGGTCAGCATGGGAGTCTGCCAAAGAATCAAAGCAGATTTTCACACCTTCCCACCACTGGGAAGGATGCTGCTCACACCAGTGCAAACGGGGTCGTTGAACATTGAGCCTATAGTTTGCTGATGCCAGAATATTATCCGTACCATCAGCAATAATCACTTTCACACCAGAGGTTCCGATATCAATGCCTGCGTACATGATGTTTTCCTTTATTTAAAATCAGGATCGTTCAATCACACATTCAGCTGCACTTTGATCTGTAATCAATGTATCAAAAATACCGGTCCGTAAAGCCGCCAGAATAATTTTCTGTTTATATTTGCCTCCAGCTGCCAGAATAAGATTTGGCTTGCCTTGAAATTCAAATGGATTTAAACCCAGGACCCGTTCAGCTATGGGATGATCAATAATTTTTCCATTTTCATCCAGAAAATACCCAAGAATATCTCCCACTGCACCTGCTTCAATGAGTGTTTTACGAGTGACATCGCTGGGCAGGCTGTAGTTGATCAATAGAGACCGTTTTGACATGTCTCCGGCACTGATGGCAATGCCGTCTGCTTTTCTGATTTTTTCAAATGTTTCTTGAAAAACCTCCTGCACAAAAATAATATTCCTGGATTCAGCAGAGCTTGAAAACAGGGGCAGGGTCAAATAGGTACGATCAGCAGAAAAAGATTTGGCCAGTTGCGAGACCACACTGAAAATGTTGAAATCCGAGCCTTCAGGAAGTCCTCCCATGACTGAAACGATTTCAAGATCCTTGCGTTTGGTGGGGGTAACAGCCCGGGTGGCAAATTTCAATGTTTCTCCCCAGCTAATGCCGAATAGTTTGATGGATGGCCGGGCCAGCAGTGAACTGAGATAGTGCCCAGTCTCGCTACCAACAACTTTAAGGGCATTTTCATCTTTTAAAGGAGAGGGGACGACTGAAACATATTGCAGATTAAATGCTTTTTTTAATTGTTTTTCAAGTTCAAAGCAAGGGGAATAATGCGAATGAATGTTTACCTTTACGATTCCTTTCTTTAATGCGTCTTGAAGGGCACGGTTCACGTTGAGACGGGTGACGTTAAGCTTTTCGGCAATCTCACCCTGGGTGACACCTTCCACATGGTACAGCCAGGCAACACGTACCTGGAATTGTTCGTCATCATATAACCGCAATGTGATATCCTAAATTTTGGTTTACTTTACAGCGCCCATTGTCAGACCACGAATCAGATGTTTTGATGCAATCAAGGCAAAGATGATCACTGGGATAACAATAAGCGTACTTGTGGCCATAATTTTACCGTAGGGCAGATGATATCCCTCCATAAATCCCACCGCCATGGCCGGCGCAGTTTTTGCCACTTTACGGGTAAGGACCAGAGCATACATCAGTTCATTCCAGGAAAATATAAAAGCGAAGATAGCAGATACTGTAATACCCGGAGCAGCCAGGGGCATACAGATCTTAAAAAATATTTTAAAGGGTCCGGCACCATCAAGCACTGCAGCTTCATCAAGATCCCGGGGCAGAGAGCGGAATTGATCTGTACAGATCCAGATCACAATGGGCAGATTAAAGGTGAGATAGATCAGAATCAGCACAATGTGGGTGTCAAGCAGGTGAAGTTTGCGAACAATAAGAAAAAAGGGCAGAGCAAGAACAACGGGGCTGACCATTCGGTTGGTAATAAACCAGAACCAGAGGTCTTTTTTCCACCTGAACTCAAATCGGCTGAGCCCATACGCCGCAGGTGTTCCTAGGATCAGTGCCAGCGCGGTGGTTGATATGGCGATGATCAGTGAATTAATCAGGCTTAAACCCATTTTATCCTTAAACAGCACCGTGGTGTAGTTGGCAAGAGTTGGTTCAAATATCCATGCTGGCGGCGAAGTCAGGGCTTCTAGCTGTGTTTTGAGGCTGGTAGTGACCATCCAGTAGAAAGGGAAAATACAGAAAATAATAATCAGCAGGAGCAAAATCACTTCAGCTGTAGTACGGGACGTTTTGGGTTTTATAGAACTGATGCCAAATGCCATATTCACACCTCACTGTAGAAAAAACGAATGTAAAGTTGGGATAGGATAACCGTTAGCGCCAGCAGAATAATTGCCTGAGCTGAGGCAAGCCCCTGGTCAAAACCTCGGAATCCCACTCTCTGGATCATAAGACTGATCAACTCTGTTGCACTGCCAGGGCCGCCGCGGGTCAGCGTAAATACCATATCAAAAAGCTTCAAGGTATCCGCAGTCCTTAAAATCAAAATAGCGGTAAGGCCTGGAATAAGGAACGGGAACTGAACATATCTGAGCACCGTAAACCATTTGGCAGTCTCCAGGCGGGCTGCTTCTTCTACCTCCTCGGGCACCGTGGTCAACCCGGCCAGCAGTACAAGGGTACAGAACGGCGTCCACTGCCAGATATCCCAAAAACAGATAACTGTAAAAGCATTATTGGGATCCCCGATCCAATTAACAGGCGCAACACCAAAAAAACCAATCAGTTGGTTGACCACACCATATTTCATGTTGAACATGACTTGTCCCAGCAGACCCACAACGGCATAGGTGGTTGCCATGGGAATTACCAGGCTTAACCTTGTCAGGGTGCGAAGCAGTGAAAGTCCTGGTTTATGTAGCAGAAGAGCGATACCCAGCCCAAATGCGATCTGGATCGGCAATACAATCCCCAGCAGCTTCATGGTTCGGCCCATGGCTTCCCAGAACGACTGGTCGGTGAGAACAGTCTTAAAATTCTCCAGACCCAGAAAGTGGGTATCCCTGAGGTTGGTCAGTCTATACTTGTGCATAGACGTGTAAACAGCAAATGCCAGTGGGCCGATACCAATGATAAACAGGCTGATCACAGCCGGCCCGATAAAGGCAAATGCTGTAAGTTTTGGATGTCTGATTTTCAACATTTATAAAATGCCTATTCGTTCTATCAACTGGATATAGATAAAATGATTGGTGTAAAGATGGTATAAAACCATCTTTACACACAATTTCAATGTCAGACTGCTTTACTGGGCAAGGGGTTTTTTACCGTCGTAATAACCAGCATCTTTCAAAAGTGCTTCAACCCGGGTTCCGATTTCCTTGGCACCCTGCTCTGTAGTCACGTCACCCATCATAATTTTGGTTCCCCACTCCTGGACAATTTCGGTCATCTGGGGCCACTCTGCAAAACGCGGACGGAACTCTGGTACGCCTGCCTGCCAGGATTGTACCAGGGATTTTACAAAGCCGTGTTTATCTTCCATACCTGGCTGATTATATACACTCTTTCTGGCTGGAACACCGCCAAGTTTCAGATAGGTGGGAGCGTTGGCTTTGGAGGTAACCCACTGGATAAATAGCCATGCAGCGGCCTGTTCTTTTTTACTTGCTTGGGATGCAACCGCCAGGGAGAAGCCTCCCAGAGCCGGTTTCCGTCCAGCTGGGCCTTTCGGTTCCGGAGCCACTTGAATGCAGTCAACTATTTTGGAAGTTTTTGGATTAATCAGGCTTGAGTAAAATGCTGACCATTCAGTAATAATGGCTACATCACCCTGGGCCAGCCCATTCACGGTTTCAGCATGGTCATAGGCAACAATTCCCGGTGGCATATATTTCATAAGATCCTGACGAAATTTTAGACCCGCCTGGCTTTCTTTGCTGAGCAGGTTGGATTTAAAATTCTTGTCCAGAAATGAACCGCCAAATGGCCAGAGAACCCTTGCAAAACTGTCGCATGACTGAGTTTCGTTCCGTTTGGACTGAAGGGCATAGGCGTATTTCCCATTTTGAGTCAGTTTGGGACCGTAGACATCTTTCAACTCTGCCCAGGTTTTTGGCGGGCCGTCAAATCCGGCTTCCTTGAGCATGCATTTGTTGTAGAACATCAACCCGGAGTAGTTATCAAACGGAAGTCCGTATACTTTATTATTCCAGCTGCCAAAAGCATCCAGTACCAGAGGAAAGAAGTCGTCCAGATCCAGATCAGGATCTTTCAATTTGGGATCACTGGTAAATTTGTCAATTGGAACAATCCAGCCGTTTTCAGCAAAATTGCCAATCCATACCAGGTCGATCAGGGCAATGTCAAAGTCACCGCCGGCCACAAAATCACGAACCTGTTCACTGAGTGCATTTTCATAAGGATGTTTAATAATGCTGACTTTAATACCGGTTTTCTTTTCAAATTCCGGCAGCATTTTTTCAGCGGCTTCATAACCCGGCCGCAGCAGAAACACCACATCTATTTCTGTTCCTGCATAGGGTTTGGCTGCTTGTTCAAGGGACCATCCTGAAGCATAAACCGAACTTGCTAACAATATTAAAATAAATACCATCGCAAAAAAACATTTTTTAAAATCCATTGTTTTCCTCCATTCTTAATGATGTTAATATTCTGACAATTGTTACCACCTCAATCTGAACAAACCGCCATGAACCAGATCAGTTGAATGTCTTTCATGAAAATGAGAAAGACAAAAGGAATAAACTGTTCTTTCATGGGAGCTGGTCAGGTGTCCAGATTTAAACCCAAATATTATTTTCAGATAATATTCTATATATCCATATATTTTTCTTTTTACAAATGTTTTTTTCTTTTTACAAATGTTTTTTTTCATGTTATACGAATAGTCAATATAATGATTTTTTCGTGTTGTGTGGTCAAAAATATAGAATAGATTTGCCAAATGGCTGTAATTAAAGGTAATAATTGACAATAGCATGGTTACCATAATCTACTGTTAATGAAAAAAGGGGTTACTCAAAAAGATCGTTTGTTTTTAAGATATTTTATAAGCTGAACCCCAAGGCTGCTAATCCAGACCGCAAACGGCCGTTAATATATCCAGGAGGAAAGGGAATTGTCTGAAGTCACACTTGAAAATATCAATAAACATTATGACAGTTTACAGGTACTCTTTGATGTATCCCACACAGTGAAAGATGGGGAGTTCATTGTCTATGTCGGACCATCCGGCTGCGGGAAATCCACATTGCTCAGAGCCATTGCAGGCCTTGAGGATATTACCAGTGGATCGATTCTCATCGAGGGAGAACGGGTGAACGATACACCCCCGGCAGAAAGAGGGGTGGCCATGGTCTTCCAGTCCTATGCACTTTATCCTCACATGACGGTGCGGGCCAACATGGAATTTGGTTTGAAAGTCAACAAAGTAAATGTGAAGGAGCGGGAGCAGCGAATTCATGAAGCAGCCCGTGTTCTTCAACTTGAAGAATATCTATATCGCAAACCCGGTCAGCTTTCCGGCGGACAGCGCCAGCGGGTGGCAATCGGCCGTGCCATTGTAAAACAGCCTCGGGTATTTCTTTTTGACGAACCCCTTTCCAATCTGGATGCTGCCCTTCGTGTTCAGATGCGGGTCGAATTGGAAAATCTGCATAAAACATTGGGATCTACCATGATTTATGTGACCCATGATCAAGTAGAAGCGATGACATTAGCAGATCGTATTGTAGTATTGAATGACGGCAAAACAGAACAGATCGGTGCACCCCTTGACCTTTACAATTACCCTGAAACGCAGTTTGTAGCAGGCTTTATCGGATCGCCCAAAATGAATTTCATGCAGGTACATAATTTACAGGCAGATGGGACATCGCTAACCCTGTCCTATGGAACGGATTCAACTATCGTAACTAATGAGTTCTGCGCTCCAAAAACATCGAATCAGAAATTGACACTTGGGGTTCGACCGGAACACCTCCAGTTGTGTAATATGGATCATGCCGACTTTAAAGCAACCGTCAAAACTGTGGAAGCATTGGGCAGTGAGACCAATGTTTATGCGGACTCCCTAAACGGTGATCAGATTATTGTCCGTACTCAAAATGGTATCCAAGTTGGGCATGGTGATACCATCGGGCTTAAAATTGAAAAAAGAAAAGAACACTTATTTGACAGCAATGGTCAGACACTGGTCCGTTCAGACATATAATTTAAAACAGAGGAACCATGGCTGTTTCTGATAACACGATTTCAGACGTGAACGCAACTATCCAGGCAACGGTTTCCCTGTCTGAACAAATTCATACCATATATATGGGATACAATGCCTTTGAAGAGACATCCCGCATTCTAAAAAAGCATCTGGCCACCTCCTGTGTTTTTTTAGTTGCCGATGAATACACAATGGCAGCAGCCGGGAATGATCTACAGAAAGTATTTACAAAAAACGGGTTATTCTGTTCGACCCATGTATTTCCTGCTTCCCCCCGTTTAAAAGGGACAGTTGAAAATGCAGAGCTTTTCCTGCCTGCGCTTGAAAAACACAATGCAATCCCCATTGCTGTGGGTTCGGGTGTGATCAATGATTTGACTCGATATGCTGCTTTTCAGTTGAATAAACCGTTTGTCTCTTTTGCCACAGCAGCTTCCATGGACGGATATGCCAGTGCTGGAGCGCCATTGTCCCAGCAAGGATTCAAACATACCATTCCCTGTCGTCCACCCCAGGTCATTCTGGCGGATCCAGACATTATTGCCTCAGCCCCCAGAGAGATGGCAGGCTGGGGATATGGGGATCTGGCCGGCAAAGTCCCTGCAGGCGCAGACTGGCTTATTGCAGATGCTCTGGGAATAGAAAAAATTGATCATGCTGCATGGGCGCTTGTTCATGAGCATCTGCCCACATGGCTCTCCAGTCCATCAGGCGTGGCAGAAGGAGACAAAAATTCAGTATGTGCCCTCTTCGCCGGGCTGGTATCAGCTGGCATTGCCATGGAGATTTATGGCAGTTCCCGGCCTGCTTCTGGAGCAGATCACCAGATAGCCCACCTTTGGGAGATGGATGGACTGGAATATGAAGGACTGCCAGTTTCTCACGGCAGCTGTGTGGCACTTGGTACATTAAGCACGCTTGCATTGTATGAGTGGATGCTTCAGCAGGATTTCTGCCGCCTGAATATAGATAACATCATCCAACAGAGAAAACAATTACCAGACATGGAAGATGCAATTCGAAAACTCTTCTCCTCGCCCCCTATTGCTGAAAAAACACTCATTGAAACCCGGGCCAAATTCACTGAAGATGATGTATTGAAAGACCGCTTGAAACATATTAAGGATATCTGGCCTGTTCTTGAGCAAAAATTGAAAGAGTTTCTCATTCCATTTGACAAAATGGAAGAAATGTTTGTTAATGCAGGTGTAGTTACCCATCCTGGCTCTGTGGGAGTTGACCCAGAGTATCATAGTAAAATTTTAAAAAAATCACGGTTTATTCGCCGACGGTATACCATTCTGGATTTTCTGGAAGATACCGGTTGTTTTGATGATGCCGTTGCCCACGTACTTTTAAAATTCAAACAACTGAATACACTATAAATTATAACTATTTTGACGTTAAGGAGGTTGATATGCAACTTGGAACCAATCTATCTTTTTCAGTAAAACGGTGGGTTGAACCTGAAAGCTGGGCACGGGTGGTCCGTCAGGATCTTGATCTGGAACTTGCACAATTTTCCTTTGATATTGTTGATCCATGGTGGCCTTCAGAGTTGAGATCGGCCATGGCAAAACGCATCCGAAAAGCAGTTGATGCTCAAGGAGTGACACTTCACAGTGCGTTTGTCGGATTGGCCCACTATACCTATAACCAGCTGTTACACCCGCTGGAAGAAGGCCGAAAGGCATCCATGCAGTGGTATCGGAATGCCATAGATTTTGCCGGCGAGCTGGAAGTGGAAGCAATGGGTGGACCGGCCGGTGCAGTCAGCGCGGATGAAGCCCTTAATGGTACAGTTGTTAAAGAAAGATATGCCTTTTTTCTGGACTGTCTTTCAGAACTTTCCGAGCATGCAAAAAAACGGGGGCTCAAGGCATTGCTGATTGAGCCCACACCACTGACCCGTGAATTTCCTTCTACTATTGAATCAGCCCTGAAAATGCAGGAAGATTTAAAAGGTCGTACTGCTGTTCCCATCCAGTGGTGTTTTGACTGGGGGCATGCCATATATGAACCGCTTTATGGAGAAAAAGCCAAAGACACCCTTTCCTGGTTAAAGAAACTGGCCCCGGACATCGGACAGATTCAGCTTCAGCAGTCAGATGGTCAATTGGACCGTCATTGGGCGTTTACCCATGAAGATGGTATTGTGGATCCGGCCCAGGTGGTTTCTGAAATGAACCAGGCGGGATTGTCGGATTTACCTGTGTTCCTGGAGGCATTTTTCCCATTTGAATGGGCAAATGAGCAGGTGATGGAAGAGATGAGACACACCTTTAAGGTTTTAAAACCCGCCTTTAGTGCTGAATGAAAATATAAAACGGATAAAGGTTATAGAGGAGAGAGCAGGTATGATGACCATCAAAGAGATGAATGAAAAGGCTGTAGGCGAACTGACTGAAGTGATTGATGCCATTGATCCATCACAGGTAGATGCGCTGATTAAAACACTTGGATCAGCTAACAGGGTTGTGCTGTACGGTGTGGGACGCGAAGGCCTGATGATAAAAGCTCTGGCCATGAGGCTGTTTCACATGGGATTGGATGCGCATATGGTGGCAGACATGACTTCACCGCCGGTGGGTCAGGGAGATCTTCTAGTGTACAGTGCGGGACCAGGCTATTTTTCTACTGTAGATGCCTTGCGTAAGGTTGCCCAGGATGCAGGTGCTAAAACAGTCTGTTTTACCGCACAGGCAGAAGGAACAGTCCCCCGTGCATCTGATCTGGTGGTGGTACTGCCGGCCCAGACAATGGCTGATGATACCAAAGTATCCGCATCTATCCTGCCCATGGGCAGTCTGTATGAAGGGGTGATGTATCTTTTCTTTGAATACCTGGTTTTAATGCTGGGGGATCACATGGGTGTAACGCCGGAACAGATGCGCAGCAATCATACCAATCTAGAATAAAAAAAGGGCCGTCATGACACAACAGCATTTTCTGGGTGTGGATTTAAGTACCCAAAGTTTAACAGCCTTGATTATCTGTCCAGTAACAGGCGAAATCCTTCGCTACAGCCTGAATTTTGACAGCGACTTACCCCATTATGAAACACAAGGCGGGGTTCCTCCCAGGAAAAATGTAAATGAGGTGCTTGTCAACCCTTTAATGTGGATAGAGGCCATGGACAGGATGCTGTTGTGGTGCAGGGATCAGGGTGTGGCCAGGAATATAGCAGCCGTTAGTATAGCAGCCCAGCAGCATGGCAGTGTCTATCTGAACAGGAAGGCCCTGGAACAGATACAAACACTCGATCCAAATGCCCCACCCCATGACCAGTTGGTCAATATCTTTTCCCGAAAAGGGTGTCCCATCTGGATGGACTCCAGCACAAACCAGGAATGCCGGGAAATAACACAGATGTTTGGCCATAAAGAGTTGTTAGATCTGACTGGTTCTGCAGCCACTGAACGATTTGCCGGGCCGCAGATCCGGAAATTCTGGAAACACAATCCAAAATCCTATGAAAATACATCCCATATAGCGTTGATAAGTTCATTTTTCACCTCGTTACTGATGGGAAACTGGGCACCTCTGGATTGTGGTGATGGTCTGGGAATGAATCTGGTGGATCTAAAATCCAGAGACTGGAGTACGGCAGCCATGAATGCAGCCGCACCCGATCTGGCATCCCGGCTGCCACAGCTTATTGACAGAGATAAAATTCTCGGGACTGTATCAGAATACATCTGCCACCGGTATGGATTTCACCAAGACTGCCGGGTGGTAACAGGTACTGGTGATAATCCCTCCAGCCTGGCAGGCCTGGGACTGGTGGGGGATGAAGATATCCGGGCCGTCAGCCTCGGCACAAGTGATACATATTTTGGTTATACATCGCAAATACCGGTTGCAGATCGTTCTTCAGGACATCTGTTTGGTACTGCAGACGGTGGATTGATGTTTCTTTTGTGTTTTCAAAATGGCAGTCTTGCCAGGGATGCCGTTCGCAGCCGGTTTGATATTGACTGGAATGAATTTTCCAATATTCTGCTGAACACACCGCCGGGGAATAACGGTAAGTTGATGCTTCCCTATTTTACGCCTGAAATCACGCCACTGGTTCTAGAACCTGGTGTTCACAGGTTCGGTGGACTGGAAGAGAACGATCTGGTGGGAAATGTCCGGGCAGTGGCAGAAGCTCAAATCATGTCCATGTATGTCCACTCCCAATGGTCCGGTAGAAGACCCAGCCGTATCCTGGTCACAGCAGGCGGATCACAGAATAAAGGGCTGCTACAGCTGATCGCCCAAGTGTTTGGTGTTGAAGTGCAGGCCTTTGAAGTTCAGGACAGTGCCGCCTTGGGGGCTGCGATTCGGGCAGCTGTGGTGTGGGAAAAAGGGTATGCACTGACGGAAAAACTGGCCGCATTCAGCCGGAAATTTTCCAGCGCTGCACCATCGGTTTCTATTACAGCAGATGAAGAAGATATCAATATATATCAGGGGGATGCAGGCCTGATAAAGGTGTATGAAGCATGTGAAAAAAGTATAACCGGAGATGTTTTAGAATTTGAGAGGCAGCACTGGCTGTTTATGCATCACCATGCAGGTATTCAGTAAAATAGTCTTTACCTTTATTCTTTTCACTGATATTTTTTCATGCCATACTTTTTTGCCAGCTGAATACGCTCTTCAGCCAGAAGACCGGAAATATATTTTAAGGCACCACTGAAAATTTAAAAACTGCAGCAGGTGGGAATAAAATGGAGAAATTGAATTGAATCATATTATTGTCGGGCTGGGAGAAGTTCTCTGGGATCTTTTGCCGTCTGGAAAACAGCTGGGAGGGGCACCTGCCAATTTTGCATATCATGCTCAGGAACTGGGTGCAGAAAACGTCACGTCAATTATTGTCTCATCAATTGGTCAGGATGGTCTGGGTAATGATCTGCTTTTTACTCTGAGCCAGGCAGGTTTGACAACTGAATACATTAAGGTGAACAAAAAATTTCCGACCGGTACAGTGGTAGTGTCACTGAATGCAAAACAGGAGCATTCTTTTGATATTACTTCCAATACGGCTTGGGATTATATCCCTTTTAGTGTGCCATTAAAACAACTGGCGGAAAAGACGGATGTGGTCTGTTTTGGCTCCCTGGCCCAGCGTTGCCAAACCTCAAGAAATACGATTCAAACATTTTTTTATCATGTGCCATCAGCAGCATGGCGTATTTTTGATATCAATTTACGTCAGTCGTTTTACACACCAGATATCATTACATCTTCCCTTGACAATGCCAATATTTTAAAAATGAATAACGAGGAACTAACCACCCTCTCTTCCCTTTTATCCATCACCGGCACCAGGGAGTTCATATTGAAAAAACTGGCGGAAAAATATCATCTCAAACTGGTCATTTTAACTAAGGGAAAAAACGGCAGCATGTTGTATTCCCAGGATCAGGACAGGATATTTAACCACAGTGGTTTTACCGCGGATTTTACAATTGGTGATACCATTGGTGCCGGAGATGCTTTTACTGCATCAATTGCAGTGGGGTTGTTAAAGAGGTATGACTATGCAACTCTCAATGAATATGCAGGCCGCACAGCTGCCTATGTCTGTTCCCAGACCGGTGCCATGCCCCGGTTACCCGACTCGATTAAACACCATCTTAAACAGAAGGAAAACTTGGAATGAAACTTGGAATTCATGCCTATGCCTGGTGTGGGAAATGGACCAATAGTGAACTGTATCTCATTGACAGGATAAAACGACTGGGTCTGGATTTTATCGAAATCCCCTTGATGTGCCTGGAAACCTTTGATGCTGAGGCAATAAAAAAACGATTGATATCTGTGGAACTGGGTGCAGTTACCTCCACTGTGCTGCTGGGAGATACCGATATCACCAGCGAGGATCCTCACATCCGATCCAATGGTGTTGACTATCTTCTAAAATGTGTCAAAGCCACCCATGATATCGGTGCAAAAAGTTTTTCAGGCGTGATCTATTCCAGGCATGTCAAATCATTGAACCAAAGGCCTGACAGAAAAATGTGGGAACATTCGGCGGACTGCCTCCGCCAGGTGGCCCTATATGCTTATGATCTCGGCGTAACAATTGGCCTGGAACCGGTGAACCGATATGAAACCTGCCTGATCAATACCTGCGAACAGGCCCTGGCCTTAAAGGAGATGATTGGGGAGGACAATGTTGGTATTCATCTGGATACCTACCACATGAATATGGAAGAAAAAAGCTTTTACAAAGCAACAAAACTTGCAGATTCCCATCTCATCCATTACCATCTGTGCGAAAACGATCGGGGAATTCCAGGCACTGGACTGGTGGACTGGGACGGCATCTTCCAGGCGCTTGCTGAAATCAAGTATAACGGAAATGCCGCCCTTGAGAGTTTTGTGGACTGTACAGACAACATGAACACCTGGGTGTGGCGGCAACTGGCGCCGGATGGGGATACCCTGCTTCAAGAGGGCATTGCATTTATTCGTCAAAAACAGGCCACCTATCACCTGATCTGATTCGGTAAAGCGTTTTTCTGCAACCGGTTTTTTGTTCTATCGGAACCCCATATAGCTGTTCGGCATTTTGATAGGCAATTTTTTGTCCAACATTTTCGCTTAGCTGACCTACCTTCATGGTTAAAATTTATGCCGAAGCCGAAACTATCAATTATTGCATAAATAACACGATACTTTCCTATTCTATATTTTCTCAAGCCGGCAAAGTGATCTTTCAATTCTGGTAATTCATCAGCTTGTTTAGAAAGTTCTAAGACTATTTTTTTAAAAATTCGATCAGCTTCAAAACGATCTATTTTTTTCAAGTCTTTTGCAACCGATTTTTTAAAAATAACTCAACTGGTACCTTTCTCGGTAATAAATTCTTCACGTGGATAGAAGTCTATTTGTAGTTTTTCTGTATTAATAATGTTCTGGTTATTAAAAATCTGCAGGAAATTATTGCCAATGTCAAAGGAGCCTTTCTCTACCGGATTTCAGGCCTGAGCATGTTAGGAGATGTCACCCAGGAAACCAAAATTAAAATAGTAAACAAAACCGGTGCCTTAAAAGATAAACACTCCAGAGTGGAAATAGATACCAGACTTAAAGGAACAAAAAACAGATGTATTTCTATCTCATTGTCTTGAGTATTTGTTCAACATCCGGACTCCAATGCTGGGCAACCCTTTTTGACAATTTCAGTGTCAATATTGTCGGACTTGACGGCCATCATATAGGTGCGCTGCACTCTGTTATGTCCTTGACCACATGTTTTTTAATTGTTCAACAGCCATTAATACCTATTTTCAAAAAATCGCCGACCCAGGAGATATTGCTTCCAGTGCTGCTGTTGGGTTTACCATCAACCATA
>Ga0233430_1003151_pt1 | contig 17229 bp, 16 predicted proteins | sample SI_118_April2016_2_FD_179883 | JGI IMG/M metagenome (GOLD analysis project Ga0233430, IMG submission 179883) | Seawater microbial communities from Saanich Inlet, British Columbia, Canada - SI_118_April2016_150_MG | ecosystem: Environmental > Aquatic > Marine > Inlet | place: Canada: British... | reverse complement strand
CTGAATTTAAAGATCAGGATCCAGGGAAGTTACAGGAAGAGCTGACTGGCTTTTGCCGAGAACAGTTGGCTCCCTATAAAGTCCCGAAGTTGTTTGAGTTTACAGGAAGTATTCCCGTGACTGCCGTGGGTAAAGTAGATAAGAAACAACTCAGATGACAATCGGCCCTGGGGCCATCAACCCAATTGGATAATTGATTCCGTGCCACCGCGTAATCGCGAAAAATGGAGCCACTCACCGCTATCGCTGGGGATCGATAAGGAAAAAGGCCCTTATCGGTTACGAAGCTGCCCTGGTTGCCTCAACCTCACAGGAAACAAATTGTCATCTCCGCCTGAAATAAGACCGCTCAATCCTAAATCCGGTGACTAGATTGAGTTCGTTTTACTGTTTTTCCGAAGGGCTTGATCCGCTCTCTTCATTAAGGGAATCGACGATGGATTTCACCATATTCCGGGCGGATATGTTTCCAAAGCAAATTAGCATTGCAAAATAAGATTCCTTGATTTTCATTTTTCGCATAATCTGCCCAATACCGAGGCCTTGTTTGTGTAGTTCTTCTACATTACCATACAGGTTTTCCAGAAAATCCAGTTTTTTGATGATTCCCCTTTTTCTATTTTTTTCTTTTGGATTATGGGCACAGAAAACGCTGTCAAAATCAAGCTTGCGTACTATTTTCAGGGACTGGATTTAATCATTGATCCGTTCGCCCGCACGAAAGTATTTGACCCGTCCCCCAGGTAGATATCACCGGAGAACAGCCACCCCTGTTCAGCTTCCCAGAATACTGTATGATCTTTACTGTGCCCGGGGGTATGAATCGGTTTTAAGTGGTAGTTTTCCGTTTCGATAATTTCAGGCAAAGGCAGAACCTCGACCGAATCTGATTTTCCCCAAAATAGATGCCAATAGGGCAGAATCTTAAAAGACGTTTTCATCTTCTCTGCGGTCAGCGGAATTCCAAGGACATGGATTTACAGAAGATTCTTCATCATGGCGGCATTCCCGCTGTGATCTTCGTGATGATGCGTCAGCAGCACATTTTGTACAGCAAGATCTGTTAGAAGATTCCCTATCTCCCGACTCATGTGCTTTTGGCCGGTATCGATCATTATACCGTCAATGAAATAGACATGGGTAGTGACTAACGGCTGACCGACCGGGGAATATCCAAGTTCATAAGCCTGAACCGGCCCGAAATCCAGATGTTTAACAAATTGCATTTTATTTTGAAGAAAAAGGTGGTTACTGACTATTTCTCAGCAGTGTCCGGTTAGATTTTTGCAGAAAGCTGAATGATGAAACCTGGATCGCGCTTATGTGCCGAGACTGGTTATATCATCCAGTTTTTGATTCGTAAAAACCTTGCCGGACATTGCTGCTTAAAAGTGCTATTTTCTGGATGGTTGTTGTGTTGATGACAGAAAAAATACCAGATGGGGATGATTTCGTCGAGATGTGAATTTAAAATATCCTTGTTCATCGCTAGTGGATATTTAGGCTCAAGGGGTGATAGGCTGATAAAGTGGATTTGTTAACCACTGTCAATTCCATCATCGATGATTGTATCTAATCTATTCATAAAACTGAATCCAGTTCAATTCGAAACTGACAAGAAAAACAAGAAGGAAAATCTGATATGAAAATCTTAGTCGTACTTGCACATCCCAATAGCAAAAGCTTTAACCATGCAATTGCGGAAACGTCTGTTTCAGTGCTGAAGCAGATGGGACATGAGGTGATCTTTCATGATCTTCACAAAGAAAATTTCGATCCAATGGTTCCCGCGGCAGAGATCCCGGATAACGCGCCCATCCCTGATGATATTGATGCCTACTGCCAGGAATTAGCAACGGCAGCAGGGATCATTATTATCCACCCAAACTGGTGGGGGCAGCCCCCTGCCATTTTGAAAGGCTGGGTGGATCGCGTCTTTCGATCCGGTGTGGCCTATGAATTTCTGGAAGGAGATAGCGGAGAGGGCGTTCCTCACGGTCTGCTGCAGGCAAAGGCCGCCCTCGTGTTCAACACATCCAATACCAGTGCAGAGCGTGAAGAAAATAGCTTTGGCGATCCGTTGGAAAGAATCTGGAAGGACTGTATTTTTGATTTGTGTGGTGTGACTGCGTTTTACCGGAAAATGTTTCGAATTGTGATCACCAGTACCGAAGCAGAACGCAAACAATGGCTTGAAGAGGTAAAAGAGGCAGTCCGTCATCATTTTCCTGGTTGATCCGAAAAATGGTATTGAGTTCGAGGTCACTATCTCTGAGGGGTTCGACATTTAAAATTTATCTTAATTGACTTGGATTGGATTACCTTTTATACTTAACATTAGTACCTGAAAAAATGCGAATCGAATGAGGGCTTTTAAATACATAGTCAAGAGGTGATGATGATCCCGCCAATTGTAAATCATGTGACAGGACTGATAGGGAATACACCGGTCGTGAAAGTGGAGTCTTTGAGCCGTTTAACAGGATGTGAGATCTTGTTGAAATGTGAAAATCTGAATCCGGGAGGGTCGGTGAAAGATCGGGCGGCTCTACAAATGGTTCAGGACGCAATTGCCAATGGTGAGTTAAAAGAAGACATGACAATCGTCGAAGGAACGGCAGGTAACACCGGCATCGGCCTGGCCCTGGTTGGAAGATCTCTGGGCTTTAAGGTACTGGTTGTCATGCCATCTAATCAAGCCCAGGAAAAAGAGCGTCAGGTGTCATTGTTCAGCGCTGAACTTAAGAAAGTGGATCCCTGTCCGTTTTCAAATCCCAAACATTTCTATCACACCGCTCGCAACATTGCGGAAGAAGCCCCTCTGAAGTACTGGTGGGCGAATCAATTCGAAAATCTCAGCAACTACAAAGCCCATTATACCAAAACGGGTCCCGAAATCAGACAGCAAACCGATGGCAAGCTGGATTTTTTCGTCTCTGTTGCCGGGACAGGCGGGACGATCGGAGGGGTTTCCAGCTACCTGAAAGAGGAAATGCCTGCTACCAGAATTATTCTGGCTGATCCTGAAGGGTCGGGTTCCTGCGCTTATGTGAAAACGGGTGAGTATAAAAGCTCAGGAGGCTCCATCACGGAAGGGATTGGCATTATGAGACTGGTGGCGAACTTTGCAAAATCTCAAATTGACGATGCCTTCACACTGCCGGATCAGGATCTTGTGACGGTAGCGGAATACGTCAGGCAAAACGATGGTTTGGCAGTTGGCAGCAGCACTGCGTTGAATCTGGCGGGAGCCTTAAAAATGGCCATTGCACATGGTCCGGCGAAAAGGATCTTAACACTGATGTGTGATGGAGGAGAGCGCTCCTATTCGAAACTGTATAACCTGGAGTTTCTGGCAGAAAAGGAGCTGGATCCAACCAATGTGGATATTGAGGCGTTGATTCAGAAATATAGAGATTCCAAAAACTGATCTGGTAAAAATATCAGGGTCGCGTTGCTACCAGAAAAGTGTTGAGCGGTAGCGTCGTGTGTTGAATAATATCCTTAAAACCAGTGTGTCGTAACTGTTCCTCTATCGTGCTGGCCTCAACCCGTATTTCCATTGGAGGACCGAAGGGCATCTCTTCTTTCTTCCAATCCACGATCATTATCTTACCCCCCGGCTTCAGCAGCCTTTTGGACTCCTGCAACATCAACAGCGGGTCATCCAGCTCGTGATGCAGCAGTATCATAAATACCAGATCAGCGATATTATCCCCCAGACCGGTTGAACTTTCTTCTGTTTTTGTGGGGATGATTCTTCCCTGATACTTCTGGGGCAGGTTCTCTTTCATCCAATCCAGCATCACATCGGAGATGTCACAAGCGTATACGATGCCATCAGGCATTTTATCTGCAAAAGGCATGGAAAAAAAACCGGTACCAGCGCCAATATCAACCAGGACCTCCGGATTTTTCAATCCCAATGTTTCCCAGATAAGATCCGGATGATGTATGTCCTTTCTTCCCGGATTGTTTAACTTTTCTAACTTTTTCGGGCTGAATTTTTTGTCTGTCATCTCTCAGATATTAGGCTGTCTTTCAGTTAAGTCCTTTAATTTCTATGATAACTCCGGGCTCGAAAAAAGTGAAGAATTTTATATTAAAACGAATTGATCCTGTGAGGTGCTTGATTCGATTAAGGGTCGGCTCAAAAATTACTTGGCATTCTGTCAGCAAAATGTCCGGTTTTTAAGGGACTTTTGCGGACCGCTTATGCCAAGTTATTTTTGTACGATCCCTACGCGCTGATCATAGGCCAGCTGATATCAAACTCACGACGCTGTTCATATGCATATGATAGCTGCAAGACTCCCAAATCGTCAAAACGTTTACCAATGATTTGCAGTCCAATGGGCAGGCCGTTTTCAGCAAAGCCACAACCTATGCTGGCTGCGGGTTGCCCTGTCTGATTGTAGAGACCCGCAAAGCCGATATGGTCAATGGGATTGGCGTTGTCTGCCCCCAGAGATTCGGCCGGGAATCCCACATCCGGCATCACTGGGGAAAGGATGTAGTCCTGTTTTTCAAACTGAGCGGTCAGGATGGCTTTTGTCTGCTCGATGATCGACATGGTCGTCATCAACTCTACACCACTGACTGCACTTGCTCCGGCAACCCACTGCTGTATGTACGGCAGCACCTGTTCCTTTTGAGGCTCTGCCAGTGTATTAAATTCAAGAAAGGTGCGAACCATAAAATAGCGTTCAATCGCAGTCAGGGGATTGAACCCGAAGGTCAGGGAAACCGGTTCGACCACTGCCCCGGCCTCTTCAAAAACACCGGCCGCTTTTTGCACCGCTTGAATCACCTCGTCAGAGGCTGATGGGCCGAATCCCATGTTCAGCAACAGACCCAGTCTGACACCCTGCAGACCGCGTTCAAGCTTTTTGTGGTATGTTGTCTGGACAGGGGGCAGAGATCCAAAGTCGCGACTGTCGGGGCGTGTCAAGACATTCATCAATAAAGCCCCATCAGCCACACTCCGGGTAAGAGGTCCAGCGCTGCGCACAGGATCAGTCGGAAGATGCGGTATGCGTCCATTTGTGGGTTTGAAACCAAAGAGTCCGCAATGGGCTGCCGGTAGACGGACAGAACCGCCACCATCAGTGCCGATGCTGCATGGACCGATTCCCGCTGCCACCGCGGCGGCGGCGCCTGAACTTGAACCGCCGGGATTAAAATCTGTATTCCAGGGGTTTCGGGTAATACCATGGGCGGAACTGACGCCGCTGGCAAGCATGCCGATGTCCGACATGGCTGTCTTTGCAAAAATAATCGCCCCCGACTCTTTAAGTCGAGCCGCTGGTGGTGAATCTTCAGTGTCGAGCGGCGATTGCATATTGGCTTTGCAGCCGTGCCAGGAGGGAAAGCCCTCTGTTTTAATACTGTCTTTGACTGTCAGCGGCAGTCCGTCCAGAATCCCTTTGGGCTGGTTTTTCCCCCAACGCTGCTCTGATTCATATGCTAGTGCCAATGCTCTGTCCGGAGCAGAGCCAAAAAGCGCATTGATGTGCGGATTGAGGGTCTCTGCCTGAATCAGGACCGCTTCCATGACCTCGACAGGTGAAAGCTTTTTTTTCTGAAAAGCCTCGATCAACTCTTGAGCGGTCAGGGTGCAAATCTGATTTATCATAGCCTGTCTTCCCTTTAATTGCTTTTAAACGTACTGTTTTGGGATCCGATTTTAGGCTGCACGTTTTCCTGTTCTGCGATGATCAGTTGGGTACCAGCATCTTCCAAAACCCCGGCCAAATTAGCAGGCGGTTCCTGGTCGGTCACCAGATGGGCCACCTGGTCCATTTCACAGATCGTCATCAGAGCCGGGGTCAATATTTTGGTGTGATCAGCCAGGATGGTGACCTTTTTTGCCTTTTCTATCATAGTCCGGGCAATCATGACTTCGTCGATACGGTAGCGCATGATCTGGCCTGTGTCACTGATCCCGCCGACCGTGAGAACCGCATGGTCTACGTTGAATTGACCGAGTTGCTGCAGGGCCATTTCTCCCAGTGTTTCCGCAGTATCCAGGCGCAACTCACCGCCAACCAGGACGACCGAATTGCCCCTCCCGACCTGCCAGAAGGTACGGGCAATTTGGAGTGAATTGGTAATAACAGTCAAAGGCGGAATGGTTGCCATGACCTCGGCAAAAATATCGGTTGTGGATCCGGCATCGATCATCAGGCTGTCGCCTGGTTTAAAAAGCTCTCGCGCGGCCAAAGCGATGCGTTTTTTTTCGTCTGCCTGCTGAAAACTCCGTCGCTCGAAGGTCCCCAGGCCTGGGGTATCTGGAGCCACGGCGCCGCCATGTACTTTCACGACATGACCCCGCGCGTGCAGGATATTCAGATCTCTGCGAACAGTCTCCTCAGATACATCAAGGAAATGTGCCAAACTGGCTATGGTGGCTCTTTGCTTTTCTATGACGATCCGACTGATTTCAGATCTGCGTATTTCTGGAATACTCATAATTTAAATCTGCTTTGCATGTTATGTTGATAATGCCAGACTATTTTTAATTCCCACAGAAATCAACAAAAAAACGCATAAACATTACCCAATAATAGTTGTTTTTTTGTTGACATAGCTTTTTTTTGCTGCAAATATGCCTTTGACCGGTAAGAACTTGCCCGTTCTGCATCCGTTGTTTTTGCTCTGGTTACTAAATATGAGACCAAATAATCTTTTATTTGTTACAGCTGATCAATGGCGTGGAGATTGTCTGTCCATTCTTGGACATCCAACGGTTAAGACCCCACATCTTGATGCGCTTGCGTCAGACGGCGTTGTTTTTCAAAACCATTTTGCCCAATGCATTCCTTGCGGCCCCAGCCGAGCCTCTATTTACACCGGCACCTACCAGAACTCCCACCGGGTGATCGAAAACGGTGTGCCCCTCAATGCCAGCCTTACCAATATTGCCGCTGAGTTTGGGAAACTGGGATATGATCCTGTTCTGCTGGGTTACACTGATACAGCACCAGATCCGCGTCAGTATGAAACCGATGATCCAAAACTCAAAGGCAACATTCGGATTCTTCCAGGGTTTGACCACTTCCTGGGAATGTCCAGCGAACACGTCCCGGAGTACTGGGCGCAATGGCTGCAGGACCGAAATTATAAGGTTCCGGAAAACCTGCGGGATCTGTATTATCAAGCGGTGGAAGGGTATCCCGGAGCCGAAAACAGAGGAAGAACCTTCTCTCCGGCCCCCTATACGAAAGAGGAAAGTGATACCGCCTTTCTGACCGACAGGGCCGAAAAATTTATCTGCAAGCCCTCCGCTCAACCCTGGTTTTTGCACCTCAGTTACCTGAAACCTCATAGACCCTATCTTGCCCCGGAGCCTTATAACCGGCTTTATAATCCCGAAGATGTACCGGAATTCATAAGGGCTTCGACAATTGAGGCTGAAGCAAAGCAGCATCCGTTTTTGGCTTATCTGTTGGAGCAGGGGGTGAAGAATGGTTACTATACCGACACTATTTTTCCGAGGGATGAGAATTCGATGCGGCAGCTCAGGGCCACCTATTACGGCCTCATCTCCGAAATTGATGACCATATCGGCAGGCTGATGGCGCTGCTCAAGGAGACCGGTCAATTTGAAAATACGGTGATTGTATTCTTAAGTGATCATGGGGCCCAACTGGGAGATCATCATCTGATGATGCCCGAAGGGTATTTCGATCAAAGTTTCCATGTTCCCCTGATCATCCGCCTTCCGGATAATTACCCGCAACGGAAGCCTGGCGTCGTCGTGGAAGAATTCACGGAAAATGTGGATATATTGCCGACGTTGATGGATGTTTTTGGCGCTCGAATCCCACGACAATGTACCGGCAGTTCTCTGGCTCCCTTTCTGAGAGGTCAAACGCCTGAAAATTGGCGCACTGAAGTGCATTGGGAGGTTGACTTCCGCCATATGGATGTCTCCGCCCATTATGCCCCCCCGGACCTGACCCTGGGGATTGAGCGGGAAGAGTGTGTTTTCAGCGTGATCCGGGATGCTGATTACAAATATGTTCATTTTGCCCGGCTGCCACCACTTTTTTTCGATCTGCAAAACGATCCGGATGAATTGCATAATCTGGCGGCAGATCCAGCCTATTTAGAACAGGTTCTTGAATACGCCCGGAAAATGATGTCGTGGCGTATGATCAACGATGAACGGACGTTGACCCATATGATTGTTGATTTAGATGGTGTAGTGGAACGAGAGTGAGACGGTGTGCACAGGACAGAGCAGAGACTGGTGGCGTTTGGCTACCTGATGGTGAGCTCTTTTGGAAACCAACCCCAATTAGGGAGGACAAGCAAATGAAAGCAAAGATGATTAACGTATTGATTGTCATTGGAATCTTTACGGGATTTATGATTTCTGGCGCGGCTGTGCCCGCAAAGGTCCAGGCCGCAAGTCGGGATTTTATTGTGGCGGTGCAAAAAATACCACCGGTGATGGAACCGATGCGTGTGAACAGCAACGTACACATGCGTATTCTCTATAATGTGGGCGAATCTCTGCTGAAAATTGACTACAAGCACGGCTTGAAAATTGTTCCCAGCCTGGCGGCGGAATGGAAACGCCTGGATGACAAGACCATTGAATTCAAACTCCGCCGGGGGGTCAAATTCCATAATGGTGAAGAGATGACATCAGCAGATGTCGCCTTTACCTTTGGTGAGGAACGGTTTTTCCACAAGAAGCGGGGTTGGACACTTGCGCAGATGTATCTGGGCAACATCAATCCACCGAAGGTTATTGATCGCTACACGGTACAGATCAGCAGCAAGCGGACCGATTTTTTGCTCGAAAAACGGTTGGCCAGCTATATGAGCGAAATTATCAGCAAAAAAGCATTTCTTGCAGCTAAGGATTGGGAGACCTGGAGCCGGAATATTGTCTGCACAGGTCCCTACAGGCTGGTTGAAATCAAGTCCGGCGATTACATCCGCCTGGAAGCGTTTGATGGGTACTGGGGCGCCAAAGCGCCGGTACGGTCCATCACTTTCAAGAGCATCCCCGAGGTCGCCGCGCGTGTGGCCGGTCTAAAAACGGGCGAATACCAAATCATCACCGAAGTTCCCCCGGATCAACTGAAAAGCATCGATAGCTATCAAGGCACATCATCGGTCGGAGGCCCCATTCCCAATATTCGTGCCGTTCAAATTGATACGACGAATGAGGTCCTGAAAAGTAAAGAGATCCGCCAGGCAATGGCTATGGCCATCGATCGGCAACTGATTGTGGACAGTCTTTACCATGGTCGTACCAATGTTCCCAACGGCTTTCAGGTGAAAATGTCGGGTGATATGTGGATTGAAGATTATGCAGGCTTACGCTATGATCCGAAAAAAGCAAAGGAGTTGATCAGGAAGTCAGGTTATAAAGGGGAGACGATACACTATCGCGTCCAACCTGATTATTACACCCTGGAGGTTGCTACCGCTGAAATTCTGGTTGAGATGTGGAAGGCCGTGGGCCTGAACGTGAAAATGGACATGGCGGACAATTGGTCCCAGGTTTTGAAAAATGATGAACCCCGCCATCTGGTGAACATGTCCCACTCCGTTTTCTATTCCGATCCGGAAGGGATACTCTGGCGGCGTCTAGGTCCCAAATCGCCTTTCAGGTTTAAAAACATCTATGGGGGCAAGGCACCTTTTTGTGACGTTCCCCAGGAGTTTGATAAATGGGGGCAGATTATGCTCACAACCACCGATCTGAAGACGCGTCGCGATGCAGTCCGTCACATGCTGGAAATAGTGGATACTGAGGCTTTACTGATCTCCCTGCACACCTTGCCTATGTTCTACGGCATACGTGATGAAGTGAACTGGGAGCCGTACCCCGCTGAATATATGGACTTGACAGCGGCCAACCTGAGTTTTAAATGATATCCCGGCATTGCCTCTTGCGTGGGGGCGTGTCATCAGCCCCTGGCCTGCCGGGATCGCAGATACAAACCGGCATGACTTTACAGGCACAAAGAAGGACGAAAAAAGATCTGTAAATGTAATCCGTGCCTGGTATAAACCTCTTTCAGACGGAGACTCGTTTAAAGATGATCTTGAACTCAGTTTCGCTGAAATCCTGAACTCGCTGCGCTCAGACAGGCAGGATTTCGGGCGCTCAATTTCGTTCAGATCATCTAAAAACTCGTCTAATCGTCTGAAACAGGTTCATACCAGACACTCTTGAATGTTATTTTCATATTAACCGCTACTGTTTCTCGATGCTACCAAAATCCAAAAGCTCGGCAGACAAGGAAAAGAGTCTCCCCCTGCTGCAGATCACTGACCTGACCGTCGACTTTGATCTGCCCGGTGGTTGGGTGCGGAGCCTGCACGGCATCAATCTTGAGGTGTACCCGGGAGAGATTCTGGGATTGGTGGGGGAGAGCGGTTGTGGAAAGAGTGTGACCTGTATGGCCATGATAAAACTGCTGGGTCCAAGGGCGCTGATTCGTGGTCAGGTGGAGTTTGACGGACAGGACCTGCTGGCTCTGGATGAAAAGGCGTTGACCCAGGTGCGGGGTCGTGATGTTGCGATGATTTTTCAGGATCCGGTGAGCTCCCTCAATCCGGTTCATACCATCGGCCGTCAGGTGGTTGAATCGATACATTACAATACCCCACCACTCCCCTTGAACCAGTCCCAACCGCTTGGTGAGCAGGTCCAGTCAGCAGTCGAGCAGCAAAGCCGCCTGACGGGTTCAGAAGCCCGTGAAAGAGCTGAACGTCTCCTGACCCGGATTGGTATTCCGGAGGCCAAACAGCGTTTGCAGGATTATCCCCATCAATTATCAGGCGGGATGAATCAGCGTGCCATGATTGCCATGGCGCTGGCCGGCCAACCACAAATGCTGATTGCTGATGAGCCAACGACGGCACTGGATGTGACCATTCAGGCACAGATACTCGAACTGATTCGCGACCTGCGCCATGAGATGGGCATGTCCATCATCCTGGTGACCCATGATCTGAGTGTCGTTGCTGAAACCTGTGATCGCATGGCAGTGATGTATTGTGGCAGGATTGTTGAAGAAGGGCTGGTCCAGAACATGTTTGCAGATCCACACCATCCCTATACCCGGGGGTTGCTCGCCTCTTTGCCCCGGATCGACCAGCGCACTGACAAATTGCCTACGGTCGAAGGATCGGTTCCGGCTCCTCACGAAATGCCGTCAGGGTGCTCTTTTGAACCACGTTGCCAATGGTCCCTAAATGAATGTCGGATCCAGCACCCCCCTTTGATATCATGTGCTGACGGTCGCACGATTGCCTGTTTCAACCCGCAGCGAGGAGCCGTATGAATGGGCAAATAAATAACGGCCAACCGTTGCTGAAGGCGACCGGGCTCGTGCGGCATTTTCAGGTACGTCAATCTAAGGGACTGTTCGGGAAAAAAGCGGTTCTCAAAGCGGTGGACGATGTTTCGTTTGCAGTGAACAGAGGGGAAACATTTGGCCTTGTCGGCGAAAGCGGTTGCGGTAAATCCACGACAGCACGGCTGATACTGGATATCGATAAGCCAACAGCAGGCACTGTTGATTTCAAGGACCAACAGATTTCCGGGCTTCCGCCTGCAGATCGTCGTCAGCTCGCCCTGCAGATGCAATATGTCTTCCAGGATCCGCTGGGGGCCTTGGATCCCCGCATGCGAATCATCGATCAGGTGGCAGAACCCCTTCATATTCACAGTCAGGCCTCTGGTTCCGTTTGTCGGGACAAAGCGGCCGACATGCTGCTGTCGCTTGACCTGAAAGATCATGTTTTTCAACGATATCCCCATGAATTAAGTGGCGGGCAGCGACAACGCGTGGTTCTGGCAAGGGCTCTGATTTTAGAGCCGGAACTACTGATCTGTGACGAACCGATTTCGGCACTTGACGTCTCGATTCAGGCCCAGGTTCTAAATCTGCTCACCGATCTGCGCGAGCGGATGCGGTTGACAATTATATTTATCAGCCATGATATGAGTGTGGTTCGCCATACCTGTCACCAGGTGGCAGTCATGTATCTGGGTAAAATTGTTGAACTGGCGCCCAACGACCTGTTGTTTCAGTCAGCGGCCCATCCCTATACCCAGGCGTTGCTTTCTGCTGTTCCGATCCCTCAACCGGGACTTGGCCGGAAGCGGGTTTTGTTGACAGGCGACCCTCCCAGTCCTATTGATATCCCAGCAGGCTGTCGTTTTCACACGCGTTGCCGTTTCGCCGAACCTCTTTGCAGCGAACACAGTCCTCAATTCAAACCGTTACGAGAAGGCCAGTGGGTTGCCTGCCATGTTGCCCACGGCGATACCTGATACGACAAAGGATCTCTTATGCCGACCCGCTATATTATACAAAAACTTTTGCGAGCCTTGTTAACAATCTGGATAATCGTCACCTTTGTGTTTATCGTCCTGCGGTTGTCTGGAGACTCGGCGCTGATGATCTTTGGTCCCGACGTGGATGCAGAAGCCATCAAAACCCTGCGGGAGGATTGGGGCCTGAACAAACCGATTTGGCAGCAGTACCTGTTTTACATCGAGAAGGTTTTTCATGGCGATTTGGGAAAGTCCTACCTCGATGGCCGGGCAGCGTTTGATGTGGTGATGGAGCGAATTCCGAAAACCCTTTCCCTGATGGGGGTGACGGCCATCGTCACCTTTCTGATCGGAATCCCTGCCGGTATATATTCCGCACTGCACCATAATACGAAAACAGATCGCATGACCATGACGATGTCGGTGATGGGCTTGAGCATCCCCAACTTCTTTCTCGGTGTGCTGCTGATACTGTTGTTTTCAGTGGCCTGGCAGATCCTACCGAGTGCGGGCAGTGAAACGGGCTGGCACTATGTCATGCCTGTGATTACGATGGCCACTGCCGAAGCGTCAGTCTTCGCCCGTTTTACGCGGTCGGCGATGCTGGAGGTGCTTAACAAACCCTATATTCGCACTGCTTTGGCCAAAGGGGTTCCCTGGAAAAACGTCGTTCGCGAACACGCCCTCCCCAATGCGGCTATTCCAACCGTTACCATCGCCGGCTTTTTTGTCGGTAGTTTAATTGTCGGGGGTGTTGTGACCGAAAATGTTTTTGCATGGCCCGGTGTCGGGAGGCTGCTGGTCAATGCCGTAGCAAACCGGGATCTGGCTGTGGTACAGGTGGCAGTGCTGCTGATTGCCTTTTCCATGGTTGCGACCAACCTGCTGGTTGATTTTGCGTATGGCTGGCTGGACCCGCGGGTTCGAGATCTTCGGGGAGAAAGTACATAGGATCCATTATGATTGATATGGCAAACATTCCATCAACACCCCCAAATCCCGCGGATCAACCTCGGAATGACAAACGGTTCCGCAGGCGCCATTTTTTTGAGCGGTACCCGCTTTTTGTGATGATGGCTGCACTCATGCTGTTTACGCTGATTTTAGTGGCTGTTCTGGCTCCTCTGCTCGCGCCTTACGATTACACGGCCATTGATCTGAGGGCCAGGTTGCAGGCACCTGTCTGGATGGAAGGGGGTAGCTGGAACCATCTGCTCGGCAGTGACAATCTGGGGCGTGATGTCCTGAGCCGCCTCATTTACTCAATCCGCTTGAGTTTGCTGGTCGCATTCATAGGGACTATCATCGGAGCCGTTCTGGGGACGGCACTCGGCTTTCTGGCTGCTCATTTCCGGGGCTGGGTGGATGATATTGTGATGGTGGCTGTTGATTTTCAAGCCTCCCTGCCCTTTTTTATCATCGCGCTGACGTTGCTCGCATTCTTTGGCAACAGCATGATGCTGTTTATCGTCTTGATGGGTATTTATGGTTGGGAGCGTTACGCCCGAATTACAAGAGGTCTGACACTATCTGCTATTACCCACGGTTATGCCGTATCAATGCGCACGCTCGGGGCAACTCCCGGTCGAGTCTATCTGCGCCATGTCCTACCGAATATATCCAGCACGCTGATCGTCAATATGACACTGAATTTCCCTGCCACGATTATCATGGAAACCTCCCTCAGCTTTCTGGGTATCGGTATCCAGCCGCCAATGACCAGCCTGGGAAATATGCTCGGATTCGGTCGGGATTACCTCACCACCGCCTGGTGGATCACTGTCTTTCCAGGTATCACCATCTTCCTGGCGACGCTTTCGATGAGTATACTTGGAGACTGGGTCCGGGATCGGCTTGACCCAACCTTGAAATAGGTTGTTGTAATGCCTGGGTGGAGCCTCTGGTTACTGATATCAAAACCAGTCCTCGAGCATCTCCTTTACTTGTTTCAGCTGGTGTTTCAAGTCTGAGGTACTTGCATAGCCCACCTCTTCGACAAAATTCAGATAATAGCGGCACTCTTCGAGAGCATCCTGGGCCAGGTTTAAATATCGGATCTTATCGCTCTGGCTCTTTTTTTTGCTGCTTGCGCCAATATTGGTGGTGATACCGACAGCAGCCTGTTTCATCAGTTTTGCCAATCCATAGGCATCGTTTTTGGGAATAACGGCAATCAACCCGTACATCGCCATCACAAACTGCAGCGCTTTTTGATATACTGCGAGATCTTCAAAATTATGATTTGATTCTTGCTGCATCTGTATTGTCCGGTGATCTATTAGTCTATTAGAAAAAACGGGTCCTCTGGACCTGGCTATGTCCAGAGGACCCGTTTTATTCGTCATCATACCCGTACCCGTACCCGTACCCGTACCCGTAATCGTAATCGTAATCGTAATCGGAATCGTAATCGTAATCGTAATCGATTCCAGAGGGCTATTGTGTTTCGTCAACAACCAGCATGATTTTGCCGATATGGGCGCTGCTTTCCATTAGACGGTGAGCCTCGGCTGCGTCTGACAGTGGAAAGGTTTTATAAATGACCGGTTTAAATTGACCGCCTTCAATCAGTGGCCATAGCTTATTCTGCAACGAGCGGGCGATAGCGGCTTTAGCTGCGGTCGGCTGGGGGCGCAAAGTCGAAGCGGTCAGGGTCAGCCGTTTCAACAGCACAGGCATAAAATCCACTTCGGCTTTCGATCCCTGCAAAAATGCCACATTGACAATTCGTCCATCCATGGCCGCCAGTTTGATGTTGCGGGAGATATAATCCCCCCCCACCATATCCAGAATCACGTTGACGCCTTTCTTATCGGTAGCAGCGGACAGGACTTCAAGATAATCCTGTGTGCGATAGTTGACCGCGATTTCCGCTCCCAGTTTCGCGCATGCCTGACACTTTTCATCGCTGCCAGCAGTGGCGAATACCCTGGATCCGAGAGCATTGGCCAGTTGAATGGCTGTTGTGCCAATGCCGCTGGAACCGCCATGCACCAGCAAAGACTCACCGGGTTGCAGGCCTGCGCGATCAAAGACATTTGTCCAGACGGTAAAACAGGTTTCCGGCAGTGCGGCTGCCTCTGTCAGACTCAGGCCTGCAGGCACGGGTAAGCATTGTTCCACGGGCACCGACACATATTCGGCATAACCACCGCCGTTGGTCAGTGCACAGACCTTTTGTCCACTCAGTTTTTGATCGACGCCATCGCCAACAGAACATATTTCCCCCGCAACTTCCAAGCCCAGAGTAGGAGACGCGCCTTTGGGAGGCGGGTACAGGCCCATACGTTGCAGCACATCGGGTCGATTCACCCCGGCTGCGGCCACTTTGATCAGTACCTCTCCTGCAAGGGGTGTCGGTGCTTCCATTTCTTGCAGTTTCAGGGCCTCCGGAGCCCCCGGTTCGACGACATTCATATAAAACATAGTGTTCCTTTTTTGCGATTTATAACCAGGCCCGCGCTTGGTGTAGCGGGCAGCTGTCAGAAAACAGGGGTTGGGAAAAAAGCGTTAAAGCCAAAATGTCTCATAATGGCTATCTGCTGTCCAGTTCCTTGTCAAATTAATGAAGCCTGTCGCTGCTCGAGCATCTCTTTAAAAAGGGTCTGCTTCTCCCGGTATGAAGATGGGTTCCATTTCAAGCTGGGAGGCATCATTCTGCAACAGACTATCAAGTTCTGCCGTTGTCTGACTGTCATCGAAATCGCTTGCTGCCTCCAAAATCAACTGAAGTAGTGTCACGTCGCTCGTTGTATTGAGAAAAATATGCGGATGACTGAGCAGCCAGTGAACAGCCCTGCGCAGAGCTTCGGGCTCTTTGATCGGCTCATACCAACTGAAGCGTTTCTGGGTGTCATCCTCCCGCCATTTTCTGCGGGCAATTGATTTTATCGTTTGTACTGCCACTCCGCGTTGCTCACATAGTTTGATTAGACGGTGATAGTCTGCAGCGTAGTCAGGATTCTGCATGAGCGGATAGTTGCAGGGTAGAAGCACCGCATCGAAGTCAAATATTTCCAGGCTTTTTAAATGCATAACTGGTGCTTGTGTGCCGTGCCCGGTGACACCGATTAAGCGCACCAAACCCTCTTCTTTAGCCCTGACAGCAGCCTCTAAAGCACCGCCGCTGCCCATGGCGGTTTCCCATCCGGGTTCGTCTGTCAAATTGTGCAGCTGTATCATATCAAGTTGTTCGGTTTGCAGCCGTTCCAATGAACGTTGAATACTCTCCCGAGTTTTGGGTTCGCTTCTTTCGCCGGTCTTGCTGGCCAGAAAAAATTTATTGCGATGTTCCTTCATCCAATTACCAATACGAAGTTCAGCATCACCGTAGCTGGCAGCAACATCGATGTGATTTACACCAAACTCAAGCAGCGCTTCCAAATACTGGTCAGCACGTTCCTGGCGCATCGACATGAAAGCAGCGGCCCCAAAAATGATGCGGCTGCTCAGGTGTCCGGTCTTCCCAAAAGGTATTTTTTTGATCATTTGATTTAACTCCAGTTTATTTTCATCCTTACTTAGGGATCGTTCATAAATAACTTCACATAATCTATTTGCAAGGGGATCGTTAAAAAATAATTTCACTTAATCTGTTTGAAAAAGTCCCTAAAGCCGGACATTTTGCAAACAGAACGTGAACTAATTTTTTAGCCGACCCTGAAGCCCCCAAAACACTGGACATTTTGCGAATAGAATGTGACAGCAACGTGTTTCCTTTTCAGGCTACGTGTTTCTTTAACACCAATGAGAAACACTCGATTAATGGGAAACACTTGAATAATTTATGAGCCGACCTTTTGTACTCGAAAGGGTATAGAAAATTACATTGAAATGTGAGGCGAATAGCTATTCCGATAAGGCGAATATATAACTTTTTATTGGATATACGCAAGATCTCCCTGAATGTGGTTGTG
>Ga0233430_1003147_pt1 | contig 17247 bp, 15 predicted proteins | sample SI_118_April2016_2_FD_179883 | JGI IMG/M metagenome (GOLD analysis project Ga0233430, IMG submission 179883) | Seawater microbial communities from Saanich Inlet, British Columbia, Canada - SI_118_April2016_150_MG | ecosystem: Environmental > Aquatic > Marine > Inlet | place: Canada: British... | reverse complement strand
TGCCACTAACTAATGTAATTGAAGCATTCTCAAGTAAACCAAAATATGAATTATCTATTCACTTTGCTTGTGGTGCAGGAACATACATCTTTGAAGATGCAGATACAAAGAAATTTGTTCCATTAACAAAATTCTGTGATATTCAAGGAATGTTAGAACTCTTTGAAGACAAAGCAGAAGAAATCCGTTCTGGTAAAAACAAATACTTTACGATGCTTGAAGTTGTAAGAAAACTAAAAGGATTTGTTGATTCTAAAAAACAACCAGCAGGATTAGATTTAGCTAAAATGTTTGGTAATATCCTCATGAAGAGATCATTTGACTCAGTTGGTTCATGGCACGTCAAAGGATTATTCCTTGGTATGATGCACTTTCAAGATAAATACAATGAAGATTTAGAAAGACTACAAAGATGTGATATTCACTATGTTACTCCAGACCTCAGAATAGTTCCATTCTGTGCATTTAATGTAATTCCAGAATGGTATAGAGATAGAATTCAAAAGAAATATTCTATCACTGTAGAGGAATGGGAAGAACGTGAAGGTGTAAAACTTGAAGATGGCCTATACAGAGGCCTTATGAGGCGTGGTGCAGGTGATGAACTTGCTGCTGGCTGTGCAAAGAGTCAGATGTTCCATGATGCATCTCAAGCTACAATGTAGAATAATTTCTTATTCAAAAGAGTAAATAATACTTTAGTCTGTTGTTTAATTGTTGAATTCTCAGACTAGTTTATTTCAAATTACTAGTTTTAATTTCAAATTAAAACATCTTTTAGTAATTGGAATCTTGATCTTAGCATTTTCAGTATCTTTTCTAATTAGATCTCAACCTGCAAATTATGGATTTGAATTAAATGAATTTGATCCTTTTTTTAATTTTCGTGCAACTGAGTATATTGTAGAAAATGGATTTTTTGAATATTTTGAATGGAACGATGATAAAAGTTGGCATCCTCATGGACGAGATGTTTCTGCAACTTCTCAGGTAATGCTTCATAGTACTGCAGCTATAACTTATCAAATATTTGGTGGTAACTCATCATTATATGATTTTACTATATTATTTCCAGCAATAATTGGCTCATTAACTGTAATTGTTATTTTTGCACTAGTAAGATTATTTGCAGGAACTACTGCTGGTCTTTTTGCTTCTTTATTATTTGCAGTATCTCTTCCAATAATTCTTCGAGGTTCTATTGGTTGGTTCAAGTCAGAACCTCTGGGAATTTTTTATGGTTTACTAGGATTGTATTTATTTTTAAGTGCAATTAATTCTGAAAATAAAAAAATTGCAGCTTTAAAAATTATTTTTGGTGGAATAGTAATGGCTTTTGGAATGGCTTCCTGGGGGGGAAATCAATTTTTGATAATTCCTATTGGATTATTTATTTTAGTATTACCATTTATTAGAAAAGATCATAAATTTCTATTATGGGGCATTCCTCTCTTTGTAGGCATATTTCTTTCAATTTCAGGCTCATTTGAAAGACCTGGACTAAGTTTTGTATTTGGTTTGGGTGGACTATTGTTAATTGTTCCAACTCTATTTTTAATGAGTAGTATATTTATTCAAAAAATAAGTAAGGATGAAAATAAAATCAGAAATAGTTTATTTTTATTAATTTCAATTATTATCATTGGATCATTTTTAATAATTGTAAATGATGAATCAAATCTTTTACCTCTACCTACTTTTAGATATCTAAATGCGATTAATCCCTTTTTGACAACTACAGATCCACTTGTTGATTCTGTTGCAGAACATCAAACTACATCTATTTACATTTCCTTTTTACTTCATTCTGTTTGGATGATTTTTGCTGGAATTGGTATTTGGTTTATTTTATCTAAAAAAATATCTCAAACTTTTGTTAAAAATGATATGAAAGTGTTTATGCTTATTATTGGAATAAGTGGAGTGTATGTTAGTTCATCATTTATTCGACTTGAAGTCTTTGCATCTATATCTTTGATTATTTTTTCTTCCATTGCTTTATCTATTTTAACTACAAATATTTTTAAAATTAAATTATTTGGGAAAAAAAATAAATTATTTAAAATTTCATATGTCATGATAATCATGTTTTTATTTTTTCTTCCACTTGTTTTTCCAGAAAATAATAATTGGATTAGTCATACAGATACCCCACCAATAATCCTCACAGGAGCAACATTAAATCCACCTACTGATGATTGGTTAGCAACTTTAGAATGGATAAAATTCAATACTCCTGAAAATGCGGTAATTGCATCGTGGTGGGATTATGGATATTGGATTCAAACTATGGCTGAAAGAGCATCATTGGCTGATAATTCAACAACAAATAGTCATATTATTCAAAATATTGCTAATATGTTACTTAGTACACCTGATGATAGTTGGAATATGCTTCAAAAAATGGACGCTGACTATGTTCTTATATTTTTAAGTGCTCAAAAAGTAAATGATGATTCTGAATTTTATGTTTTGGGTAAAGGTGGTGATGAGTCTAAAATTATATGGTTTGCACGTATTGCTGAACTTCCAACTGAAAAATATTTAAGATCTGATGGATTTACTGGTACCAATTATTTCAATGAACAAACAATGTTAGGTAAAATGATTCCATTTACTACTGCAGTATATTATAATACTGCCACTCAAGAATACTCTGAAATCTACAAACATGGATTTGTTGAAATTGTTCAAAAAAATATTGAATATAATTCTGATAACGATCCATTAAAACTGGTATATACTTCACCTGGTTTTATGAATGAAAAACAAGGTTATGTACAAATTATATTGGTTTATGAAGTCAATAAAAATTATATTCCATGATCCAACACAAAATATTATATATTTTTTAAAATTAAATTTTTTTAATTTTATTTGCAAGTTCTAATCCATTACACATAACCACGTCATCTTGTGATGCAAGAAATTCTAAAATTTTTGGATACATTCTTCCACCTTTCATTTTCAAAACATTATCATGCCATAAAATAGTCATGATATTGAAATCTGAATCTAATCGACGACATGAATTCAAAGTTTTTTCTATGGTTGAAATTATTTTTTCTTCAGAAATATTCATGTGAGAAAACAGATATGCATCCATCAGTGTTACTGGAAATTCAATAATATTGTTAATTTTCTGATATCCCATATCCTCTGATGAAACTAAATTTTTTATTTTTTTATTTGATGAATCATAGATAAATCCTAACTCTGAAAGTTTTTTTGGTAATTCTGGATCATTCGATAGATAATGTACTCTATTCCCAAAAATTTTTGAAGATGTTATTCTTTCAAGACTGTTTTTTTCTTCTTCTATTTTTTCAATTTTACTAATAGATGATGGATCAGTATGTAACCCTATTTCCCATCCGTTCTGACTTATTTCTTTGATATCGTCATGATAATCTCTATAGTCGCTATTTTCATACTGTGTCCTAAAAAAGAATGTTGATTTAACTCCAAACCTTTCTTCAATTTCCATAAATTCTGAAAAATTTCTATATAGTTTGTTTATTGGAGTAGTTTCAAATAATTTTTTATCGAATCTATCTTTACGTTGTAAAATATGATCTTTTGATGGCCCTTCATAACCCCAATCTACATCATGACTCAAAAATATATGCTGTTTCTTCATTTGGACAATTGATTTAATATTGTATGATATAAGATTGTAATTAGATTTATCATGAAAAGAATTTTGGTCACTGGTTCAGGGGGCATAGGTGGAGTAAATTTTGTACGTGCACTAAAAATATTTCAAGATGAGTTCTTCATTGTAGGCACCGATTTTAATAAATATTATCTCCAATTTGCTGATCTTGATCAAAGAGTAATTTCCCCAAAACATTCAGATCCTAACTTTATTTCTTTATTGAATAAATTAACAGAACAACATAAGATAGAATTTCTACATCCACAACCATCTTCTGAAGCCCTTGTTGTATCTCAAAATTTAGATAAAATTTCTAGTAAAACATTACTGCCTTCATCAAATATTATTTCTAATGATAAACTTGAAACACAAAAAATATTGTCTACATCCGGAATTGCAGTTGCAAAAACTAAAACTATTGATAATTATGATCTAATTGCAAGTGCCTTTGATGAACTAGGTGGAGGACCGCTTTGGATTCGAGCAAAGAATGGTGCTGGTGGAAATCTAAGTTTACTATGTGATAATCCTTCTGAAGCTGAATATTGGATGAAATTATGGATACTGAGGAAAAAAGCTAATTTTGATGATTTTATGATACAACAATATCTTCCAAAAAGAAACATTGCTTGGGATAGTTTTTGGTATAATGGAAAATTAATCTCTTCGTTTACTCGAGAAAGATTGGAATATCCTTTGAAACATATTTCTCCATCGGGAATTACCGGCACTCCTACAGTTTCAAAAATAATTGTAGATGACTCTGTTAATACAATTGGAGAGAAAGCCGTGAAGTCAATTGATAAAAATCCTCATGGAAACTATGCTGTAGATCTCAAAGAAGATAATGATGGTAATTGGTATGTAACAGAAATTGATTCAGGAAAATTTCATACTACTACTCCTCTATGGGGATATATATCTACAAAATTTTTGAAACAAGATCCTTATCATAATTTGCCGTATCTTTATACCATGTTAGGTTTGGGTGAAATTTCAGATCCAGGATTTTTGGGAAATGATATTTATCCCGAAGGACTTCATATTTTACGTCATATTGATTGTGGAACATGGTTGTATAAAGAAGATGGATACAAGGAAAAGATCCTATGATAAAAGGAATAATTTTTGATTTAGATGGTACTTTGATACAACTATCAATTAATTATGATGTAATTCAAAATAATTTAAAACAATTTTTTAGTACTTCTAAAAATCTAAAACCGTTAATTCCTACAATTATAGAATTATCTAAAAATGATCAAAATAAAATTAAAACAGCTTTTAATTTAATTTGTAAAGAAGAAATTTTAGCATCAAAAAATTTTAAAATTATGAATGAGGCTGTAGATGTTTTAAAATTTTTAAAATCTAAAAATTTAATTTTGTGTCTTGTAACTATGCAGTGTAGAACCGCATTAAAGGAAATTCTTTATAAAATGAATATTATGGACTTGTTTGATTTTGTGATTTCTCGAGATGAAAATTATGATAGATTTGAACAAATTCAAAATTCACTAAAACATTCTTCTTTAAACCCTTCTGAAGTTTTAGTAATTGGTGATAGAATACATGATGTTGAATCTGCTAAGAAGGCTGGATGTATTCCAATTTTAAAAATTAATGAAATTAAAAAACACCCTTCATTTGATTGTAAAATGATCCAAAATCTAATTGAAATTAAAAAAATTATCTAATTTGAATTTAGTCTATTTTAATCGAAATACTAATTTTTTCATTATTCATTTTGTATTTTTTGATATAATTTATGAAATTCCACTTTTGAAATTATATTTTAGCATTATTTTACTAATTATTTTTTAGTATGCCTTATAATCTCTGGAAAATATTTTGTTTTATGAAATTTCTTTTTATTTCCCCTAGATATTCTGGAGGGATTGGAGGACATGCAGCAATACTTGCAAAGAAATTACAAAATTCTGGACACAGTGTTACAAAAATGAAAACCTCTCATATCCCAATAAAAAATCTAAAAAACCCTAGCTTTGCAATTTTAGGAGTATTGCAAGGGATAATTCATAGACAAAATTATGATATTGTTCATGCATTTAACATACCATCTGGATTTGCAATGCATTATGCAAAAGGAACGAAAAAAATTTTATCTGCACACGGTGTTTACAGTAATCAGGTAAAAATACTTCATTCATCTACTATTAGTAAAATTGCAACAAAAGCAGAATCAAAAGTTTTCAAATGGGCTGATAAGATAACTACTGATTCTAAAATTACTAAAGAAGAATATTGGAAAAAATTTAATTTTGATTTAGAATATTTGCCTTCACCTATAGATACTGAAATGTTTAAAAAAATACCACAAGTTGAAAAATCTATTAATCAAATTGCATATGTTGGTAGAGATAGTTTTGAAAAAGGAATTGATATTTTGAAAAGTATAGAATCAAAAATAAATGGAAATGTTGTTTATTGTGTAAATAAATCCTGGTACGAAACAATGAAAATTCTTAAATCATCTACATTACTTGTAGTTCCTTCTAGGATGGAAAGTCTTCCAGCTGTAATAAAAGAAGCATTTTATCTAAAAATACCTGTTATAGCAACTTCAGTTGGAGGAATTCCTGAATTAATAAAAAATAATGAAACTGGATTATTAAGCGAACCTGAAAATCCTCAACTATTATTAAAAAAAATTAATGAATTATTGATTGACAATGTTCTTCAACAGAAACTTTCTTTAAATGCATATGATTTTGTAATATCTAATTTTACATGGGAAAAAATCTTTCCAAATTATGTTAGATTTTATGAAGACATATTAAAAAATTAATTATTTTTGCATTAATTTTTTTAATCCATCGTATATGTTCATGCTATAGCTAAATCCAATTTTTTCTTTACATTGTGTAATATCTGCTTGGCTTTTTTCAACATCTCCTGATATTTTATCGTCAAATATTGGAGAAATTTTTTTTGAAGAAATTTTTATCATCATTTTTGCTAAATCTAAAATTGAAATCAATTTACCTGTACCGACATTTAAAAAATCTTGATTAGTGTTAGATTCCATAGCTAATAAATTTGCTTTAGCAATATCTTCTACTGAAATAAAGTCCCGTACTTGATTTCCTTCACCGTGAATAACTGGTGGTAAATCGTCTCTTAATCTTTTCATAAATTGTGTAATCACTCCTGCATATGTTCCTGTTTGACCTTTCCCATACACATTGAAATATCTTAATCCTATGATACTTATTCCCTTGACCCAAAATTCTTCAGTTAATTTTTCTTTTTCTACTTTTGTTTTTCCATATGGGTTAATTGGATTTCTTTTAAAATTCTCTTTTATCGGAATATCTGACACATCTCCATATACACTTGAACTACTTGCATACACAACTTTTATCTCTAATTCATTTGCTAATGTGAAAATATTTTTTGTTCCATTAACATTAACATCAAAATATTCATCAGGTTTTAGGTAAGATTCAGGCAAACTTGTTAACGCTGCTTGATGAAATATTCCATCAATATCTGTTATTACTTCTTTAATTTTTTCAACATCTCTTATGTCTACTTTATGAAATGATATTTCATTTTTAACATTTTTTAGTCTGGAAAGACTTCCTGTGTGAAGATTATCTATGACTGTGACTTGGTGCCCCTTTTCAACTAACAATTTAACAATATTACTACCAATGAATCCCGCCCCTCCAGTAACAACATATTTCATATCTAATGAAATTTAGTATGGATTTTTAAATTTTGGTCTGTACTATTAAAAAAGTAAATAATTGGGAAGAAATGATGAATTATTACATATAATGAAGACAATTTTGGAAATGAATAATTCAGAAATCACAGAAATCATACAATCTGGGAGATTGAATATTTGCGTTATTGGGATTGGAAGGATAGGCTTACCAACAGCTCTTTCATTTGCAAATTCTGGGTTAACAACAATTGGAGTTGATATTAATGAACAATTAGTTGAAATGATTAATTCAGGGAATTTTCCTTTAAAAGATGAACCTGGATATGACGTAATTTTTGATAAAGTGATTAATCAAAAAAAATTTAGAGCTACCACCAATTTTACTGAAGGTGTAAATTCTAGTGATGTAATTGTATTGTCTCTTCCTACCCCTATGGATAAAGAAAATATTCCTGATTACACTGCACTACTTTCTGTAGCAAAAAAACTTCATGATGAAATGTCTGATGGTAAATTAATTATACTTGAGAGTACTGTAGAGCCAAATTTTGTTGAAAAGGATTTTTTAGAAGTTCTTGAAGGTGATGATCAGAAATTAAAATTAGGAAAAAATTTTGTTTTAGGTGTTTGTCCTGAAACTGCAAATCCTGGACAAATTCTAAATGATTTTGAGAAATTACCTCGTTTAGTGGGTGCAATGGATGAACATACTCAAAACTCAATTATAAAAATTTACAAACATGTTTTTACTGTTGATTTAATTCCAATGCCAAATTGTAAAACTGCTAATGCTGTAAAACTCACAACTAATGTTTTTCGAGATCTAAATATTGCATTTGTTAACGAACTAGCATTAATTTTTGAAAAAGCTGGCATAGATATTATGACAGTTCTTGAAGCAGCAAAAACAAAGTATAATTTTCAAGTACATTATCCTAGTGCAGGAGTAGGAGGTCCTTGTTTACCTGTGAACTCATATCAAATGATAAACTTTGCCAAGAATTTTACTTCTAAAACTTTTGGATTAGTTGAAGAAGGAAGAAAAATTAATGAAACAATGCCATTTCATACTGTTGATCTTTTAAAGGATGCATTCAACGAAGCCCATAAATCCCTACATGATTCATCTGTACTCATTTTGGGTGCATCATACAAACCAGATGTAAAAGATTTACAGATTTCCCCCGTAGAGAAAATTGTTGAAATTCTAAAAGACAATGGTATAAAAATATCTATTTATGATCCATACTACAAAAATTCTGAAATTTTTGGAATTACATCTTCTGATAATCTTATTTCTAGTATTGAAAAATCTGATGCTATAATTATTGCAACTGCTCATAAAGAATTTCATGATCTTGAACCTTCTTTTCTTAAATCTAAAATGCAAACTTCGATAGTAATAGATTCAAAATGTATCATTGATCAATATGAAGCAAAAAAAGCTGGGTTGATTTATAGAGGAATTGGCCGTGGAAAAATTTAATCAAAAAAATATTCATACTTTAATCCAAAATATTTTGACTTTACGTTATGATCCATTACAAGATACACATTTACCGGTTTTACATTCTTATGATTTTACAAGTTCCAAAAAACCTGATCTTACTTTTATTGAAAATACCTTAAAAAATTCAATTCAAACTAAACTTGAATCTGCAAAAAATTTGACTATTTCTCTTAGTGGTGGTATAGATTCTACTCTTGTCTTAGCTTTAATACGAAAAACATTTCCAGATCTAAAAATAAATGCCATTTCTATAAAATTTGCTCATAGTACTGATGAAACTTTAATGGCAAAAAAAATAGCTGATTTTTTTGAAGTTGAACATGAAATTATTGATATAGATAATTATCTTTTAGAATTACCTGCTGCAATTAGCATTACTGGAATGCCTTTTTGGGATATTCATTGGTATTATATTGCAAAAAATGCAAAAGATAAATCAAAATTTTTAGCATCTGGTGATGGTGGCGATGAACTATTTGGAGGTTATACTTTTCGTTATTCCAAATTTTTATCTTTAACAAAACCTGATTCAACCCCTTTAGAAAAAATTCGAGCATATTTATCATGTCATGAGCGTGATTGGGTTCCAGATCAAGAAAAAATATTTAATTCAAAAACTAATTTTTCTTGGAAATCAATTAATTCTATTTTTATGCCTTTTTTTAATAATTCATTATCCCCTTTAAATCAAGTATTTTTAGCAGATTATAATGGAAAATTACTATATAATTTTTCTATAATTGGTAATAAAATTAATCAATTTTTTAATCTTAAACCTGTTGCACCAATTCTTGATCCTGAATTAATTTCATATGCTTCACATTTATCTCCTGAATCAAAATATAATTTAAATAAAAATAAAGGTAAACTTCCATTACGATCATTATTATCAAAACATCAATGTGATTCACTAGTATCAAAAGAAAAACTTGGTTTTTCAGTAAATACAATTAATCTTTGGAATTCTATTGGAAAAGAACTATGCAAATTATATCTTGATAATGCAAGAATTGTTGAAGATGGTTGGATAAACAAAGAATGGATTTCTTCTCATATTACAAAATCTGATCTAGATGTTAAATATGTAAATAAATTTTTGGGGTTATTATCTCTTGAAATATGGTATAGATTGTTTATTACTAAAGAAATGAATGCAAAAACTAAACTTTTGTAATGTCTTAATTATTACATGCTTTTCAAAACATTTACAAATTCTTTTGCAATTTTGTCCCAACTAAAATTTTCTTCAACAAATTTTCTACCTTCATTTCCCATAATATCTCGCTGATCTTTATTGTTAATTAATAATGAAATTTTTCTGATCCATTCTTTTACATCCCCCTTCTCAACTAAAAATCCTGTTTTATTATTCACTATTAATTCTGAAACCCCTCCTACATTTGTTACAATCACTGGTTTTTTCATTAATTGTGCTTCTTGTACAGTAAGTGGAGACATATCAATTCCACTTACTAATCCATAAATGTCAATTTCTGATAGAAACTCACGTGTTTTATTTGGATATTCTAATGAACCCAACCATTTAAAATTATCAAATTTTTCAAGTTTTTCTAGAATTTTATCTCTATATGGACCATCACCTGCCCAATAAAATGTCACTTCTGGCAAATCTTTGATCACTTTTTCTAAAATCAACATTTCTTGAGCTTTTCCCCAGATTACCGCCCCTTGTAAAATTCCAATACATGGATGTTTTAAATTCATACCTTTTACTGAATACCATCTTGATGCAGTAATGCCACTTTGGAGTACATGTGTATTTTTATTTGGATAGTGTTTTTTCACAATTTTTTCTAAATAATTACAAATTGGTAAAATAACTGTTGAATCATTAAAACATTTTTCAGATCTTTTTTCTTTAATATTGATTACAATTTTTTTTACAAACCCTTTGTAGATAGTTTCCTTTGCCCATTTTATCTCTGACCAATAATCTCCTCTTAAATGAACAAATACAGGAATTTCACTTTCTACTGCTGCAATATCAAAGAGTGTATGTTGACGATCAACCAAAATTGCATCTGGCTTAAACTCTGAAATTAATTTGTTAAACTTGGATTTAGTTTCAAACCAATTGCTAATTTTCCTACTTGGAAAACCAGTATAGATATCGGTATCAATCACAAGTTTTGTTTTTACGCCTAATTTTTCTAATGCTTTTACAAATTCCCTTAAATGAAAAATTTTTGAGGGTGATCCGCCTATCAATAATTTCAATTCTTTTTTTAATTAATTTCCTTTGAAGATTAATCTTACTATGATAATTTAATGAAATTTAAATATTTATCACCTATTACTTTAATTAATCCTATTTTTTCATAAAATTATGAAAATTAATATCCTAGAATATTTAGAATGTCCTTCTTGTCATGGTGAATTATTGTTAAAAATAAATAAAAAAACTAAAAAGGAGATTATTGAGGGAAAATTTTCTTGTAAAAAATGTAAGGAGGTTTTTCCAGTTAAAAATGGAATTCCTAGATTTGTAAAAGATACTACAAAAGATTTTGTTAAAACTGAAGATTCTTTTTCTGCAAAATGGAGAAAACATCATTCAAATCATCAAGCAAAAGATTGGATAGATTTTCAACAAAAATGGTTTTTTGATAGATTTGGTTGGAAAACAATTAAACGGTTTACAAATTTTATGAAATCAAAAAAGTTTATTTTAGAAGCAGGTACTGGAATTGGAAATACGGCTGATTTACTTTCTATAAACTCATCTTCAACTGTTTTTGCTATTGATGCTAGTGAAAGTATAGATTTTGCATTTAAAAAATATGGAAAAAAAGCAAATCTTCATTTCCTTCAAGCAGATCTTAGAAAATTACCATTTAAGAAAAAGTTTTTTGATTATATTTTATCTGATCAAGTATTACATCATACCAAAAATACAGAAACATCATTCAAATATCTAACAAAATTTCTTAAAAAATCTGGTGAAATTTCAATTTATGTTTATAATAAAAAAGCACCAGTTCGAGAATTTTCTGATGATCACATTAGAAAAACAACGGTTGAAATGTCTTTTGATGATTGTATGAAATTTTCTAAAGATATGGCAATTTTAGGAAAAAGTCTTTCTGATTTAAAAAAGAAAATTACTATTCCTAATGATATTCCAATTCTTGGAATAAAATCTGGAACGTATGATGTTCAAAGATTCATTTATTGGCATTTTTTAAAGTGTTTTTGGGATCCATCTGATAACCTGGAAAGAAGTATAGGCGTAAACTTTGATTGGTATTCACCAAAATATGCATATCGTCATACTCCTAAAGAAGTTAAAAAATGGTACAAAGATGCTAAAGTAAAAATTGTTCATTTTAATGAGATTGAAAGTGGTATTTCTGTAACAGGACAAAGATTTTAGAAATATTTTTAATCAAAACTTACTAAGTCAGTTTTTATCAATTACCTTATTTTTAATAACTTTAATTAATATACATTAGATCTTGTCTAAATCGTCATGAAAGAAAATTTTGGATTTCGTTTATGGTTTTATTTTCGAGTTGGTTGGACAACATATTTTGGATTATTATTTGCAGGAATAAACACTGCAACTGTGACATATTTTTTAGCAATTGATAAAATACCATTTTTGGAATTTATATTTCCAACATTTTTTCATTATGTAGTTATTTTAGCATCAATGATTATCCCTGTATTAGTCTTAATTGGTTGGGGTCATTATCGTAGAACTGCAGCTTATGGTTCTGAAGCAGAGGTTGCACTTGAAAGTAATCCTTACATGTATAAACTTCCACTAGGATGGAACAAAGAGGCATTATTTCCAACATTATTAAAAATGACTGAATTCATGATAAAGTCAAATAACCAGGAAAAACTGGATGACAAATCCATAGAAGAAATTAAAGAATTACAAAAGAAGATTGATTTTCTTGTTAAGGGTGGATCACTCAAAAAAATCACTTCTAAGACATTGTCAAAAGAATAAAATCAAAATCATTTATGAACTTGTAATTTTATTTATTTTAAAAATTATGTGATATGTTCTATTCATAAACATATCTTTAGTTTCTTTCATCTTTTTCATTAAATTTAATATTTTTTCATTAAATCAAATAATATCTTTTTTGCAGTATGGAAATTAAGATATCTAAAATGTGTGTAATGTTTGATAAAAATTTTCAATCCTAAATTTTTAAGACACCAAATTGAAAAAGGAACATATGGAAAATAAGTTTTAAACCAACTATATTTTTGATATTTTAATGCATCTAAAAATGATTTTGATGATGTATTTCCTCCTGAATCTCTATGCCATAATATCTCATCTAATACATGTAAATCCCCAAATTTGATTAAATTCAAAAGTAATGCAAAATCCCACGAAACAAATGCATTACGAATTAAACCTTTTTTTAATTTATCAGTTCTAAAAATTGAAAATACATTTAAAATCCAATTAAATTCTACTATATTTGTAATTTTTTCATCTAAAGTTCCAACTATTGGGCGAACAAAATTAAATTTTTTATTATTATCAATTAAATAATTATCTAAATATTTTCCAAAATGTTTAACATCGCTTACACTTCCTACATATTTTGGATTAGAATTAAGAAATGAAATATTTTTTTCTATAAAATCTTTTTCCCAATAATCATCATCTGCAACCCATACAAAATATTCTGTATCTGCTTTATCAACTAAAAAAATAAAATTCCAAACCCAGCTTACTGTATTTTTTTTTAAAAAATATTTTATCCTACTATCTTTTTTTTGATATTCTAAACAAATTTTTGATGATGAATCCGTAGAACCATTATCTGAAATAATTAATATAAAATCTGTAAATGTTTGTTGAAGTAATGAATCTAGGGTTCTTCTCAATGTTTTTTCCCCATTGTAAAGGGGTAAACCTATAGTAATTTTTGATTTATTTATTTTCATTGTTATTAGTTGAATATTTTTAAATTTAGTAAATATTTAAAATAATGCGCATTATTTTTAATATATATGAAATTCAATTTTTTATAATTAAAAAAATCCTGTCACTCCTTTTATGATTCTATCTACAAATTCCATTTTCATATTAGAATGTAATGGTAAAGTTAAAACTTCATCAGCAATTTTTTCTGTTATTATCATGTCATCTTTTTTACATTCTTTAAAATTTGAATGTTTATGAACTGGAATAAAATGAATTCCTACATCAATGTCTAAATTATGTAAATGTTCAATTAATTGCTCTCTTTTATTATTTAGTACTCGTATGCTGTAAATAAATGGAGAAATTTCATTAAAGTTTGTATTTGGTATTTTTATTTCTGAAATTATTTTAAATGCATTGTTAAATTGTTTACATACATTTTGACGACTAGATATGAATTGATCTACTTTCTTTATTTGTGAAATTCCAACACTTGCCATTATATTTGTTAAATGATATCTATACCCTTCACTTACAACATCATAATCCCATGAACGTTTGTTCTTGTATCTTTCTATAGTATCTTTATCAACACCGAGAAAACGTAAATGATGCAATTTTTCTTCTTCTTCTTTAGTATTTACTATCACACAACCTCCATCAATTGAAGTGATCAATTTTACAGGATCAAAACTAAAACATGTAATGTCTCCATAATTGCCAATTTTTCTCCCATCTATTTTAGTTCCAAAAGCATGCATAGCATCCTCAATAACTCGTAATCCATGTTTTTGTGCAATCTGAAAAATTTCTTTTTGATTACATGGAATTCCTGCAAAATGTAATGGAATTATAGCTTTAGTTTTTGGAGTGATTAATTTTTCAATTTTTTTAGGATCAATTCCTAGATTTTCTTCAGATATATCACACATTACTACTTCTGCACCTGTCATTCTGATAGCCTGGTGATCTGCAACATAATTGAATGATGGAGTAATTACTTCATCACCTGGACCTACACCTGCAACTTTTAATCCTATATGTAAAGCCGATGTTCCAGTATTTGTCGCAACTACAAATCTATTTTTTAAATTAAGAAATGATGCTATTCTTTCTTCAAATTCTTTTGTTCCTGCACCCATACCTAACCATCCTATATCTAATGCATTATTGAGGTGACTTTTTGTTTCATTATCAATATATGGTGAAAAAACTGGAATCTTTTCCATAATTGTATAACTTATGGGCTATTCAAATACATTGTTATATTCTATTCTTTAATTTCTCTAATCTTAACTTCAACTGAATATTTTTTTCCATTATCAACAAAATATGCATTTGAATACGGTGAAAACATTTTTGCTCTGATAATATTTAATAATTCTCTACCTGAATATTTTTTATCTAACTTGATAATTATTTCCTCAAAAATTTCTTTTCTATGGTGAAAAGTGCCTTCGTTTGATTTTTGTTTGATATTAGATAATGAATTTGTTTTAATTAATTGAAAATTATTTTTAAAAAGTTCTATAATTGCTTCTAATGATTTTTCATACACTGATTTACCTGTATCTTCCCATGTAGTATCAACTTCTTCTTGAATTATAATGTCCCCTGTATCTATATTTTCATCAATATAGTGTAATGTTACACCACACTTTGTATTTTCAACAAGACACCAAAAATTTGGATCTTTTCCTTTATTATAAGGTAGGTAGGATGGATGAAAGTTTAACCAACCTTTTTTTGGAATAGAAATAGCTTTTCCTTTTAAGATATATGGCCACCATGCTAGAATACCTAATTCTATTTTTTTATTAGATAATAAATCTAGAATATTATTTTCTACAAATTCATTATGAAAAAATATTTGATCTTTGTTAAATTTTGATAAAAATAATGATTTAATTTTTTCATTAAATTGACCTGAATTATTTTTATCTAAAACTAAATAATCAATTTTTTCATTTGAATTTATTAAAAATTCTGTAATTTTGTAGCCCACATAATTTGAAGCACATAGAATCATTTTTTATTATCATTTTTTAATATTAAATCATATTTTTTATCTTTTTTGGACATAATTGGGCTTGATGTAGGCCATTTAATATTTAATTTTGGATCATTCCACCTAATACCACGAACATAATCTGGTTTATAAAATTCTGAAATTTGATAAAATACTTTAGTGGTGTCTTCTAAAGTTTGAAATCCATGTGCAAAACCTTTTGGGACATAAATCATTTTATTGTCATGCTCGCTTAATTCTATACCGTTCCATTCATACAAAGTATCTGAATTTACTCGTAAATCTACTATAACATCATAAATTTTTCCTTTTATACAATTAACAATTTTTGTTTCTTCATAGGGTGTTATTTGAAAATGCATTCCTCGTAATGTATTTTTTTTAATATTGTGAGAAATACTACATTGAACAATTTTAGAATTTAATCCATATTTTTTAAATTCATCAACATCATAAGTTCTTGCAAAAAATCCACGTTCATCTTCATTTTTTTCAATTTCAACAATAAATGAACCTTTAAGTTTGGTCTCAAAAAATTTCATTAATAAATTTTCACCTTGGGAATAGTTGTAACAAATTTTCCTCCCCATTCTCTAATAAATTTTAATTGTTCCATGACTTCATCTTTTAAATTCCATGGTAAAATTAAAATATAATTTGGCTTTGTTTCTTTAATTTTATCTGGTGTCTCTATTGATAAATGGGTTCCTGGTAAAAATAATCCTTGTTTATGTGTATTCTTATCTACAGTATATTCTATTAGTTGATTAGTGATTTTACAATAATTTAACATTGTATTTCCTTTAGCAGGAGCTCCATACCCTACAATTTTTTTTCCATCTTTTTTTGCAATTTTAAAAAATTCATAAATCTCTTCTTTTAATTTATTAATATTTTTTTGAAAAGTTGAATATGATTCAATTTTATCTAGATTAAATTTAGATTCTTTATTAATTAATTTTAAAACTTTTGAACTAATTTTTAAATTTTTATTTTCTTTGTGTTTTGCATAAATTCGTAATGAACCTCCGTGAATATCTATTTCATCCACATCAAATATTGTTAATTGATGTACAGAAAAAATTTTTTGTACTACCAAAAATGAAAAATAGGAAAAATGTTCATGATAAATTGTATCAAATTGATTTTGTTGAATTAGTTGTAACAAATGTGGAAATTCCATGGTGATGACCCCGTTTGATTTAAGTAAAATTTTAAGTCCTTTTACAAAATCATTTAGATCAGGTACGTGGGCTAAAACATTATTTCCTAACAGGAGATCTGCTTTCTCCCCCGATTTTACTAGTTCTGTAGCTGTTTTAGAGCCAAAAAATTTGTAAATTGTAGTAATTCCTTTTTTCTCTGCAACTTTTCCTACATTTTCAGCAGGTTCAATTCCTAAAATTGGAATTTTTCTTTCTTTAAAGTATTGAAGTAA
>Ga0233430_1003145_pt1 | contig 17257 bp, 9 predicted proteins | sample SI_118_April2016_2_FD_179883 | JGI IMG/M metagenome (GOLD analysis project Ga0233430, IMG submission 179883) | Seawater microbial communities from Saanich Inlet, British Columbia, Canada - SI_118_April2016_150_MG | ecosystem: Environmental > Aquatic > Marine > Inlet | place: Canada: British... | reverse complement strand
GGTCCACAGATCCAAGCTTTTAGTCCAATTACATATACCACCTCTAGTAAATGGCCTATAATAAGCATAACTACTCATGAGAATACTATTGGGTGTAGTATTGATTATACTTCTAAGACTACTGGTCAGATAGTCACTAATGATTTCGATAAGATTGATGATACTCATTTTACTAAGACATTAGATCCAAGCATAGATTATAATGATGATGACAGTACATTAACCCAGAATATCAGGGTTTATTGTACTGATCAATTTTCTAATCCTGAATCTTATGATTCTATCTTTAATGTTGATTTAAATGATCCAGAGGTTAATGCTTTCTCTGCTTTTTATGGAATACCTTCTGGGATCTTTTTGATTTCAAGCACATCAACAAGAAAAGATTATGAAGTAACTAATTTTGATTCTGTTGGGGGGACTGCTACCAGCATATTGCTTAGGGTTGAAACTAATGAACTTGCTAGGTGCAGTTATTCAGGAACATCATCTGGTCAATTTAAGGATTATGATATATATTCTACTTTCCATGAAAGTGAAGATATCATGATATATGATGGTTCTAGTTATACTTTTGATATAACTTGTGAGGACAAAGGTAGTAGGCAGAGTGAGGTCATCACTGTGTTTGTAAATGCTGATTCTGGATTTGAGCCAGGGGCCCCTGTTGTTTCGGCGAGTTCTCCTGATGTATCTTTAACTCCTGTACTTACATCTTTAACAGTTACATTTGAGGGCAATGTACAAGCACCACCTGGACATACAATTACTGAAGGTAAACTAGGGATAGGTGATCAGGAGATAAGCCTTAATCTGGATGCAGATGGTGATTATATAGAAGATGTTACTTTGCCTGAGGATGGGGATTATGATTATTATATATGGTCTATCGCTACAAATAATCTTGAAGATAATAGGAGTGGGAATCTAACAATAGATACACATGGACCACAGGCTTGTGTGACTATCTTAGGGGTAGTCAAATGTTTTGATGATGAGGAAGATGGTTTTGAAGAAGATTTTGATGACACTTCTGATGTAGATAATGATGGTCTTCCTGATAGTTTTGAAGAATATTATTTTGGCTCTTTGACTGGTGCTAATCCTGGAGATGATGTAGATAATGATGATCTTAGTAATATTGATGAGTATCGATATGGTACTCATCCTAGAACTGGGGATACAGATGGTGATTTTTATACTGATGGTGTGGAGATAGTTAGCGGGACTGATCCTTTGGATGTTTATTCTAAACCTACTATAAGTCCTTTTGATAGTGTTCTTTGTACTGCACTTTATTATCAGGGAATTATGCCCAAGGCTATTTATGATGCAGACCAGGATTATGGTAAGATATTGTTCAGAGACGATCCTTATGTTATGAAGGGATATCATCTTTGGGCAGAACCAGTTGCTTATAAGATGCTTCAATCTAAGATGCTTACAAATATAGTCAGGCCTTTTGCAATGCCTTGGGCTATAGAAGTTGCATATAGGGCTGGAGAACTTGAAAATGGACATTGGTGGGGCAAGGTCTTGTTGGATGTTGGTGTTCCTATCTCAAGGTTAGTGGGTAAGACTGCTGAACTTTATGAGGATACTGAAGTATGTTTAAACAGATGCGAAGTCATGGGTTTATAATAAGATGAAGATTAAAAATAAATTAATCGTGGTTGTTACATTGTTTTTATTAGTTATACCTTTTGTGTATGCTGATGATGAGACTTTGCTAAGGCCTCATCTGAGCATCACGTTTCTGGAAGAGGTTAAGATAGATACAATAATAGTTAATGTAACTAATTCTTCAGGTGATAACCAGCTGATTACTCAGATTAGCCCTGATGAGGATAATCCTACTTTTGTATATCAGCCGGATAATGATCTTGAAGAAGGGTTATATACATTTAGCATAATTGCTGAGGATATATATGGGAATATAGGTAATCTGCTTGAAGTTGATTTTCCGATTCACATACCTAATCTTGTGGTAAGTGTAGTTGAACCAAGATTTAGTGTGACTTCTGTTAATGCTATCAATCTCAGTCTGGATACAAGCAGGGATGCTACTTGTAAGTATAGTTTCAATGGTTTTAGCAGTCTGGTCGATTTTGATACTCCTGAGGGTCAGACCCATAGAAAAGAAGGGCTTTCTATAGTCACTACTGATCTTTTTATCGAGTGTGTTGATGGATATGATAAAACCTATCAGACAACTACTCCATTGACCGTCGATACAACTAACCCCACCATAAGTGTTACTGCTGATAATATATATGAGGAACCCTTGGAGACTGTGTTGAGAGTCAGTTCCAGTGAGGGGGTTGTTTGTAAGTATGATAATGAGACTGCTGTTTTTTCTGATATGATTGAGTTTGATAATTATGATGGGGATAACCTGTCTGATTACTCTACTATACAAATCCATGATTTACTTGCTGGTGATTTTATAGACCATCAAACTAATAGATTTTATGTCTTATGCGTCGATAAGTCTGGGAGGGAATCTAATCTAGTAACTAAGAATATTGTTGTAGACACTTCTCAATCTACTTCCGTCGATATACATGATCCTTCTGGTTCGCTTTCTGATCCTAGATTCAGGTTTAATGTTACAACAAATAAGAATGCTGATAATTGTCAGTTTAACAATGAATCAGGGGATGTAGGATGGAGTTATACTTTTGGTGGAGGAAAGACTCATATAAGTTCAAGCATGGAACTGGATCCTGGGAGTTATACTTATTATGTAAGGTGTAAGTTCCATAATGATTCTTCTACATGGTATGTAACTTCAAGTACTGGTTTTGTCATAGATAATACTGCACCTGTAATGCAGAATGTGACTATCTTAGATTATAATGATACTGGAAAACAGTATGATGATGAAGAGATGTGTGCTGAATGGTTTGCACAGGATAATGAAAGTTCTATATCGTCATATAGGTATTTTGTTTTCTGGGACAAGAGTACAGACCAGATGATAGATTATGGTACAGAGAGTCCTGAAGGTGATGATGAATATTGTTTTGATGTTAATCTGAATAATTCTCAAAAATATTATATTAAAGTGCAATCTAAAAATTCAGTAGGGTTGTGGGGAAATAATATAACTAGCAATAGGATTATAGTGGATACTAGTCTGACTCCTGCAGGGTGTAACAATGGTGATATGGATGGCAGTGAGACAGATATAGATTGCGGAGGCAGTTGCAGAGATTGTGAATTAAGGAAGAATTGCACTGTTGATCTGGATTGTGCAAGTAACTATTGTAATGAGGATGATAACTGTGCTTTACCTAAATGTAATGATGATGTAAGGAATGGTAGGGAGACAGATATAGATTGCGGTGGTAATTGCAGAGATTGCGAAGTTGGGCAGTATTGTGATTCTGACTCTGATTGTAAGACTAATGATTGTGATTCAAGCAATGGGAAGTGTAAGGCTGTTGTTGATAGATGTGCAAATAACTTACTTGATGTTGGAGAGACTGATACAGATTGTGGTGGAGTTTGTTCTGCAGGATGTGGTCTGGGTGAAGGGTGTGATAATGATGGTGATTGTATTACTTCGGCAGAGTGTTTATCTGGATTATGTCAATTGAAGCAGGCAGATTCAGATGGTGACGGTATCCTTGATGGTGATGATAATTGTCCTGATGTTTCAAATGCTGATCAGGCAGATGTTGATAATGATAATATTGGTGATAGTTGTGATTCTGATTCAGATAATGATGGATTACCTGATTCTTTTGAGCAGCAGTGGTTTGATTGTATAACATGTGCAAATGCTGGTGATGATTCTGATAAAGATAAATTGACTAATCTTGAAGAGTATAGCCATAATACTAATCCTATGAGTGGGGATACTGATGGGGATGGGCATAATGATGGGGTGGAGATAATCAAAAGGACAGATCCTCTTGATCCTAATTCTAAGCCTGGAAGTAGTTTTTGGTTGTATTTGATGATAATATTATTTTTGATTGGGCTTGGTGTTGGGGGTTATTATGCTTATACTATGTTTATGAAGAAGCCAAAAGGTCCATCTCCTCCGAGAGGTATGCCTCCACTTCAAGGTAGGCCCCCAGTAAGACCTCAAATGCGTATGCGTAGGCCAATGCCACCTAGACCTGGGATGCGTATGCCTGTTCCTAACTCTAAAGGTCCAATACCTAAAGGTCCAATACCTAAGGGTCCAATCCATAGGGCTGTTCCTGTTTTGAAAAAGCCAGTTGCAACTAAACCAAAACCAAAACCAAAACCCAAAGAAGAATCAAAACCAAAAAAGAAGGTTGTTAAAAGGGCTGTTGTTAAGAAAGATATATTTAGTAAACTAGCTAAGATAACCAAAACAGAAAAAGAAAGTCAGGTAGAATCACAAATTAAATCATTAAAGCTTACAGATAATGATCTTAAGGTAAGAATCGATAAATTAAAGAAAGAATTGAAAGTAAAGACAATAAAATGACATTAAAACATGGGGGAAGTTCTAGTCTTTTTTCCAGATCATTTTTTGGGGAGGTTGGTTTTTCTAAGAAAGCGCAAATTCATGCACAAATATTTATTTATGTTGTTGCAATTGTTTTATTCTCTTTTATTATGCTTTATGGTTATAATGCAATAAGGGGGTTTAAGGAGAAGTCAGAACAAATAAATTTTATCAAGTTTAAGACTGATTTGACGTCTACTATCAAAAGGGTGGCTCCTGATTATGGCACTTTGAAGAGGGAAGAGTTGTTTATAGGTGGGGTTTATCAGGATGTTTGTTTTGTTCAGAGTTATAAGCAGCAAGAAAATACTGCAGTCATATTAAATGGTATAAGTACATCTCCTGATTATAATGCTTTGATTGAAGATAGTTTTCAGGCAGGGACTGATAAAAATGTGTTTTTGATAACTAATACTTTACAGGAATCTTTTGATGTTGGACCAATAAATATGAGTGGTGGTTATATTTGCGCTCCTGTTTTGAATGGTAAGGTTAAGATACAGTTTGGGGGTCGTGGAGACCATGCTTTTATATCTACATATTAGTTTTTAAGGCATTGTGTTGGGGTGAGATCATGAATTGTGATATGTGTGGTAAGGAATCTAGGTTGTTTAAGACAAATGTTGAAGGATCTATGCTTAATTTGTGTGATGGATGTTCTAAGTTTGGGAAGGTTATTTCTGCTGTCAGGGTTGAACCTAAGGTAAAACAAAAACAAAAGGAAGAATTTGTTCAAAAAGCAGAAGTGAAGAAGACTGAAACCATATTGGGGATTGTTTCTAACTATGGTCAGATTATAAAGAAGAAAAGGGAGGAACTGGGCATTAAGCAAGAAGACTTAGCTAAAAACATAAGTGAGAGGGCTTCTTTGCTTCATAAAATGGAAGTTAATTCACTTGAACCAACAATCACATTAGCGAGAAAGATTGAGAAGTTTTTACATATTAGATTAGTAGAGCAACGGGAGATTGAATCTGGTGAGTTTACAAAACTGAAGTCAGAAGGATTTACTTTGGGGGATTTTGTTAAGAAGAAAAAATGAGTTGCTTACAACCATATTTTTCCTCTTTGTAGGATGTTGAGAGTTTTTCTTTTAATATTTTGAACAATTCTTTGTTTTTTTCATTACATTTTTCGTCATAAGCTTGACATGGAAGAATATCACATGTGTCTATCAATATATGGTTTGCTTTTTCTATGTTTTCTTTTAGTTTGTCTATCTTTTTTGAGTTATAGATTGGGTAATAGATCAATTCTTCTGGTTTTTTGTTAGAATTAACGATAAAAATAGGGTTAGTTATCCAGATATTCTCGTTTTGGGGTATTTTTTCGATATAATCTTGAAATTCATCATATTCTTTGTAGTTGGGGATTTTTATTTGGGTTATTTCTGATATTACCCATATTAAAGTTAGAAATATCATTATTGTGTAGAGTATTTTTTTGTTTTTTAGGGTGTTTAATGTCTTGATAATTCCATAAGCAGTTATCATGTATAAGTAAGGCAGGAAAGTTATTATGAATCTCGTTTCTTTGTGAGCAATTGAGCTGAAGAATATGAAGAATATGATTAGTGGACCTAGGATTGTTGTTTTTTTAATGTCTTTTTTATTTATTGTTTGTCTTATTATGATAATAATGCCTATTATTGAGAATAAAATTAAAGGGTTTTCTTTGATTAAGTTTAGTATGTAGAATTGAAATGGTTGATGATATATCCATCCAGTGTATTTTGTCATAAAAGACTGCATCAAGAAAGGATAAATTGGATTTTTGTATAATCTTATGTTGAGTATCAGGTAAGGTATTGTTATTGTTAGGAAACCATATGCCAGATTTCTAATTTGTTTTATTATCTTTTTTAGTTTATGTTTATTATTTTTAATTTGTAATAATATTGTGATTGTAATTGGGATGGTGATCAATAGTTGTAAGAACCTTGTCATAGTGCTTAATCCTATGAATAGTCCTGTCAAGTAATACTTTTTGTTTATCAGATAATAAATCGAGGCTAAGGCAAAGAATGTTGAGGGGATTCCTGTTAATGTGCTTGAACTATATAATAAAAAAGTAGGGCTTAATGCTAAGAATAATGTAGCTATGGTTGCTATCTTTTCTTCGAATACTTCTTTTGTTATGGTGTATGTGAGGATTATACAGCCTAAGCTGAATAATAATTCTGCTAGTCTAGTTAATATGATTATGTTTAGTCCTGTTTTGCTTATCAAGCCAAGTAATAATGGCCAGATTATGGGTCTTGCTGGCTCCCATAAGCCTATTTTTCCTAAAGAGAAGATGTATTTGCCCATTGCGATATATACTGCACCATCCCATGTGATTCCTTTTTGAATAAATAGATGGAATAATTTTATTGATAAGAATAATATAATTATAAGATATAGTTTGAGGTTTAGACTAATTCTTTGGTTTGAATTATGTTCTTTTTTCACAGAGAATTAGAATGTAATCGGGTTTAAAAGTTTTTTTACTCAGCTATTGTTTTATTGCTGTTTTTTTCTAACATAAACCATTGCATTGGTTTATTGAATATTGCTTTTATTATTCCAATATTCACATAATAGACAACTATAAGACCATAGCTAAAGAATGAGCCTATGACTTTGAGTGGGCTTTTTGTGTTCTTGCTCATGCCTTGCGCAATTACTGCAGTTATTACTAAGCCGCTTGTTAGAATTATATTTCTGCCTAGTTCTGAAAAGAATTTAATCAGGTTGATTGGTTCTGGTGTATGTGTTATAAAGCTTAGTAACCCTGTTAATGTCAGGCCCAGCAGCAGCATAGATATCATATAACCGCTAAGGTCTAAGTAGGCATATATTTTATCCTCAACGTTTAATTTTTTGTTAAATGTGATATCTTTTCCATGCTCTTTAAATGCCATTATTACACCATAAGCCCATCTCATCTGCTGCTTATACAGGTCTTTAGGTTTATATGGTACTTCCCCATCACATTCAAGATTTTCCAGGTATACAACACGATGATTGTTTTTTAGGAGCCTTAATGAATATTCTATGTCTTCTGTTAAGCTGCCTGTTTTCCATCCACCTAGTTTTATCAATAGGCTTTTTCTTACTGCTTCTGCAGAACCGCAAAGGAAACCGAAATTTCTTCTTTTGTATATATATGGTAGGATAATCTTGTGACAAACAGCAATTATTGTAGATCCTAATAATGATATTATGTTTTGTTTTGCATTGATTGAGTTCCATCTTGCTTGCACTGCAGGTATGTTCTTGTCATGTATAAATGGCGCCACTATTCTTTTTAGGAAATCAGATTTTGGGGTAAAGTCTGAGTCAAATAAAACTATTATATCTCCTTTTGAGAATTTTAACATATGATTTAGATTTCCTGCTTTGAATCCTTTGTTATTACCTCTTCTTGTTACTTTTATCAGGTTTTCTGATTTTGCAAATACATCAATTTTTTGAGATATTGATTTATCTTTGCTGTCATCCCCTATTATTATCTCGTATTTATCTTTTGGATAGTCCATATCCAGGCACTTTTTAGCGCATTGTATTGCAGCAAGCTCATTATATGTCGGTATTTGTATTGTTACAAATGGCGCTTTTTTTTCTTCGAATTTGTATTTGATCTTGTTTTTCTTTTTATTAGTTGATAATGTATATATGGCTATCAGTAAATAGCTTAATGATATGATTATTGTGATAAATAGGAGAAAATTAAAGAAATTGTCAAATATTATATTTAAGAAATCTAGGGTAGATCTTACTATTATTGCGAATTCTTCTTTTGTTATTATAAAGTTCATTTTATTTTATGAAAAATTTGTTTTTCCAAAAATTAAATCTCAATAGGCTGATTAATATGATTATATTTAAAACTATCGTATAGGGGAAGTAGAAGAATATTGCTAAAATGTTCTTAAAATGGAGCTTATCTTTGAACATTTTTATTGATGTTATGATTAATATTGCGCTGATAATGCCTGAAAGTACACCAAAAAAGCTATAATATGAAATACCCCATATTGGTATCTTATAGATTACATAAATTGGACCCAATAGGCTAAACCATCTAAATAAATAAGCTGATAATGTAAATATGCTGCTTGTGTTGTAAGGCAGCCAATAATTAACCTGATATATTATTGCTGGAAGCGACAGAAATGAGTAAAATGTCCACCAGAATTGATTTATGAACAAGAATAATATTGCAGGGGATGCTTTATGTGAGAAAAGTTTTCTGTTTTTGATTAATGACTGCAGAACACCGATCCACCATCTTGATCTTTGATGGTATAGTTCTTTTAATGTTGATGGTGCTTGTGTATGACCCATTGCATTATGGACATTTATTGTAGTGTAGTTTGCTTTTCTTATCTCTAAAGCTATATCCATATCTTCAGTTAGTGTATCTTTCTTGAACATGCCTATTTCTTTTAATGTTGTTTTTCTGTAGCAGGCTAGAGCTCCGAAAAACCAAATTCCGTTGTTGAAAAGTTTTGAAAAGCTGTTCCTTATCAGGTTGTTGTAGTGGTATTCTATGTTCTGGAAGCTGCCTATGATTGTCTTTTTGTTCTTTACTGTACTTATTCCTGTTGTAGCACCTACTTTTTTATTTATCAGTGGTTTTACCATATTTTTTATACATGATTTTTCTATTGTTGTGTCTGCATCTATGGTCAATACAAAATCATGGTTTGATTCTAGTGTTCCTAAGTTTAGGGCTTCTGATTTGCCTTGATGGTTTTGTTTTAATAGGATTATATTCTTGAATGTTTTTACAATATCTATAGTGTTATCTTTTGAGCCATCATCAACTACGATTGTTTCTATCTTTTCTTTTGGATAATCTGAGTTTTCTATGGATTCAAGACATGCTTTTATGTTTTTTTCTTCATTAAAAGCAGGGATGATTATGCTGATCTTTGGTTCGAAATGTAAGTATTCTTTTTTCTTAAATATTGATAACAAGAAAACTATGAATATGAACATCAGAAATGAGAATAGTACCATGAATAATACTCCGCAAATGCTCATTATAATGTCTTCCATTCTTTTCCTCGATGTTCTTGATGGGGTATAGTCTTACCACTATCTTAAGTTATAGGTTGATTATTTTGTTTTTAAATGTTTTGGAAACTTTACGAGTTTCCAATCTATTCATATTCGGAAATTCTTCGAATTCTCGATTATAAATATTTTGGAAATGTTATATGTTTTATTGAGGGTGTGGTTTTATGATTTTTTTTGGGTGGGTGTGTATTGCTGAGTGTAGTGGTACATTAGTTAATGCAATTGGGGGGAATTTTAGTATAATTTTATATAGTAATAATATTTATTTTTTATTAATGGAAAATATTAAAGAACATGTAATAAATGAGTTTACATCTAAAGAAACACAAGCAATTTATGTTAAACAAGCAGAGAAGGGTCTTTGGCCTAGTGAGGAAATTCTTGTTAAAAAATATTTTAAAGCTAAATCATTAGTTCTTGATATTGGGTGTGGTACAGGCAGAACAACCATTCCTTTGTATAAACTAGGGTATAAAGTTCTAGGTTTAGATTTGGTTCCAGCAATGATAGCAAGTGCTAATAAAATAGCGAAATCAAAAAAACTTAAAATTAATTATCAAGAAGGTGATGTAACTAATTTAAAATTTAAAGATGAAAGTTTTGATAATGCTTTATTCTCATTTAATGGTTGGACTCAAATTCCTGGGAAGGATAATCGAATAAATGCTCTTAATGAGATTTATAGGGTATTGAAACCAAGGGGATATTTTATCTTTACAACCCACTTAAGAAAATTAAATGGATGGACATTAGTTTGGATAAAAGAATGGGTTAAGTATTATCTTATGAAGCCTATTGGATTTAAAATAGATGAAATTGATTTTGGAGATATATTTTTTCCAAGAGAATCTCTTGTTAATGAAAAAACAAATCAAAATAAACAATTTATACATATACCTTCATTTAAAGAAGTTAAAAATCAAATTAAAGAAGCCGGATTTGATTTGATTTTAACAGAAATGAGTGATATTATATCATCTAATGATAAACAAGAATTTCCTCCCAGTTTTTATGTGTGTAAAAAATAGAAAATTCCGCCCCACCTCACAATTAGAGTTGATTTCTGATTGAACATAACATCCATCAAACGAACTTCTTATCCATTTTTCTTCTTATCTGCCCACTTTCACATAAGGTTTATAATATTTGTTACATTACCTTCTTGTTATGGAAGGGAAGATACCCTCTGGGAGTAAGATATTAGATAGGATGTTGAATGGTGGGTATGATGATGATATAATCACCACTATCTATGGTCCTGCGGGGACTGGGAAGACTGTGTTGTGCATGCTTTGTGCTGTTAATGTAATCAGAAATGGGAAAAAGGTCATTTATGTGGATACTGAGAACAGCTTTTCTGTTGAGAGGTTAAAGCAGGTAGCAAGGTTTGATTATAATAAGATCTTAGATGGGATTGTGTTTTTTAAACCTGTTTCTTTTGAAGAGCAGATGAATGCTTTTGATAAGTTTAGGGGTGCAGTAGATAATAAGGTGGGGTTGATTGTTGTTGATACTATTTCTATGCTTTATAGGTTAGAGTTGGGCAAGAGCGATAAGGTCTATAATGTAAACAGGGAATTGGGGAGGCAGATTGCTTATCTAAATGAGATAGCTAGAAAGAAACATATTCCTGTGTTGATAACAAATCAAGTATATGCTGATTTTGAGAATAAATGCAATATTAAAATGGTTGGAGGGGATTTGTTGAAGTATAGCTCTAAATGTTTAATCGAGCTTCAGATGACTCCTGCTAAGAACCGAAAGGTCATATTAAGGAAGCATAGGGCGATAGAGCAAGAGAAAAGTATCATATTTAAGATAGTTGAAGAAGGGGTAATCGGGACTAAAGAAGGTAAAGGGTTTAAGCTGTTTTGATATTAGTACATATTTTGTAATTTTCTTAGAATCTGTGATTATTGTTTGTGTTATTTGATTTTTTTCTTTTAAATGATGATTTAATACAAAATTGGTTTTTTGATATTTCTTTTAGATTTTTTACCAATGTTTTAGTCTATAATATATGATTATATGAACTATTATTGTATATATTATATATCTTTATTATTTATATTATACACTAAAAATGCATAAAAAAGAAAGATTTATAAGTGAAAATGCCTAAAGATGATTAAAACATGTTTGGAGAAAGGAAAAGGACATATCTGGAACTGCAAATACTTATTTTGAAATCTCTTAAAAAAGGTAATCTCACTGTCTATGAATTAGCAAAAAAGACAAAATTACATTTTAACGTCGTAAAACACCAGTTAATACTTCTTAAGGGCCAGGATTTTGTTGAAGTCTGTTTTAAACATAACCAGTTCAAACTATTTGGGCTACTTAAAGATGGGGAGAAATATTTGCGTAAAATTACAAGATGATGGGGAATATGTTAGATAAATTAGAGGTTAAGGTATAATATGTTTGGAGAAAGGAAAAGGACATATCTGGAACTGCAAATACTTATTTTGAAATCTCTTAAAAAAGGTAATCTCACTGTTTATGAATTAGCAAAAAGGACAAAATTACATTTTAACGTCGTAAAACACCAGTTAATACTTCTTAAGGGTCAGGATTTTGTTGAAGTCTGTTTTAAACATAACCAGTTCAAACTATTTGGGCTACTTAAAGATGGGGAGAAATATTTGCGTAAAATTACAAGATGATAGATAAAACCATAAGAAAACAATTATTGAAGTATATCAAGGCTCAATTGTCTAAAGGTTACTCTATTGATTCAATAAGAAAAGTTCTTGTAAGGTCAGGTTATAGCGAGACATTTGCAGATAGCCTGATAAAGACCAATAGGAAAAATGTGATGGTTGCAAATATATATCTATTAGCTGTTTTTGCTTTGGTCTTTGCAGGTTTGGGTCTGTTATTCGCAGATGTGGCGCCTGTAGGGTTAGTGGTATTGAACCAACAGTCTGACTATTCAGATTCTATTAGTATGTCTGTCAATGAAACTTACAGGTATAACTGGACTATGGATGAACCTGGGATGTTGGAATCTATAAGGCTGGATGGATCTATAAGCAGGTTTGGCTCTGCTAAGGTTTATCTGGAGCATAATAATGAATCTTACCTGATATTTGATAGCTTAATGTTGGACAGGGAGATTGAAACAACTGAATGGGTGGTGGCAGATGAGCCTGATGGTGGGGATCTAATCATGAACAACTTGTCTAATGGTTCTGAAATCACAATAAGCATATCAGGTGGTGGCATAAAACCCATAGATGGTGTTTTTGCATTTGATATCAGGAGCAGTTTTAACCGGAGTGTTGATGAGAGCAAGCTTTGCACCAAGTGGAGTGTCAATTTGTATGATATATGTTATGGGAGTGATGATTGCTGCGCATTAATTGGTCTTGAAAGCTCCAGAGACTGGGATGATCGGTTGTATTTAAGTTATGGTAGGTATGGTTCAGGGTTATACAACACAGTAAGAGCACAAGTGATATATGCTGATTATTCACTTGATATAGGGGATGCTTATTCAGATATTGTATATTCTTCTGTTAAAGAAGCACTAGTAGAATTCCAAGATATAGTTGAATTTTCTGATTTTTGTGCAGATACTTGTTTATTGCCTTATTTGAATGATACAGGCTATGTGTTATTGTTTGAGATCGAAGGTGCAGAACTAAATATAGATAATATCATATATTCTGCATCTCATGGAGTAAATGTCAGTCTAAATGCTCCATCATTGATAAATGAATTTGATGATATAATTTTATATGGGGTCAAGACACTGGATATTTCTTCGTATTTTTATGATGAAGATGATGATATGTTGACTTATTCTTTTATAGGATATTCTGGGGTGGATGTAGAGATTAAAGATTCTATTGCAACTATCATGCCTGTTGCTGATTATACTGGCGAAGTATTCATGTTCTTTACAGCATCAGATGGTTATTACAATACAACATCTAATATGATCTCTATAAGGGTTGTTGATGAGCCAATTGATTATTCTGAAGCTGAGGTTAATGAAGAGTTAATTAAGCCTAGAGTTGTTATCAATAAGCCTGTTAAATGGGTTAAGGTTGTTAATGTTTCTTCAAATGTTATGGGGTTGAGGGTTAATATTTCATCTGATGCTTTGAATGTTAGTGTTAAGGATATTGATGATAGAGTTGTTTCTGAGAATATGATCAAGGTTAATGATTCTGGTGTTGTTAAGAATGCTTCTGTGTATAGGGCTGAGAAGAGGATTGATCAAATAGAGAAGATTTCAGATAAGCTTGAAGATGAGAAATCTGGAGTTATTATGGATGATCCTACTTCTCTAAGGGAAGTTGGTTCAATCAATCGTGAATTGATGATTTTAAAGAACGAAAAGAATAAACTGACTGGTTATGTTGTTAGTGCATCTGGTGAAGGTTGGTTGACTAGGTTGGTTGAGTGGTTATTTGATGTTGATATTACTGGTTATGCTGTTAAGGAAAATTATAAATTGGAGAATGAGAAAACAGAAGAGAATGAAGGGTATGTAGAAGTCATTGTTGAAGATATTGTTTCTGATGTTGAGGTGGAGTATTATACACAAGGACCTACTGCAGAAGAGGAAGATATTTCTAATGGAAAGAGGATAGTTGTTTCGTCAGATGTACATTATACAGATATATTGGCTTATACTTACTTAGGGGATGTTTCTAAGAGTAGTATCAATCTTTATTGGCTTGTTAATGGCGGTAAAGAGCTAGTTGAGGATGTTGTTTATTATGATGAAAATAATAATACTTTAATTGATTATATTGAATGGATTGTTCCGTCATTATCTAACCAGACTTATGAGTTAATTATTGAGATTGCGTCTGCTGAGCATTTGGATTCAAATAGGTCGTTTGTTGCTGATGTTTATGATCTGGTTTCTGTTAGGGATGGTAATTATAGTTTGATACATGCTGGTGATTATCTGAGGGTTACTTTTGAAACTGCTTTGGATAATACTAAGGATATAACGTTGTATGCTAAATCAGATGAATCTAGTTTTGTTGAGGTTTATGAGGAAGACTCTGATGTTGTATTGATGGTCTTTAGCGTAGATGAAGATAATGAATATAAGAAGTATTTGACTTTATTAGATGGAGAGCAGAGTGTGTTTGATCTTAAATCTTTTGGTGATGTTTGGTTTGATTATGTTGTTGATCCAACTATTGGTGGTGCTAATGGGACTATTGATTTTGTGGATCCTACTCCTGATAATGGTAGTACACAGTCTGATGGTCATTTTGAGGTTAATGTATCTATGTGGTTTAATCAGACTGGTTATGGATTAGATAAATTTACTTATGATTTTGATGGGACTAATTACACTATGTATAATGATAGCTTGATTGTGATGTATAATCTTAATAATCTATCTGAATTAAGTGAAACAAATTCATTAGTAGTCGATTTAGCTGGAGGGAACAATAATGGAAGTGTGACTGGCGGCTCGTTTGTTGATGGAAAATATGACTCTACTCTTAGTTTTACAGGATCTAATCATATAGTCACATCAAATCTACCATCCATGACACAAGCTACTTTCTCTGCATGGGTGAAAAGGACTGGTGCGGGGGAAAGTTATCCAAGAATTCTTGGTTGGGTAAGCAATCATTTTGATATTGCGGATTATAATCATGAGGGGACACTTGGAATTTATCCTGCTAGTGGGGGTTGGCAAAATACTGGTCAAAGCTTTGGAACAGATTGGAACCATATAAGTGTAGCTTATAACACAACTCATTTTTTAGTCTACTGGAATGGTGGGTTAATCAATACTTATACAAAAACAGGAACACTTGGAACTTCTGCTTATATCGGTGCTACTAGTTCTGGTAGCGAGAGATGGGTAGGATTGATTGATGAAGTTAGGATATATAATCAATCATTAGATGCGGGTGCGATTAAAACATTGTATATGAGCAATCTAAAAAAGATAAACCAGACAAACTGGGAGTTCTATATAAATCAATCTTTGAATTCTACAGATAGTTTGGCAGATGGAGATTATACTTATCAGGCATATGCTTCAGATAAGAGGGGTAATTCTAATCAAACTGAAGAAAGGGTGATTATAATAAGTGGTGATGATATAACAGCACCTTTATTCAGTGGAAATAAAGATAATGCTTCATCGACAACATATAATGGAACAGATGTGCAGCTGAACCTGACTATAACTGATAATATTGAATTGAGTAATTATAGATTAACTACTAATGATACTTTAGATGGAACCTGGGTTAATGAAAGCATTATTTCAACTTCGGATGTATCTGTTACTGTAATATTTAATTATTCAATAAAGAACTTTAGTTTAGCTGGAGGGGCATTTGGATGGAGGGTCTGGGCTAATGATTCAAGTGGTAATAGTGATGTTTCTTCGATATATTCATTAGTTGTCCAGGACAATACTCCAGATACAACACCCCCATCTTACAATAACTTTGCTAATAATGGGTCTGCTATTGTTGTAGGCGGTGTTGTGAACTGGTCTATAAACATATCAGATGAAATTGGATTAAGTCATTATATATTTGCACATAATGATTCAGGTACTTTGGTCAATGTTTCAAATGGAACACTTTCGGGTATAATTTCATTTGTTAATACTACTATCACAATTTCATCAACATCTGGTGATTATGTATGCGGACAGTATTGGTTTAATGATAGTTCTGGCAATGTTAATAGCACACTACTTACTGAATCTGGTGCTTGCTTTACTGTTAATAATACAGTTCCTGCTGTGCCTACTGTAGATTATCCAGTTAATGGAAATAATTATACAGATATTCCTTATATCAATTATTCATCTACTGATGCTGATTCAGATAGTTTGACTTATAATGTTTATATCAATGGGAGTTTGAATGTAACAACTACAACTAATGTCACTGACTGGAATGCTTCAGATGGATATTATAATTTGACTGTATCTGCTTCAGATGGAAGCGATTCAAGTTCAAATAGCACAGTGGTACAGTTTACACTAGATACTACTGCTCCGATCATATCTGGTTTGATAAATACAAGTACTACAAACATAAGTTCATATATAGAATGGTCTTGTGATGAAGCATGTAATTATACTATCTTATGGTATAATTCAACATCTTTAGTGGGTTCTATTGGGAATGATACATTTGCTACTTCACATAATCCTTTCTTAAGTTCGTTACTTAACTCAACAAACTATAAGATAAACCTTACTGTTTATGATGTTGTGGGTAATCCTGTAGTCAATAATACGTTTAACTTTACTACAGCAGAGAATATAGCTGTAGTTGATTCAATATCACCTTATTATAATAATTTCCAGAATAATGGTTCTACCATTACAAAGATTGGTGGGGTTGTTAATTGGAGTATAGATCTGGTTGATAATGTTGGGTTGAGTAATTATTATTTTGCACATAATCAAACAGGTACTTTATCAAATCAAACTTTACAAGAACTAAGTGGAACTTCCCAGTCTATAAATGATTCATTGACGATAACCTTGTCACAGGGAAACAACATATGCGGCCAGTATTGGTTCAATGATAGCAGTAATAATGTAAACCAAACAGACTTAAGTTGTTTTACAGTAATAAACACAGAGCCAACAACCCCTACTATCAGTTATCCTGTAAATCTTAACAATTATAGTGATATACCTTACATAAACTATTCAAGTTCGGATGCTGATTCAGACACGATT
>Ga0233430_1003136_pt1 | contig 17287 bp, 17 predicted proteins | sample SI_118_April2016_2_FD_179883 | JGI IMG/M metagenome (GOLD analysis project Ga0233430, IMG submission 179883) | Seawater microbial communities from Saanich Inlet, British Columbia, Canada - SI_118_April2016_150_MG | ecosystem: Environmental > Aquatic > Marine > Inlet | place: Canada: British... | reverse complement strand
TGTCGCAGATCAATGCGATTGGAGACGGCATTGCCAGATTCATGGCGAATAACCGGCAAACGATTAACTGGGAAGACCGCAAGGCCATGACGATTCACTATGATGAGCGCCTGGACAACGCCCGCCGTATGCTGCGGGAAGACCCGGAGCCATATGATGCCGGCCTCAAGCGGGTTACCTCCTATGATCGGCACCTGAACCAGCTGGGCGAAAAATCCTTCTTCTCCCTGACCAAAAAAGAGGTCGAAGGGATGCGGGATATCGTCGAGCAGCTCGTTCGCAAATTAAAAGACACGGTTCAGCGCCGTTACAGCAAACACAAAAGAGGGGTGCTCGATGTCAAAAAAACCCTGCGCCTTTCAAGCAAGTACCAGGGTGTCCCCATCGAGGTAGTTTACAAACACAAGCCCAAACGCAAAGGAAAAATCGTCACCCTTTGTGATGTCTCCGGCTCAGTCTGGACTGCGGCCAAATTTATGCTCAACATGCTCTATTCGCTTCAGGACTGTTTTATACAGGTCCGCAGCTTCATTTTTGTCGATGAGCTGGAGGAGGTCACCCAGACCTTCGAAAAGCATGAGATCAATATAGCGGTGGATAAATCCCTCAAAGAAGCCGATATCAACTATCAGGCCTCCACTGACTACGGCAGCACGTTTCGGCAGTTCAAGCGGGAATATATGGATATTCTCAACAAAAAAACAACCCTCATTATAGTAGGTGATGGACGTACCAACTATTCCAATCCAGAAGAGAAGATCCTGGATGAAATGCGGGAGAAATGCCGCCGTATCATCTGGCTCAATCCCGAATCATTGGTCTTCTGGAACACTGGAGACAGCCGCATGAGAACCTACCAGCGCTACTGCAATGAAGTCAGACACTGCCAGAACCTCGACCAACTATTGGACTTCATCAAGACCCTGGTGCTATAGCACCCTTTGGGTGGGGGTCAGGCTTTGGCCCCCACCCCCCCCCAAAAAGAACCCTGCCCGAGAACGAAACATTCAATTAGAACTTGCTATTTTAATCTATTCTCTTTAGAATCAACACGCTGCAATAGGGCAATTTCCTGCCGACCAGCCCGGTTTGTAGCTCGCTGATCAGACCTGGTACTCGGATCACCTGAAGAAGAGGAGATATGGTAAAAAGACTACGTTTCGCTCTCATTATCAGTATTATATTGCTGTTTATCCTGGGGTTTGTCTTCCCCAACCCTCACCCTCATTTCTGGTGGCAAAAAATTCCCGTTTTTGATATTGCGTTCGGTTTCTGCGGATGTGTCTTCATCATCCTGGTATCGAAATGGATCGGTCATCTCTGGCTGATGAAAAACGAGGACTATTATGATTAACGCAGTACCACCCGCATTCCTCTATATCATTGGTGCGCTAATTCTTCCGTGTGTAAAAAATCACCGTCTCAAACAGGGATTGGCGCTTTTAATTCCGGTACTGGCTTTTGTTAATCTGCTCAGCATGCCCCACGGCACCTTTTGGACAGTAGACTTCCTCAAATACCAGCTCATCCTGGGAAAAGTTGACAGCCTGAGTCTGGTTTTCGGCTTTATATTCGTGATCGCCTCCTTCATCAGTATGCTCTACGGGATCCACATCAAGGAGACCGGCCAGCATACAGCAGCGTACCTGTATGTGGGTAGTACGCTGGGAGTGGTTTTTAGCGGCGACCTGTTCACGCTCTTTCTGTTTTGGGAAATGATGGCCGCTTCATCGGTTTTTCTGATCTGGTATCGGCGTACAAAGGCCTCCCAGGAAGCTGGATATCGTTACCTCTTGGTTCATGTCACCGGTGGTTGTATTCTACTGGCGGGCATTGTCATCCACGTTGCAAATACAGGTTCCATCAGTTTCGGACAGATGGATTACCACACACTTGCTGGAAAATTCATTCTCTGTGGATTTTTGATCAATGCGGCTGTTCCACCGCTACACGCCTGGCTGGCAGATGCTTACCCTGAAAGTACCATCACCGGCGGTGTTTTTATGACTGCCTTTACGACTAAAAGCGCCGTCTATGTCTTAGCACGAGGCTTTCCCGGAGTTGAGCTTCTGGTCTGGCTGGGAGCCATCATGGCACTTTATGGCGTTGTCTATGCGGTTCTGGAGAACGATATCCGTCGTTTACTTGCCTACCACATTATCAGCCAGGTGGGATACATGGTTTGCGGGATTGGACTTGGCAGTGAAATGGCAATCAACGGCGCCAGTGCACACGCTTTCAGTCATATTTTATACAAGGCCGTGCTATTTATGGGTATGGGCGCCGTAATCCATGTCACCGGCTGTAGTAAAATGACTGACCTGCAGGGTAGAGGGCTCTACCGAAAAATGCCAATTACCCTGGCACTATATATGGTGGGAGCTTTTTCCATCTCCGCCGTTCCACTCTTTAATGGATTCATCAGCAAAACTATGGTCGTGGCTGCGGCCGGACAGGCAGACAGACCCTTTATCGAACTGATGCTACATCTGGCCTCTGTAGGGACATTTTTACATACCGGGTTAAAACTACCATGGGGAACATGGTTCGGTCGGCGCAACGACGAGGCAGACGAATTCACAGATGCCCGCGAACCGCCATTGAATATGTTACTAGCCATGGGGCTGGGGGCTTTTTTGTGTGTGTTGACAGGCGTTTATCCCAAAATTCTTTACGATCTGCTCCCTTTTCAAGTAGATTTTCACCCCTATCAGCCCAGCCATGTCATTGGCATGTTGCAACTATTATTATTGACCGCAGCAGCATTCTGGATTTTTATAGACAAACTGGGTGGAGAACCATTTATCAGCATTGACACAGACTGGTTTTACCGTATACCCGCTAGAGCTTTGTACCGATTCAGTGAAAATCAGCTGGCATGGATTCGCAACCAGACCCAAGAACAGGCATCACGGCTCGTCCAGAAACTCACCTGGCTCAGTCGCAATCCGTACCTGATCATAGATCTGATTGATCGCCCAAAACAACTAAAGACAGGTGAGCCTGACTCCCAGTCAGAAAATTTAGAAGAGCAAACACATCGTCAGCCTATCGGACTGGGGGCGCTTGCCGCTTTGATCATGCTCTGTGCATGTCTATATCTGGGTTTGCTGTACCAATACTGAATGTCAGGAGTAAAAACGGAAGTAACTGTTCAACATGGACCCCGCCGAGGGGATTTTGATCCACTCGACTCAGGGATCGTACAAAAATTACTTGGCATTCTGTCCGCAAAATGTCCAGTCTTTTGGGGACTTTTGCGGACAGAATGCCAAGTAATTTTTGTACGATCCCTTAGGCAATATGGAGAATAGTTAAAAACGGGAAAGCAAGGCTAGACTGACGAGCAAATATGAATGTGAAATAATTTTTGAGCCGATCCTTAGTAGCTTGACAGTCTAGAGTTCTCCTCGTCATACCGGACTTGATCCGGTATCCAGGCACGCATTTATTTGAAATCATACTGGATTCCGTGTCAAGCACGGAATGACAGCATTCGAGAACGTCTTTATTCTTAAATTCAGCTATTTACGTGAGAACTCTAAACTGTTCAGTTAGTAGGTGTCTTAATTTTAACAACTATAGCGGAGAGACCTTGGACCCCGAATCCAAAAAAATGCCACCGAAAAAGAAAACCAGCCGGCTTGGTGCACCATTCCTGTTGACATTTATTTTGATGTTCCTGAGCTGGATTGTTTTGTCGGGAAAATTCGACCTGTTTCACCTGAGCCTCGGGGTGGTTTCCTGCCTGCTGGTTGCTTATTTTTCCAGTGATCTTCTATTTCAGTCGGTGACTTTGGGAACCCTCTGGAAGCAGTGGGCACGATTTCTCATGTATCTCCCCTGGTTGATCTACCAGATATTTAGAGCCAACATTCATGTAATGATACTGGTGTTTCATCCCCGGATGATGGACCTGATCGATCCCCGCATCATCAAGTTTCGCAGTAAGCTAAAAGGTGAGATTGCTCTGGTGACCTTTGCCAACTCCATCACCCTCACGCCCGGTACAATCACAGTTTACGTCACGGAATACGGAGATTTCGAAGTGCATGTCATCGATCAGCCCTCGGCAGAATCACTGCCCGGCGACATGGAAACCAGAATTGCTAATATATTTATGGAATCATGAAAGATATTTTTTTTTACGCGGCCATCATTGTCTGTCTGATTATGGTACTTTCCCTATACCGTGCTGTTTTCGGACCAACGATTCTCGACCGCTTAATCGGAGTCAATGCCATCGGCAGCAAAACCACAGCTTTGCTGATTTTGATCGGGTTGCTTTACCAGCGGGTGGACATGTTCGTCGACATTGCGATCGCCTATGCCATGCTCAATTTCATCGCTGTGCTGGCTGCAGCCAGATATTTTCAAAAACGTAAAGGTCTCCAGGACAACGAGACATGATGGGGGTATGATGTTGGACATTTCAGTTGTGATCCTGCTGGCTTTGGGGCTGTTTTTCTTTTTAGGCGGCGCTGTGGGTATTCTCCGCTTTCCCGATTTTTACTCGCGCTTACATCCGGCAGGAAAGTTGGATACCGCCGGACTGCTGTTCAGTATGGCCGGTATGGCCCTGTATACAGCCCATGACTTAACGTGGGGATCGCTACTAACCGCCTTAAAAATTATGATGATCGTGGTATTTGTTTTTCTGACCAGCCCGACCGCCACTCACGCGATCATTGATGCAGGTTTTACCGCGGGGCTCAGCCCTTGGACAAAGGATAAATAGAAAGGAAAATCCCATGATCTGGCAACTCGACGTCATTATTCTCACTCTGGTCATCATTAGCGGGATCGCTGCGATTACAATCAAGGATCTGCTGGGTGCTGCCATTCTGTTTGGGGCGTACAGTTTCTTGATGTGCCTGCTCTGGGCAATTATGGGTGCTGTCGATGTCGCATTTACCGAAGCATCCGTTGGTGCCGGTGTCAGTACAGTACTCTTTGTAGCAGCTGTTTTTCAAACAACAAGAAGGAGCAAGGATTGAAAGCCATCGCCTTCATTACCGTAATGCTTTGCGGTAGTTTGATTATGTTCAGCACATTCGAATTTCCGGACTGGGGAGATCCCCAATCGCCAGCCAGCAGTCATTTATCACCCTATTTTATTGAGCAGTCACTGGTAGATACCGCCGTCCCGAACATTGTTACTGCGGTTCTAGCGGACTACCGCGGATTTGACACCATGTTCGAAACCACCGTGATCTTTGCTGCCGGGCTGGCTTGTTTTTTCCTGCTCAGGACCTTTACCAAGAAATCTCGAACCGAGCGATTGTACCGCCACAGCTCCACCGGGATCATTATAAACATAAAGAAAGGTGGAAAAAGACCGGACGATTCGTCCAAATTCGAGCGCATCGATTCACTTTGGACACCCTATGACTTGATCATCAAAACCACCTGCCGACTGATCATACCATCTATTCAACTTTTTGCACTTTATGTCATCGCCCATGGACACCATAGTCCAGGTGGTGGATTTCAGGGGGGTGTGATCCTGGGGGCATCTATCATTCTGCTGGCCATATCCAATGATTTGCGCAGTACCCTCAGGCGCATGAGTGAAAAGGCGAGTGCCATTATGGCAGCAGCAGGTGTCTTGATTTATGTGGGTACGGGGCTTCTCTGTCTTCTCATGGGAGCGGCCTTCCTGGATTACGAAGCCCTGGCACCTTTACTTCAAAGCGGCCGGATCATGGCCCGATCCCACGGCATACTTATCGTGGAGATTGGTGTCGGACTGGCTGTAATGGCAGTAATGATCTGGCTGTACTACAACATCTCTTCAGCTGGAAAACACGATGAAGGACTATAAAGCGCTATGAACGATTTAATCACTCTGGTTGCCAGCAAATACAATTATTGGGCATTTATCATCCTGATGATGTTGGGGCTGTACGCCATGATCGTCAAAAAAAATCTGGTGAAGAAAATCATCGGGATGAACATCTTTCAGACGTCGATTATTCTCTTCTACATATCAGTCGGAGCTAAGGAACACGCCACGATTCCCATTATTGAGCACAGTCATGGTGCGGAAACTCACCCGATCCAGGCAATCAACTATATTAATCCACTTCCCCATGTACTGATGTTGACCGCCATTGTCGTCTCGGTGGCCACTTTAGGGGTAGCTCTGGCGCTTGCCATCAGGGTTTACCGCCAGTACGGTACACTTGAGGAGAACGAAATTCAATCTCAGATTAACCAGGTATGAATCAACAGTTTCCAGCTTTGATAATTATTGTTCCGCTGATTGTTGCACTGGTGATAACAATTGTCGGCTGGTTGAATAAAAAATGGTGCTTTCCCCTGGCCCTGGCTGGCCTTACGATACCTCTGTTTGTAGCTGTGGGGTTGCTGCTGGAAGTGCTGGAAAAAGGGGTAATCACTTATCACTTGGGGGGTTGGCGCCCTCCCATGGGGATTGAATACCGCATTGATCATCTCAATGGACTGGTGCTGTTGGTAATTTTCAGTGTTGCGCTGCTAAACCTGATCGCCTCCCGGGAAAAAATTCTGGCTGAATTCCCAGAGAAGGCAGGGGCATTCTATGGTCTCTCGCTTCTCTTTGTAGCTGGGCTAGCGGGCATTACCATTACGGGGGACGCCTTCAACCTCTATGTCCTGCTGGAAATTACCGCATTATCAGGTTATGCCTTGATTGGCATGGGGAACAAGCATGCACCGCTGGCCGGTTTACACTACCTGATCATGGGAACTATCGGAGCTAGTTTCTATCTACTGGGTGTGGGATTTCTTTATCTGATGACGGGCACCCTGAACATGGTAGAGCTATCACAGATGCTGCCGGCTTTCTATTCATCAAGAGTCGTGGTCTTTGCATTTTTTTTCTGCCTGATCGGCCTTTTTATCAAGATGGCAATGTTCCCGGTTCACGGCTGGTTGCCAAACGCTTACTCTTATATGCCAACCGCTGCCAGCGGGCTCATCGCTGCCTTAACCACCAAGGTCATGATTTACGTGATGATTCGCATCTCATTGCTGGTTTTCACCCCCTCATTTGTATTTGTGAACACACTCTTAACCAGTGCCATGGTCTGGCTCGCTGTCATCGCAATTGTGGCGGGTTCGATTCTGGCCCTGGCTCAAAAAAGCCTGACTCGCATGCTGACATTCATCATCGTTGCTGAAGTCGGCTACATGGTCGGCGGGTTCTGGTTGGGGAACAGAGATGGCATCACAGGTTCGGTCCTGCATATCGTTAATGATGCAGCCATGACTCTTTGCCTGTTTCTGGCAGTCGGCAGCATCCGTTTTCGCCTGAAAAGCGACCGGTTTTCCGACCTGAACGGCCTATTTCGAACCATGCCCTTCACCATGATCGCTTTTGTTGTCGGAGGCCTGTCCATTATTGGTGTACCACCCACCTGTGGCTTTTTCAGTAAGTGGTATCTGATCAAAGGTGGATTGGCTGCCGGAAGTTATGAATTTGTGGCCGCATTGCTTTTCAGCAGCCTGATTAATGTCATTCTGTTCTTCCGGATCATCGAGATCAGTTTTTTTAATCCACAATCCGGTGGCAAAAACGATGATCACACAATCCCGGCCGCTAGTGGAATCAATGAGGCTCCTCTGGGGATGGTTGCCACCTCACTCATTTCAGCAACCTCTCTGATTGTGCTGGGGCTTTATACCAATGTATTGGTAGGGCGGGTGATTCAATTTGTTTTATAGAGTGGTTAGTGAGGAAAAAATTAACCGTAGTTAGTGAGCAATTGTCAATTGGTAATATCAAATTGTTAAGGGTCGGCTCAAAAATCACTTGGCATTCTGTCGGCAAAATGTCCAGTCTTTTGAGGACTTTTGCCAACAACTTATGCCAAGCTATTTTTGTACGATCCCTAAGTTGACTATAATATGGAAACCATTGTTTCAATAAGACCGTTTCTGGCTATTCTCATATCTCTCTTGGCTGTTCCGCTGATTATTCTGTCAGGGAAAAAGCCTAATCTGCGTGAGAGCTGGACGTTTATCGCTGCCATCCTGAAATTTCTGTTGGTCTTGTCCCTGCTACCGATCATACTGCAGGGTATTTCCATTGAATATACAATCGCCCAAGTACTGCCTGATGTAGGAATCAAACTTCGTGTCGATACAATGGGGATGATATTTGCACTGGTTTCCTCCTTTTTGTGGATCGTGACATCCGCTTACTCCATCGGTTATATGCGAAAATTGAAAGAGCACAGTCAAACTCGCTTTTTCTGTTTTTTCGCGATATCACTTTCAGCCACCATTGGGGTCGCCTTTTCCGCCAATCTGCTGACCATGTACCTCTTCTACGAAATGTTGTCTTTCGCAACCTATCCGCTGGTCACACATCACCAGGATAAAGAGGCGAAAAAATCGGGTCGAAAATACCTGCTCTATATTGTTGGATCTTCAATCGGGTTGGTATTACCCGCCATGCTGGTGATTTATCAGCTAACGGGAACCCTCGAATTTTCCCGGCAGGGTGTTTTCAGCGGAGCTGAATCAGCCGTCCTGATTGGTGTGCTAATGGTCATGATGCTTTTCGGTTTTGCCAAGGCAGGGATCATGCCGTTTCATTCCTGGCTGCCTGCTGCAATGGTCGCTCCCACACCGGTCAGTGCGCTACTGCACGCCGTAGCCGTCGTTAAAGTCGGCGTTTTCTGCATTCTGAGGGTCACCACCGGAACATTTGGTACAGACCTGCTCAACGCTCACGGATACGGGCCGATCATGGCAACCATCGCAGCCGTTACTATTATCACGGCTTCAGTCATCGCTCTATCACAAGACAGCCTTAAGGGCAGGCTGGCTTTTTCAACCGTCAGCCAGCTCTCATACATTGTACTGGGTGCCGCTCTACTGACCCCGCTTGGTTTAATGGGTGGTATGATGCATATTGCCATGCACGCTTTTGGAAAAATCACCCTCTTCTTCTGTGCAGGTGCGATTTTCGTTTCCACGGGTGCAAAACAAATTAGCCAGATGGCAGGGATCGGAAAGCAGATGCCCCTGACCATGTCCGCATTTTTCATTGGGGCACTGAGTGTCATCGGTCTGCCACCTGGCGGCGGATTTCTCAGTAAGTGGTATCTTATTTTGGGGACCCTGGAGGCCGATCAGATGATCATGCTGTTTGTTTTGCTGATCAGTTCCATCCTGAATGCCGCCTATTTTATGCCCGTTGTTTACAAGGCTTTTTTCTGTACTCCCGAAGATTCTCAGTTCCAGGAACGTATCAAGGAAGCCCCGCTTTGGTGTCTAATTCCACTGTTGATCACAGCCGTCTGTTCCATCCTCCTCCTCTTTTATCCGCAGCCCTTCTTTACATTAGCGGAAATGAGCGTCGAGGGAATTTTTCTGAATTCTAAATAGAGATTACAGAGCACGCATATGATTCTTAAAGAAGATCTGCGAAAAATTATCATCATGGAAAAGCTGTCAGATGAGATGCTTGAAAAAATCATTCCGACAATCAATATTCTCAAGCTGAGAGAGCAGGAAATGATATTCGCTGAAGGGAATGAGGCCAAGAATTTCTACATGCTAATAAGTGGAAAGGTATTACTGGAAAAACCGATCTCGGATAAAATAAACGTATCCCTGGGTGCAATCAAACCCGGATTTTCCTTTGGCTGGTCCTCAATATTCGGAGAACCCTATAGCTTTATGGCGATCTGCGCAGAAACCAGTGAAATTTTGATGATTAATGCAGAAAAGATACTGGGCCTTATGCAGGAGAACCATTCGATGGGATTTATGGTCATGCAGAGCCTGACCCGCATGATGAAAAACAGAATGGATCGGGTTGAGGAGCAGTTTTTAAAAGCCATTAAAGAACACCCCGACTTTGAATCACTGCTGGACGAATAAGCCAAAAAAAAACCTCCTGCTCTTTTTCCGAGAAGCAGGAGGTTTTCAATCCGGTTCTAACCGAAAATTTTCTTAGCCTTCCATCAAAAACTCATCAGCGGAACCATTAGTTTCGCTGATGGACACAAAACTCTCGTAACTGCCGTTGACACGCTCGATACGCTTAATTGTGCCGCCGCCTTTCAGGTACTCTTCAACCGATTTTTCAACGTAATTGTGATTTGGATCGAATGAAACCGATCTTCTTCTGCCTCTACGCTTCTGTGGTTTGGTATTTTCCATCTTTTTCACTCCTTTGAATTATATTTAAGTTATTGAATTTTTAATACTTTGAATAAGTTTTCGTACTACTAAATAAACCAGAAATTTTTATTTATTTCAAAATCTATTTTTATATTTATTTTTTAACTTGCAATAATATTTATTCTCTTGAGATTTTTTGTCAACCCCTTTTGTGAAAAATTTTAAAATATTCATCAAAGGCCTCCAAGCGGAGCTAAACAGCCGATCCCTGACCTTGGCGAAAAACAAAATTGGAAGTGCATTTCAGGGTAACAACAGGTTTGAAATGATCAGTTCAATTGAGATGGGAATCTCCGGTCAATACTCTGTCTATAGGACAAGGGCGAGATCAGGGTTGGCTATTTGCCTATCTTCTTCAAATATCCTAATATATAACACAATTCAAAGGTGAAAATTGTTTAGTCACATGTAGGAAAAATTATCGATGTCAAGCAGCCTGGCAAAAAAGAGAACACGTATTGAAACCGCCGATTGGGATCAGGTTCGGGAGCTCATGCCACGCAGGCGGGGCACCCGCGGAATCCAATATGAAGCGTTGGAATACCTCTATGAAAACCTATATGAGAAGGTATCCGAGGAGCAGCTGCGTGAACATTTGCTCAGGGTTAAGGGTCATCTGCAGGAGAAGGGGGACCCGGTCAAGAGCGCAATCAACCTGGCCATCAAGGAACTTCAGCGTCTGAGCAAACCGACATTTGATCTGATCAAGATCCAGGAAGCGTCGCTGGTGGGCAAAACCAGGCGCTATGTGCAGCTGAATTTTACCGGTTTTGACTCTGTCATCGATTTCGCCGAGTTTCAGTCCTATCTGGATGATGTGCTGTCTGAGGAGGAGTTGCCAATCATCCGGAGCATCTACGACAACCACCCCAACATTGAACCGACAATTTTCCCCGGACTTAAGCCGCAGTGGCTGCAGAAGATTCATGCGATTGCACTGGTCAGCTCTTCCAGGCAGATTGATGATCAGAATCCGAAGACCGTCTACCACATCATCCCCGAAAGTCACTGTAATCAAAGTTTTTTAATGCTTTACGAAAACGAAGAGAGCGAACTGCCGTTTCTGGCTTTTGTCACAGACATCAACTCGGTCAATGTCATCGGAGATTCTCAATATCTGGTATATCGAGGCGAAGAGAAAATTGCCAGATTGGAATTTTATCACCAGATCTGGATGCGCCAGCAGGAAATTGCACTCACAGTTGAGGAAGCGGCTCTGATACGGACGGAAGCTGCTGAAGCCAGAAAAGCCTATGGCCAAATCGACGAAAAAGCGCTGCGCAAAGGTCTGATCGCTCTGAAAGTCCGCCAAAAAAGACAAGCCCTCCTGCAGAAAAATTAAGGGGCTGCAGTTCAGCTACCCTGCCAGAAAACTGTCAGGACAAGCCTGACCCCACACTAAAGTTTTCCCGCCATCTGCCGATAAATAGATAATTGTTCTTTTTTTTAATTAACTATTAACTCGGAACATCTGGAAGGTTTATGCAAATTTCAGGTGGGCCCAAATATGAGCAGAAAGTATGGAGTCAATTAAGGTCGAAGAAGCATTAAACACTGCGCTGATGTTGAGTGAGGTTGCGCAGAGCACTCATATCGTTGAAATTGACGGCATTGGAGAGGTGCAGATTGATGGCGGAAGGGTGGCACTGATGTCGGAAGCGGGTGAGTGGAAGCACATTACCAGGGAAAACCTGGAACAGCGGTTGAACGAACTCATGCAGGAATCATTTTATGAGCGCGTCAAAAGGAGTTTCGGTAGCCTGGTCTTCAACACCTGATATCAACGTTTATTTATTTTAACCCTTATGAAACCGGGAACGTTATTGACTGATCGAATCAGATCGGGACGCCGTTTTCCGGTTTCAACCAGCCTTTTTCCAGACCGCCTTGAAAAACAGCCAGGTTGTTTTCCATTGCACCACTTTTCCAGCCAGTTCGTTTAACAGCACCCCTTTGATCTGTTCTATTTCCGGAAGTGTTAACTCTGTACGTAATTGATCCGCATAAGAAGCCCTGTCACCTGCATTCAAGGTGAACCACTCATCAATTTTCCGGGACGAGATCAGAACTTCATTCAGAAATCGGGTCTGGGTATGTGTGTCAAGCCGAAATCCGGCTGAGCGAACTAATTCCAGCATCGTTTCACTGCGCCAATTTGTGCGGCTGTTTTTCCCATCCAGATAGATTTTTTCTTCGGCCTCCAGTTGTCGTTTTCTGAGATCCGCATCTAAGCGCTGATCCGTCATATACTCAGAGAGACGCTGCCCAGCGACAGGCACATTCTCCGCCAGCGCCAGGACGCCATTTGGGGATAGGAGTCCACTGATCTGCTCCAGAACTGACCTTTTATCTGCACAGCGCGATAGAACGGCTCGTCCGATCACGGCGTCGAAGCGAATTCCCTTCTCTGCCAGATCGCTCAGATCCAGAACCCCATCCTGCTCCGGTACTTTGAGAATGACAGGTCTCAGCAGCGGGTCCCGGTCCAGAAACCGTTTATTCAAACTTTTTTCTTCATCAGCGTTATCTACCAGGGCATAAACGGTTCCTTCCGGAACCAGCCTGAGGGCTTCCCCCAGTAGGAGGCCACTGCCGTCGAGCAGGATCAGAATCAACCCCTGCCGATCGAGGGACAAAGAAGCAAAGAGGTAATCCCTGATGCTGCCAAGGATCTCACCCGTGTTTCCCAGCGTGCGGCCTTGCCACTGCTCTTCCTGTGTCTGTCCCTCGGAGGCCGAAAACTCCAGCATAGCTGCCAATTGCGCCTCCCGGCGTCTGGCTACCTGATCCCCGATTCCCGCCTCATAGCCCTGCTCCGTAGGCTGATAAAAGACTCTCCCCTGCAACCCCATGGGGAGATACTGCTGGGGTACCCAGTGATCATGGTAGGCATGGGGATAAAGATACCCCTGACCGTGTCCGAAGCCTTCTTTGTCTCGATTGGCATCTCTGAGATGGTTGGGCATTTCTCCCTCATCTTCTTTCTGCACCGATTGCAAAGCATCGAAGAAAGCAAAACCGGAGTTACTTTTGGGGGCTGTGGCCAGATAGAGGCAGGCTTCGGACAGGTGGAACCGACCCTCGGGCATGCCCACATAATCAAACGCCTGGGCAGCACTCATGACAATCGAGAGCGCCCCGGGATCTGCCATACCGACATCCTCTGCAGCAAAAATAATCATGCGCCGGAAGATAAAACGGGGATCCTCACCGCCATAGACCATCTTCGCCATCCAGTACAGCGCCGCATCCGGATCCGAACCCCTCAGTGACTTGATAAAGGCCGAGATCGTATCAAAATGAGCATCGCCATCCTTGTCATAGAGGATCGCTTTTTTCTGGATAGACTCTTCCGCCACAGCCAGATCGAGATGACGGCAATTCCCAGCATCCGGCTCACTGGTCACCACAGCAAGTTCCAGCGCGTTCAGCACGGCCCGGGCATCTCCGTTGGCCACCCTGACCAGATGGTCCCTGGCATCCGCATCCATCTGAATCTTCAGATCTCCAAAACCCCTTTCACGATCTGTCAGAGCGAAATCGATGATCTGTCCCAGATCCTCCTCATGCAGTGGATTCAGCTGAAAAATCCGGGAACGACTCACCAGCGCCTTGTTCACTTCAAAGTAGGGATTTTCTGTGGTGGCTCCGATCAGGATGACCGTGCCGTTCTCAACATGGGGCAGCAACGCATCCTGCTGGGCCTTGTTAAAGCGGTGTACCTCATCGATAAACAGAATGGTGCGCCGCTGCTGTTCCTGACGGTGACTCTCAGCCTGGGCGATACTCTCTCGAATATTTTTAACCCCCGATAAAACCGCATTCAGCGATAAAAACTGGGCTTTGGTGGTGTTGGCGATGATGCGCGCCAGGGTCGTCTTACCGGTTCCCGGTGGACCGAAAAAAATCAGGCTGGATAACTGGTCTGCCTGAATGGCTCTTCTGAGCAACCGACCCGCCGCAAGTATGTGAGGTTGCCCGACAAATTCCTCCAGGGTTCTCGGCCGCAACCGGTCCGCCAGTGGCGCATCTTTTTTAATCTGTGATTGCAGCGAATAGTCGAACAGATCCAAAACCGTTTCCTTTTTGAGAACCTTAATTTTGTTTTGTGCACAACGAAGGATGAAATACAGGATTCAACCCCGTGTCAGGCATGAATCCCTTTCAGTTGGCGACTTGCTTCAAGATAATCTAAGCCTCATGCCGCTGAAATCCCAAACTCGCTTCGCTCAGACAGAGGGATTTCGGGCGCTCCATTTCGCCAAGATTATCTAAAAGCTCGCCCAATCAACTGAAACGGATCCACGCCAGACACTCTGTGAACTCCGTGTCTCTGTGGAGAATAACCAGATATAAATCTTTTTACATATTGTAGGCATGAACAGATCATAAGAAAAGCAAAATTCTGGTTTTACGTATCTTTTTACTATTCATTACATGCAGGATTTGAGAAAATGGTGGATTAAATTGTTGGAGCACAGGATATTGACCTTTTCGAACGGCATTGCTGCAAGGATTCCGACCGGGTAAAACATCGAAATGAAGTTGGAAAACAAGCCATTCTGGGAAAGCAAAGCGCTTAGCGAAATGACGCTCGATGAGTGGGAAGCGCTTTGCGATCGTTGTGGACAGTGTTGCCTGCATAAAATCGAAGATGACGAAACCGAAGCGGTTTTTTTCACTTGCATCGCTTGCCGCCTGCTGGATTTGGAAGATTGCAGCTGTACCGATTACATAAATCGCATGGAGCAGGTTGCTGAGTGTTTGAAAATCAAACCTGCCAATTTTCAACAGATGCGTCTTCTGCCAGAGTCCTGTGCTTATCGAAGACTATCGGCGGGGGAGGCACTTTTATGGTGGCACCCGCTGATCTCCAACGATCCCGAAACAATTCACCAGGCGGAGATCTCCGTCAAGGGCAAAGTCATCTCGGAAGAAAACGTGCACCCCGATGAATTCGAAGCGTATATCACAAATCTCTAAAACGCTTCCCATCGCTGATTCACCCATCTTACCTGCATTATACATCTAAAAAACACCAATGAAAAACTCGATACGAAACGAATCACTACGAAATATTGCTATTATCGCCCATGTTGATCACGGGAAAACAACTCTGGTTGACGCCATGTTCCGCCAAAGTGGTCTGTTCAGGGAAGGTCAAGCCGTCGATGATCGGATCATGGACAGCATGGACCTGGAACGGGAGCGAGGGATCACGATCGCTGCAAAAAACTGTTCGGCTTCCTGGAAAAACGTCAAAATCAACATTATCGACACTCCGGGTCACGCCGACTTCGGAGGCGAGGTGGAACGAGCCCTGAGCATGACGGACGGCGCCTTGTTGCTGGTGGACGCTTCGGAAGGCCCCCTGCCACAAACCCGGTTTGTGCTGGAAAAAACGCTGAAGTTGGGCCTGAAAATCATTGTGGTGATCAACAAGATTGATCGTCAAGATGCCCGCATTGCCGAGGTGGTAGACGAAGTCTACGACCTGTTCATCGATCTGGACGCCTCCGAGGAGCAACTCGATTTTCCCCTTCTCTACGCAATTGGTCGAGACGGGATTGTAAAAAAAGAGCTGGCAGATGAGACTGACAATCTGCACGTTCTTTTCGATACGATTGTCGATCAGATTCCAGGTCCTGCATACCAGGAGAACGAACCCTTTCAGATGTTGGTATCGGATCTTGGATATTCCGACTATATGGGTCGCCTGGCGATCGGAAAAATCGTTAACGGCAGTATCCGGGCCCAGGATAAACTGGTCTGCATCAACAAAAAAGAAAGACATGTACCACTGAAGATTTCGAAACTGCAGATTTATAGCGGACTGCTGTTGAAAGAAACGCCGCAGGCCGATTCGGGAGAGATCATCGTGCTGTCCGGGATTGATGATGTCACCATCGGCGACACCGTTTGCACCAGCGAGTCCCCCAAAGCCCTGAAACGGATCGTTGTTGACGAACCGACCGTCACCATGCGCTTCGTCATGAATCAGTCTCCCTATGCCGGTCAGGAGGGTAAAAACGTACAGTCCAGTAAAATCAGAGAACGCCTGATCAGGGAAACGCTGCGAAATGTTGCCATCCGCATGGAAGAAACGGTCGATAAAGACGCCTTTATCGTCAAAGGACGAGGGGAATTCCAGATGGCGATCATCGTCGAAACCATGAGGCGGGAAGGTTTCGAACTCTGCGTCTGTCGACCGGAGGTCATTTACAAAACCGAAAACGGACAGAAAACGGAGCCGATTGAAAAACTTTTTATTGATTGCGACGAGCCTTACATCGGAATCGTGACTGAAAAGCTCTCGATCAAAAAAGGTAAGATGATCAACCTGACCAACAACGGCACCGGCAGGGTCAGAATCGAATTCAGTATTCCCTCGCGTTCACTGATTGGCTACCGTGATGAATTTCTGACCGACACCAAGGGTACCGGAATTATGAATTCCTATCTGGCCGGTTACGAACCCTTTCGAGGTGAGTTCCCGACCCGGTCCACCGGATCCCTGGTTTCGGACCGGCAGGGGCACGCAGTCGCTTATGCGCTCTACAATCTGGAGCCACGGGGTAGACTGTTTATCGAGGCGGGAACTCCCACCTATGAAGGGATGATTATCGGCGAGCACAACAAGGACGGCGATTTGGGGGTGAATCCCACCAAGGAGAAAAAGCTGTCTAATGTCCGCGCTTCGGGCAAAGACGATGCGGCGGTGCTGTCGCCCATCAAACCAATGACCCTGGAAACCGCCATCAATTACATCAGTGAAGACGAGATGGTAGAGGTGACACCTAAATCTATCCGACTCAGAAAAACAATTCTCTCAGCCCAAAGAAGGCACCAACTGGGGTCAGGGAAAAAAAGCCGCTAGATTGAAGGGGCTGGTTTGTCCAGGCAAAAGCCCCTGATTTTCATGACTATTGCGGGTTCCGGCAAAACGGGATATATTAGGGGAAGGATAAGCCGCCTGTGGTGAATGCTATTGTCTTTTTCATACAAATTTGAGTCTTGATCATGAAAACTTTCAGTCTCTCTCAAAGGTTCGCCTCTTTTGTTTTGACCGTTTTTTGTCTCCTGCTTCTGCCGACTGCGGGTGTTTTGG
>Ga0233430_1003135_pt1 | contig 17293 bp, 15 predicted proteins | sample SI_118_April2016_2_FD_179883 | JGI IMG/M metagenome (GOLD analysis project Ga0233430, IMG submission 179883) | Seawater microbial communities from Saanich Inlet, British Columbia, Canada - SI_118_April2016_150_MG | ecosystem: Environmental > Aquatic > Marine > Inlet | place: Canada: British... | reverse complement strand
CGTGATCCAACCCTCGGCATCAGCCTCGATCAGAACGTCCTTGGCCCAGCCGGCAGGCAACAGACAATGGGTAAAATGGAAGCGCGTCATCTTCTTTTCCTGATGTGCATTATATTGTCTATACAAAAAGACTTGCCCCCTGTCCATTCAAATTGTATAGACAATTAATCCTGACTTCAAAAACGGAGTTCCCTGATGGCTTTTCTGGTCGACACAATCTGGCGAAACGCCCGCATTGCAACGATGTCTGCGGGTTCCAGAAACTATGGCATTATAGAAGATGGCCTGATCGCGGCACAGGATGGCCGCATTGCCTGGGTCGGGGCAGCCAGCGAAGCACCACAATTTGATGCCATACATTTGCATGATTTGCAGGGCCGCTGGATAACGCCGGGTCTGGTGGATTGCCACACACATCTGGTTTACGGCGGCAACCGTGCCCTGGAATTTGAACAGCGTCTGCAAGGGGCGACGTACGAAGAAATATCCCGTGCCGGGGGCGGTATCGTGTCGACCGTGCGGGAAACGCGCAATGCAACACTTGAGATGCTGATTTACCAAGCCACGCCACGTCTTGAAAGTTTGATGGCCGACGGTGTCACGACAATTGAAATCAAATCCGGTTACGGCCTGAACGTTGAAACCGAGATCAAGATGCTGGAGGCAGCACGTGCCCTGGCGGAAGATCACAACATCCGGGTGCAGACAACTTTCCTCGGTGCACATGCCCTGCCCCCGGAAGCGGACGGTGATTCTGACGCCTATATCCAGCAGGTCTGCGAAGAACAATTGCCAGCCGTTGCGGCAGCAGGATTAGCAGACGCCGTCGATGCTTTTTGTGAGGGCATTGGATTTTCCAATGATCAGACAAGACGCGTGTTCGAAGCCGCCAGAGTACATGGCTTGCCTGTAAAGCTACACGCAGAACAGCTTTCAAACCTGGGGGGTGCGGCCCTGGCTGCGGAGTTTGGCGGATTGTCGGCGGATCATCTGGAATATGTTGATGAACCTGGTATCGAAGCCATGGTCAAAGCCGGAACAGTGGCGGTGATCTTGCCTGGCGCTTTCTATTTTCTGCGCGATACCCATGTGCCGCCGGTCGATTTGATGCGCAAACATGGTGTGCCCATGGCGCTGGCCAGTGACAGCAACCCGGGCTCTTCCCCCATGGGCTCCCTGCTTTTGGCCCTGAACATGGCTTGTACGCTTTTTCATATGACACCGGTCGAAGCACTGGCAAGTGTGACATGCAACGGCGCTGCAGCTCTTGGGTTGCAAGACGAAACCGGCTCCGTCGAAGTCGGCAAGGCATGTGATCTCGCAGTCTGGGATATCGAACATCCGGCGGAACTGAGCTACACCATCGGCCTGAACCGACTGCACATGCGGGTCTGGAACGGCCTGGTTGAATACAAAACCAGCGGCCTGACTTCGTGAGTGAGTTTCTCGAAATTCATCAGGGGACGTCTCCCCTGGTCCTGTCAATGCCGCACAGTGGCCGCGATCTGGTCCTGGAAGTTGAAGCCTGCCTGAATAACGAAGGCCGGGCCCTAGCTGATACGGACTGGTGGATTGAACGCCTCTATGATTTTCATCCCGCGCTAGGTGCGGGTGTTGTGCGCACAAAACTGTCCCGTTACGTCATCGATCTCAATCGCGATCCTTCCGGCCAGTCGCTATATCCAGGCCAGGCAACGACAGGATTGTGCCCGACGGAAACTTTTGACGGGGTGCCCATATATCAGCCGGGAAAAGAACCGGACGATGCTGATGTGGCCAACCGCCTGACCAGGTATTTCCAACCCTACCATGATGCCTTGCAACAAACGCTGGATGCCACAGTTGCCCGGCACGGATTTGCCTTGTTGTTTGACTGTCATTCCATCCGCTCGGTTGTCCCGCGTTTGTTTGAGGGCTTGTTGCCGGTTTTCAATATTGGCACCAACGACGGCAAAGCCAGCGCACCGGACCTCGGGCAAATTCTCGCAGACACCTGTGCCGCCCAAGATGATCTGTCCTTTGTTCTGAACGGACGCTTCAAGGGTGGCTGGATCACCCGCCACTATGGCGATCCGGCCAACAACATTCATGCGGTGCAGCTGGAGCTGTCACAAGCCGCTTACATGATCGAAAAACCACCCTGGACTTATCTTGAACCTAACGCGGCAGCCACCGCCAGCATTATCCAATCTGCCTTACAACACATGCTCGCCTGGTCGAGCAATCATCTGGGAGAAACTTCATGAACCAGCCCACACGCACAGACAACAGCCGTCATATTTCGGCCCCGCGCGGTACTGAACTCAACACCCTGAGCTGGCTGACAGAAGCCCCCTTGCGCATGTTGATGAACAATCTGGATGCCGAAGTTGCAGAAAACCCTCAGGAACTGGTGGTTTATGGCGGCATCGGCCGGGCGGCAAGGAACTGGGAGGCTTTCGACCAGATCGTCGCCAGCCTGAAAACCCTGAAGGAAGATGAAACCTTACTGGTGCAATCAGGCAAACCGGTGGGTGTCTTTCGCACCCACGCAGACGCCCCCCGAGTGCTGATTGCCAATTCGAACCTCGTGCCGGAATGGGCCAACTGGGATCATTTCAACGAACTGGATAAGGTGGGTCTGATGATGTACGGCCAGATGACGGCAGGCTCGTGGATCTATATCGGTAGCCAGGGCATTGTTCAGGGCACCTATGAAACCTTTGTCGAAATGGGTCGCCAGCATTATGGCGGCGATCTTGCCGGTCGCTGGTTCCTGACCGGTGGTCTGGGCGGTATGGGTGGTGCCCAGCCGCTGGCAGCAACCATGGCCGGTGCTTCGATGCTGGCGGTTGAATGTCAGCCCAGTCGCATCGACTTCCGCCTTGGCAACGGATACCTCGATAAACGGGCCGACACCATCGACGAAGCCCTGGCAATAATCGAACAATCCTGCGCCGACAAAAAACCGGTTTCCGTTGGCCTCTTGGGCAATGCCGCAGAGGTTTTCCCGGAGTTGGTGCGCAGAGGTGTGCGACCGGATGGTGTCACCGACCAGACCTCAGCCCATGATCCCTTGAACGGTTATTTGCCCGCAGGCTGGACCCTGGATCAGTGGCAAACAGCAAAAGAAAAAGATCCCAAGTCCGTGGAAAAGGCCGCCAAGGAATCCATGGCTGTCCAGGTTCGAGCCATGCTGGATTTTATGCATATGGGTGTGCCGACAGTGGATTACGGCAACAACATTCGCCAGGTCGCCAAGGACATGGGTGTTGCTGATGCATTTGATTTTCCGGGCTTCGTACCCGCCTATGTGCGGCCCTTGTTCTGTCGCGGTGTTGGCCCCTTCCGCTGGGTGGCCCTGTCCGGTGACCCGGAAGACATCTATCGCACCGATGCCAAGGTGAAAGAACTGATTCCGGATGATCCGCACCTGCACAACTGGCTGGATATGGCACGTGAGCGCATTCATTTCCAGGGCCTGCCATCGCGCATCTGCTGGGTGGGTCTGGGCCAACGCCATCGCCTGGGGTTAGCCTTCAATGAGATGGTCAAATCCGGTGAATTGAAAGCGCCCGTTGTCATTGGCCGCGACCACCTGGATTCTGGCTCAGTTGCCAGCCCCAACCGTGAGACCGAGGCCATGAAAGACGGATCAGACGCTGTCTCCGACTGGCCTTTACTAAACGCACTATTGAATACGGCCTCCGGTGCCACCTGGGTATCGATCCATCACGGCGGTGGTGTCGGCATGGGTTATTCGCAGCACGCTGGCATGGTCATTGTCTGTGACGGCACCGACGATGCAGCCAGACGGATTGAGCGTGTTCTGTGGAACGATCCTGCCTCTGGCGTCATGCGCCACGCCGACGCAGGATACGAAAGCGCCATCGACTGCGCGAAGGAGTTTGGTCTGAATTTGCCGTCTTTGTGAGGAAAGTAATAAATGCTCCAAAATTGATTGGAATCAAACAGAGATTTTCTATTTCGTTTCCGTCGCACATTCGGATCGTGTGATCATGAAACTATAGACGACGGACAACGCTGAGACACCAACTGCTGCAACCAGAAAGTAGAAGAACTTTCCTAATATCGGATAACCGGGAAGATGCCATTCAAACGCCATCCAACCTGTTAAAAACACGGTCAATATCTGTAGAGGTATTGTAGTTAAAGCCAGAGCGGCCCATATCCGCAATCCATTACCTTTGGAAAGCTTCCAACATTGTTGGAATGACAGAAAATCATCCACCGCGATTGATGGAAGGATTAAAATCCAACGAGAGATCACCAGACCTGTAATCAGCGTTGAGACGCTAGCCGCAAGCATCCCTCCAAGAAATGCAGTATTCAAAATTTGGATGTCGGGAAAAAAATGCCTCAGCTCTCGCAATTCGTCACTATAAATCAAGGGTAATATTGCCTTGTAGACAGGAATCGTTACGCAAATACCAACAATCCCAAACGTTATAGCCGCCTGCCAAAATTTGCGTTGACGTCTGTTCAAAGTGAACAAACTGCGAAACTTTTTACGCTCATTGCGGATAAAGAACAATCTGTGCCAAACCATTGAGAATGTCGCAGTAACAAGAATGTATAAAAGGCTTTTCAGGGCCAAAGATGGATAGAGAACCAGTTCAAAATTCTCAGCAACCGAAACACCGAATAGCTCTGAAAAAAACCTGTGTGACAGATATTTGCCAATAACAAAGTCGCCGATCATATAAACTAACATCGGAACAAATGCGAGCCAGATGAAAATCCATTTGGACCGCCAGACAAAAACGTAGGCCAGCCAAACAGTTTTCCAAACTTGTAATTTTGGCGGACTGTGTTCGCCATTTTCCGGGAGGATAACTTTACCAAGTGAAGTTTGCACTGAAGCGACTTCCAACAACTCGTTCTGACCATCCTGATCAGGGACACGGTCGTTCAACCCTATTTCCCTTGCCCCGGCGGCCATGAGGATTGCGGCAAAAAGTCCAAATATAATAATCGGTAGCCACGCGATGACACTTGCCATGGTTTCCGGCAACCCGGACTCACAAACCAATATATAGGCAGCCGAACAAACAATTGTCGCAAGCCCCAACAGGCCTACGACAGGAATCGCAACCTGGCGCAGCTTGGCCCTTGTCAGGTCGCCAACTGTAAATCTGTGATAGCTGACAGGCATACTTCTAAAAAACTGCTTTGGAAATACTATCAACAACAGCCCAAGGCACAAAAATGAAGCCAGAAACAGTGCACTGGATGCAATGGCTTCACTTCCAGGTTCTTCGGAAAGTATTTTCGCAAATTCCGTTCCTTTTAATGGCCCGCCGATTGCGATCATTATCATGAGCAGCAGTATTAGATTGATCAGTTGCGTAATAAATGAACGGGCGATCAAGGCTCCAGAGAAGTAATGCGTCCTGTTCAATTCAAAATCTTTGCCTGCTTTCGTGATGGCCGCCCCTGCCAAATGGTAATAACCGACAAACAAGACAATTATCAGAACCGAAATTCCAAATTCGACAACGCTCGATTGGTCTCCAGGTTCTTCAAGGTTTTCATATATTAGTTCAAGTCCGTTCAGGACTAAAAAATATCCAAGAGAATAAGCGATGAGCCGTCTATTTCGGAGCAACTTGGCATCCGTGACGACCATGCGTAGAGATGACAGATAATTTGAGAGCATAAGCTTGCGATACATTCGAGATACGTCGCTATGCTACATGCAGTGCGATAACACATACTATATTAACACTACTTTATCGCGCAATACACTAGCGGAAATTAAGAAGTTCGTTTCAAAATCGGTCCGCCCTGTACGGCGTTAAATCGATGTTGGAGCGACGATCAGCGACTAGGTCTGCAATGATGCGGCCGGTCTCTGGTCCCGCGGTCAGGCCAATGTGCTGGTGGCCGAAGGCAAAAAAGATGTTGTCGTGTTTTGGTGACCGGCCCACCACCGGCAAGCTGTCGGGCAAGGTTGGGCGGCGGCCCATCCATTCACTGAATTCATCGGTTTGCAAGCCGGGAAACATGCGCTGGCCATGCTTGATCAGGTTGCGTGCCCGTTTGTAGTTTGGTGCCGCATCAAGGCCCGCAAATTCCACTGTTCCGGCCAGGCGCAAACCCACTGACATGGGTGTCGCCAGAAACTTGGCGTCACCTGACATGACCGGCATGGACGGCATGGCACCGGGTCGCGGGATTGTGATGTGATAGCCGCGCTCGGTATCCAGCGGTACGGGTGAGCCCAGTTTGGCCGCCAGCTTTCCTGAATAGGCACCGGCTGCCAGCACAACCTGGTCAACCTCCAGATCATCATCCTCCAGAATCAGCGTCGTGCACCCGTCACTGCGCATGACGATATCCTGCACAGACGTTTGTCGGACTTCACCGCCCCGCCGTTCAAACAACTTTGCCAGGGTTCGCATCAAGGCCAGCGGATCAAGTGTAAACCCATGGTCCGGCACCAGATAGGCATGCTGATAGGCGGGAGAAAGCGCTGGCTCAGCGGCCTGGATTTCAGCCTGCCCAAGTTCCTGTACTTCGATGTTCATTTTTCGGCGAAGGTCAAACCCGCCAGCATCCTTGTCGAAGGATTTTTTACTTTCATAGACGTAGATATAGGAACTGCGTTTGATCAGTTCAGGCTCCCCCGCCTCCTCCGCCAGGCCTGCATACAGATCAACACAAGCATCCGTCAGATGTTGTAAGGCATCGGCAGTGGGCTGCAAATTGGCTTTTTTTCCTGCCAGGATGTAACGGATCAACCACGGGGCCAGTTTGGGTAAATAAGACCAGCGGATCGCCAATGGCCCCATGGGATCAAGCAACCAGCCAGGGACATCGAACAACAGACCCGGCGATGAAAGCGGGATGAAGGATGATCGCGCCAGCAATCCGGCATTGCCCGAAGAACAGCCTTCGCCGGGTTCCAGCGGATCGATCATGACAACCCGGTGGCCGTCGCGTTGCAAGGACAAGGCACAATTGATGCCGATAGAACCGGCCCCGATTACGGCGATATGGCGTGAGTTCTTGTCGGTGTTGCTAATCGCTTTTTCGCTCATTGGTCTTCCACTGGTGCTAAAATCCTGTAGCCAAACTGGGCGGCTCCTTCACGCAGTAACTCCCACAATGACATTGCAAACCCGCGTGGCAGAAACACCTCATAACCATCATCGGAATGCCAGAGCGTGATGCCGACATGATGAAAAGCTGTTGAGGCAACTGTTCCCACCGCGAAGGCTTCGGCTCCCAGGTCCAGCGGCAGAAATCTGTTCAACAACGTCGCGGCCTCCGGGCCCGTAATGCGCAGACAGGTCCGGGAATGAGAGAGATCAAGGATAGCACCCTCTTCCGGAGCAAGTTCACTGGCTGCTGCGCCAACAACCCAGAATTTGAGCGGTTCGATGCGCAGAATACTGGCAGATGAACCCGTCACCGATTTGCCGGGTCCTGGAACCGCAGGCACGCCGTAAGTCTCAGCCATTGTTTGGCCGACACTGCCCAGTGTCTCCGGCCAAACCGCGATCTGGTGTAAATTCAGGTCCCGCACTTCCTCAAATACAACGCCATCACCCTCCGCGCCAAAGTGACCGGAGGCCGTATGCCCTTCCAGCGCCGATGTTCGCATGATCCGAAGACTATCCATGATGGCGTCCACCTTCCGGGTCATACATATGAGGTGACACTATTTCGACGTCGACATTTTCACGGCGCACGGGGTCGGCGACAACAACTGTTTGTCCCTCCCAGGCCTGATAGCCGCCGGTGATGAACCCGATACCAATCCAATGCCCAAAAGCTGGTGAATAAGTCACACCCGTGATCCAGCCTTCGCCGTGTCCCGAAACCTCATCGGCCCTGCACAGGATGGTTCCGGCATTAAATGTCTGGTCCCGATCTTTGGGAAAAATGCCTACAAGACGGGGCCGGTTTTGTGCCATCATGGCAGGTCGTTGGCGTAAAACACTGCCTATGAAATGTTTGTTGGGGGAGGCCATTTTACCAAGACCTGCATCATCAATTGTCACCCGCCCATCCAGCTCTGTACCAGTGACATGGCCTTTTTCAATACGCAGCGCCCCAAGGGCTTCCATGCCATAGAGGCAGCCGCCCAACGGTTTTGCCGCTTGCCATAACATATCCATCATGGCTGGTGCATAATCAGAAGGCACATAGACCTCCGAAGCCATCTCGCCCGAGAAACTTATCCGCGCAATCCGACAAGGAATACCGTTTTTCAGGCGGGTTTCTACCACGCCCATGAATGGCAGGTTGTCATTCGAGACCAGCGCCGCGTCTTCGACACAGGCCTCCAGAACCGCACGTGATTTTGGCCCGACAACGGCGCAACCAGCCCATTGTTCCGACACCGACGTGACATGAACCTTCAGGTCTGGCCAGCGCATTTGCAGCAACTCTTCCAGCCAGACCATGACTTTGGCGGCGTGGGCCGTTGTGGTCGTCATGAAATAGTCGGTTTCCGACAGACGCCAGGTGGTGCCGTCGTCCATGACAATGCCGTCGTCGCGTAACATGATGCCATATCGCGCTTTGCCAACAGGCAGTTTGGCAAAGGGATTGGTGTAAATCCGGTTCAGAAATTCGGTTGCATCCGGCCCCTGTACGGCGATCTTGCCCAACGAAGTGACGTCACACAGCCCAACGTCGTGGCGCGTCGTTGTTGTTTCGCGGATATAGGCTTCCTTGATAGTCTCACCGGATCGGGCAAAATACCAGGGTCTACGCCAAAGTCCTGCTTCGGTCATCGTGGCACCGTTATCCAGGTTCCACTTGTCCATAGGTGTACGGCGCAGGGGCCTGAAATGGTCGCCCTTGTTGCGACCGGTCAAAGCCCCCAGACTGACGGGTGTATAGGGTGGCCGGAAAGTTGTCGTCCCGACATCCGATATATCTTTCCCCAGGGCTTCTCCCATCAGGGCCATGCCGATGACATTGCCCATTTTCCCCTGATCCGTCGCCATGCCCAATGTGGTGTATCGCTTCAAATGCTCGACCGAAACAAAACCTTCCTGATGCGCAAGACGAACATCATCGGCGGTAACATCATGCTGAGGGTCCACAAAGCTTTTCAGCTTTTTACCCGGCACCGTGACTTCATAGAGAGGCGATATGGCATGGCTCCAGCCACCCACCTCGGGCTTTGAAATGTCCGGGGCCGTTTTGCCCAGTGCCTTTGCCGCCGCTGCCCCCGCAACCCTGCCCGAAGTTTCACAGTCACGGGTTTGCCAGATACCAGCAGCCGATCCGGCCATATGAATATGTGCTGCGGTCTCGCCTGGTAAAAAACAACAGTTATCCTGATCCCAAACCGGTTTCGTGCTGAGATGTGACGCCAGGTTCACAACCGGCGACCAACCGCCAGAGACAAGCACCAGATCGCAATTCTCTGATCCCGCCGATTGCCATCCCGTGCCGGTCCAGGCGGCCGTTTCCAGACGCGTAATTTGTTTACCACCTACAGCCTTGAGGGCAGCGGTGCCGGATGTCACCCGCACACCGGATGCGGCGACCGTGTTTACCAGGTCCACGGGCAAATCTGGGCGTGCGTCCAGCAAATGTACGCTCGCCCCGGCTGTTGCCAGATCAAGGGCTGGGCCATAGGCGCTATCGTTGTTGGTCGACAGAATAATCTGTTTGCCCGGCAAGACACCAAACCTGTTGAGATAGGTTCTTGCAGCTGCGGCTGTCATGACACCCGGGGTGTCATTGTTGCCAAATGCGATATGACGTTCCAGCGCACCTGCGGCAACGATGATTTGTTTGGCTCGCAGCGTCCAGAACCGCTGGCGTGGTAGATATTTGTTATTTTGAATTTGTTGATCCGGCAGCCGTTCCAGCAACCCGGCTACACCATGATCATATAAGCCAAATGCCGTGGTCCGTGTCATCACACGAACGTCCGCGTCCACAATTTCGGCCAGCAGTTTAGCCCGGGTCGCATCGGCATCCGGTCCGGCCTGGTTGAGATAATCTCCACCGGGTTCAAAATCCTGTTCGACCAGCACAACATCCAGACCAGCCCAGACGGCGGTTAAGGCCGCGGAAATCCCCGCGGGTCCGGCACCAACAACCAGCACATCACAAAAAGCATGAGCATGTTCGTAAGCGTCAGGATCGGGTTCGCGCGAAGCTGTGCCCATTCCAGCAGCCCGGCGAATGATTTTTTCATATTTCATCCACCAGCCAGTGCCCTGTCCCCATTCAAACGGCGGCAATCCCATGAAGGTTTTGTAGTAAAACCCGGCGGCAAGGAATCGACTGAAAAGATTGGAGACCGCGCCCAGATCATGGCGCACATTCGGCCATGCATTTTGTCCTGACGCCGCAAGCCCATCGAATAGCTCGCAAGTTGTTGCCTTGACGTTGGCGTCCCGTTTTGCCCCTGCGCCAACGGTTACAAGAGCCCCGGATTCTTCCACGCCTGCAGACATGATCCCACGCGGTCGGTGATATTTGAAACTACGCCCGATCAGATTTTCACCGTTGGCCATCAGGGCTGAGGCAAGCGTGTCGCCCTGAAAACCTCGCAGCAAACGACCATCCCAGTTGAACTTCAGGCTGTGGCTGCGGTCAATGCGACCGCCTGCATCCAGTCGCCGGGCAGTCATGACGGGTCCTCCAGTGCCTGTTGTAAACCAGGGTGGGCAACACGCACGGAATGGATTTCATGGGTCATGGTATCGCGCTCAACCAGCAACCACATGCGACAACCATTTACATGGTGCCAGCTCTCTGTTTGCACGCCGCGAATATTTTCTCGCTGGAAAACAGCCTGCAGCCAGTCTTCCATAGATGCGTCAAGGGCCGGATATTTAACTGAACCATCGCCACCATAGGTGAATTCACTGTGGTCGCGCTCACCGCAATAGGGACAATTAATACGGATCATTTTTCCATGCCCCTATCCATGCAGCTTTGGATCAGGACCGGCGCCGCGTTCGTCGATATTGTATCCGCGTTCAAACCGTTTCAGATCATGTTCAGCGACTATTTCATGCGGTCGGTCATTGGCAATCAGGTCCGCAAAGAACCAGCCTGCCCCCGGTCCCGCCTTGAAGCCGCCATAGTTCCAACCTGCATTCAGATAGAGATTATCCAGCGGCGTTTTGCAGATGAAGTGTGAGCCGTCCATGGACATATCGCAGACCCCTGACCAGTGCCGCAACAACCGCACACGCCCGAGGCATGGCAGGATAGACAGGGCACATTCCGAAACATCCTGGACAATGGGCAGGTTACCGCGCTGCGCGTAGGACTTGTACCAGTCCAGGTCGCCGCCAAAGACCATGCCGCCCTTGTCTGATTGGGAAATATAGAAATGCGTGCCGCCCACCCCGAAGACAACGACATGATCCAGCAACGGTTTTAGCGGTTCCGTGACAAAGGCCTGCAGTTTGTGTGATTCGATAGGCAGAGTGCCAAGCCCGGCCATATCCCATAAGCGCGAGGTATTCCCGGCAACGGAAAAACCGATTTTACTGCCCCCGATCGCACCGCGCGACGTATCCAGTCCGGTAATTCTGCCCTGGTCTCGTCTGACGCCCAGAACTTCGCAATTCTGGATGATATCCACGCCCAGTTGATCCGCCGCGCGCGCATAACCCCAGACCACGGCATCATGCCGGGCCGTGCCTGCCCTTCTCTGCACCGCTGCACCAAGGATCGGGAAACGGGCATTGGCTGCATAATTCAGATGCGGAATTTCCTGTTTCAGTTCCTCAAGACCCCAGATTTCAGCGTCGCTGCCTGTAAGTCGCAGCGTGTTGTAACCCCTGGCCGCAGCATCAACCGCGCCCGGACTGTGCAGCAACGACACATGCCCACGCTGACTGAACATGACATTATAGTTCAGGTCGTGGCTCAGGTTTTCCCAAAGCTTGAGAGAATGTTCATAGAATTCACGGTTGCCCGGTCGGAAATAATTGGAGCGCACAATGGTCGTATTACGTCCGGCGTTGCCACCACCGATCCAGCCTTTTTCGAGAACGGCAATATTTTTCAGGCCGTGTTTCTTTGCCAGGTAATAGGCTGTCGCCAGACCGTGAATACCACCGCCGACGATGACAACATCATAGTCAGCTTTTGGCTCAACATCGCGCCATTGCCTGTCCCAGCCCTTTTGCCCGGACAACCCGTTTCGGAAGACATTCCAGGCAGAAAACCGCGTCACCGACACTGGCCTCCGTTCACCTTTGAAACCCGTACGGGCATTATTCGAATTTGATTGATCGACACTGGACCCCCCTGTTTTACGAAACAGCTTATCAGCCACTTTGGGTCGCCGCCATACTGTATCACTTCGCTGATTCCCGATTTCAGATGCGGACAGTGGCGGCCCGGTTGCGGACCGCGCGAACCGCCGACATTGCCGTCAGGGCTGATGACTTTGGATTGTCCGGCAAAGCCTTGCCATCAATTGTAAAACTGAAACTGCCAAAAGCCCCGCGTGCTTCTATTACGTGTCGATTACCCGTCATTGCGGGATCAGCAATCAGGGTTACCTTCGTGTTGTCCAGGCCCAAACCTGCATGGGCGACGGTGGCCGCGACATTGGCATTTTTGGGATATCGCCTGGCGGCATCCCTTGCCGTGCCGGAAAAATGAACTTCCGCTGTCGCCAGGTTATCCAGATCCAGCGTTTCTTCTGCGGCGGACCCTTTCCAGCCAATGGGCGGCTTACGTCCAATATATGTAACGTCATCCAAACCACCCTGTCTCGCGGCGGCGAGCGCATCTATGGCACCGATTGCGCCGCCCAATAGCTCAATTTGTGCACCACCGGCGACGGCAGCGCCTTCCAGGGCTTCGGATACTGCGGGATCAGAAAAAGCACCAATTGATACGACGCCAAGATCAATGCCCATATTCAACAAGGCTGGACCATGGGCTGCCAGTCCGGCATGACTGGCGCACTCCAGGGCGTAGTCAATATCGCCCGTTGCCTGAGAGACATCTGTTATCGCAACTGCTCCGGGGATTGCGGACGCGGCGGCTTCTTCACGACCGGGACGACAGATAACCTGGCGTATTTTCAGGTTTTGATCTGTCTGTAATTGTGCTGCAACCCAGGAAGCGATAGACCCGTGGCCAATAATCAACACGGACAGTGTCATTGTTCAGTACCTGTCATAGGGGCGAACGCCTTTTCACCAAATCTGGATTCAGATGAAGATTATGATCGGTCAGGCAGAAACATCAATTGCAACAGCCAGCGAATAATATGTTGACTCATATTAATTAATATGTAATTTAGTACTTGTATACCAATTTAAAGTAATCCCCGCCTCCTGAACTGGAGCCGGGGCAGACAAAAGCTGATCAAATACACCAAACGCCCGGGTCTGAACAATGTTTCAACCACGTGCCGATCAAGGAGAACCCGTATGTCCGAGGTAGCTGTCCGCCCGCTCAAGGCAACCGATCTTGATGAAGTTGTTGAAATTGACCGCCAGCATGTTGCGCGCTCACGCAGAGGCTTTTTTGCCAAGCGTCTCGAAGCGGCTCTTGCCGATCAGGGGACTTACATTCAAGTAGGTGCCGAAGTAGACGGCGAACTTGTTGGCTATGCCATGGCACGTCTGATTGACGGCGAATTTGGCCTTTCCAAGACAGCTATTCTGGAAGCAATGGCCGTTGATACGACCCATGACCATCACGGTGCCGGTGAAGCTTTGCTGGGCGGCGTCAATGATGTGTTGAAGCACAAGGGTCTGAAATCCATGCAAACCAACGCATCATGGACATCCCATAGTCTGCTACGCTTCTTTGATCACCAGGGTTTCAAACTCGCCCCTCGTCACGTAATCGAATGTGACACGTCTCGTGCCCATGTCTCAACTGATGAAGATCTGGATGCCAATGGCGGCACGCTGGCCCGCGATCGTGTCTATGTCCGGTTGATGACGGCTGACGATGCCGCCGCCGTATCTGCCATCGACAAGGCAATCATGGGCAATGATCGCACAGATTATCTGCAAAATGCCATGAAAGAGGCGCTGGACGAATCAGCCATCCGTGTTTCGCTGGTCGCTGAATCTGACGGTTTTGTTTCCGGCTTTATCATGGCGCGCATGGATTTTGGTGACTTTGGTGAAACCGAGCCCTTTGCGGTTATCGATACCATAGGTGTCGCCCCCAACCAGGGTCACCAGGGCATTGCCTCCGCTTTGGTCTCACAACTGCTGATGAACCTGTCTGGTCTGCAAGTGGACCACGTCCGCACAGAAATTCGCCGCGAAAACTTCGATTTGCTGGCCTTCCTCTACAAACACGGTTTTGGTCCCTCCGACCAACTGGCTCTCGAGCGCAAGGTCGCCTGACACCCTTCTATCCCTCTTTGATTTTCCTCCAAAACTAAAGGCCGTCACTTAGACGATTTCGGGACTACCGAATTCGTCTAAGTGACGGCCTCTTTTTTTGCGTGGCATCAAGGGGCTTCCCGATCATCATCCGGTGGGTCATCAATTGTGCGTCGCTGCAACATCTGCAGGGCAAACCACATCAGCACACTGGCAACACCGAACAGGGCAACGGCACTCAGATACCGTCCCGCAACGATCTCAATTATCAGCGAGGCCACTAGAGAGAGCATGATCAGGGCCATGATCGTGATCATGATTTTACGTAGCATTGACGGTTTCTTTCAGCCTGTCGGGTCTGACATTATCAGTATGCCCTCATGCCCAATAAAACAAGCCAGGTGCCGGACCAGAACATATCCTCAATCACTTCCCCAACAAAAAAGGCCGCCACTTAGACGAATTCGGTAGCCCCGAAATCGTCTAAGTGGCGGCCCTATTCGTTTCGACGAAAATACTCTAGCCGTGGATCGACTCGTATTTTGCCTGCAGCTCGTCCTTGCTTTCTGCAAAGTCCGGGTTCGGAATGATGCAGTCAGCGGGGCAAACCAGAACACACTGCGGGTCGTCCTCGGCACCGACACATTCGGTGCAGGTCAGTGAGTTGATGACGTAAATGATGTCACCTTCACTGATGGCCTCGTTGGGACAAACCGGTGTGCAAGCGTCACAGTTTGTGCAGTCGTCGGTAATCATGAGAGCCATGATCAATTACTCCATAGTTAGTCGTTGTTCGATCAGGACGCTTCAGCGAGCTGGCCGAGGCCCTGTAATTTTTCAAAGCGGAAGGCTCCCCAAAGGGCAGCACCTACAGCTCCGGCAAATATACTATCGGGGCTGCTTTCGCAAGGCACATCCAGGTTCTGCTTTGCCATTTCTTCACGCATGGCCGCAACCATACCTGTATCCATGGCCAGGCCACCAGTGAGCAAGACTTTACCCTCTTTCACTTTCGATGCCCTGAGCAACTTGACCAGACGCCCCGCCATGGAAAGATGAATACCTTTCAGGATATTCGGGGTGGAAATGCTACGCGAAACCATGTTGATCACGTCGGTTTCGGCAAGCACGGCACAAATGCCTGATACCAGTTCCGGATCGTCAGCTTCCTGTGACAGATCACCAACTTCATCAATGGAAACACCGAGATAACGGGCGATGTTTTCGAGGAACTGGCCGGAGCCTGATGCGCACTGACTGGTCATACGATAGCTCAGCACTTTGCCAAGCGGATCGATGCTGATGGCACGCCCGTGCAAGGCGCCCACATCCAGAACCGCCGTAATGTCATCGGCCAGATAAACGGCGCCGCGAGCATGTGTGGTCATGGAATAGAAGTGGCCTGTGCGGAAAGGTACGTTTTCACCATCCCCGGTTGTTGCCACATAGTCGACATCATCTTTCGTGATACCGGCTTCTTCCAACATGGCTTCATAGTTTTCGTTGACCAGAGCCATGGGATCACGACGACGAATACGACTGATGCGTTTGGACAACCACTCGATGTTATCGCCTTCAACTTTGAACAGGGTGGTTTTTACAGCACCCGTTCCAACGTCAATTCCTGCGGTTATGGTCATGCTACTGCCTCCGTTGGGATACCTTCGACGGCGCGGCGGGCAAAGGTGGCTCCGCCCAGAGCACCGGTATAGATTGAGTCCGGATCAATATTGATGGTGACGTCGCCATAGTTTTCCTTGATCAATTCGCGCAAGGCCGTTACGGCGGCTTCGTTGTTGGCCACTCCACCGGTAAAGGTGAACTGGTCATGCACACCACCTGAGCGAGACAGGATCGACATGGCGCGCAAGATAATGGCGCGATGCAAACCTGCCAGAATGTCAGAGCGATTTTCGCCGAGAGACAAACGATCTCTTAGCTCCGCGCCGGCAAACACCGTACAGGTAGAGTTAATCCGAACCTTGCGGGTTGATTTCATGGCTATGGGGCCCAGTTCGTGCAGGCCGACATTCATTTCATCAGCGATGTAACCGAGATAGCGACCGCAACCGGCAGCACAACGGTCATTCATCTGGAAGCTTTCGACGATGCCGTCCTTGTCCACCTGAATGGCTTTGGTGTCCTGGCCACCGATATCCAGCACCGTGCGGGTATCGTTGTACATGATGTGGGCACCAAGACCGTGGCAAAGAATTTCCGAGCGGATGTGATCCTTGGAGAACGGCAACCGGGCGCGGCCATAGCCAGTACCGATGACGTAAGTTTCTTCCAGATCGATACCCAGAACTTTTTCGACTTCTGTACGAACTTCGCTGGCAACAGGTGCCAGATCAGGCAGGTTAACCAATGTCCGGTCAAGAGCCCGCATCAGGTTCTGGTTCGTCGTTTCTGTGTAGATGCGGTTCTCAACTTCAATGATCGAACGATCATAAATGTTGAGCAACACATCAAATGGTGTCTCGGCTTGCTTGGCAACTTCTTCACTGATCGTTGAATATTGCGATCCGGCAATATCCCGGAAGAAATCAGATTTGCGCTGGGCACCGGGTGCAAACAATTCAGGTGCCTCGGTGGTAACCCGCTTGAACACACCGGACAGGGCGTCCGACAAATCAGAACCCCATTCGGAATAGCGTGTGTTCTCTGAAGCCTTGGTGCAGGTCTCATCCAGATCAATCAATTGCTCCAGATACTGTTCGAGGCGGAAATTACGCTCCAGCTCGTCCATGAAAGCTTCATACTTGTCGCCCAGGGCTGTGACATTTTTCATGGCGTTGCGGAAAAGCATAAAGCGCGTGTCGATCAGAGCTTCATGTTTGGCCACACCCGCAGCGATGTCATAGTTAGAGCGGGAGTTGGTGATCCCCTGCCCCATGACGTTGTAATCTTCGTCCATGACCACAGCTTTTGTGGTCGTGGAACCGAGATCAATACCGATATAACATTCCATAATCTCTGCTCCCTATGCCGCG
>Ga0233430_1003130_pt1 | contig 17305 bp, 15 predicted proteins | sample SI_118_April2016_2_FD_179883 | JGI IMG/M metagenome (GOLD analysis project Ga0233430, IMG submission 179883) | Seawater microbial communities from Saanich Inlet, British Columbia, Canada - SI_118_April2016_150_MG | ecosystem: Environmental > Aquatic > Marine > Inlet | place: Canada: British... | reverse complement strand
TAAACGAGGTAAAAAAGAAGGGGCACAACCTGAGCCGGAGAAACGTTTAACCAACAACAGTATATTCGTGAAATTGAAAATTGCGTTAAATCTGAAGTCGGATGATATATTAAAGATTATGGAGCTGACCGAATTGAGTATCAGTAAACATGAACTAAGCGCGTTTTTCCGAAAACCGAAGCACAAACACTACCGTAACTGTAATGATCAGATTTTACGTAGATTCCTAACGGGTGTTCAGTTAAAATATCGTCCTGATAAATATTGATCTTTTCCACATCTTCCGTTAATCTGTTGAAAAAACGGACAATATCCCGATATCATCGTTTTATTTTTTCCAGATTTTTTGCGAGTTTCAAGCTAAACATCTCTATATTATTAATAAACCACACAATAACAAATGAGGTTCATAAAATGAGATACTTAATTGCAGAGGATAACAAGCAAGACCGCGGACTATTAGAAAAAATACTTTCTGGGTATGGGGAATACGACGTTGCGGGAAATGGCCAACAAGCATTTCAGATGTTTGAAACTGCTCATCAGGAAGGAAATCCTTATGAGCTAATCTTTCTTGATATTATGATGCCGGAAATCGAAGGCGATCAAGTACTGGTAATGATTAGAGAGTGGGAAAAAATAAACCTTAAAGACAATAAACCTGTCCGTGTTGTCATGGCGACTTCAAAGACTGACGCTGAAACAATCTTTGCCAGTTATGATCAAAATTGTCAGCATTTTATCATGAAACCCTATGTTAAATTTGACATTGAAGAAGTAATGAAAAAGATGGGCTTCAAATTGTCTGAGAAGCAGTAAGCACAGCCCATCCACTTACTTTACGAGGTCGGATTGAGGCGGGCGGTTTCCATTGGACTTCTGATAAGCAAAAAATTGGCTGTTCAAGGCATTCTGGAGGTTTTCTGCCCTTCGGCTTCCTCGTTCGGTATTGGTTCCCAGCCCCTGTTCAAGTGCTTCGCAAAGTAAATCTGCTGTAAGTCCGAAAATGAGGGAATCCTGGTATTTAATCGACGTACTTTTAAATACGAGGCCATGCCTTTCAACTATTCTTTCTTTGCGATTATTTTCGTCATAGAGTTCGTCTATATCGGGGATGAGAATTTTCCCCACTTCGTCGGTGTTTGCTGTAAAATTGGGGATGTCGTCGTACCAGCCAACAAGAGCTGCCAGGTGATAAGCCGCTCCACTCCATGCATCGTCCAGTCTGCCGATCATATTTACCTTCTGGCGGTCGATGCCAATCTCTTCGTTTGCTTCCCTGAGTGCCGTCTGCATAAGACTTTCGCCCTGTTCCATGCGTCCGCCTGGAAAACTGACTTCGCCTGTATGGTTTTTTAACTTTGCAGAGCGTTCGGTCAAGACAACCTTGATGGTACCGGCTTCTTCCCAGAATAGTATCAAGACGACAGCTTTCTCAAACCAGGAAGGAATAAGCTCAGCTTGGAATTGATAGCGTTCCTGCTGTTCTAGTTGCTGAATATTCTTTTTAAACTCTTTGTTCGAAATCATTTGATTATAGGTTTAGGGATCGTACAAAAATAACTTGGCATAATCTGGCCGTAAAAGTCCTATAAAGACTGGACATTTTGCAGACAAAATGCCACAGCAACGTGTTTCCTTGACACTAATGGGAAACACTTGAGTAATTTTTGAGTCAACCCTTAGGCGTTCACAACTACCTGTCGGCGGCACCAGGTTTCCTTGACGATGAGGAAACATCCGGGGTTAATCCTGTTTCCTGGTCAAGTATACGATTCTGCGTGTAGATTACGCAACTCAAAGCTCAAATCTGTCTCATAAGGTTTACCCCGGTATTGGGTTACACCCACAAATCAGCAAGCCATCTGGCCTCCTGTTTTTAGAGAAAGTGTCTCTTTATTTCAAGGCCGATCTGTCCCAAAGAGCTTGACAACCAACATCGGAGCCCATCTCAAAAACTATGTGATTTCAAACAGAACCAGGATGTAAAGAACAACACAAATCGTGTCGAAAACCACAGTTACTTTTAACCCCTTTGTATAGTCCTTTTTGAGATCTTTCAGAATCAAAAGCACGATGGCAGCTTTACTGATAACCGCAGCAATAAGAATATGGGTTCTAATGGCTGGACTGTGAACTGAACAAATGATCAACAGCCCAATTATTCCAACAAGAAGGGCCCAATGTCTGGCAACTAGTATCGAGGCGTCATCCTTCAATTTGATCTGGAACATCTTTTCGGAAACCAATTCCGGGAAGAAAAACTGCAGGCCAACAGTCGCTGTGATTATACCGGTGACGTACAACATGATATTAATATAATTGAGATCCATAACAATATCTCCTTTTAATGAAATTAAAATTCACTTCAAGTATCCTGACAATTCATCCTTGTCAAAGGGCGAGATTTGAAAAATTTATTGCAATATGAGTCGCTTGCGCTGATCACTATACAATAAAGCCAGAGATTGTCAAATCGGCGGCTGGGCTGAAAACGATCCCTAAGCTGTATAGATAACCATCCGAAATTGTAACAATTCAGCATACGCCCCGCCGAGGGGATCATGATTCAAAACACGCATGAATCCATCCCTGGAGCCAAGTGTTTCGTCAGAAACGCGTTGGGAAAACGTCCTGTTTTCCATCATTTTGAATCATGATCCCCTCGGCTCAGGCAATGTGGTGAATAGTTACAGGCAGATTTGATTGTTGTAGCCTACCCAAATTCCTTCAGATGTTGTAAGCTGAATGGATCAATACTGATATACTCCATGATTAACAAAGGCTTAAAGGCATAATTTTGGATCAGAAAGAAATAGAACTGAAAAGCAGAACGCAGAAAAAAAGAGAGGCTGAAGAGCTTCAGAAACTGGGCGAAAAACTGGTGTCCCTCTCAAAAGAAAAACTCAAAGACCTTGACCTGCCCGAAAATCTTCATAGCGCTGTTCTGGAGGCAAAGAACATCAATCGACATGAAGCGTTTCGCAGGCAAATGCAGCACATCGGTGCACTGATGCGTAAGACTGATCCAGAGCCGATCAGAGCTGCAATTGATTCCTCCTCGCTCAAGCAATATAAGAAAGCCCAAGAGCTCAAACGAATTGAAGATTTACGGGATGGGTTGATCGCTGGAAAAAACGATCTTCAGAGAGATGTTCTGGATAGCTTTCCGGAAGCAGATCGCCGGCACCTCTCCCAGTTAATACGAAATGCCCGCAAAGAAGCGGAAATAAATAAGCCTCCCAAGTCGGCCAGAGTATTATTCCGCTACCTCAGAGACCTGTCTTCGACTTGATGCCATCGATCGGGTTTCAATTTTCAACCGCTTGTACCATCGCCAATATATTCTCTGCTGGAACATCATTCATGATTGTGTGTACAGAGGCCAGGATATACCCCCCTCCTTCCCCTAATATTTCTGAGACTCTTTTGACCTCCTTTTTTACATCTTTCGGAGTTCCGAAGGGAAGAATTTTCTGGGTGTCGATGCCGCCGCAGAAAACGATCCGATCTCCATATTTCTCTTTTAGCAGAGGAAGATCCGACATCTTGCCCGCAGACGTCTGTATGGGGTTGAGTATGTCGACGCCAATTTCGATAAAGTCTTCTATGAGACTGAAAATATCCCCATCTGAGTGAAAAAAAACTTTGGCTTTTGTCCTCTCTTTGATAAAAGCGATAAACTCAGCATGAACCGGCTTAATGATATTTCGATACATGGTTGGAGAGATCAGCAAACTCTTCTGGGTTCCCAGATCATCTCCAATTTTGATAATATCAACACTGTCGCCAAGTTCATCGAGAAAATGTCCCATGAGGGTTTTACATAGTTCGAGATGTTTCTTGAGCAGGGCCTTGGAAAAATCCGGATATCTCGCCATATTAAAAAGAAACTTGTCCAGTCCCTGCATGGCAAAGGCTCTTTCAAATGGAAAGAGTAGCCAGGGCGTTGCCATAACAGAATACTGGGAACTGTTATTTATTGCAGAGGCTGCCTTTTTGACGTGGGACACCCTGTAGGGATCATCCATATCAGGCCAACCCGGATATTTTTCCAGCTCCTGGATGGTCGTGGCATCGGCCAGGGGGTGAATCGCGGGAAACCACTCACCGGGTGCTATTTCCCTGGCACCGCTTCCCCAATCATCAATATAATTGGCGTGGGCATCACGATTTCTGTTTCTTTGATAGACTTCTTCCGGAAACCGGTCCCATACACCTCTGACATCACAATTAAGGTGAGCAAGCACCGCTTCATCAGGGAGTGCGGTGCCAAGCTCTGGCCAATCATAAAGATATCGATCTTCTGACTCAATTTCTAATAGTTCTTTTAGGTTTCTATAAGTCTCCATTTTGATGCCCGTGGCATTGCTGACACCAATGATCACGGGAATGCGGTCTGGTTCTCTAAAATTCAGGACCGCTTTGATTCTCTCTTTTGGTGTCAATTTTCTATTCCCCCGACAGGTTTTATTTCATGAATGTTTTGGTAAGAACGCCTTTAACTATTCACCACCTCTACAGGTCTTGGTTCTCTTGGCGGAGTCCACACTGAATAGTTACGAACACCTTTTTATTATCCGGTTTCATTTAGTGTTTTGTCTATTCGGATATCTGCAAAATTGATTCTTGACGAAAATAGTGTCATTTTCCTGCAAAAAACCCAATCTGAAGAATTCTAGCAGTCCTCCCGGGAGAGGTTTCAATAAAAGTTTCTCCAATCCCTGAGCTATCCACGGGAAACTCGCAGATTTCTCTAAGTCATCCATATTGACCTTTTCCAAGCCTTACCTTAAGCTATTTCGAAGAGGAAAAGCACTCTTCCTATTTACGAAAAAAGCAGCGGTTGTTTTTTCCGCGTCCTTATCATCAGACTCGTACCATAGATCATCAATCAAATATGATAGAAGAGATAACAAAACTGGCTAAGTCACTTATTCAAATCCCCTCGGTTCATTCCAGGCCGCATGAGATCATTCGCTGCGCCGAATTTATCGAGGATTATCTGAATGAATTCGGTATCCAATACCAACGCTTCCATCAAAACAATACACCTTCCATTCTGGTCCTGCCAAAATCAGGAAAAGTTCCCATCCTGCTGATGTCCCACTTCGATGTTGTAGAAGGTGAGGAAGAGCAGTTTCTTCCCTACGAACAGGATGGTTGCCTCTTTGGCCGGGGCAGTCTGGATGATAAGTATGCAGTATCCCTGTCACTGGTCTTACTAAAAAAGTATTTTATAGAATATCAAAAAAAGGGATTGAACCAGGATGATCTTCCTTTCGGAATTCTAATGACAGGGGATGAAGAGGCCGGTGGCATGAATGGCGCCAACCATGTGCTTTCATTTATCAAGACTGAATTTTGTATTACCCTGGATGGCGGTAGTATCAATGATGTCATTACCAAAGAAAAAGGAATTCTTCAAATCAGACTTGTCAGTAAAGGCAAAACCGCCCACAGTGCGAGACCCTGGACCGGTATCAACGCCATTGAAATGCTGATTAAGGATTATCACTCGATCGAGACGTTGTTTAATGGATCAAATCGGGATAACTGGCATCGAACACTGAATTTTTCCAAAATTGAAGCCGGAAGCTCCTTTAACAATGTTCCCGGCCATGCCGAGGCTATCTTCGATATTCGGTACACTGAAAATGATGACATTGACGGGCTGCTGGAACAGATGGTGACGTCGACCCAGAGCGAACTTTTCCTGATCCGAAAAGAACCGCTTTTTGTTGCAAAACCATCTCAACATCTGGACCTGCTGCTTGAATTCAATCCTGAAATTCAGATCGGTTCAGAACATGGATCCAGCGATGCCCGCTTCCTTTCCAAATTTGGTATTAATGGTGTTGTCTGGGGCGCCAATGGCAACCGCAGCCATCATTCAATTAGAGAGCACGTCAATCTTAAAAGCATCGAGACTCTCTGCGAAAAAATTGATCATTTTATTAGAAAAAGCGTTGAAATAAACAAAGTATAACCCGTTGCCCCTGACCAGGTGCTGGAACAAACCCATTTCCAGGTGGTATTGCGAGGTTTCTCTGCCCGGTTTTTCAACCTGCCTTAGATGTCTGTACTACCTGGGGTTGACTACTCAAATGATCATGTTTAGGTAAATTTTCCTCCTTTTTAAGTTATTAAATTGACATCCAAATTAAGGCTTGGTATCAATCGGTAATTCGAATCAAGTTTGTCGAATGCCCTTTCTATTTGAATTTTTGTAAGAAATGTAATTTTCCGGGTAATAGAAAGATCCATTTCTGAGCAATATCCGGTTTTTGTTTTTTTTTGTTGTTTATTGAGTATTTTTTGCAACTGAAATTTGCGAATTAAGAGGAGAGCACAAATGAAAAAATTTATGATTTTATTCACTGCATTTGTACTGATGTTCATTGGGCCGGCCATGGCAGCCAACGAAGGCGGGACGCTGGTTTTCGGTAGGGGCGGTGATTCCGTGGGTCTCGACCCTGCCTACGAAACGGATGGAAATTCATTCATGATCTGTGACAACATTTTCGAAGCCCTGGTAGCTTATGCCGATGAATCAACAGCTCTGGAACCGGGTCTGGCAGAATCATGGAAAATTTCATCAGATGGAAAAACTTATACCTTTAAGTTAAGGAAAGGTGTGAAATTCCATGATGGGACTGATTTTAATGCCGACGCTGTTGTCTTTTCAATCGGCCGGATGATGAAAAACAGAAAGCTGAAGTTCTACAGTAAGAAATGGAAAGTTCCAGTCCAGAAAAGAACGCCGGAATACTGGGTTTCCATGGAAATGGATGATACCATCGATTCCATCACAGCGACGGGTAATTATACGGTCGTTTTTAAACTGAAGCGTGTTGAAGCACCTTTCCTGGCTAACATGGGAATGGATTTTGCGGATATCATCAGCCCGACCGCTTTTCTGAAGAATCCGACAGAATTTATCCGCAAGCCTGTAGGAACCGGCCCCTTCGCATTCGTCAGCTGGACAAAGGATGTCAGGATTGTACTTAAGAAAAATAAGAATTACTGGGGTGATAAAGGACCCTACCTGGATAAAGTGGTTTTCCGCTCTATTCCTGAAAATTCAGTTCGATTTCTTGAGTTGAAAACCGGAAACATTCATATCTGTCAATTTCCAAGCCCACCTGATGTAGCTTTGGCTGCGGCAGATAAAAACCTCAAACTTTTCAAGCAACCTGGTATGAATATTGGGTACCTGTCCTTTAATCACACCAAAGAGCCTTGGAAAAGCAATCTGAAGCTGAGAAAGGCTATTGCTCATGCCATCAATAGACCAGCTATTGTCGATAACATTTATCAGGGTATGGGACAAGTTGCTAAAAATCCGATTCCACCTACGATGTGGGGATACAATCAAAACGTGCCCGGATTTGATTTTAACGTGGAAAAAGCGAAGAAACTGCTGGCGGAAGCCGGATATCCAGGTGGAAAAGGCCTGGGCAGAATCACGCTCTGGTCCATGCCGGTACCAAGACCTTACAACCCTGAAGGTGTCAAAATTGGTGTTGCCATGTCTTCAGACCTGGCAAAAATTGGAGTTGAAGCCCAGATCGTTACCTATGACTGGGGAACCTATCTGAAACGCCAGAGAGATCAACCGGATGATATGGATCTGTTCCAGCTTGGTTGGACCGGTGACAATGGTGATCCGGACAACTTCCTGGCAGTGCTGTTTGACGGCCTTGCTTCTTCATCCATTAGAACCCAATGGCACAATGCCCAGTATCATAAATATATGACACAGGGTAAAACAACCATTAGTCAGGCAAAACGGACGAAGATCTATGAAGATGCGCTGCAGCTTATTTATGATGAAGTCAGCGTTATTCCCATCGCTCATTCAACGGTTGTCTGGCCTGCACAAAAAAATGTCATGAACTTCAAGCTTCATCCTACAGGATCCGTCCGGATGAAAGATGTCTGGCTGAAGTAATGATGACAACGGAATAACATTGTGAAACAGAGAGAAGATCAACCTTCTCCCTGTTTCCTAACAAGATTTTCGACCTTTGGGTCCGCACCACTCCAGTTAATCCAACTACGTAGCTACAAATCATGCTTTCTTACATCATTAGGCGTATTCTTATTTTGATACCGACTCTGTTGGGGGTATCTATTATTGTTTTTTTGATGCTGCGCCTAACTCCCGGAGACCCCGCAGAACTTTTACTTGGAGAAAGGGCAACCGAAGAAGCGCTATTTGAAGTACGCGAGCACTTGGGATTAAACGAACCCTTGCATGTTCAATACGGACTTTTCCTGCAGCGTCTTTCACAGGGAGATTTGGGAGAGACGATTTTCACACGTCAAAAAGTCTGGATAGAGATCAAGCAGCGCTTCCCCGCCACTATCGAGCTTTCCCTGCTTGCGTTAGTGATCAGCTGTTGTCTGGGGATTTTTTTAGGCATCGTTTCAGCCACCAAACAGTACTCTATATTTGATTACGCCAGTATGGTTGGTGCGCTTGTGGGGGTCAGCATGCCTATCTTCTGGCTGGGCTTGATCTTTATGATCATTTTTTCTCTGAACCTGGGATGGTTACCCATCTCGGGTCGTTTAAGTGTTCATATTGACCTGGAAGTGATCACAAATTTTTATATCCTTGATTCCATATTGACACAAAACTGGGCCGCTTTAAAAGATACATTATGGCATATTATTATGCCGGCAGTCACACTCAGCACCATTCCCACGGCCATCGTGGCCAGAATGACGAGATCCGCCATGCTGGATGTGTTGAGACAGGATTATATCAAAACTGCAAAAGCCAAAGGTCTTTCAAGCTTTAAAGTCACATACAAGCACGCTTTGAGAAATGCCTTGATTCCGGTAGTAACAACCATCGGCCTTCAATTTGGGGTCATGTTGGGAGGAGCCATCCTGACCGAGACCATCTTTGCCTGGCCCGGGGTTGGTAAATGGATGTATCACGGTATTGAACAACGAGATTATATGGTGATACAGGGAGGCACCCTGTTTATCGCCACGATTTTTGTCCTGATTAACCTGGTCGTTGACGTTTTATATGCGGTTGTCAATCCCAGGATAAGTGTCCAGTAATTCAACCGAGTTTTCTTTTATCCCGACATGTACAATGTCTGCTGAACGTTTGAAGTAGCCTTATGAAAGAAGAGAATAATAATAAAGATCCACATGATCGACATCCCATGCTGGAGCAGTTGAGTCAGCTTTGGAAAAATAAACCGGCAATTGCCGGGTTGATCATTATCGTCACTTTTATTTTGGCTGCGATATTCGCACCCTGGATCAGCCCGCATGATCCGTTGGAAGTATCGTTGTATGATCAGATAAAACCTCCTGTCTGGCACGAAACCGGCGCCTGGAAAAACATCCTGGGGACCGATGACTTGGGACGAGATACCTTAAGCCGTATTATCTGGGGATCTCGAGTTTCCCTGCAGGTTGCCTTGTTTGCCGTCGGACTTGCTTTCGCGATCGGCACTTTCCTGGGTGCTGTTGCAGGCTACTTCAAAGGAAAACTCGACAGCGCCATCATGAGAATCATGGATATGATCCTGGCGTTTCCTTACCTGTTGCTCGCCATTGTAGTTGTGGCATACCTGGGTCCCAGCCTGGAGAATGCCATGATGGCAATTGCTATTACCTATGTCCCCCGGTTTGCCCGTATTGTCCGGGGTAGCGTCCTGGAGGAGGCGGAAAAAGATTATGTCATGGCTGAGCATGCCTTGGGTGCGAAAAATCGCCGCATTATCTTCCTGGCTATTTTACCAAATTGTCTGGGCCCTTTGATTGTACTGACAACGTTGAGCATGGCTTCAGCAATTCTGGATTCTGCCGCTCTCAGTTTTTTGGGTCTCGGCGCCCAGCCTCCAATACCGGAATGGGGTGCCATGATTGCCAGAAGTAGAGGTTTGATACTCAGGGCATCGTGGGTCATGACCTTTCCCGGAGTTGCTATTTTATTAGCCGTTCTCGGTTTTAATCTTTTCGGTGATGGTCTTCGAGACGCACTTGATCCGCGGTTGAGAGACTGATGAATAATAATACCTTACTCGATATAAAAGATCTCCAAACTCACTTCTTCATGCGCAACCAGACGGCCAAGGCTGTAGACCATGTCAACCTGACAATTGAATCGGGGAAGACCCTTGGTCTGGTAGGAGAATCCGGCTGCGGTAAAAGCGTCACTGCCCATTCCATTATTCGTTTGATTCCTGAACCCCCGGGTAAGATCGTTGGTGGCCAGATCTTGTTCGAAGGGGCCGATTTGCTGGAGAAAACGGAAAAGCAGATGCGAAAGATTCGCGGCTGCCAGATATCGATGATTTTTCAGGAACCCATGACATCTCTTAACCCGATTTTTTCAGTTGGGGATCAAGTGGCTGAAGTGATTCAACTTCACGAAAAACTCTCCAAAACCGAAACACAAAATCGTGTGATTGAAATGTTCAGATTGGTCGGGATTCCGGACCCCCTGTCACGATTGAAGGACTACCCCCACCAGATGAGCGGGGGGATGCGGCAACGAATAATGATCGCCATGGCATTGTCTTGTAACCCGAAATTGATGATAGCCGATGAGCCGACAACGGCTCTCGATGTCACCATCCAGGCGCAAATTCTGGACCTCATGAACAAGCTGAAGGATGAAACCGGTGCTTCCATTCTTTTTATCACCCATGACCTGGGTGTGATTGCGGAAATGGCACAAAATGTTGCGGTCATGTATGCCGGAAGAATGGTGGAATATGCCGATGTCGACACGTTGTTTACAAGCCCGAAACACCCATACACTACCGGCCTGATGAGCTCCATACCGGTTTTAGGTAAAAAAACCGAGGACGGAAAACTCAGCACCATCAAAGGTGTAGTTCCTTCCCTGTTTAATCTTCCCCAGGGGTGTCATTTTTGCGACCGATGTCCTGACGTTTTTGACGATTGCCATCATGTTGAACCCAAAATGGTCAAGGTTGGTGAAAACCATATTGCAAAGTGTTTGAAATATGCCTGAAATCAATAAAAATAAAGAACTGATTAGAGCCGAAAATGTTGTCAAGCATTACCCGATTCTCGGTGGTGTTTTTCTTAAGGAAGTCGCTTCTGTAAAGGCAGTGGATAATGTCAGCCTGAGCATACGGGAAGGAGAAACCCTTGGACTGGTCGGGGAATCGGGTTGTGGAAAGACGACCTTCGGCAGGGCTATCCTCAGGTTGGAAGAACCTACGGCCGGGAAAGTACTATTTGAAGGTGAGAATATCCTGGAATATGATCAAAAACAGATGCGGGCTTTACGTAAAGAAATGCAGATCATTTTTCAGGATCCCTTTTCGTCCTTGAATCCCAGGAAATCGGTCGGTCATATTGTCGGGGAACCTCTGTTGATTCATGGCATGAAAAGCAGAACGAAAAGAAATCAAAGAGTTCAGGAGCTTCTTGAGGTTGTGGGTCTGAAAAAGGATCATATGAAAAGATATCCTCATATGTTCTCAGGGGGGCAAAGACAACGAATTGGCGTCGCCAGGGCTTTGGCACTTAATCCAAAATTAATTGTCTGTGATGAAGCTGTTTCCGCCCTGGATGTATCTATTCAGGCCCAGGTCTTAAATCTTCTGAAAGACCTGCAGTCAGAATTCAATCTTACCTACCTGTTTATTTCCCACGATTTGCATGTGGTGGAACACATCAGCGACCGTATAGCAGTCATGTACCTGGGGAAAGTGGTTGAAACTGCTCACAGTGATATTCTCTACGAAAATCCACTTCATCCGTATACTCAAGCACTTTTATCGGCGTCTCCGATGCCGGACCCCAAGGCAAAACGAGACCGAATTATCCTCACAGGCGACGTCCCCAGCCCAATTAATCCGCCATCCGGATGCCGGTTTCACACCCGCTGTCTATACGCCAAGGAGATTTGCAATCAGCAGGAACCGGAACTCAAGGAAATTCTGCCAGACCATGGGGTAGCCTGCCATTTTGCCGGTGAAATAGGCATTAAATAGGGGTCCTCATTCCTCCGCAAAAACCTGACCGGACATTGCTGACTTAAAAACATAAACCCATATACAAATAAATATCTGTCATCAGGAATCTGCCCGAATTGATGCAGGTGAACTCAAGTTATTGCCGAATATCGCAGGAGCGAGGCTCTTTGCTCTCTTGTCGGTACGGGGATCCTGACTGTTGAACTACTTTTCTGGAGTTAATATGCAACCAACCAAACCCGCAACGACATCTCTTGAAAACCATTGGATGCCGTTTACAGCCAACTACGATTTTATACAGGCACCTCGCCTGGTAGTGAAAGGCGAGGGCATGTATCTTTGGAACGAATCAGGCAAGCAGCTGCTGGATTGTTCGTCCGGTCTCTTCTGTGTAGCGCTGGGTCATTGTCGCGAAGAGATCACCGAAGCCGTGAGCAGGCAATTGAGCACCCTGGATTTTATTTCGCCATTTCAGCTGGGACAGCCCAAATCGTTCGAGCTGGCCTCCAAATTGGCTGATCTTCTCCCGGGAGATATCGGTCATGTCTTCTTTTCCAATTCGGGGTCAGAGTCGATCGATACCGCGATGAAGCTGATCATTGCTTATCACCAGGCCAATGGGGAGGCGCGGCGGACCAAATTTATCTCCCGGGAGCGATCTTATCACGGGATGAATATCGGGGGGACTTCCCTGGCCGGTATTGTTCGAAACCGACGGACATTTGAGGCGATTACCCTGAATGTCTGTCATATGAGACACACCTTGACCGGGGAAGAACGATTCGTTAACGGTCAACCCCAAAATGGTGCCGAATTGGCGGACGATTTGTTGCGTGCTGTTGATACCTACGGCGGCGAAAATATCGCAGCCTGTTTCGTAGAGCCGATCGCCGGATCGACGGGGATGCTCATTCCACCCATGGGGTATCTGGAACGCTTGCGGGACATTTGTAACCAACATGGGATTCTGTTGGTGTTTGATGAAGTGATCACCGGTTTTGGACGAACAGGAAAGATGTTTGCCAGCGAGGCTTTCGGAGTGACCCCGGACATTATTACCATGGCCAAAGCGCTCACAAACGGTGCACTGCCTATGGGAGCAACGGCAGTGAGCAAAACCATCTACAACAGGCTGGTAAAGGAACCTAAGGGAAAAGGGGTGGAGTTTGCGCACGGCTATACCTATTCGGGACACCCTGTGGCTTGTGCAGCTGCACTGGCGACACTGGACATTTTCCAGAAGGAGAATATTGTTGAGCATGCCGCAGAACTTTCGCCCTATTTTCTGGAAAGGGTCTTTTCTTTGCGTGATCTGCCGGGAGTAGTCGATATCCGGGGGTACGGCATGGCGGCAGCTGTGGATTTCGAAACACAAGGCGCACCGGGGGCTTATGGGATGGCGGCAGCCGAAAAACTGTACAATGCGGGACTTCATGTGCGGTTTTCCGGCGATTGTGCCATGCTGACACCTTCGCTTATTTGTGAAACTGCCCACGTCGATCAGATAGTGGAAACCATCCGTAGTGTCCTGGGATAAAAAAAAGGAGATGGCGCCTGAGGTCGGTCAGGGATACGCCATTCCAGATTGAGCCTCTGGGTGGTTAAGCCTTTCAACCCGCAGTGATTTGCCTGGGTTTGATAAAACCAGAATTTATTCCTTGACTTAGGTCAACTTTTTTCCTACCGTATCGTTGGCACAGAATTTCCGGATCGATGAATTACAATCTCAAACTTTATTTTATTCATTCCCTTTCCAAGCGAATGCTCCAGGCAAATCTCAAGAATAGAGGGTTCCATGAAAAAATTGTATAAATTAGGCCAGTTTGTTTTTTTAGGAATTGTCGCGGTCATGTTTTTTTTAACCACAGGTATAGCCGGCCCAAAAAGAGGAGGAGACTTAATAAGCCTGTTTGCCCAGTTTCCACCGCATTTCAACTGCGCTATTAAATCGGGTGCCGCGATTGCCTCTCCGTGTTCCAATGTTTTTGCTGCTCTAGTGGAAATCAACGAAGACTGGGAAGCGGTTCCCTACCTGGCAAAAAGCTGGGAAATATCTCCTGACGGCCTGACCTATACATTTCACCTGGTGGAAGGCACAGTTTTCCACGATGGCAAACCGGTGACTTCCAAGGATGTGGCTTTTTCTTTAGGGGTGACAAAGAAGAACCATCCCTTTGGTCCCTACATGTTTGGTGCGGTCGATCGAGTGGAAACGCCGGACAAATATACAGCCGTCATAAAACTGAAACAACCCCATCCGGCCTTGATGATCGCTTTGTCCCTGCCTCTGATGCCGATTCTACCGGAACATGTATATGGCAAGGGAGAGATTCGGAAAAATCCTGCGAATATCAAAGCCATTGGCTCAGGACCCTTCAAGGTAGCCGAATACAATGCCGGTAAAAGCTTTATCCTGGAGCGTTTCGACAAGTTCATGCGTCCCGGACGGCCTTATCTGGACCGTTTCATTGGTAAGAAAAATGTCAGCCCCAGTAGCTCGCTGATTGCAGTAAGTCGCGGGGAAGCCCATTCGTGGGGATTTGTAGGAGATCCACAAATGGTAGCCAAGCTGAAAAAAGAAAAAAACCTCAATGTTACTGCAAAGGGGTATCAAGGTATCAGCTCGGTCAGCTTCCTCGAATTCAATTTGCGCAAGAAATACGTCAAGGATAAAAAAGTCCGTCAGGCAATTGCCTATGCCATGGACCGGGATTTTATTACCCAGAGACTGCATCGGGGATTGACCCACAAATCCACCGGGCCTATCCATTCGTCCAGTCCGTTTTATACGGACAAGATCAACCAGTTTGAGTTCAACCTTAAAAAAGCCAACCAGCTTCTCGACGATGCCGGGTACAAGCGTCAGTCCGACGGCATGCGATTCGAACTCAATCTGATATACATGCCGGCTCTACCATACGGCCAAAAGATGATAGCCGAATATTTAAAGCCCCAGCTCAAGAAAATCGGGATCAAGATCAATTTGAAAGCACCGGCCGATTTTATGAACTGGTATATGAACCTGGCTAAGTGGGAGCACGACATGTCCACTTCAAATATATTCGGCTGGGGCGATCCGGTTATCGGAATCCACCGTCTCTTTATGTCTACCAATATCAAACACCAGGTCTGGACAAATACCGCCGGATACGTAAATAAAGAGGTTGACGGTCTTTTAAACGATGCTGCTGTGGAAAACGATATCAACAAACGCAAGGCGCTTTACGCGGAATTCCAGAAAATAGTGGCCGAAGATCTGCCCGTTTATTTTACAGTTGAAGATGCGTTTCACACCGCATTTAACAAGGATTTGATGGGTATTCCGACCGGGATTTGGGGTTCATTGGGAACCTCGGATAGCATGTACTGGAAAAATGGCAAGGCTCCCTAGCAGTGATTGCTGTTAGAAACAGCATCCGGATTTATCAATTCCCCTTTTGAACGGAGGCAGGGCTCCTCTGGCTTCCTTCAAAGGGGGGGGATATCGTCCAAATTCTATCTTCAAGATTAAAAAACCTTGAAAACACTCCTTAGCTACCTGAAGCGAATCGTCTACTCTTTGCTGCTGCTGCTGGCTGTCATCACCCTGAATTTTACCCTTGTCCATATGGCCCCTGGTGATGCGGTGACTGCCATGATCGGGGACATGGGCGGAGCAACCCCGGAGATGATTGTGAAGCTCAGGGCCGAATACGGTCTTGATCAGAACCTCATTAGCCAGCTTTTCAGATATGTTTCCAAAATGGTCCGTGGTGACCTGGGCATGTCGTTCACTCACAATCTGCCGGTGATGGATCTGGTTCTGGACCACCTGCCGGCCACCATTCTGCTGGTGGCGACTGCATTCCTGCTGGCTGTGTTCATTGGCACCGTTCTGGGAATCATTGCGGCCCAAAAACCCAAAAGCCTGTTTAACCATTTCGTCACCATCCTTTCTTTGTCTGGTTACGCCGCACCGGTCTTCTGGACAGGGTTGATGATGTTGATCGCCTTTTCCTACTACTTCCCGATATTTCCCGCCTTTGGTATGAGAAGTGCCGGTTTTCAGGGCACAACCATCGAAGGTGTCATCGACGTGGCCAATCATCTGATTCTCCCGGCGGTCACACTGGCCAGCATTTACATAGCGGTATACAGCCGTCTGGCTCGGGCCAGTATGATGGATGTACTCGGTTCGGACTATATCAGAACTGCTCGCTCCAAAGGGTTGAGTCAACGGGTCGTGATTTATAAACATGCTCTGAAGAACGCGCTCTTGCCGGTCGTTACGATGGCTGGTCTGCAGTTTTCACAGTTGATTGCCGGAGCAGTGGTGGTGGAAACTGTCTTCGGCTGGCCCGGGATTGGACAGCTGGCTTTTAACTCAATCCTGCGGCGTGACCATCCATTGCTGCTGGGAATCCTGTTTCTGTCTACCCTGATGGTGGTGGTTGCCAACCTGATCACCGACTTTGCATACAGACTTCTGGACCCGCGAATCAAGTAGGTAATATCATGACCAACAGACCGATAGCAGACGAAGTTGTCCTTCCAGATCGCCCTTTGGTTGAAATATGGCGTATGTTTTTCGCCAACAAGGCGGCTGTTTTTGGCTTGGTGTTATGGTTAATCATCATTTTGACGGCATTCTTCGGTCCTGTCATTTATCCCAGCGATCCATTTGAAATGGTCGGTGCTCCGATGACCCCGCCCGGGGAAGAGTTCCTGCTGGGGACTGATTATCTGGGTCGTGACGTCCTGACGGGTATCATTCACGGGGCTTCGGTAACTTTGGCGATCGGGATTTCAGCGACTTTCTGCACCGTGATTATCGGAGTCATTATCGGTGTCCTGTCAGGCTACTACGGTGGTTGGGTAGACAACCTGCTGATGCGCGTGACCGAGTTCTTTCAAGTCCTGCCTGCTCTGCTCTTTGCCATGGTACTGGTTTCCCTGTTTACAGCCAGTATCTACCTGATTGTTCTGGCCATTGCTGTCGTCAGCTGGACGGGCATTGCGCGCTTGACCCGGGCCGAATTTATGAAGATAAAAGAACGCGAGTACGTACTGGCTGAACGGGCCATGGGGGCCAGAAACACGAGCATCATGTGGAAAGTCATTCTGCCGAATGCACTACCCCCCCTGATCGTTGCCGTGGCTTTGGGCGTCGGCGTGGCGATTCTTTTCGAGGCTGCCTTGAGTTTTCTGGGGCTTGGAGACCCAAATGCCTACAGCTGGGGTTACATGATCGGATCTTCCAGGGAGTATATCTGGGATTCCTGGTGGACCATTACCTTTCCCGGGATTGCCATTTTCCTGACCGTACTGGGGATCAGCTT
>Ga0233430_1003125_pt1 | contig 17341 bp, 15 predicted proteins | sample SI_118_April2016_2_FD_179883 | JGI IMG/M metagenome (GOLD analysis project Ga0233430, IMG submission 179883) | Seawater microbial communities from Saanich Inlet, British Columbia, Canada - SI_118_April2016_150_MG | ecosystem: Environmental > Aquatic > Marine > Inlet | place: Canada: British... | reverse complement strand
AATAGCCCCCCTGGCAAGTGCTTCATTTCCTTCCATAAATGACAAAGCCATTTTTTTCTCCTTGGGTTTAATAAAAGCTCTTATCAATCAAAACAATAAAGCAAAACAATAAATCTGATCAAATATTTGATCAGATTTATTGTTTTGTAACTTTTTGAGGCCTTTATGTCAAGATAAAATTGAGTGCTGTTACGGTGGACAATCAATTATCATAAATTTAATATAAATGTTTTTTTAATTGATTTTATAAAGGGCTTGGTATATTTATTTTGCTCATGGAGAAAAAAATAAAGGCAAAGAAAAAAAGCAAAGACGATTTTACCCAGGAAGCCTATATGGGTATTCGCAGGATGTTTTTTTTAAATGAAATTATACCCGGCCAAAAGGTCTCATATGGAGATCTTGCAAAACGGCTTGAAATGAGCACAACTCCTGTTATTCAAGCATTGAAACGGCTTGAATATCAGGGCCTTGTAAGACATGAGCCCAATCGCGGCTACTATACTGAAAATATCAGTTTAAAAGAAATCACTGAGATATATGAATTCAGAGAATTAATCGAAACCTCTTTATTACCAAAAGCCATATCCAGGATTGATACCAAGGGTTTGAAAATATTGAAAAAGGCCCTGGACAATCATCTTGAGGCTGTTCGAGATATTTATTTAAAAGAGCGACTGTCAAAGGATATGGAATTTCACCTTGTCCTTGCCCAGCTTTCAGGCTGTACCATACAAATTAATACCTTAAAATCGCTTTTTGACCTTTTATATCTAAAATACAGAGGGAATATTCTTTTTGTGACCCCCATGGACACGGTTGACTCAGAACACACAAAACTATATGAGTATATTGCCGAATGCGATGTTGATTCTGCAACAAAAATCTTAAAACAGCATATCTCTAATGTAAAAAAACACGCCATCATCAGTATAGAAAGAATTAATAAAGAAAAAAATATTAAACCGATTTAGTGGTCTTAATGTAAGACTGCAACCGATATTTATTAACCTTTGCAAAGGTTGAAAACAATGGAAAATGACTTTATTTTAAATGAGTGTAAAGATCCGACTCAGAGCATCACCTTAGAGCTTCCCTGCGTCATGGCAGAAAGAGTTCAAAAACTTGCAAATGAAAAAAAAACTACACTAGCTAATATTCTTATTGAAGCCTTAGATTGCTTTTTAAGAAAACAAGACTAGCTTTTTTAAAACAACAAGAGTCGGTCATGTAAAGAACTAACCTAAGGTTTAAGGAGAAGAGAATGGAAAGGGAAGAAAAAACCGAATCCTTTGAATCGTTCATTAAGTCCTTTTTTTACGGCAAACGGTCTGACCTGTCTTTTAAATTTATGTCGGATCTGACATCGAACGATGCTTCAAACTTTATTCAGGCCCTGTTCAAAGATACTGTGGATTCACTTGATGATGGAGATTTTTCCCGTGTGAAGCAAAGAATGCTGCAGGGTCAGATACAAGGATATAATGAGCAGAAAAATTTTGAATATGACAAAGGGCCCTTTCATCCATTAGAAAAACCAGTATCTGAATTAAAACTTTCGCTTCTTACATCAAGCGGTCATTTTTTAAAAGCATTTGACCCAAAGCCTCTCGGTGTTGAGAACATGACCCAAAAACAAGCAGAAAACCGGGTGTTTGACTTTTTAAAAGAAGAACCTCAACTTTCCGATATTCCCTTTAATTCAAGACCAAAGGATCTAATGGTTCGTCATGGCGGATACGATATCAGGGCTGCAGCAAAAGATCCCAATGTATCTTTCCCATACCAGAGAATGGTGGAATTGAAAAATCAAGGGGTTATAAAGGCTTTGACTTCCAGTGCTTATTCTTTTGTTGGTGCTTGCTCCCAGAAAAGGCTACTAAAGAAAACTTTACCGGACTGGGTTAAAAATTTTCTATCCCAGGGGACTGATGCTGTCGTTCTGGTCCCGGTCTGACCGATCTGTCACATGTCCGTGGGACATGTTGCAAGGGCCTTGGAAGAAGCTAAAATAGCCACAATTATTATTGCAGTGAAATCCTTTGAGACCAGGATGAGAATGATGTCCCTTCCCCGGGTGCTTCTCACCCCGCAACTTTTGGGACGACCCATGGGAAGCCCCTTTGATGAAAAGTCACAGGTAAATATTTTAAGGGCAGCATTGCAATTGCTTGAACAAGCAAATCAAAACGGAATAGTGCAGGATTATTATAACACAGATACGATAAAGGCTTTTACAAATGAAAAATAAAAAAATAAAAGCTTCAAATACCATTTTAGGAAAAGATTCAGAAATTGAAGGGAATATGAAATTTATCGGCACCTTAACAATTGAAGGTGCTTTTAAAGGTAATATTTTGGGAGAAGGGAAAATTATTATTGGCCTTGATGGGGTGGTAAGGGCTAATATACTTGCATCTGACGTTGTTATTTATGGTCAAATATATGGTCGGGTATCTGCTGAAAACAAAATCAGTGTTTATAGCTCCGGGAGGATTTTTGGAGATGTTAAGGCTCCGGAATTCCAGATTGAGAAAGGAGCTATAATTAAGGGTAAATGTATTACAGGCAAAATCGACAAAACAGATGAAGACGAGTTGGATATTATCAACACCCCTTTAATAACTCATATAAACAGATAAAAAATAAGCAAAAGAAACCCGGCTTAAAGTTTTATTGAAATTTTTTCATATTATATTTTTCAGATATTTTGAGTCGTTCTTCGGTTGACAGCGATTTGATATATTTTCTCCATCCAGGGCACCAACCGGCATGCCATCTCCACACCCGTCCTAAAAATGACTTAGGATTGTTGTCATATTTCGCTCTAAAACCGCAGTTGCCACAATTGTGTTTTGCCAATTCTCTTCTCCCTTATTGAAACATTCTCCATTGTATAAAATATTTAAAGAACCTATTTAAAAATTGCCTATTCTACAAAATGTTTCGGATATTGATAATATTTATTATTAAATCGAAATCCTAAATACCGGTTACCTCTTTTGATTTTCATGATCCGTTGAAGGATTGTGTCAAGGTCTATTTCTGAATTTTGATCATCCTTATATAGAGAAATTAAAGTTTGTATTTCAAGTATTTCTCTAATTATGGCTAAATTTAATTCATCAGTCTTAACCGGTGAAGTTTCATTGAATCCAAATTGCAACAAAGAATTTGGCAATACTGCTGCCCAGGCTATCCCGTCTCGTTCCATTAATTTATTAATTGCTGTTTTGCATCCAAGCAGAATAAGAGAACTTACATTTCGCGTAGTCGACGATTTGTTGAGTAATTTTTTCAAATCATCAACAGTGAGCCCATTAAAAAATTCACCACCGAGAACCCCGCTCATACTGCCGTAATTAGATCCGTGATGGCCTGAAATAAATACCCTGTCAAAATCAAAGGAATCATTGTTTAAAACTGCCTTTAATTCAGGCAAAAAATCAATTACACGGTAATCCCTATCCGGGTCACCTGTTTTATGCCAGCGAATGACTTTACCCAGGTTGTAAATTTTTCTGGGATAGTCCCCTCCTGGTTTTAAAACATCCTTATGCTTCATATCATTCATTACAGCGGTTAATTCCTGGATTCTTTGACGTTTCTTCATGCTGTAAGTCTGCATTGAAGGGACAATAATCAGTTTAGATTCCGGTCCAATGTCACTGTCGGACAAATGCGAGAAAATTTCCTGGTTCAGCGGCTGCATTGAAGGAATAATAACCTGGCTGGATTCAGGCCCATTGTCCTTTATTTTTTCTTTGTCCATATAGTCTTGAACAACCTGGATTTCAGGAATGGCATTGTTAATATCTAAGAAAAGAATGTCTCCGGCAAAAGCATGTTGCCAGAACAAAACCGAGAAAAGAAAAAAGAGAAAAGATTTCATAAATACCAAAAATCAGACCCGGCTATTAAAAGTTTGAAGTATGTCCATTTACGATTTAAAATCTAACAAATTTTAATTGTAAACACAATGTATCTTTAAAACCGAAGATAAAAAAAGCACCACCCTTTCTGCCCGTTTTTGCCTATTTGATTTTTTCAGGTAAAGATTATTTTATATAATATATCTTTAATATTGCAGGATACATTTTTTTGTTTTATTCTGGATTTAAAATTCATCTTTCTCCATTCAAATCAAGGATTTTAAATGATAGAAAAAATACCGGCAGAATCCATTCAAAAAGACCTTGAAAATGATCAGGTTGTTGAACAGGCCTATCAGCACTTGAAAGGTATTTTTATTAAGCATTTTCAAAACGCTATGCTTGAAGTCGGACAATATCTCATCAATAAGATGTACAATGGGAATTATGAATTAGCTCAAAGAAAAGAGCCTGGTGGGACAAAATCTCTGGCTAAATTATATAAAAAAATTCAACTCGACTCCCAAAAAAATGGAACGGCTCCCTCCCGGACTTGGCTGTATGATTCTGTTAATCTGGCCATTGACCATCATATATTTGAAAACCATAAACTTTCGTCCGTATACGGACGGCTTGGACACAGTCATAAAGTAAACCTGACCTATGCCACTGATAACAAGATCAAAAAACGCCTGATAATTGAAACAGACCAAAAAAAATATTCAGTGGCAAGGCTTAGGGAAAGAATCCGGGAAGAAAAAAAGAAAATTGATATTGATTATATCTCAATGAATGAAGATATGATGGCAGAAAAGCTCATAGCATTTGATGTGCAAAGGCTGGAATATCTTAAAAACCAAACTCTTTTTTTGGAAAAAAACACCCGAAAAAAACTAAGCCTTTATCAAGATAATCTACAGAAAATTGAAGCAACTTTGGCCTCAAAGCTGTCTAAACATAAAATCCCGAATATCATAAGTGCCAGCAGATGCACAGATATCCCCGCTTTTTATAGTGACTGGTTTTTCAACAGAATAAAAAAAGGATTTGTTCAGGTCAAAAAAAACATTGATATGGCAACAAGCCAAAAAATATCCCTTGCGCCCAAAGATGTTCAATGCCTGGTTTTCTGGACCAAAAACCCAGGTCCCATGATGACTCGTATTGATGAACTCAAAGCGTATCTTTATTATTTTCATTTTACTTTGACCCCCTATGACCAGGAAATTAAACCCTTTTTACCGCCAACAGAAAAGCTCATTAAAATATTTATCCAGCTATCAAATAAAATCGGAAAAGAAAAGGTGATCTGGCGGTATGATCCAGTTTTTCTAACCGATAAAATCGATATTGAATATCACAATAAACATTTTAGCCAATTGGCATCTCGCCTTAAAGGATATACAGACAGATGCATCATCCGGTTTATTGATTCCAATCAAATTCCACTAGAAAATAAAGAGTTATTAAAATTAAAGGAACTCACACAAAAAAAAATACGTGATCTGGGCAATATTTTTCAACACGCAAGTGAAAAATATGGGATAAAAATTGAGGCGTGTACTGAAAAAATTGATCTGTCAGGGTTTGGCATATCGCCCGGCAAGTGTGTTGATGACAAATTAATCAACACCATCATGGATAAAAAATTATTCATAGGCAAGGATTTGTTACGACCAAATGATTGCGGGTGTGTAAAAAGTGTTGATATCGGAATCGACAACACATGCTCCCATGGATGTCTTTTCTGTTATGCGACCAAAAATCAAATACAGGCAAGAGTCAATTATCATCATGATAAGGATTCCCCTTTATTGATGGGTAAAATAGCAGATGGTTAAAACATGACCCCAAGATTAACCTGGGCAAATGTATTCCTCTTTTCAGCTGATTTGGTGTACCAAATAAAATGCTTTTTCAAAAATTTGTGGAACCAGCAATACCTTTTGATTAATTGCTATTTAGCCAAAATGCCAATATTGGCATTTTGGCTAAATAGCATTATGATATCACGAAAACCCAATATCAGCCCTTAATCCTTAACTAATATTCAGGGTTTAAGTATTATTGATTATCTGTGTTATAAGTAAAAATTCCATCAACCACTATATGCGGTATCTGGCTTTCATTAAGAGAACCCATGTATATAATAATAGTCTACACCATTTCAGAATTAACACCGGTTAATTTTTTCTCCAATAATGGTAGCCTGATTAATTCGATTTTACCTTTTTCCATATATGTGAATTAGTTTTTGAAAATTTATTTACTTTGTACCACAATATACAGTACTGTGATTATTATTGAAATTGACTGGAATATTAAACACATTCTGGTGAATGTATGCTTTGGGGAGGGTGTAGACTATGGCAAGTATTCCACTTCGAGAATCAAATTCAAGTCTAATGCCGATATAAAAGTACTGACCATAGGAATTTTCTATTATGTGGAAAACCAAATCAAGTATTAAAACTGAATTTTTAAACAAAATGATTCTTATCGTATTTGTTTCGATTGGATTGTGGGGCTTGATTTGGATATATGATGAGTATTCTACTTTCAAGGCTGAATCAAAATCTTTACGCAAAAACCAGATCCAAGTCCAAAAATTATTACTAAAAGATGAAGTGTCTGGTATCGTACAGTATATCAAACGCATGAAAAAAAAAGCTGAAAAAAACCTGGAGATTGAACTTAAAGAACGGGTGTATGAAGCCCATGGGATAGCAATGAATCTCTATCGGCAAAATGCGGATTCAAAAGATCTCCCTGAAATCAAAAAAATGATCAAGGATGCCTTAAGACCCATTCGATTTAATAGCGGCCGAGGATATTATTTCGCTGTCTCAATGGATGGTGTTGAGCAATTGTACCCTGTCAGCCCCCAATTCGAAGGGGAAAATCTGTTGGGTTTGCTGGATTCCAAGGGGAATTTTGTTATTCAAGACGAAATTGAAGTCATTAAAAGCAAAAGAGAGGGCTTTGTTAAGAACTTCTGGATAAAACCTGGTAAAAATCCCTCCACAGCATATCCCAAAATATCTTTTATAAAATACTTCAAACCATTGGATTGGTATTTTGGGGCAGGCGAATACCTTGATGACGCAAAAGAACAAATTCAAGAGGACATTCTGAGTCATATTGCAAATTTAAGATTTGGAACTGAAGGATATTTTTTTGGAAGTACATATCAAGGTGATTCTCTTTTTTCCAATGGCAAAATCACTATGGGTTCCGGTAATGTCTGGGATCTCACTGATCCCAATGGAGTGAAAATTATTCAGGAACAAAGAAAAGCGGTCAAAAATCCTGACGGGGGATTTGTTTATTATTCTTGGCATAAATTGAACACATCGATTCCATCACCAAAGATTTCATTCGTTCATGGGATTTCTGAGTGGGAATGGACGATTGGGGCCGGCCTTTACCTTGATACAATTGAGAGAACTATTTTAGAAAATAAGGCCGCATTAATTATTGGGCTTAAAAAAAGAATTACCAGAAGCATATTGATTCTGGTAGTATTATTGTGTCTGGTTTATTTTTGGTCAAACCGTATTTCCAGTCATATTGCAAAAGCGCTTGAAACCTTTTCTTTATCTTTAACAAAAGCAACGACCGATTCAGTTTTCATAGACCCGGGTGATATTCGCTTGCGAGAATTTAAAGATATAGCCAAAATAACCAACAAGATGCTGACAAGCCAAAAGCAGGCTGAGGATGCGTTGAAAAAAAATGAAAAAAAATATCGTCTTTTGATTGAAAATCAGACAGATATGATCGTAAAATTTGATCTTAAAGGGCAGTTTCAATTTGTGAGCCCGTCTTATTGCACTACCTTTGGAAAAACCCGGAAGGAATTGCTCAACGAATCATTTATGACGTTAATTCACACAGATGATCAGGATAATGTGAAAAAGGCCATTAAAAATGTTTATAACCCACCATATACGGCCCATGTTGAGGAACGTGCTTTGACTAAGGATGGGTGGCGCTGGCAGGCCTGGCTGAACACCGCTGTTCTGGATAAAAACAATAAGATCGATGCGATTGTCGCCGTAGGCCGGGATATTGATGATCAAAAAAAGATAGAACTGGAACTGATAAAATCAGAACAGCAATTCCGAAACCTTTTTAATTCAATAACTGATCTTGTATACACTCAAGATATGAAAGGACGTTTTACTTCTGTAAACCCCGCTATGAATAAACTCTTTGGCTATGATATAGATGAGTTTTTGGGTTATAAGGCATCCGATTTCATGGAATTAGAATTTCAATCTGATTTTGCAGCTCGCTATCTGGAGGTGATCAAAAAGCAAGAATATCTTGAGGGTGTAAGTTGCTATCTCAATAAGAATAAGGGAAAGCTTTATCTTGAGTATAAGAGTTCTTTGGTCAAACAGGATGGTGAAGAACCTTATATCAGTGGTATTGCAAGGGATGTAACTGAAAGAGTTTTATCGAAAGAAAAAGTCAAAAAACTTCAAGAGCAAATAGCGCACTCTCAAAAAATGGAATCCATCGGCATTCTGGCAGGTGGCATTGCCCATGATTTTAATAATATCATGGCTATTATTCTTGGAAACACGGAGCTGGCTTTAGATGATATTCCAAAATGGAATTCTGCTCATTCCAGCCTTGAAGAGATCAAAACAGCCAGTTTAAGGGCAAAAATTATTGTAAAACAGCTTTTAAGCTTCAGCCGTAAGACCGACCAAAAACTGCAGCCCATTCAAATTGGTTTAGTCATTAAAGATGCACTCAAGTTTTTGCGGTCAACAATTCCAACTACCATAGATATTGTGCAGGATATTTGTATCGCAGATGAAACGATTCTTGCAGATCCAACCCAGATCAACCAGATCATGATGAATCTGTGTATCAACGCTTCCCATGCCATGGAACAAAACGGCGGAAAGCTTATCATCACTGTGGAAAATGTGCTTTTAGGCGATAGTTCAGCCAAAGACTATCCTGATTTAAAAAGCGGCAAGTATGTTAAGCTAATGGTAAGCGATACTGGCCCGGGAATAGATCCCAAAATCATAGACCGCATTTTTGATCCCTATTTCACAACCAAAGGGATTGGCAAGGGTTCCGGTATGGGGTTGGCCGTAGTGCATGGCATTGTCAAGAGCCATAGCGGATCTACTAAAATTGACAGCACCTTTGGTAAAGGCACAAAATTCAGCATACTTTTCCCGTTAGCACAAGAAAAAGCAACTGTTGAAAAAGAAACTATTCAGGAAATTCCCAGGGGAAGTGAAACCATTTTGTTTGTGGATGATGAAACATCCATTGTAAATATGGTGCAAAGAATGTTCGAGCGCCTGGGATACAAAGTTCAAACCGCAACAACACCGCAAGATGCTTTGGAGAAATTCAGCTTAAATCCTGATAATTTCGACCTTGTCATAACTGACATGACAATGCCCCATATGACTGGTGTTAAATTAGCTAAAAAGCTGATGGATATTCGAGAAGATATTCCCATTATCATATGTACTGGCCACAGTACCCTTGTTGATGAAGAAAAGGCAAAAGAATTGGGCCTCGCAGCCTATATAATGAAACCAATCAACATGCAGGAAACAGCACAGACTATTCGAAAAATACTGGATAAAAAGTAAAATCCAATTACTCACCCGCTTGGACTTATTCCACTTATGACAGAAAAATTGAAACAGTTATGCAAAAGAACAAAGTTAAAAATCAAGTAAGTATTATGCAAGGAAAAGATTTTATAAACGCAGCTGTTACTATTGGAGAAACAGAAATTTTACCTGATCCAGATTCACCACCTTTTTATCTGACTTATTAAAGTTTTACATTCATTAGATGGCAAATCAGCCCGGTTAATTCTTTGACCGGATTTTTATTTATTAAAAGCATTCAGCTTTGTGGGGTATAGTGTGGGGAGCGCTAATTGTTAAAACAAAAAAAGGGTCTCAGAGAAACTCCAAGACCCTTGTAATTGTTTTGGTAGCGGGGAAAGGATTTGAACCAATGACCTTCGGGTTATGAGCCCGACGAGCTACCAGACTGCTCCACCCCGCATCACAGAAGGCAATATATAGAACAGTCATGTTTCTGTCAAGTTTTATTAATTATTTTGTCTGGATATTTTTTTTAATCTGCAAGAGCTCTTTGAAGCTCATCAATGGAAACCGTGGCTGTTCCGATCTTTGCTACAACGATTCCTGCTGCTGCATTGGCAATTTTTGCACTGTCTTTAAAACTGGCACCAATGGCAAGACCAAGGCCCAAAAAAGAAATGGCTGTATCCCCGGCACCGGAAACATCAAATATCTGTCTGGCTTTGGATTCAATGATATAGGGATCTTTGCCATTTTCAAACAATACCATGCCGTCTTTACCACAAGTAATTATAAGCCGTTCCAGTTTAACCTGGTCCATGATTTTATATCCGGCAGCAAAAAGATCCTTTTCTGATTTGATATCCATATTTGTAGCAAGACTTGCCTCTTTTTTATTTGGTGTAAGTATGGAGACCTGTTCATATTTTGAGAAATCAAGGGACTTGGGATCAGCAAGGATCATGACGTTGTGCTTTTTTGCAAGTTTTACCGTCTGGGCAATCAACTCTTTTGTGAGAAGTCCCTTATCATAATCTGAAAGAATAATAAGGTTTACCTGTAAAATTTTATCCTTAATAATCTTAACCAGTCTTTTTAGCGTGTCAGCATTGATATTCCGCTTTATTTCCTTGTCAATCCTCAACACCTGCTGGTTGGAGGCAATCACTCTTGTTTTTCTTGTAGTAGGCCTTTGGGGTTCACTTACTATCCCATCTGTTTCAATACCCAGGCTTTCAAGTTTTTCAAATATCATCTGCCCGGCTTTGCCGGTCCCTGCAGTACCAATGGCCAAAACTTTTACTCCCATGGCCACAAGGTTATTTATGACATTTCCCGCCCCTCCAAGGGTATGGCTTTGTTTTTCCACGCAAACTACGGGGACTGGTGCTTCCGGAGAGATCCTGTCCACGCTTCCCCACAGGTACTCATCAATCATCAGGTCACCGATTACAAGAGCAGTCACATTTTTAAAATCATCAATATTAATCATTAAATTTCCAATAGTGAAGCAATCATGGTTTTAAGCTGTGAATAGTTCCCTGCCACTGGAATATCGGGGAAATCGGTAAGGACCGACTCTGGAGGACTAAAGAAAAATCCCTGGTCAGCTTCCTGGATCATCCCGATGTCATTATAGGAATCTCCAAAAGCAATCACGTGATAATTCATTGCTTTTAATGCTTTCACAGCCTCTTTTTTCTGATTTTCTATCCTTAGGTTATAGTCTGTGATATTGCCTTTTTTGTCAATGGTCAGGCTATGACACAGGAGTAATGGATAATTTAGTTTTGCCATCAAAGGTTTTGCAAACTCTTCAAAAGTATCTGAGAGCATTATAATCTGTGAGTGTTCTCTTATCCAGTTTAAAATATCCAATGCGCCTTCAAGGGGTTCAAGAGTGGCAATCACATTTTTAATATCCTGAATCTTTAAGTTATTCTCTTTCAGTAAAGAAAGTCTCTTTTTCATTAATACATTATAATCACTTATATCCCGGGTGGTCAGTTTAAGCTCTTCGATCCCGGTTTTTTGTGCAACATTAATCCATATCTCCGGCAGGAAAACACCTTCTAAATCCGCAACCAATATCTTCATCGCTCTACTCCTGGTCCATTTCTTCAATTCTAATCACAATGGGATCACCAACTATTGAATCTGTTTTTGAAATTTGTTTTAACGCCTTTTGTACCCATGCTTCCTTGGCAATATGGGTGATCATTACAACGGGCACCTTGCCATTTGTTTTGCGGCCCTTTTGATGGACTGATTTAATACTGATATTATTTTCACCCAAAATCCCGGAAATTTTGGATAGCACACCCGGATGATCCTGAGCTTCAAACCTGAGATAATATCTTGTGTAAAGCTCATCCATGGGAAGAATCCGTATGGGTTTAATATTATCTTCAGGATATCCCAGAATTGGCACCCGTCTTTTTATACCTGAAATAATGTTTCTTGCAATGTCTGCAATATCACTTAATACGGCACTGGCCGTGGGCATCATACCGGCCCCATGGCCATAGAGCATGGTTTGCCCTGTGGCATCGGCATCAATGGCAATGGCATTCATGGACATATCTACATGGGACAATGGATTTGAGCTGGATATCATTGTCGGATGCACCCTTGCTTCCACATAATCTCCACGAATTCTTCCAATGGCCAAAAGCTTGATGGTATATCCAAATGATCGTGCAAATTGGATGTCAACGGGTGTAATATTTCTGATACCTTCCACATGGATGTCTTTTAAATTAATTTCCATTCCATGGGCAAGGGAATTTAAAATAGCAAGTTTGTGGGCTGTATCATACCCGTCTATGTCTAAAGAAGGTTCGGCTTCGGCATATCCTAATTTTTGGGCTGACTTTAAAGCCTCTTCAAAACCTGACCCGTCCCTGGAAATTTTAGTAAGAATATAATTGCATGTCCCGTTTAAAATTGCTGACATGGAATTGATATCATTGGCAACAAGTGACTCTTTCAAGGACTTTATAATGGGCATGCAGCCACCGCAACTGGCTTCAAAAGCCAGATCAACCTGGTTATTCCTGGCAGTCTTGACAAGATCATTTCCAAAAGAGGCCAAAAGAGCTTTGTTGGCCGTCACCACATGTTTTTTATTCTCAAGGGAATCCATAATAAATTTTTTAGCAATGGTTTTGCCCCCAATGGTTTCCACTATAATATCTATCTTGGGATCATTTATAATCAAATTTGCATCGGAAACCAGGCTGGTGGATCCAAGGTCAACGCCCCGATCTGTGATCGTATCAATATCAGCAATAGTTTTAAGTTTTAAAACAGCTCCGATTCTGGATTCAAGTAATTGTTTTTTTTGTTTTAACAACTTTGCCACACCCGTACCGACAACTCCATACCCTAAAATTCCAATATGGATTATTTTCATTCTCTTTAGATTCTCCGATCCTTGTTTATATTAAAAGTCTATATTAAAAAATTATCGCCCGCCTGGTACAATCTAAAAGAAGAGCGTATGCTTAAAAAAAAATTCAAATTTTCGGTCAGGCACTAAATACAATATTCAAATGACGATGTCAAAAAGCTTTTGACTTTTCGCCACATTCTGTTTATCCTCATTGGGTCAAAAGGTTTAGTCAATCGTAATTGAAAAAGGTGGTCTTAAATGAACAATCCCTTAACATATGCAGATTCAGGTGTTGATATAGACAAAGCCAACAAATTGGTTGATCGGATTAAAGATATTGCTAAAACCACTCCACGATCCGGTGTCATGGGTGAAATAGGTGGTTTTGGAGGTCTTTTTTCCCTGAATCTCTCTAATGTTGCCAATCCGGTTCTGGTTAGTTCAACGGACGGTGTTGGAACCAAGCTTAAAATCGCTTTTATGATGGACAAACATGACACCATTGGTATTGATCTTGTGGCCATGTGTGTTAACGATATTATCGTCCAGGGCGCCAAACCCTTATTTTTTCTTGATTATCTGGCCATGGGGGTTCTTGACAATGATGTAGCTGAAAAAATCATTTTAGGGATTGCCAAGGGCTGCAATCAAGCCGGATGCGCCTTGATCGGCGGTGAAACAGCAGAAATGCCCGGGCTTTATCAAAAAGGAGAATATGATCTTTCCGGTTTTTCAGTGGGCATTGTGGGCAATGATAAAATTATAGACGGTTCCTACATAAGAAACGGGCATAAACTCATTGGTCTTGCCTCAAACGGTGTACACAGCAATGGATTTTCCTTTGTCAGAAAAATCCTTTTTGAGAAATGCAAGTATACCGTAGATACAACGCTAAATGATCTTGAATCTACTCTTGGAGAAGAACTCCTTAAACCGACCACCATCTACGTCCCGACTATATTAAGCCTTATAAGAGACCTGCCCATTCACGGCATAGTCCATGTAACCGGAGGCGGCATTGATGAAAATATTATCCGGGTAATACCGGAGGCCTGTAAAGCAATTGTTCGAAGGGATGTATGGGAAATTCCCCCTATTTTTAAAATCATGCAAAAAGAGGGTTCTGTGTCAGATTTTGAAATGCAAAGGACCTTTAACAATGGTATTGGCATGGTAATTGTGGTACCGGATGCATCTGCTCAGGAAGTCATGGACCGACTGGGGGCAATGAATGAAAAAGCATATTTCATAGGCGAGGTTGAATCCAGGGAAAATAATGAGAACCAGACCCAATGGGTTTAGGCCTGAAAGGTCTTATCCTCTGACTATATTATGATAGTACTTGGGATTGAATCATCCTGTGATGAAACCGCAGCAGCCATTGTTAAGGATGGAACAAACATTCTTTCTTCCATCATCGCCACCCAGATTGATGTCCATCATAAATATGGTGGTGTTGTGCCTGAACTTGCATCGCGAATGCATATCGAAGCCATTACACCTGTGGTGGATGAGGCCATAAAAAAAGCAAATATCAGACTTGAAGATATTGATGCTGTTGTAGCGACACGGGGGCCCGGATTGATCGGTGCGCTTTTGGTGGGATTTAACTTTGCCAAATCATTTGCCTGGGCACGACGTCTTCCATTTGCCGGAGTTAACCATCTGGAAGCCCATATCTATTCGCTATTCCTTTCAGACCCTAAACCCAAATTCCCCTTTATAGCTCTTGTGGTTTCCGGAGGACACACCAATATTTACCATGTCACTTCATATGACCATTTTGAACTCATGGGACAGACAAGGGATGATGCAGCCGGAGAAGCCTTTGATAAAGTTGCAAAAATGCTGGGATTAGGCTATCCTGGTGGCCCGATAATTGAATGTCTTGCAAAGACAAAAAACCCCGCAAATATTGCATTCCCAAGAACTTTGCTTGAAAAAGGCAGTTTTGATTTCAGCTTCAGCGGTCTTAAGTCATCAGTTGCAAGGTATATTCATGACAATCAGATCGCCACAAAAGATGAAAAAGCACAGATTGCCTCTTCTTTTCAGGAAGCAGTCATTGATGTTCTTTCCAAAAAATTGATCTTTGCTGCACAGGATAAAAGCTGCCGACATATTGGCATTTCAGGTGGTGTTTCTGCCAATAAAACCTTTGTTAAAAAATTAACCCAAAAAGCAAAATCTGAAAAAATAGAGGTTTTTGCCCCACATGCAGAACTTTGCGGAGACAATGCCGCCATGATTGCGGCCAGGGGATATACCATGGTTCAACAAGGACAGCTATGCCTTCTGGAACATGATGTTTTCTCAAGAACAAAAATCAACTAACATTATCCGTGCAGGTATTGTTTTTTAACCCTTAAAATTCTTTCCAAAGATTTTTTACCCATTAAATATAAATTTTCATCCTCATTGAGCAATTGCACGATTTGCTGGTATGCTTTTTCAATATTGGGTCCTTTATGGCAGATCAGGGCCATGTCAATTCCAGATATTAAAATCTGTTGAATACAGGTTTTAATATCGTGCCCAATGGCTTTCATATCCAGATCATCCGTCATCACAAGACCATCATATCCCATTTTATTACGCAAAAGCTCGTTGGCAATAAAAGGAGACAGGCTTGCCTGCCAGTTTGCATCAAGCCTGGGATATAAAATATGGGACAGCATGATTCCCGCAACATCCTGATTTTTTGCTTCTGCAAATGGAACCAGATCTGATTGCCAAAGGCTTTCAATATCAATATCCAGGATTGGAAGGTGAAAATGAGAATCTTTAAGTGTTCTGCCGATTCCGGGAAAATGCTTGGCCACGGCCATTATACTATTTTTCTGAAGACTACGTATGATCTGGGTGCCAAGCTTTGAAACTATTTTTGCATCTCCTCTAAACGCCCTGTCTTTCATAATGCTTTGTGTATCTTTAGGGGCAATATCTAAAACCGGTGCAAAATTCATATTAATCCCTACCTGTTTCAGTTCCCGGGCCGTAATGGAGGCAAAGGCCCCGGCATCCTCAACACTGTCAATAAAAGGATTCCCCTTAAACACAGTAAAAGGTTCTTTAAGTCTTGCCACCACCCCGCCTTCCTGATCTACTGCTATAAACAAGGGGGGAAGATCACATGCTTTTGCATATACCTGGCAGGCAGAGCAAAGACGGCTCATCTGCTCCGGGGATTCAATATTTCTTGCAAAAAGGATGATGCCACAGGCATTAATATCCCCAATAATATGTTTCAACTCATCGTTGAGTTCCTTACCATCAAATCCCAGCATCAGTCTTTGACCGGCCATAAATTTTTTAGTTATTATTTTTTTGTCCATCTTATTTTCTTGACAAATCCCTTATTTTCTTGACTAACACATGTTTTAAATATTAGAACATTCATTTTTAAAAGCCAGTTCACCCTGATAAAGATTAACCTTTTTTTAAATTACCCTATATTTGGATACCATGAAAGCCAGCACTTTTAAATCAGATTTTATTTTGCTCTTTGTTGCCATCATCTGGGGATTTGCTTTTGTGGCGCAAAGAATCGGGATGGATCATGTCGGACCCTTTACCTTTAACGGCCTGCGGTTTGTATTAGGATCCATGTCCTTACTGCCCTTTATTTTTTTTCAACGTAATTCAACATCTATTAAAAACAATAATGGTATTATCAAATCCGGAATCTTATCGGGTATTTTCCTGTTTCTTGGGATCTCGTTCCAACAGGTGGGACTCGTTTATACAACAGCGGGAAAGGCTGGATTTATCACGGGACTTTATGTTGTCATTGTTCCGTTTTTAAATCTATTTTTCAAACAGGACAGAACCGGTCTTGGAACATGGATCGGAGCAATCCTGGCAAGTATTGGCATGTTTTTATTGAGCGTGACCAACAATATGAGTATGGAATTTGGAGATCTATTAGTTCTGTTTTCCGCCATTTGCTTTGCCTTTCATTTAATCATTATCGGCAGGCTGTCCAAACGATTTAACACAGCTTGGCTATCCCTTGTCCAATGCCTGGTATGTTCAATCTTAAGCCTGCTTGTTGCCGCCGTATTTGAAACCTTTATTCTTGCAGATATTCTAAAAATTTCCATTCCTTTGCTCTATGGTGGTGTGCTGTCTGTGGGAGTTGCATATTCGCTCCAGATTTATGGTCAGAAAGACAGCCCTGCATCCCATGCTGCGATTATTTTCAGCCTTGAATCTGTTTTTGCAGCCATTGGTGGATGGCTGATTTTAAATGAAATCCTTTCCGGACGTGCATTTTTAGGGTGTGTACTCATGTTAGCAGGTATGCTGATATCTCAATTGTATTACAAAAAATAAATATTTGAATTTCTGTAATTGTTCAGCCCGTTAAAAAAAGTTATTCCCAAAGCCCTGTCTGATGGATATTTGCAGGAGGTTAAGCGTTTAGCATCGAAACAAATATCCATCAGACAGGGCGGTTTCAAGCGTAAGAGCTG
>Ga0233430_1003124_pt1 | contig 17342 bp, 15 predicted proteins | sample SI_118_April2016_2_FD_179883 | JGI IMG/M metagenome (GOLD analysis project Ga0233430, IMG submission 179883) | Seawater microbial communities from Saanich Inlet, British Columbia, Canada - SI_118_April2016_150_MG | ecosystem: Environmental > Aquatic > Marine > Inlet | place: Canada: British... | reverse complement strand
CTTCAACCGGTTTCTCAACATTTTCTTTAAGCAGATCAACATAATGTGATTCGGTTACCCGAACACTGCTGTGTCCAAGTAATTTGGATATCATAAATATGTCTGCTAGTTTCTTTTGGATAAGCAGAGATCCAAAAGTTTTTCGTAGCACATGAACATTCGCATCCTTTATTCCAGCTTCTTTATAATAATCGGCCAATCTATGGGACACATAGTCAAGTTTGAAATTGAACGGAAATTCAAATCCCAATTTCTTGTGTTCCTTAAGAATCTGTTCTACCTTACTATTCATTGGTACATACCTGGTTTTTCCTAACTTTCCAGTTAGTTGTATTTGTTTATTTGGAAAATCCACACTTGACCATGTAAATAAAGGAGGAACTAACTCTTCACGACGCGCTCCAGTATAAAGATAGGTAGCAATTAGATTTCTGAAATCTTTTTTATCAATTACATTCAGTATTAACCTAATCTCCGATTCTGTGAGAAATCGAATCTTCTTTTCTCTTCTTTTGGGACCCCTTACTCCTATCATTGGATTTCTTTCTATGTACTGGTTTTTAACAGCAAAAGTAAAGAATACTTTTAGGTTCCTAATGTCCAATAAAATTGTATTTGGTGATAACTTTTCACCGTTTCTTTTCTTTGAATTAAGTCGGAAATTAACAAAATTCTGTATATCTATACATCTTATTGAATTCAATTTTCTTTTTCCATATTGTTTATACTTTATAAAGACATTGATAGTATGCATTTCGCGAATGACAGATTTTTCATCTTTCACCTTTTTAGAGTTCGCTTCAAAATATTCAGAAAATTCTTCTAGATAAGCTGAGCTTCGGATCGTTCCCTCTACCCCATTTTTTATGCGATGCAGTTTTAACTCTAGTTCTTTTGCAATCGCTTTAGCATTGGATTTTGATCCCTTGAAGATCTTCCGTTTTCTGATCTCAGTGAATGGATCTTGGAAGTCAATTACATATGTCTCAACCGATCTGCCTGGAATTCTTCTTACTGAAGCCATATCAACCTCCTTCTATTGTGAATTTATTTATCTGGTCTTGTACATTACATTCACTATCGATGAATTTCTTCATCTCCGATTCAGGAATTCTAATGCAACGACCAATTCTTACTGTTTTAATATCTCTTTCAACTACCCAACGTCGAACACTTCTCTCGGAAGCACTCAATAGATCAGCAGCATCTCGATATCTTAGTAGTTTTTCCATGTCGGCCTCCTTATTTCTTATACCTTTTTCTTTCATATTTAAATCCTTATAAATAAAAAAACGGGCTGCCCAAATAAATGAACAGCCCGTTCTAGTTATAATAATTTTTACATTATTTAAAATTAGTCTCCTAATTTCTGAATTTCACTCCAGTTATGGAGGAGGTTCAATAACAGTATTCATAGAATACTCCTTTTTATTTAAAATTTTTGAATCAAAGAGGTGGGAAATAATCCCACCCCTTGGACTTTATTTACCATTCAATCGTATCGTATTGATAGGATTTGATGGTTTCTTCCTCATCATTAATGAGGGTCTGTTTTCGATCAGAAAGCAGTGCTTTGGCATTTCTCAGAAATTCAATTTCCTTCAAAACGCCTTGATCGACTTTCATTAAATCGGAAAGTTTAGTTAAATCTTTTGTCGATTTAGCATTATCCCGATTCTCATCATGGCTTTTTACCAACCCTTTTGCTCGAATATTGATCTTTTCAATCCATGAATCACATGTGATTGAATTTTCAATAGTTTCGATCATCGGAAGGCTTAGCCGTCTATTGCCAGAATATGACATCTTTTTTTCCTTTATCTTACTAGTTGTTTCAATTCACTGTCCGTCTAGAATCGTATAGCTAATTTTTTCAGCTGAGTAATGAAGATTGGAAGGGTCCGATAAACTATTGCAATATTTGCAATGAGTAGGCCCAACCCCTGAATCAAAATCTTGATCCAGGGCTATGTTGGGGGTCGAACACCTGCATGTGAATTGATGGGGCAGGAAAAATTCCCGCGCCTCGCGAATAGATTGAAATTCCGCTTTCGGAAAATCAGTCTATCCAATGGATAATTGTAACTCGGGAATAAGTACACATTGGGATGGATTGTGGAAGTAAATCAGGGTTATTGGCAGCTCTGTTCATAGTCGACTTTTTATGGATTAATAAGCGCCCCCTTCGTGAAAATAGAAGTATATTTCAAATTATAATTGAATACTGGAACAGAAATGAGCTTTTCTTGGCAAATTAATTTTGCGGAAATGAAGGGTATCAAGGGCTTAATAATTCCACATAATGGCGTTTTATTGCGGAAATTGTGCGGAAATCAGTTCTGTCGAAGTTTTTTAAGCTCCAATGCTAGGTGTTCATAATCCTTACCGCAGTGACGTGGGTCTATTTTATCTTTACCTATCATGGCTTTGAATCTTTTATTTATGTCATCTAAACAACGCTGTTTATCGTAGGGAATATTCTCATCGTTTCGTTCTGTAATTGAAGAATAAATTGCTTCTATGTCGAATTTATTTCTCGAACCTAATTTTAACAGTGCGTGGTTTATTGCTTTCTTAAAAATATTTTTACTTTTAAATGGCAATTCCTCAATTGCAGCTGTTGCATTTAGGTTCAATTTGAATAATGTATTAAGGGCGTGAATTTCTTTTTCTGAGCAGATATCAGAATCTGATTCAAATATATGAGGGGCTTGTTTCTGATTATCCGAATTCTCAATGAGCATTTGATCAATAATATTCCGGTCATAATCATTGGGGTCTAAAATCAATTTTTTCAGTTGATCCAGAGATTGCTCTCCTAAACAAAAATGATTCACAATACGATGAATGTAATTCTCAAGCTCCCTAATATTGCCTTCCCATGTCCTGCCAATCAAAGGTGTAAATAAATCACGTGATAATTCAATATTGATTTCTTTCCCTTCCTTATCGATCCATTTTTTGAATAATAATTCTGCTATGATAGGTATATCTTCCTTTCTACTTCGAAGGGGCGGAATCTCTAACACTTTACCTGATAATCTCATGTATAAATCTAGACGAAACTCTCCATTAGTAATTTTTTTCATTATGTCGACATTTGTAGCAGAGATAATTTTGACATTGACATTTTTTATTTCACCGCCGGATAATTGAATATCACCATTATCAACCACCCCTAGCAACTTGGTTTGGTGAGATAAAATTAGATCCCCAATCTCATCAAGAAATATACTGCCGTTATCTGCTTGTATAAAGTATCCATCTTGATCGCGGTTTGCGGTTGAGTGTGATCCCTCCTTGCTACCGAACATATCACCATCAAATATTTTCTCACCAACCGCATTCACATTGACTTTAACTAACTCATTTTCTCTTCCAGAAAGCTTATGAATAGCTTTAGCTACCAAATTTTTTCCTGCCCCAGTTTCTCCTAAAATCAAAATGTTAGAATTAGACTTCGAACAGATCCATATCTCCCTAAAAAGAGATAACATCTTTGGACTGCATGCAGCAATTCCATGTTCATTAAGAAATAAATCGAATATCTTTTGATCCCCTTCACTAGTATTCTCCGTCGGCTCATCCTCATTTATTATAATTGCTATTTCTTTTTGAGGTCTCCTATATGCAATTTTCAGAACTTCTGAAGTTAGAGATGGATTTCGGAAGACGAAATGGAATATTGTTTTGAGGAGTTCATCCTTATCTTCAGATTCCTTTTCTACTAGGTAGTTGGAAATTAGGTCATAAAGTTTAGGGTACCCTGTTAAATCTTCGTTAGTATTGAATTGATTTATTAACAGAGATGCGACAATCTTGACACTACAAAACTCGACATTATCTGAGATGATAGGTCGGTCATTCACGATATATTTAATCAATAATTCTTTTAGACGCTCTTTATAATCAGCCGCTAATTCTTGAAGACTGTCTCGTCTACATATATTATTTTCGGAAAAAATATCGGATACTTTTTCGATTTTTTCAGATGACAAGTATTTTTGTGCTAACGCGAGATAGGCTCTATCAATTGCTTTCTGGATTTGATATGGGTTGTACCCATTGAATAGGGCCGTTTTCACACTATCATGGCCATTGCGATTATGGCAAACAAGCAATTGGTGCCCTCGCCTTGTAAATAGTATTTCGTCAACATCAGCATTGGTAAAATCTCTCAGGGTCCTAATTGATTCTTCAGGTTTGTCGTAGATGACATTTAACATCCATGGCTCAAAATCATCCAATTCCATATGATTATCTCGCACAAAGTTTGAAATAAATTCCTTAATATTATTCTCGCTTACTGCCCGTTCTAGGTTCTTTAAAACTTGGAAAGAAGAGCGAGAGATCCACCAAGGACCTGTGGTTATAATATCTTTGCTCTGCGATATTTTATCTGAAAAATATTCGAATGCAGAGGACGGAATATCATAGGAACCTATTAAAAGCGGAGGTTCTAGAAATCTATAGTTTTTAAGTATTCGTATGAACCCATTTGCTGATCTGTTTAACTTTTTTGTCGAGCCGGAGGATGATGCGAATATACTAGTCCACGTGAACTTGGAATTTGTATTAATGCACTCAAACGCGTTTAAAAATGAAAGTAATACATCCAATTGTTGTGAAGAATAATTAGAATAATCGTCGAAGTAGAAAGTCAGTTTTCGCCCTAATCCATTTATAGTATTCTCCTTGACAGTCTGAGTATTTGAATATTCATCGGCAATTTGTGTAATTTGCTTAAATGAGTCCATACCCAATTGTTTGTTAGGATTTATCACAATGAATTCTGAGCCATCAATGAGCGTCCGGTGCTCTTTTGAAGAAGAGATGCCAAAGGGGTGACTGATCCTTCTAATTCCAGTTTCCTTTGATAGATACAAAACTATTGAACTTGTACAATTCCCAACTTGAGCATATTTATTGATTAACTTTTTATCAATCGTGACGTTGCCAGTTCTCCTCATTAATGCTTGAGCAATGTTAATTTCACTTTGGGTAAATGATGTTAGTATGCTTGAAATATCATAAAAATCAAAGCAGGAATTGTTGAAATTCCTGTACAACTCAATAACATATTCAATTAGTGGCAATATCACAGTTTTTCTTAAAGCATCGTTTTTATTTAATTGGTCCGGTATGTCGCCTAGAGATTGCTCCAATACAGAAAATCCAAGTATGTCAATGCTTCTAGTGAACGTACTTATATCCTGTTTGGAAACAGTCATTGTCGGGCGAATAGGTATTTGTTTGTGATAAATACGATTATATTCTTCTAATATTCTTACAACGTTTGATAACGAATGCTTATTAATATAGCTATCGAAGCTCTCTCCAGTAACTTTTACAAGACATTGTTTTGTTAGAGGAGTCATCCCAGTATGGATCAAAAGTATTTCTTTAATATTATCTGATTGTGGGACCAACATTGATCCAAAAAAGGATTGTATAAGCGAAAATATATGATGCTCTGTTCGATTGGTTTGATAAATTAATATATCATCACTAGTGGATGCATCCTGTTGGGAATATTTTTCGAGAGTAAGATTTATTGAAACAGGAGAGATATTTGATGTATTAATGAAATAGTAGGATCTTATATTTTTATTGAATAAAACAGTGACAACATCAGGCGTTACAATAAACTCTTTAATCTTATATTCGATTAATGGGAAAAAAATGGTTATCCCATGTTGGTTATCTTGAACAATCTGTAGTTTTTTAATATTACCTTCCACAATTTTATAACTTTTGTATGATAATCCATAATACCATGGCATTGAAGGCTTTTTACCCTGAGTGCACAAGAAAAGATTTAGGAAGGATTTAAATTTAAATTTGGCAAATAGATATGTATCCTTTGAAATCTGAAATACAATTTCGACTGGTATACTGTTTTGGTTTATCACTTCTTTAAATATGTCATCTATTTTCTGGTAAGAATTTTTTTTACCCATCAAATATTGCCCCCAAATTAACTAGCGAATCTTCCCATATTAGCCAGAGCGTTTTCTTCAAGTATCCAAAATCTTTTTCCTCCAAGAGATCCTCACCCTCTGATACTATCTGAATAAAATGTTTTTGCGTCAGTTTTCCGGTAAATACAAAATTATCTCGTTGAGGATTCATTAGAAATCCCTGCTGGTGTTGTTCAAAATATTTTGCAATCTTGATAATGAAGGACACTATCTTACCAATTGGTTCTCTAAAAAATGGGTTAACCCTGGATGTCATCCATATAGGTGGTTCATAAATACAGGAATAATCTCCTCTGGAATTTTTGATTACTGTAATAGCATCGATATCATTTAGGTCAATTAATGGTGATTCAGTCCCATCAACAAGTGCAAGTGTACTCGTATCATCAATTATTTGATCAAATTCACCCTCGATTTCCTCATTGGAGTTATCATCATCTGTGCCCTCTTGATCAATATCAAATTCATCTTCATATTTACCATGGTCATCTGAGAAATCTCCAACCAATGCCCTTCTTTGGGATAAGGATAGACTCACAAAAAGTGTCTTTGCTTGAGCGGTTGACATTGATTGTGATGTATCTGTTGTTTTTTCTTGACTGTAGGATTGAGCTGACATATTTGATTCCTATAATTCTCTTTTAGAGATACCAAGCAGAAGATTATCTATTGGCGAAATTGAGATTTGTGATTTTTTGTGTTTTTTTATGAATCGACAAAGAGTATTAAACCCATCCAATCCGACTAACATAGATAGTGGTGTCATAGATTCAGCAATTGCTCCTGCTAAGTTGAGCTTCTTAGATGTGGAAATCGCTATCCAGAGCATCTTAACATGAATTTCTAATAATTTTTCAGACGCTGAAGCTTTCCGAATTTGTTTTTCGAATGAATAATAAGTTTTGGGTGGTTTACTTAAAATCTTCTCAACACCCACTATTGATATTTCCTGCGTTCCCGTATGAAAACTGGACATGGTTAATTGAGTACAACGCTCTCCAAGAGTCTGTGCTGTGATTAAACCAACTGGGTATCTATCAGCTACCTTGTCCTTAAAGCATCCTGAACAAATTGTTTTTGATGAATGGTATTTACAACGGAATATATTGCCTCTCCCACAGTTACCATTTACCACATGCCAGGGCCAGAGTGCTAGTACCAACCTCCTAGTTAAATACCCAGCACTATAAGTACCAATATTTTTTTCAATCATGGAGTTCCTTGCATTAAAAGTAGACGCATAAGAACTGTCTAGTGTCATACCATCAATCAATGATTCATGAATTATATAGTTGAGTCTTCTCTTATTAAATCCTATTGCACCCGGCCGCAATGATCCTCTGGCCGCAAGCATCTGTCTTGCCTGTTTAGTGCCTCGAGCTTTGCTAATAGCCATCGCACCGAAAAAATATCCAGGACTACCACATGCCTTTGAATTAGTTTTCAGATGATTTATTGTGAGATCCCCAAGATCATCATTAATTTTGTTTTTTTTTGAATTAAGAATTTTATCAATAGAGTTTCGATCAATAATACAGTCTAATAATTCAAGATAACTAAATGAAACACCGGCTCGAGTCACTTTTTCAAATGCATCCCTCATCTCATCCGGTATTATTTTTTCTAGATTAATCTCAGGTTTAACTAATTCCCCAAGTCTTATATAACCACTTTTTTTATCTTCTCCGTTTTTAAGATAATTACCCAAGACATAGTCCTGATCAAAATCAATCAATGGTTCTCGGTTTGCATCAGAAAGAAAATTATCCATATGCATAGGTGACAGACGCTTTGATTCATTTAAACTTTCACTACCTAGGATACAGTGGATTGTCATTTCATCGCCATCGGCGTCTGCTCCGAACCCTTTAAAAACAAGCGGATTTAGTTTCAGTACCATTCCCTCAGATGCCTTGTGTGGAATGGGTCTGAAAGATAAAATGCTATATTTGTGTAAGGATGGCTGACGATTTAACAACACACGGATGGTTTTCTTTTCATTTAAGAAAGACTGCAAATATTGATAAGCCTGGTCATATCCTTCATCTTGAACATCGCTTAAGTATCTACATTTTTGAAAATATATTTTAAAGATATCATCTTTAACCCAATTGGCTAATTGATCTCCGAATAATACAAATAAAGCATCGGCAGGGACACTACATTCATCCCAACCAAGGCAAGGATATGGAATTATGACAAAACGCCCCGAATAATCCACCCGGCGTCCCATACCGTAACGACGCATCATACCAAATTTTGTTCTGCCGGAGGGTCCAAATACTCTTGATTTAATTTCGCGATATAGTTTATTAACATGTCGTTTCAATTTAATTTGTTTTTTCTTGTCCTCCCCATATGTTTGACAGGTGTTAATTATCCATGAGTAAAGTTCTGTTATCTCATTCTCTTTATTTTCCTTCAGATAAGATGCGGCACTCGTATATCGGTATTTTAGAGGTAAAACAGGGATTTTATTAATTGTTAAGTTCTTGATTAATGGGTGTTCAAGTTCAATTGGTAAATCAATATGACCCCAGCCTGTATTTAAAAATTTGATATCAGGGGTACCATATACTACCTGATCATATAATCCTTCTTTTTCATCTATCAAAAGTTTCTTTGGATTCGTCGCTATCAATTTATGTGATACCCTTTTAGGGCAATTTATAATCATCTTTGTCAATTCACTTATGGGGAATTTCTTTTTATCACTAAAACGATTAGTTGCACAATAGAGATTATTATTTATTAAAAATCTAAGTATGATGTCATCCTTTTTAACATCAAATTCTAATTTTAGTAATTCCTTGTCAGTTTGTAATTCACATCTAAATTGCCCTTGCTGAGGTGTCAATTCTCCTTCAGGCATGGATAAGATCTTGACATCAGAATAATCCAAGAGGTCTTGAACGGATACGAATGGATCACCTTTTTTAATCCCATATTTTATTGCCGGACGTTGGTATCTATTTGCAGTGGTGATCATTTCACCGCCCAGAAACTTAGAATCACATTTTACACATCTAAATGTCGCTTCTTGAAATATTTCTCTCGTTTTACCATTTGTTACCAGAGGCCCTTTATTGGCAACATCCTCATCGGCTGTAAAACTGGCATTGTTCTTTTCATCATATTTTATTCCTAGCATAAAAAGATGATCAAACATTGCTTGGGTTTGTTGGCCATGTTTGCTTGTGGAATTATTAATAGACGAGGGGTCAGACTTATATGTTAAAATCTCATTAATGATATTCTCTGCCCGGTGGGCTGAAAGCGCCCACATCTCCATCTCACCAATACGCTGACCACCTTTATTTCGCTTACCTCCAACTGGTTGCCCGGTAACAAGATTGTATCTATCTTGATTGCTCCCACCTCTTCTGGCGTGGGCTTTTTTGCTAGGGATATGATTGAGCAAAACAAAATATTCTTGACCTACTACCACCGGTGAATCTGTCAACGACCCATCAGGCAGGACAAGTCTAATCCTTCCATATTTGTCAAATCCAGATTTTTTATCGATTATCTCACCAAGTCTTTTTATATCAGTAACCCTAAATCCCCTACCAACATGTTCTGGAATATCAATTCCGAGATTTTTTCCTAGGCCATAATGAGTCTCCATTAGTTGGCCAAGATTCATACGGGATATCACACCGTGAGGATTAAGAACAAGATCGACGGCTCTTCCCCGAAGATTTTCCGGGATGTTTGGGTCGTTAGGTAATCTGGGGAGTTCTTTTGAAGTAAGAAGCTGCGAAATCACTCCTTTATTTCCATACCTAGCCATTAACTTACTGCCAACCTGAATAGGATATTTGAATTCAACTTTCCATTTTATCACTGATCCTGAAATCGTGGATTTTGGTTTTAGGTAGGTAACCTGTTTGAGTAGTCCAACTTCATGCCCTGTATGGGTAAGTTTATATACATTCGAATCTTTAGTTATCTCAGCTATTGCTGTTCCAAGTTTGACATCTTGGCCAATAAGACTTTGGGAATATTCCGCATTAATAGAATAACCAGGTTTAAGAAGTTGAAAAAAATCCTCTTCAATCACCCAATCCATCAGACCTTCTTCTCGGAGTCTTTTATTTGCAACAATAGCATCTTCGAAATTGTAACCATACCAAGGCATATAGGCCACGAGTAACTGTTGCCCGGGTTTGAATTCAGTAAAATGATCTAATAATAGTTTTTTCGTTACAAGCGGTTTCGATAATTCAACTACCGCTTGTTCACATCCTGTTGTAACCCATGGAGACTCAGTTCCTTTAACCGGTATTGCTTGTCTTAGGTTTTTTGCCCCCATCATTACCCTTACTGCATCATTGTGCTGATAGAATGGAACAAGAGACGCAGCATAACCCAAATAGTTATCATCGTTTTTGTTTTTGTAAAAATTACCCCAAATATCAGTTTTGACTCCTTTTGCAAGATGAACTGTTATACCAATTTCCGTGGACTCAGGGGTTTCTATGGGGCAAATAATATTTCTGAAACTTGGATGGTTTTGATGGTATATTGCTTTTAAATCTTTTGAATATGGATATCGTTTTAATGAAGTGAGTTGAGAAATAGCGTCAATATTGTTTAATGGATTAAATAATTTCAAATAGCCATTTTTGATCAAATTATTGGTTTGGACTAATCCCCAACCAATTGCTCTTTCCCTCTGTTTAAGTCCGGTCCAAATTTTTGTTCTAACATCATGAGTAATAAGTCGGCTGTTTTGGAACAGTTCTGCCGCCTTTATCTTCTCAATTTTTAATACAGTTTTTATCTTTGCTAATAAGCTGGATAAGAATCTTTCGGTGATAGAGACATCAAAAGTGTGTAGCCTTTGGTGCTTTAAATCCTGTTCATCAATAAATTTTATCGTCTTTGGATCGAGAGCTCTAGTCCTCTCGGTGAATTCTTTTCTTAGTGTGCTTTCATCATACTTAAAAAGAAGTTCGATCCTCGTCTTATCGAGCTGTAAGACTAATGGTAATTTCTTTTTTTTTGACTTTGTATTTTCATCAGTAAGTGATAATTCAAGAAATCTACCACACGGAAATACTTTTCTATGAAGCAGTTCGACCCCTGTTGCTTTGTACTTCTTAAGTAACCATTCTCCCTGTTTATCAATCAGTGTCGGTATCCAGATACGCTTAGATGATTTGTTGTCAAATTCGGATCGAATAATAAATACACCATGATAAGGTGCAGGGAATTCAATATTAATTGTCTTACCGCTACCGGTCCACGTAAGAGTAATATTTGCTTTAAGAGTTCTATTTTGTAGAATAAGAGTTTCAAGATTTTCTGGAACATCAAAACGAAGTGATAATGTCACATCCATTCCCATCTTTTTTCTAAAAAGATACTTACATTGACGCTGGAGTTCTACCTCAACTGCTTGGTAGTTAAAAACGAAAGGTATGGTAATTTTTGGAATTATCACTTAAACACAATACTGAAAAATTTTATCACTCATAAATTTTTCCTTATCAAGTCCAACCCAATCCCACATCTCCGGGTACTCAGCTCCTAAAATGATTTCAGCTTTTGTATGTTTTTTCAATTCATCAATCATAAGTTGGTACTGAGAGATACGTATTTCCTCTGTGTAGCGACCTCGCTTATCTTTCTTTGTTGCCTTAACGCAGGCTTCTTCATCTTTAAATAAGTCCGTCCAGGGATAATTGCGCACAATTTCAGTCTTGAGTCTATCACGTAACCGAATTGAGCCCAATACAATTGCTGGAATTGAAGCCAGATCAATACTCTGTGAAACAGTTTCCACTAGGTTTTTATAGGCCTCCTGCCATCCTTCAAAATTGATCATAGGTTCAAAACTCAATCGAAGAATATATCCACCTTTATCCTGTAGCTTTTTAATAAGATCTAATCTTTTATCAAGTGGTGATGTACCGGGTTCATACTTATAGATGACCTCTTCAGGACTCAAGTTCATATTTAGCATTACTCTGTTCTGACCATCGTATTTTAGGAAACATTCCTCATCTGCAGTTTTTGTTGAAACCATGAAATTAACCTCAGGGTTTACAGGGAGCAAATCAGTAAATATATATTCCATTTGTTTTGCAATAGGTTCAATAGCAAGTATATCTGAGTATTCAGACACCCAGAGCCAGAGTGGGGTCTTTTTATTCATTTCATAATATGTCGGAATTTTAGCAATTTCTTTTTTTAGATCCTGTTCTTTGAAATCAATTTTACAATCAATTAGTACCTGAGTAATGTTTTCTGGTAGGAATTGTATCATAGAGCTATTATCTAATATTTCAGCCTTTATTGCACTTGCTCTAAACTTACTTATAGATTTATCTAAATCATTTGGGATCCTGTTAAATGTTCTTTCAGTAAGAAATGAAATCACGCTCCAAATAACAAGAGTTGCCCGATGTACGAATGGTTCATAGATTATCTCTTTCTTTAGTTTATCAAAGTTTGTGAAAATTTCTTGATATATATATGGCGCTTTTTGCTGATAACAATAATGACATGTTGACCTGCAATGAAATCCAAGCTTTAAGGCTGTATTTAAATTTTCAACTATGTCACCTGGGGATGGGAAAGTTTCAATAAAGGGAGTTTTTCTTTCTCGTACAAACAATGTCTCCTTCATATACCAGTAATTTTCTGCTCCTTGAAGCTGAGAAGGAAAAGCCAGTATATCAGTATCATTATTCCCGGTACCTGTATAGGAGACCTCAACTTTATGATTAAGTTTTCTAGCTCTTTTAATTACTTCTTTAGCGTATTCTGAATCCTTAGCAGTGTTTGTGATAACAATCCGCTTAATTTCTGTAGATTCTACCCGGGTAGAATTTTCATTTTGCCCAAGATCGTACAATCCATTTAATAATCCGGAGAATTTCGACTGGTTATTTTCTCGGATAGTACCCAAGATTGCACTTTCTTTTCCCTTCCAATACTGTCGGATACTTTCTTTTAAAGGGTCATATTCAATTTGATCATCATCAAATTCATCCTCGTCATAAAGGAGACTATCATGATAATATTCAAGTTTGTTTTCAGTTTCGCGACGACTAAAATCAGAATTAAATATCATATCCTTTATTTCATTATAATAGGTCGAGGATCCTTCTTCTAAACTTTTGAATTTTTTATTGCCAAGAATTCTGACTTTTGTCTCAGGAGGTGGAATTAATTTATTATCAGTTAAATATTCTGGTTTCTCAGAAGTCAATTTAGAATACGACGATATGAGACCATATCCAGTTTTGACGCTTATACCTAATTTATCTTCACAATAATCTTCAAATGAGTCAACATCCAGGTACCCTCGCCAATTGGTTTGCCTGTCGCCAACATCTTCCATCTTTTCTTTCAATTCTTTTAAGCTACTTGCGAATACAAACCATGATTTCGCGAGGAAGTCTTTAGCTGTTAAAATAGTATTATGAAGTGAATCAAATTCTTTTTGCGTGGTTATATCAAGTATTGCTGATGTCTTAATGGAAATACCTACCTTCTAAAAAATTATAATTATTGTCGGATTTCTAAATGAAATTATCATCTTTAGATTTGTATATCCAATATATATAATCAAATAGCCTGGTCTACTAAAGAGTTAATACTAGTGATTATTTGTACAATTATTCTGGTTTTGGGTATAAGAATTACAGAGCATGAAACAACTCTTAATTACTAAAGAAAGGAAATAACATGGCAGCTATAATTCTTAAAGCTGGAAAATTCGTACAAGCAGGAACAATCATTTTGCAGGCGTTATCACTGATAGTGACCATCACAGAGACTGTGACCAATAAGGCCAAAGATTCTCGCCAAACAGTCGAAGATGATGGACCCGAAGAAGAGCAGCAGGGCTAATTGAAAGTCCCTGCTAAGGTAGCACCATCGAGTATCGTTGATGTCTCAATAAAACATATCCTGATTGGATTTACTATCCTGTTTGCAGGTACTACTATAACTATATCAGGAATTGTTGTGTTGAGAGATTACTCGAAATACAAGAGGCAGAAAATTTTACTTGATGGTGCTTTAAAGATGATTCAAACATTTAAAATTTATGGAGAAGAAAATGGAAAAGAAAGATAACGGTGATGTAGTTATTGACAAAACAACTATCGATATCGCCAAGGAAATACTCGTAACAGTGGGACTTGTCTTTGTTTTGACGCGAGTAGTTCACTGTCTATTACTCCCGGGCTGTTATAAGTCCCATGAGTGATGTGAAACTTCGTATAAGATTCAACGGTCCGGCGATTGCCCAAACGGCAGCGGTTATTTCTAATGGCGTGGTATTGGCTGCTAATGTTTATTTACTTTCGTCAAATATCCAGCAGACAATAAACTCAAAGAAACAGGCAAGAGTCTCAGACTCCCTTCAGACAGCTGTTGAAGTTGCTCAATCGTTTGGATCGTTGACCAAACTCATTACTGATATAGTAGAGAAAAACCATGTCAAGAACAGTTCGGATTTATAACCCAGAAGAGCGAAGGTTTTTAGAAGATAACTTGTACTGTACGTACTGCGGCAATGCCAATGCATTCCAAATAGATCTCAAACTAAAACATCTTCTCAAATCAGAATCCGGATGTGTATCTGTTGAACTATTGAAATCATATTCTGATCGAGTAATGAATGTAATAAAGAACAATGTTGACAAACTTCTTGAGAAAGGATGGGAGGGCAAACCTCGATTTCGATGTGCAAACTGTAATGAAGATGAGTCTCTAGACTTGCAAGGCAGGGTATACGATTACTGTTCCTATAACTTCTGTCCAGGTTGCTTTACGTGTGGAATTTGGATTCAAAAAGATGATCTGATTAATATGTGTAACGAATGCATCACTGAGAAAGAGGGAACTATCGATGATGAGGAATGCGTCTATAATTGTCCAAACTATGATAATGGCTTGACTGAAGTGATGGACCATTATGACCTAAGTCTTGATATTATAAAGAAGAATCTTGGATACTGATTACTAAACAAATACAAAATAACAATACCAAGCAGGCAGGGAATGATATCTCTGCCTGTTTTGTTTTAGAAAGGAGGTTACCGTGCAGCTCATATGTCATGACTGCTGGAATTATACATATTTTGAAGTGGATGTTGAGACGCTGAGAGAATTAAAAGGTGGTAATGGACATCTCACTATCCAAGATACAAAGTTTGATGATTTTAATTATAGCCAGTCCATGCTCAGAGATAATCTGAATGACATAGTTGCATATGTAATTAAAGAAAATGGTGCTGCATTAATCTGGGATCCAGAATCTAAAAGTTATCAAAACAATTATATAAGCTGTGCAAGATGTGGGTCAAAGAAGGTGACAAAACCATATAGCTACTGGCATTCAAACAAACATCAATCGCTTGATAGAGAGTTATTAGCAAACCAAAAAGAATTTACCGAATTACGAAAGGAGAGAAGATATGCAAATCGAATGCCTGTCCTGTACAAAAAGCAATGAGTTCTTACTTCCTTTATGGGTAAGTACAACTTTCAAGTTTAATGATGATGATACACTGTCAATCCTACATGTGAACCCACTGGAATCATTAGAAGACAAACTAACCGATAACAAATCTCTCCAAGAGATAAGCTGTAAGGAATGCGGATCCAACGAAGTTGAGATAATTTTCAACGAATACGACAATCAGGACGATGAAGTCTCTGCATTGGAGGGATTATGAGTTATAGAGATCAAGTTACAACTAAGATCAGAGACGCCGTCAACCAATGGTTGGATAGACTCAAAAAGGAAAAACCCGAACTCCAACTCACTCGCCAATGGAAGATACAGTTTGATAATGGATTTGTACCTGGTCATACCTCTTTACCCGTTGTTACTGGATCAAAGAAGGGTAAACATCTTATTGCAGAGGTAGGGTTTATAGTACCTGATAATCTGGAGATAGATCTTGATGATCTTGAGTTATCACTTATGGATGAACCCTTCAAACAAAAGAAGATATCAAAAATGTCACCCTCGGTGGATGAACCTCTTGGGGTATTGAACGATGTGATTGTTGGAATCAATAATTTCTTGGCTGAAATCACATTCTCAAGGAATCCGGCGGTAACACCACAGGTGATGCAATCAACAGTCACACCGATGTCTGGTATTCAGGTATCTCAGCCAATTAGATCAGGCGGTTTAAAGGTGAACCAAGGTTTTGGACCCTCTACTCAATCTACAATTGATGACGTAAAAGATCGAATCAAATCCAGTATGATGCTTCCGGACTGGCTTAAGTCAATTAACAATATGAGTGTTTACAATGCACTGCTTGATAAAATTGCTGAGGGGTATCTGCAGTATTCCAAAACATCTAATGTCTCCATTCCAGATTTCTTGAAACTGTATGAAGATTATCTCACAAAAGAAGGCAAGCTCTACGACTATTGCAAATATAAAGCTCAAGCTGTTGATCTTGATGATAGTAATAATCATTGCCAAGAAGGATATTGTTCAAAAAAACCATTTAATAAAGTATGTGACCAATCAATTAAAAAGTTTGGGAAGAAATAAAGGAGGTAAAATGAATAACAATCTGATAATAAACACACCAGAAAGAATTGAGGGAGATGTAGAAGATTTCAAGATGGATTGCTTGGACGAAGAAAAAAACTACACAGTTGCTAAGATCAAACTCTGTCGGGACATCAAGAATGATAAACCGCTGCTGTTTTATTCTCAAGACTTGACAAGGAATTTTCGTGGTGAAACTGATCCGTTTGGGAAAAAGCAAATTCTAAAAGTCTTTACCCCTTCAAATCATCTGGCAGCTGTAGATGTTTCATTGACTAAGAAGTTTGAAGACACTGTCCTTGCCCATAGAAATAAGATAAGGGACTACAGCCCAATGACAGATATCCATTCAGACAGTATGAGATTATTCATGGATGAGAGTACGGCTGAGTTTGTTTCTGATATTGGGATCAATGTTGATGGCTTATCTGAAGACTTTTCTGAGATGGAATCAGTAGAGGCTACACCATTTTTGGACGACATATCAGTGGATGCCACAAAGCTAAAGGAAAAACTCATTTTCCTAAAGGAGAGAATGATCATTGTAAAAAACCAGATGGCAGATACATTTGAAGAATATGAAGATCCACGTAGGCTATCAGATGATGAGTTTGCACTTTGCCTTGCAAAGGAGAACATCCCCAATGGTCTTGTGCAACAGTATCTCGAATTGAAAGAACAAATTGATTGTGTGAAGGGACAGCTTGGTGAGGTTAATACTGCTGTTTTCCGTGAGACATCTTCAAAGATAAAATTACCAGAAAGGATTAAAGGCTATGATTTATGGAAATGAATTTCTTTCCGCTAATTGGTTCGAAATC
>Ga0233430_1003120_pt1 | contig 17354 bp, 17 predicted proteins | sample SI_118_April2016_2_FD_179883 | JGI IMG/M metagenome (GOLD analysis project Ga0233430, IMG submission 179883) | Seawater microbial communities from Saanich Inlet, British Columbia, Canada - SI_118_April2016_150_MG | ecosystem: Environmental > Aquatic > Marine > Inlet | place: Canada: British... | reverse complement strand
ATAACTGCTTTATTAATAATTAGTTTTGCTATTTTAGGGGTAGTTTCAATTGCGTCTGTCAGGCTCTCGTCTACCATGGAATCCACTATGCCTTTAAGCTCAGAGTTTCCTAGTTTGGTTTTGGTTTGCCCTTCAAACTGAGGATGCGGAAGTTTAACACTAATAACAGCCGTCAGACCTTCTTTTAAATCATTTCCAGAAAAATTTTTGGTTTTATCTTTTATCAAATCATATTTTTTAGCAAATGAGTTGATTACTCTAGTTAAGGCAGTTCTAAAGCCGGCGATATGCGTTCCACCTTCTTTGGTTCTAATATTATTAGCAAAAGAAATTACCTGTTCATCGTAATAATCAGAAACGTATTGAATAGCGACTTCTATTTCGTAAGGTTCTCTGGTTTTTTTTAGATAAATAGGAGGCGCAAACAAAGGTTCTTTTTTTTCATTAATATTTTCCACATAAGCTTTAAGACCGCCTTCAAAAACATATTCTTTTTCAGTAGGGGTTTCATAACGTGTATCTTTAAAAATAATTTTTATACCTTTATTTAAAAAGGCCAATTCTTTTAATCTATGATCGATTATTTCGGAAGTGAATTCACAAGACTCAAAAATTTGCGGATCAGGCTTAAAGCGAATTAACGTTCCACTATCATCACCATTATAATCTTCTAGTTTTCCAGATTTTTCTTTAGGAGTCCCTCTAAAATATTTTTGCGTATATTTTTTACCATCTCTTTTAACTTCTACTACTAACCATTCCGCTAAGGCATTAACTACGGAAACTCCTACTCCGTGCAAACCGCCTGATACTTTATAGCCTTTTCCTTCAAATTTTCCACCAGCATGTAAAGTCGTCATTACCACCTCAACAGCGGGTAGTCCTTTATCTTTATGTATATCAATTGGAATTCCACGGCCGTTATCAATTACCGTAACGATATTATCAGGTTCGATGGTGACTGTTACCACATCACAAAAGCCCGCCATGGCTTCATCAATACTATTATCTACTACTTCGTAAACAAGATGGTTTAAACCAGGTGTGCCCGTAGAGCCTATGTACATACTAGGTCTTTTACGAACAGCTTCAAGACCTTCTAAAACTTTTATTTGGGTAGCATTATATTCGTGATTCATTTAGTTTCCAGACCTTCTTTCTTTTGACATATTTTCAAGCGAAGCCAGCCCTCCCTAAAACATAACTAGGGTTTAAAAAGATTATAGTAAACGCCTAAAAGAGAATATTGACCAGATTTAGTTTAGCACAAAGTTTATTTTTTTCACATACTGAAATCCGTTATATGGCCACTATATTTATTTCATTGTATTAGCGAGTTCCTTTCACACATCTTTTAAAAGACTTTTTAAGTTTTCATACTTTGTAGGCAGCCCAAAACTGGCGGGGCTAACTACATCATAGTCAAAAAAAGGATGTTCAATACAATGTTTATCCCAAGGAGCTATTTTTATACGTAACAACTTAGCTAAAAAGAAAATAAAATCAGGAAACATTTTTATTCGAAAAAACATTTTTATTCGAAAAAAGTCGCATAATTGTTTAATAACCTCTTTACCTGTGATACGCGCATTACCTAACACTAGGTTTTTTTCTACAACATCATTATCAATTAAATATTTAGTAATAGTGGCAATGTCTGCAGCATGTATAAAATGGAAAGCGCTATCCATATAAATGAAACGTAATAGTTTTAAGTATTTTAGGTTAGGTCTAATACCACTACTTACATGAGAATACGGGTGTGTGCTATCTCCTCCAAAAAGCAAGGTTGGAAATAAAGTAATGGTTTTTTGTTTTAATTCATTGTCAGCCATTATTTTTTCATAAGCTAAATATTTGGTTTTTACATAACCCGTTCCAAAAAGACGCGCTTCTTTTTTTGGTTGATTATTTTTACCTAAAATACTAGCGGTAGAAAAATAAATTATTTTTTTACAATTTTTCCCATAATGTAAAAGTTCCAGAGTCTTTTCTACATTTATTAAATAAGCCAAATCTGAATTTTCCCAGGCCGTGGCTATATGAATTATATAATCCACGCTCGCCAAAAGATCTTTAAACTTGGCGATTTCTTCTAGTGACCCTTGATGTATTTGGAGATTATCATAATTTAGCGCATTAAATTTTAATTTTTTAGGATTACGTATCAAGAGATGAAGTTCATAATTTTTGTTATTTAAAAATTTTTCTACGATATAATGTCCTACGCAACCAGAAGCTCCGGTTATAAATATTTTATACATGTGTACTCCCTATTTTTGCTTGAATTCTTTGTAAAATACCGGTTTTTTGTAACAACATCAAGCTTTTTTTAGAATTTTTTGTTTGTTTTATTTTAGTTAATTCTTGCTTAATACGTATTTTCGAAGGTAGTTTAAAGGAGGCTGCTATTTTTTGAATCACCCGTGCACAATTTTCTTCAAGCTCAAAATCGAGTTGTCCCACAAAACGTAAAGCGCGTAAAATACGCAGCGTATCTTCTGTGAATTTTTGTTCAGGGTCGCCCACACACCGTAAAATTTTTGCTTTTAGATCGCGCAGTCCTTCATATTCGTCTATTAAAATATGATTAATCGGGTCATATGCCAAGGCATTAACCGTAAAATCTCTTCGGGCCAAATCCTCTTTTAGGTCCGAAACAAAAATGATTTTCCTCGGATACCTGGCTGCCGTATATTCGGACTCCAACCGAAACGTTGTGATTTCAGCCCAATGTCCGGGCTGGTTTTTACGTGGTATCGCGATGGTGCCAAATTCCTCACCTCGGGTCTCTGCTTTGGCAAACAAGGAATCGCTTTGCTCTGGATATGCGTCAGTAGCCAGATCATAATCCTCTACCGACCTGTTTAAAAGCAAGTCTCGTACGCTCCCACCAACCAGATAGATTTGGAAGCCATTTTTTTTAAAGGTTTGGCAAATTTCCAAAATGTCAGTAGGAATTTTATGAGAAATGTTTGGTTTCATTGTAAACAACTTTTTTTCTCTTCAAAAAACCTATTAGCGGAAGCAACAAGTAGGTCAGGTTACTATAGCCTGGGTACAAAAAAGAGATGGCCATAGCTAAGAACGGGATTAGAAAGATAAGGCGAGCCCTTGCTCTATGATGCTTGATTCTTTCTAAATTAACCTTGTCTTTATCCAGTAAATTTTGATTTTTGATCGCATAATTCCAAATCAAAAAAGCCATTAGACCTAAAAACATAAAATTAGCGTGGAATACAAGCTCTCCCGCCCAAATACCGGGATAATCGCCAATTAAGGAAGTTGAAAAAGGGATCAAAACCACAAAGAAAAGAGAGTATAAATTTAGTAAAAGGTAGGTTTTGTTAGTTTCTTTGATATAGTGAAATTGTTCATTATTATTAACCCAGATGGCAGCCAAAATAAAAAAACTTATTAAATAATTTATAAATAAAGGCCAGACCCCGCAAAGTACAGTTATTAAGCCTTGAGCTGTTGTGATATTCAGATGTGGAGGTACTTTTAGGTCTAGCACTAAAAGCGTCATCGATATGGCAAATACTCCATCAACTAAGGTTTCAATCCTGTTTGTACTGAAAGTTGGTATTTTCATAATAATTTAATAATACTATATTTTTCGATCAAAGTCCGTTAAACCAAACGCAAAACAAAATAATGTATAATATAAATTATGAAAGAATTTATCCAAGTTTTTATAGCTGTAAAAAATAAAGAGACCGCTAAAAAGTTGTGCAGCACCATCGTTACAGCTAACTTACGAAATCCCGGAAATTTTAGCCATGCCTGTACAGAATGGTTATAAACCATATTTGCAGTGGCTGGAGAGTAATGTTGAATAGGGACGTAGTGTTAAATTTACCCACTATTATCGAAAAAAATTTATATGATTTTTGGATAAAAACTACAGTTCTGAATAAAGGTATATATTATAAAAAATGTTTATTATCTTATTAAAAATTTTAGTTTCAGTTTTTATTGTTTTGGGGTTAGTCTTTATTTCTGAAAGAAACCCTAAAATAGGAGGCCTTTTAGTCGGGTTACCGCTTGGCACAGGCATAATGATTTTTTTCTATAGTATTGAACAAGGAATCCCTTTCGTTTTACAAGGAATCCCTTATGGTATTTGTGGGCTGGTTGGTTCACTTTCTTTTGGTATAGGCTTTTATCTTGGCGGTAAATTTTTCATTAAAAATCCCGTATTACATGTTATTAGCGCATTATGCGGCGGTTTTTTTGCTTTTCTTTGTATCAGCACTTTAATAACTTTATGCAAAATTACTCTTTTAATTAGCCTAGTTATTTTTCTTATTGGCATGTCTTTTGCGGTATATTTTTTTAAACATATTCCACAGCATAAAAAAACCATGCCCAAACGTTTTAGAATTTCAGCTCTTATTTTCCGAACTATATTTGTGGTTATAATAGTTTTGACCGTGACTGCGCTTGCTCAGAAAATTGGCACTCGTTGGGCCGGCTTTATGGCCTCTTTCCCGACAACGCTATGTCCATTACTGATTATTCTGGCATATAGTGACAAAGACGAGTTATATCCTAACGTGCTAAAACATTTTTCCTATAGCGTTACAACCACAGTCTTCTTTTACCTATTAGTTTTATGGCTTTTTCCTATACTCGGTATATATTATGGGATTGTCGTTATCTATCTTCTCTGCTTTTTATATTTATACACTCTTAATAAAATAAAGAATCAACTTTTTTAAAGCCAGCTTTAGTGTAAATATTACGTCCATTTTCCGAAGTATGTAAATGAAAATAAGAGGTTTTTCTTTAAAATATCAATATCTTCAATTGTTGCTTTATAGTATTTAATATTTTTTAGATTCATAATTTTTTTTCCAAATGCAGGTCTGCAAAACTATTGTGGCTATATTTTTTATCCCCGGAAATATTTAAGATTTTATCAAACTCCATTTTTAACCAAAACCTAATCCCGGGCCAGTTTTTAACACCCACCACCAACTGTATTTTTTCATAAGCTGCTTTTTTTGCTTCTTCAAAAAGCTTGAATATCACTTTTTGCCCGAAACCTTGGTTTTGGTAGTTTTTTTTAATATAAAGATAGGGGACTTGTAAAATATCCTCTTCAGGATAACCGTGATAAATTGCTAAAAAACCTATTGTTTCCTTGCCATTTAAAATACTCATAAATTGAAAATTTTCTTTTTTACCATTAGGCGGCAAATCCCCTTCAGTTAAAGTTTTATACATCGTATTTTTGGCAGGAGGGTCTTGCCCATCTAAAGGTTGTAGCTTTTCCCGAAACTCTTCATAAAGTTTTTGTAAGAGAGCACATTCACTTAACTTGGAAGTTTTAATTAGTAAATTTTCAGTTTGCCATTCAGAGCTTAATAATTTCATTTTTAGCCTTTCAATATTTCCAGTAATTCCTGCCATGGGATAGCCAAAATATTCTCGGCTAATTTAAGCCTACGTTGAGCTCTGCATACTACATACCCCATTTTTGTATTTTTATATTCAGTTAAAAATATTTTTAAGTGTCTGATATCTTTTTCTTTAGGTACTTCAGTATACTTTACTTCAATTGGTATATAAGCACCCTCTTTTTCAATCACCCAATCAACTTCAGGACCATCGGGGTCTCGCCAGAATTTTAGATTGATTCTATGATTTTCCAAATGTTTGAAACGGAGTATTTCCAGGCCGATAAATTGTTCGAATAATTTGCCTAAATATTCCAGCGGAAGTTGTGTCCCTTCTTTCGCGCAAATCCGTCTTATTCCCAAATCAAACAAGAGATATTTTGGCGATTTAGTTAGTTTTAAGCGGGTTTTGCTTTTCATTAAAGGCTCTATTCTTTCTGCTATTAGACAGTCTTCCAATATTTCGTAATAAGATTTTATGGTCATAAGACTTTGACCAATCTCTTGCGAAATTTTACTAAAATTAACAATTTCCCCCGAGCTTATCGCCGCCAATGCCAAAAATTGAGAGAATAAGCCTAGATTTCTTACCAAAGCTTCAGCTCTGATTTCTTCTTCCAAATAAGTATTAACATAGGAATCTAAGTCGGTTTCTTTATTTGTTTCTTTTTGTAAAGTAAAAATGCCTGGTAACGCGCCAAATAGTAATAGCTGTTCTAAACTTTGTTGTTCTTTTGGAATTTCAGCTAGGGTTAAAGGATCTAATTTTAAAGACACAACTCTTCCTGGAAGTAAATTTAATTTTTTACTTTTTTTTAATTTTCTGGCTGATGATCCGGTGAGAATAAAGATCGCTATATTCCTATCAATTAAATCTTGTACTTCGTCAGTAATTTCCGGTACTTTTTGGAATTCATCAAGGGCTACAATCATTTTTCTTTTTAACTGTCTACTTTGGGCTTCAGCCTCTATTTCCTTAATTAGTAAAGAAGGATTTATTTCATATTTACGTCTGATTTGATGTTGAATAAAGGAGATAGATACATCCGGGTTTAAGTGCTTTAGAAGGGTGGTTTTTCCTGTCTGACGAGCTCCAAACAAAAGTACACTTTTCCCCCTTTGCATAGCAGCTTGTATCTTTTTTATTAGAATTCTCTGATAGTAAATCATATTCTTAAGTATAGCGAAAATATTTATCTTGTCAATAATTTTCGCCGAAAATATTAACTCACCTTAAGATTTTCGCCGAAAATAAACAGCGGACAATCCATTCTCATCAAAAAATTTAAACCCACGGCGAGAGATCAATACCGCCCTTAAAGCAATAACCTGGTCCAACGTAGGTTTCATCACGTAGCTGTAACGAATCTGAAATCCGCGCTAAATATTTTTCTAAGGGCGTTGTTGGTAAATCTGCGTCTGATGACGCCTGTCCAGATTGTGGGTTTATAACCCTCTCTGCGGCTTTAGCCATCTCGCTTAGTGTATAGCTAAAATAGTGGCTTTCAGTAGGCATATTTACTACTTCAGTCAAGTCACTAGCCTCACTCCTAGTCAGTTGATCCACGGTCCAGGCCGCTACATCTTCTACTTTGTACGCAGTTAGTTGAGTATGGTTATTCTCAAATCTTGAACAAGGAATCTTACCTAATAATAACAGCGTTGATAAAACATTCGTAAATTGCAATGGGCCAATAGTTCTCGGGACGCGTAGGTTAACGCCACGGGCACCTAATTTATCTACCACAGTTTCGCCTGTTATTTTAGACTTGGTATATTCTTCTTCTGCCCTTGTGTCATCATCAACCAGGATAGAGCTGCAAAAAACTAATTTACTAATTTGAGGGTGAGCTTTTACAAAATCAACAAGCGCCTGGGTACCCTCTACATTTACTCTTTGAGTAAGGCCCGCTTCTCCTCTAGGCAGAACCGCCGCATTATGAAATATGGTGTCTACGTTTGCAAAATGTTCAAAGGTTCCTTCCTCTGTTATATCAGTATCCGTCACAAAGGCCAGTCTATCAGCATATTGTAATTTAAGTGCTTCTAATAAAGTTTTGTTATGCTGGGATTCGTGCAGCCGAACGATAACTGTAGAAGTAGTATCTCGTTCAAGCAACTGTTTTAGTACAGGAACCCCAATAAAACCACCAGCCGTAAACCCGTAATCATAGCTTTTACATGCGATTATTTTTTTCATTTTATTTTCCCCCTGTTTCATAGTTAGATATACTAAAAATACCACCTCAAAACTAAAAAAGGAAGGTTGGTTTCTCTCTACCAGAGCATATGCGACCTGGTTATCAAGTTATGAAGGGCGCAACTCCGAAGTTCTGTCCCACTTTATTTTTTTTCTTTGTACCTGTTATTTATGATAGACATCCTATAAAATAATTTTAAGTTCACAACACATATAAAAAAAGGAAAATATGAAAAACCAACCATATTTAAGAATAAAATTTAAAGCACCACAGCCAGGTAAAAAACACACTTGTCCAGAAATAGTCCAAAACATTAAAGAACAAATATTGCGTCATCGTTTATCAGGATTACGGTTACCTCCCATCAGGTTTTTAGCGCATCAGCTTAATGTATCTAAAACCACTATTCAAAAAGCCTATGACGAATTGATTTCTCAAGGATTAGTAGAAAGCAAACCACGGTTAGGACTTTATATTACTCCGGCCCAAAAAGAAGTGCAGATACCATCTGTAACTAAAGCCGCTTTTTTAGCAACTGATCAGGGCCCTGCTTATTTAAACTATCACGCCCCGCCTTCTCCAAAAACCATAAATTTAAGTAGTGATTTAATCAATCCAGACCTACTTCCTTTACAAAAAATTTCACAATGTTTTCGTGCGGCTCTAGCCAACCCGGATTTAACTTCCAAATATTATGTTCAGGGATACCCTCCTTTAAGAAAAGAAATTGCAGAGCGTCTACAAAAATACGGCATTAATGCGCACCCTGATAACATTGTTATTACCATTGGCTCCCAGCAAGCTATCTCCATAATTTTCAGATCGTTAACAGGGGCTACCATTGCTACAGAAAATCCCACTTATTATGCTGCGCAACGTCTTTTTAAGATCAATAAAAATAAAATTATCGGCTTGCCTTTAGACCCTTTTCAAGAAATACAAATGGATTTATGGGCAGAATTAATTCAAAAATATCAACCGCAAGCTTTATATTTAATTCCCAATTTTCAAAATCCGACCGGCCATTCTTATTCCAGTTCAGAACTACAGCAAATTTTATTGCTGTCTAAAAAGTTTAATTTAGGACTTATTGAAGATGACTGGGGTTCGGACATGCTCTCTTTTTCTGAATTCAAACCTTCTCTGAGAGCGATAGGCGGTGAGAATGTTTTTTATCTTAATACTTTTACCTCCAAGCTTTTACCTTCTCTTAGGATTGGCTATGTCTTAGCGAGCACTAAAAATATTCCTTCGTTGCTATATACGAAATCAGCCTCTTGTTTAGCCGCCTCTTCTATCGACGAAATAGCTTTATATGAATTTTTGTATAGAGGGTACTATGATGCTCATTTGACTAAACTACAGCAAGCTTTAGACAAACGATACAAATTTTGTCTAAAAATTTTAAGAGAGAGAATGCCCGCTAATATCAAATGGACCCTACCAGGAGGTGGTCCGATGTTGTGGCTGGAAGTGCCACGGCATATTTCGTTAGAGAAAGTTAGTAGCAAACTTCAAAAACAAAATATTTATATTGATCTCAATCAAGAATGTTTTGCCGGACCGCCAAATTTACATGGGTTTCCTATTGGCTACGCGTATAATTCTTTAGAAAATTTGCAAAAGGGGTTAGAAGCACTAGCTCTAGCCTTAACCAACTAAAAGGAGAAAATATAGTGAAAAAAAATACGTTTGAACTTAAAGTAGGTTTGGCCGAAATGCTTAAAGGTGGCGTTATCATGGATGTTACAAACGTAGAACAGGCCCAAATTGCCGAACAAGCAGGAGCTACTGCCGTTATGGCTTTGGAACGAATCCCCTCAGATATTAGAAAAGACGGTGGGGTAGCCAGAATGTCCGCGCCTCAAATGATCCAAGCTATCAAAGCCAAGGTTTCCATACCGGTCATGGCTAAATGTCGTATCGGCCATTTTGTTGAAGCTCAAATCTTACAAGCTTTAAAAATTGATTTTATTGATGAAAGCGAAGTTTTGACCCCGGCTGATGAAGCTAATCATATTCATAAACATACTTTTCATATTCCTTTTGTTTGTGGTTGCCGGAATTTAGGGGAAGCCTTGCGACGTATAGCAGAAGGAGCCGCTATGATTCGGACGAAAGGGGAGGCCGGCACTGGCAATATTGTGGAAGCGGTACGACATATGCGTAGCGTGATGACCTCTATTCGTCAGCTGCAAAATATGGATCCTAGCGAATTAATGGCCGTAGCCAAAAAAATCAACGCTCCTTATGAGCTAGTCCAGAAAACCGCTAAGTTAGGTAAATTACCAGTCCCCAATTTTGCGGCCGGAGGTATAGCGACCCCTGCAGATGCTGCGTTAATGATGCAGCTTGGCGCAGAAGCGGTATTTGTTGGTTCAGGTATTTTTACGTCTGATGATCCGGAAAAACGCGCTCAAGCCATTGTCCAAGCCACCACGCATTATCAGGATCCGGATATCTTATTAAAAATTTCAACAGGTTTAAAACCAGCTATGCCGGGCATTGAAATTAGCTCCTTAGCCGAACATGAAATTTTGCAAAACAGAGGGTGGTAACTTGCCCAAAGTAGGGGTTTTAGCACTTCAAGGAAACTTTGCTAAACATGCCCAAAAATTACAATTATTAGGTATTCCATATCAATATGTAAAAACCAGCCAGGATTTAGCCAAATGTGATGCTTTGATTATTCCCGGAGGTGAATCTACGACTATGTCCAAATTACTGGAACTCTCTAATTTAGGATGCGCAATTCAGGAATTTGGAACCACCAATCCTATTATGGGTACTTGTGCCGGACTAATCTTATTGTCGCGTAAAGTTGATGACCCTCGGGTTAAGCCATTAGGGTTGATTGATATCTCGGTTAAGCGTAATGCTTACGGGAGTCAATTGGATTCCTTTATTACGCCGCTTTTTTGTCCGTTTACTAAAAACAGGCGCTGTAGAGGGGTTTTTATCAGAGCGCCTAAAATTGGGCATGTTGCTAAAAATGTTCAAACCATTATTAGCCAAAACAATGAACCCGTAATGGTCAGAAATAAAAATATTATAGCCCTTACTTTTCATCCGGAACTAACCACAGAACTTAGTGTACATGCTTATTTTTTAGGATGCGCATCTTAACCATAAATCTTGCTAATCTTTTGCAAATGTTTTATTATCCATAATATGTTTTCACGATTCACAGAAAAAGCTATTCATTCTATTATGTTGGCTCAGGAAGCCGCTAAAAAATTCCATCACAATTATGTAGGGACTGAGCATATCCTTTTGGGTATTTTGGAAGAAGGCGACAATATGGTTGTAAAAGCCTTGGCCCAAACCTCCATAGCCCCGGAACAAATAAAGATGGCTATCGAAGAAAAATTGGATTATGGTAGCCTATCTTCAGATTATAAAAACACCCCTTTTACACAAGAAGCCAAACAGGTTTTAAGTTATGCTTGGGAAGAAGCTAGAAAACTTGGCCATAATTATGTCAATATCGAACATTTATTTTTAGCTTTATTCAAAGATCAAACCAATGTTGCCGCCCGTATTATTAATGAACTCGGTTTAAATATCCAGGACTTTCGGGCCCAACTTTTTGAATTGTTGGGCAATAAAGTAGAAGAACATGCTCAATATGAAAATATGCAGCCAACACCTACCCTAGATTTGTATGGACGCGATTTAACTCGCTTAGCGCGCGAAGACAAGCTGGACCCTATCATCGGACGTGAAGAAGAAATTAAAAGAATTATCCAGATTTTATGTCGCCGTACTAAAAACAATCCCGTCTTAACTGGCGAGGCTGGCGTAGGAAAAACCGCGATTGCCGAAGGATTAGCTCAATATGTTGCTCAACAAAAAGTCCCTGAAAAACTACTTCATAAAAGAATCGTAAATTTGGATTTAGGTTTATTAGTAGCCGGCACTAAATATCGAGGAGAATTTGAGGACAGAGTCAAAAAAGTCATGGAAGAGGTTAATAAAGCTGAAAATGTAATCATTTTTATGGATGAATTACATACCATTATTGGTACCGGTGGTTCCGAAGGCAGTATGGACGCCGCTAATTTGTTTAAGCCAGCTCTGGCTCGTGGCGAATTACAATGTATCGGCGCAACTACTTTGGATGAATATCGCAAATACATTGAAGGTGACGCGGCTTTGGAAAGAAGGTTTCAGTCTGTTTTTGTTGCCGAACCAAGTATCGAAGAAACCTATGAGATATTAAAAGGTATCAAAGATCGTTACGAAGAATTTCACAAAGTCGTGATTACGGACGACGCTTTATTGGAGGCTGTAAATTATGCTGTACGCTACATTACAGACCGGCATTTGCCAGATAAAGCTATTGATCTGATTGATGAAGGCGCTTCAAAAGTAATGCTTATGGCTTCCGGCTATTTTGGTAATTTGGAAGAAGAAACAAAAAAATTAGCTGTAGTTAAGGCTGAACTAAAAGAAGCCAAAAAAAATAAAATTTTGAAAAAGATAGATGTCTTAAGCGAAAAAATTAAAAAACTTAAAGAAAAAATCAAAGAATTAAAAATAGAAGCAGCACACGGTAAAGCTAAAATCGTGGATGCCAGTATTATCGCTGATATTGTAGCTCATTGGACGGGTGTTCCCGTCAAAAAAATTAGCGAAGAAGAATCCTCTAAACTTTTGAAAATGGCTAAACAAATAGAAGATAAAGTAATAGGGCAAAATGAAGCTGTAGATGCATTGGTCAAGGCAGTTAAAAGGTCAAAGGCTGGCTTAAAAGATCCCAAAAGACCAACAGGTTCCTTTTTATTCTTAGGACCAACAGGGGTAGGAAAAAGTGAGCTGGCAAAACGTTTGGCAGAATATTTGTTTGGAAATAGAGAAGCTATTGTAACCATCGATATGTCCGAATACATGGAAAAACATACGGTTTCTAGGCTTATAGGGTCTCCTCCAGGATATGTGGGTTTCGGTGAAGGAGGACAGTTAACAGAGCCAGTTAGAAGAAGGCCGTATTCGGTAGTTTTGTTTGATGAAATGGAAAAAGCGTCCCCGGAAATAGTCAATGTTTTATTGCAAATCTTAGATGATGGTCGTTTGACCGATGCTACCGGTAGAACCGTGAATTTTAAAAATACCATTATTATTATGACGTCCAATGTTGGGGCCCATTATATCGAAAAAGAAACTTCGTTTGGTTTTTTACAAAATAGAGATCAGGATAAAGTTAGTTATGAATCTATGAAAAAAAAGCTAACCGAAGAATTAAAAAAAGAATTCAAACCGGAATTTTTAAATAGAATTGATGATATAATTATTTTTAAAGCTTTATCTAAAGAAACTCTTATCAAAATTGTCGCAGTATTGTTTGATGAACTGCAAGATCGTTTAAAAGAAAAAAACATAAAAATCAGAACAACTAAACAAGTACATGCTTTTTTAGTTGATAAAGGCTACGAACCTAAAAAAGGAGCTCGTCCCTTAAAAAGGGCTATTCAACATTATTTTGAAGACAAATTAGCTGACAAACTTTTAGAACAAAATCTAAAAACCAATCTAGATGTCAGTGCTACTCTTAAAAAAGGCGCTATCTCTTTTAACATAAAACCACTGTAAATTTTATTAGAGGATCGTAATGACGCAAGAAAAATTTCTAGAAAAAGTTATTGAAAAACTCAAAAAACCGGAAACCAAATGGGATGCGGTTATCTACCTTAAAGAAGTCAAATCTCCCGAATACCTAAACATTTTTATGCAGCATTTAGATGAACCCGATCCTTTTATTAGAGCCTTGATGTCGGAAAAATTAGGCAGTCTGCAAGACACCAAGGCCGTACCTGCTTTAACACAACTTTTAAAAGATCCAGATCTGCATGTACGCAAAACCACTAAAGACGCCTTACTTAAATTTGGAGTTCAGGCTATTCCAGGCATTATTTCGTCTCTAGCTGATAAAGATTATTATTTTAGACAACGAGTTGTTAATTTTATCCAAGCGTTAGGTAAGCCCGTTATTCCGGTCCTAAGCCAAGAAATAGAACATAGTAATTGGATTGTGGCTAACAAAATATTAGAAATTATTTGGAAAATTGGCGGTGCTCAAGCAGAGGAAGCTCTTATCCAAGCTATAGAGATCGAAAATGTACGTAAAAGCGCAATTCTTTTTTTGGGCTTGTCCGCAAGCAAAAAGGCCGTACCAAAACTTTTGGAAATTTTTAAACATTATAGTTTAAGAAGAATGGTCATTTCTTCTTTAATGAGAATAGGTGAGGAAGAAGCTTATCCTTTAATCGTTAAATCTTTAAATTTCTGTTCTTATAACATTACTAAACAAGCACAAGAAGCGATTGTTAAAATAGGCCAACCCATGCTTCCTTATTTATTGGCGGCTTTACGCAAAAAACGTAGTCACAAGGGCAATATTATTGAAAGCACTTCTAAAATAGATTTCAGACCCATTTATAAGGAACTCCATAACATAGCTCAAAACGATCAAGAGATAGAGGGATTGTTATTCGATTTTAAGATTTTAAAAAAGAAAACTTCCGAGCTACAAACTGATTTATCTGAAAAGTCTCTTTCTTCAAACATTCCAAAAATCAGGAAATCAAGCAAAATACCTTTAAAAATAGGTAAGTATATTTAAAATTTAAAATTTTCCCGAGCCTGTTCACAGTATAAAAACGAACCTTGTGCGATATGTCCTTCCAGTACGTTTAGTTTTAAATTAGGTAAAATAGTTATTTTTTGAAAATAATTTTTTAGCTTTACTAATTTTTCAGGGGTTATATTTCTGGTAAAAAATAAAATATTATCTCCTTTTTGCAATTGCGTATTTTGCCAAAACTTAAATTGTTGTTCTCCCCATAAACCGCTTAATTTAAATTCGCCTTGAGGAAATAGCACCGGAACTTTCAAGTAATAACTCAACTGCCCGATTGAACCATGAAAATCCGCAAATATGCGTAGAGGATATTTTTCTGTTTTTAAAATCCCCACTTTTTCGTATAAATCATAGTTTTGTTGATATAAATTATGTTTTACAAAGATTGCCGGCCCGGAAAATCCCAAGATTATAATTAAAAATATCATAAATCCGCCCATGAACCGGTTAATACGAAATATTTTATCAGGCAAAATCGTGCCCATAGCCAAGGCAAAAGGCAGATACATAATAGCAGTCCAATGTCCCCAAACCTGAGTTTTAAAACTCAAAATCAAAAATATCGTAAATATCCATATTCCCAAAAAAAATAATTTTTGCGCGACAAGTTCCGATTTTAGTTTATCTGTAGAATTTGTGATCCAGTCCCAGTGACCTCTTAATTTTTTTTGGTATTTGACCATATAAAAAAAGGCAACCGGCGAAAAATAAATAATTTGCGAAAAGATAAATTCTAATGACGATTTACCCCAAAAACTGTCGCCTATACGTGAAAGATGAAACTTAAAAGAAATAAAATCGTGTAAATAATTCCACCATAAAACAGGACTGATTAAAACTCCAAATAATAAACAAGCACCTATAAAATGAAAACTGAGCAAAGATTTACGATAATTTTTATCTATGATTAGCAGTAATCCCATCCCCAATATTAAAAATAGAATGGTGTATTTACTTAAAAAAGCCAGCCCTGCCCACAAACTTAGCGCATAAAAATATTGGGTTTTTTTGGTAAGTAAAAATTTCACAAAATAGTAAAACAACCCGGCGGCAAACATAATTAAAGGCTGCTCTACTTGCATCGTAATACCAATAAAACAAATATAAGGTATTAAAACAAAGAATAAAGTAATCTGTTGCGCAACTTTTTTACTGGTTATTAAAAGTGCGGTTTTATAAAGAAAAAACAAGGTAACTAGTAAAGTAGCGAACGACGCTAACCGAATTCCTAACAAAGGTTCTTTAAAAATAAAGATAAAAATCGTATTTATCCAGGCAATCATGCCCGGATGGTCTACATAAGATAGGGCAGGGTACTGGCCCCATAATAAATAATAGCTTTCATCAGCTACGATAGGCATCAAAAATGCTAAAATCAGCCGAAAAACTAATAGGAGAAAAATAATTGGATAAATTTTCATTGAGGATTTTTGTTTAAGCTCCTAGACCCATATCCGCAGCTCGGCTTATAAACAAATTACCTAAACCATCTCTTAAACTATCTTTTGTCGCGTTTTCTATATTTTGCTTTTCTTTTACAGAAAGATTTGCCAGACCTTTTCTAGTGGCTCTATCTAATTTTTCCATCAAATTTTTATAAATAGTCGGGCTTAAAAAATCTCTTAATTCCCCCAAAAGATTCTGGATTTCCGCTAAATCTCCGGGTTGAATGCCGTCACTTAAAATTTTAGCTAGACGTTCTATTTTTTCTAGAATTTCTTGTGCCTTTTTATCTTTATTTTTTGATGCTGCTTCTCTAACTTTTTTTACCAATGCAACATAATCATTTTGCTCTATACGCATACTCATAATTTAACTCCTTTGCCTTTTATATTATACCGCAGAACCTTTAAACACAGCTATTTTACTACCTACAAAATTAAATACTGAAGCTACCAGAATACCTATAAACGAAATTATTAAAAAACTATCTTTAGCACCTAGAAAGGTATGTTCTTGTAAAGTATATACGACACCTAATCTAGCTAGTAACCCCAATATACAAACCAAGAAAAATGCCAAAAAACCACGCACTAAATGCGCTTGTTTACCATGGACAAAACTCCAATGACGATTCATGAAATAATTATTAGTTAGCGCCACACTAAAACCTATTATGTTACAGAGCAACAAATTAAGACCCACAAATGATTTTAATAAATAAATAATAGATAAATCTATGACTAACCCGACAAGTCCCACAAAACAAAACCGCAAAAATTCCACAACTGTTTGATATTTGAACTCGTACAATTTTTCTAAATGACGCAAATAATTTATCTGTTCTTTAAAACTGAGTTTGCTTTCCCCATGTTGTCTGTCTTGAAAAGTAATAGGCACTTCTAAAAAAGAAGGATTTACCCGTACCATAATTTCTAACACTATTTTCCAACCAATTGGCTGAAACTTTTGATTTTCAATTTTAGAGCGTTTGATCGCCATAAACCCACTCGTAGAATCTTTCATTTTTGTTAAACCCAAAGTAATAAAACCAGCTGTTTTGGAAATAATTCTACGAATTAAAGGCCAGTTATCCGTAGCCCCACCTTCTATATATCTGGTACCAATAGTCGCTTCATATTGGTTTTCTAAGATAGGTGTAATCATATCTGGTAATGTGTCTACAGGATGGCTACCATCAGCATCCATCACAACACATACGGTTGCTTTGGATTTTCTAAAACCCGCGAGTACCGCAGTTGCTAAGCCTCGTTCATTTTTACGCACGATCACCTGTACCGGGTATTTTGCAGCTAGTTTTTGCGCCACGTCACCTGTTTTATCTGGAGAATTATCATCTACAACAATAACCTCACCTTTTATTTTGGCCTTGTTTAAAACATTACAAATTTTGGGAACCATCAAAGGTATATTTTGAGCTTCGTTATAGGTAGGCAATACAATGGAGACATCTAATTTATCAGAACTGTTTATATTATTTTTGGTCATTAATTATGTATCCCGCCTATCTTTTTAAAAATTAATTTTAATAGAATTGAGCCTAATTTGCAATATAAGCGCATTAATTTACCTGATTTATATATCGAATTACGGCTTCTTTTAATTCTTGTGCGTTATATGGGACATCAAGGATGATCGTGGTGGCCT
>Ga0233430_1003119_pt1 | contig 17358 bp, 14 predicted proteins | sample SI_118_April2016_2_FD_179883 | JGI IMG/M metagenome (GOLD analysis project Ga0233430, IMG submission 179883) | Seawater microbial communities from Saanich Inlet, British Columbia, Canada - SI_118_April2016_150_MG | ecosystem: Environmental > Aquatic > Marine > Inlet | place: Canada: British... | reverse complement strand
TCGTTCCACAAATTTGAACCCCAGGGCGTCAGCGGCGTTGTCGTAATAGCAGAATCTCATTTTACGGTTCATGCATGGCCGGAACATGATTATGCAGCAGTAGATATATTCACATGCGGAGACAACATTGACCTGGAAGTTGCTATAAATTCAATGAAAGATTCTTTCCAATCTGAAAATGTTGTTATTTCTTCTGATCAAAACCGGGGAATTATTTCCAAGCCCTTTGAACAAAAAAAAGTGGGCCAGATTGTAAAAAATTCAAAAATTCATCCAATTTCCTGGAAAAAAGAATATGAACGTAAAAATCCCTGGGGTGTTTTAACTTCTATTGATATCTATGAGAGTGACCCGGAAATTATCAGGAATGCAAAACAAATTGAACGATTTGTATATGAACTTTGTGATCTCATCGATATGAAGCGGTTTGGTGAATGCCGGGTGGTTCATTTTGGAGAGGATGAAAAAGTTGAAGGATTCAGCATGACCCAGCTTATTGAAACCTCTTTAATTTCCGGTCATTTTGCAAATGCATCAAACAGGGTATATCTGGATGTATTCAGTTGTAAATTTTATGAACCAAGAGAAGTTGCTGAATTTGCCATGTCATTTTTTAAAGGGGACCATTACAAAATGCAGATTGCTTTAAGACAATAAAAAAATATGATCCAATTTACCTGGGAATTAATCGTTTTTAAATTTTAAGGCAACACTTTAAGATAACATAGAATATACAATACATCGCTATGGAAAATTATAATAAAATAATAAATGGATGGTTTTCAGAGATCTGTCCTATGTGGCCCGGGATATCATTATCACTTGAGATAAAAGATGTTCTTTACAGCAAAAAAAGTAAATTTCAGCAGATCGATCTATTTCAGACCACAAATCATGGGAAAATGCTTGTTCTTGACGGGATTATCCAGCTAACGGAGTCTGATGAATTTGCATATCAGGAAATGCTTACCCATGTTCCGTTGTTTGCCCACCCCAACCCTGAAAATATTCTGGTAATTGGTGGCGGAGATGGTGGTGTTTTAAGGGAAGCAGGTCGTCACGACTGCATACAGACCATTGATTTTTGTGAAATTGATGAAGAGGTCATCCAGGTATCCAAACAATTTTTACCGGATTTGAGCTGCGGGTTTGACGATCCCAGGGTAAAGGTTCATATTGCTGACGGCAATTCATATCTTAAGGAACATAAGAATGAGTATGATGTTATTATTGTGGATTCGTCTGATCCAATAGGACCGGGTGAGGCTTTATTTGAACGACCGTTTTACAAAGCCTTAAAAGCTGCATTAAGGAAGAATGGCATTATTGCCACCCAAGGAGAATCTTTTTTTCTTCACAAGGAGTGCGTTATCAATCTTGTGAAAATTACAAAAGAGTTGTTTCCGGTTCAGGCATATTCATATTTCCTGGTACCAACATATCCGGGAGGGAATATCGGTATTTGCATGGGATCCCTTGGGCCGGAACTTAAAAAGCCGTTTCGAGCCATTCCTGAAAATATTCAGAACCAATTAAAATATTATAGTCCAAAAATTCATGAGGCTTCTTTTGTTTTGCCATATTTTGCCCAGAAAATGTTTGAAACCATATAAGTAAAGAAAAAATATTTAAAAAATGTCAGATCAAAAGTCATTGAAACTTATCATAAAGACCATTAAGTCAGCTTCAAAAAAGGATTTGATCCGCCTTTACAAGGAAGCCGGATGGTGGGAGCCTTCATATGACAAACACCCTGAATTTTTAAACCACATAGTGGAAGATTCAGCAGTTTTTGTAGGGGCGTTTTTGGGGAAAAGACTAATTGGAATGGGCCGAGCCCTTTCCGATCTTGCAAGTGATGCTTATATTCAGGACGTGACTATTATAAAAGAATTCAGGGGTAAGGGAATTGGCAGGAAAATTATTATAAAATTAATAGAAAAATTAAAGGGAAATAATGTTGACTGGATCGGTCTTGTTGCTCAGCCAGGGACATCTTCCTTTTATGAGGAACTTGGATTTGAAGTGCTTAAAGACCATGTCCCTTTAAAATATAAGGATTGATAGAATGTATTCAGCCCGTGAAGCGGTGTTACAGGAAGTACAAAAATCAGGATTTCCAAAATTCAATCGTTTTACATTAAAAGATCAGGGATTGATCCAGACATATATTGATACATTTAAACCCGCGTCCTGTGAGTATAATTTTTCAAATCTTTTTGCCTGGCAGAATGCTTCTAAAATGTCATGGACTTTATACAACCAACGGCTTTTGATTTATGATGAAATCTCACAATGTTCATTTATGCCTTTGGGCGAGGATTTTTATCCTGAAGACCTGGCTATTTTATCATTAAATATGAAAAATGCCGGGTTTGAGCCCAATTTCAGTCTTGCAACGCTGGATTATTTGAAAAAATTTCCTGAAATTAAAAATTATTACCAGATCAAAGAGGAACGCGATTATGCAGAATATATTTATGATGTTGAAAGCCTGTGTGAACTAACCGGGATAAAGCTGCATAAAAAAAGGAACCTGATTTCACAGTTCAAACGAACTTATCCTGGCTTCAAAGTTTATCTTTTAAATGAAGATTTCAAAGATAAAGCTCAAGGGTTAGCACAAAAAATAATGAAAAGGCGCAAAAAAAGCTCAAAAACCCTTGATCAGGAATTTGATGCAATTAAGACATCGTTTGACAATTTTGACCAGCTGGGCTTGGAAGGGCTTGTACTTACCCTGGAAAACAGCGTGGTTGCTTTTTCTGTTTTTAGTAAATTGAAACACTCAACCTATGACATCCAGTTTGAAAAATCAAATCCGGATTTTAAGGGAGCGGGACAGTTGATCAACCAGGAGACGGCTCGATATCTTAAGGATAAATGCAAGTATCTGAACCGGGAGCAGGACCTTGGGATTAAGGGCCTTCGCCAGGCAAAAATGTCATATGAGCCTTTGCGATTAATTACCCCCTATAGTCTTATTTTTAATCCGTCCAATTAGTGTTTGAACGAAAACTCACCCATCTACTGCGTTGCTGCAAAATCCTGCCAAATTATAAATTGGGCCTCATGTGCAGTAGTACACTCCGGTTTCAAGATTTATTGCGCCTTGTATATGGGCAACTTTTCGCCCAAACACGGAGTTTTCGGGCAGGCTCTAATTAGACGAAAAATTTTCATGTTACACACACCTGGTCATAGGCTGGACAGGCCTTGTACTATTTAAAGCAAGAAAATTTATTTTGTTCTTGACTTTTCCGGTCATTGATATATTATTTCGCGAACTGCTGCTGCTGTATGTAAAGCGCAGAGGTTTCAGTCTAAAGGTGTATATCCCAATGAAAGAAAAGGTTTTACCCTTAAAGTTTGAAACTCGTATTATTTTTATTTTTATTACAGGAGATTGCCAACATGGCTAATGGTATCGTAAAATGGTTTAACGACTCAAAAGGTTTTGGATTTATCGAGCAAGAAGGCGGAAAAGATGTATTTGTACATCATTCAGGCATCAATTCAACAGGTTTCAAATCCTTGAATGAAGGGGATCGTGTTTCCTTTGATATTGAAGAAGGACAGAAAGGTCCTGCCGCAACAAATGTAACCGTGCTTTAGTTAGCCGTTTTATTTGTCGTGAAAAAGTCATCTTGGTGACTTGAAAAAATAAAGTCCCTGAACAGATCTGTGACCAGATCAATGTTAAGGGACTTTTTGCTTTTAGTGCCAATACAGTTGTAATAAAAAGTTGGAAAAGCCCAACTCTGATTTGCCCTGTCTTAATTTGCCAGTCTTAATTTACTGGGTCCTGATTTAAGAACCGGTTTCATTAATCTTCGCATGTTCTTCCTCTATAGGTGAGGTAGTATCAATATAGGTCTTGGCAATATTGGCGGAATATAACACAATCTGTTTCATCAGATCCATCAATTCCATGTGGATTTCAGTGGTGTCAATGGAGTTCTCTTTTCTTAGAATGATTCGTTTAAGATGTCTTGCCCTGTAGTCTGATTCCAGGTTAAGATATTTCCTTTCTTTTTTCATGATTCGGGCTGCAAGATCTGGATTGGTTTCTTTGAATGCCTGTTTAAGCCGGCTGATCTGTTTTGAAACCTTGCTGTGATATATGAGCAGCTCTTCTTTGCCTTCAGCGGAAAAATCATAGCAAAGTCTTTTTTTCCTGGAGATCAGAGGAATCATACTCCTGGAAATAATATCTCCCATACTTTCCATGTCTTTGACAATGGATATCATACCAAAAACTTCTTTGGCCTGTTCTTCAGTAATACTTGCCTGGGCAATATTTGTAAGATACTCACTTAATTTTTTTTCCAAAAAATTGATTTTACCTTCACGCATATGGAGACCTTCAAGAAGGGTAAGGTCTGGAAAAATCTCATCTCTTTTGGGAATTTCCCGGATCAAGAACTCGGTATCGTCATCTTTATCCATTTCTTTACACAACTGGTCCTCATCAGACAAAAAGGGGACTATGATGGCTTTAATCATTCTTCCTAAAAGCAGTGCCATGCGAGACATTTCCCTGCGGGCAAGATCAATGGCCAAAGGGGGTGTATCCAGCATGGAATCTTCAATATATTTTGTTAAGATCTCGCGGCTTTTAGGCATCTTTTTATCAGGATAAACAGTGTAAATTATTTTTGAAAAGATATTTATGAAGGGTAGAAAAAACAATCCCAGGCTGACATTGAATATGGTATGGGCATTTGCCAGTTGCCGGGCAGTGCCGGAACCAAATTTTCCAGCTAACGATCTTATAATATCTGCAAATTGAGGGATCCAGAAAATAAACAGGCAAACCCCTACAACCTTGAACATGACGTGGGCGATGGCCACCCTTTTTGCTTCTCTTGACGTCCCAATACCAGCTAAGGCTGCTGTAACACAGGTGCCTATATTGGCTCCTAAAATAACAGGAATACCCGCTTCAAGAGTTATAAGTCCCTGCTGCGCCAGGACAATCAGCACACCGGTTGTGGCACTGCTGCTCTGAACAATAGCTGTAAAAGCGGCACCGATAAAAATACCCATCAAAGGATTCTCCAGATCCTTCATCAGGTCGATGAAAGCAGGATAAGTCCTGAGGGGTTTCATGACATCACTCATCAGTTTCATGCCGAAAAAAAGAATTCCAAATCCCAGAATGATATCTCCGATTGCTTTTGCCTTTTCTGTTTTACCAAACATTCTCAACAAAAAACCAATGGCAACCATGAGAAGTGCATAATCTGTAAGTTTGAATGCGATCATCTGGGCAGTTATAGTGGTGCCGATATCTGCTCCCAATATAACGCCCAGAGATTGGGCAAAAGTAAGAAGTCCTGCCTGGACAAAGCTGACAAGCATGACTGTTGTGGCACTGCTGGATTGAATAATAGTCGTTACAAAAGCACCGACTATCAATGCAATAACTCGATTTTTAGTCAGAGATGCAAGTATGGAGCGCATTTTATTGCCGGCCGTATTTTTCATGCCAGTGCTCATTTTGTCCATACCATACAGGAAGAATGCAAGCCCTCCTGCAATACCAATAAAAATCTGGTTCCACAAGATATCCTGAAACCCGGAAGTCTCAGCAATTGCAAAGTTTGATAGACACAACAACAATAATAATATTCCTGCACCTATTTTGATAATTGATTTTGATGTTTTTAGTTTTTTCATTTTTAAATTGGCCTACTTATTATTAAAAAATACTCATTAGAAATATTATTAAACTTGAAATTGATTTAAGTCCATACAATCTTTTTTTATATCATTGATTTTATCCGGCCTGGTTTGCAGTTTTTGTTTTTAATTGTTTTTTTTGAAGAATTAACAAAAGCATTTCCGGAATGAATTAAAAAAATTAAAAATTTTTTCCAAAATCAAAAATTTCAGGTACTATATAAAATGAGTGAAAATTCAACCTGCAATTAAGGAAAAGATTGTGATTCCCTGGGAAGAAATCGACCGGGCGAAAGTTCCTGGACAAAAAGAAGACATCATATTGAGGAAGCGAGGAGAAGAGTTTTCAATCCGAATTGCCGGAACAGAGCTTATGAACAGCCGCCTCCATGGATCTGAAGATGCGCTGGCCAAACTCACATGTAACTGCATTAAGACAAAATCAAACCCTAAAATTCTCATTGGAGGCCTTGGCATGGGTTATACCCTTGCGGCAGCACTGGAACAATCAAAACAAGATACACAAATAATAGTAGCTGAATTGATCCCGGCCGTGGTGAAATGGAACCGGGAACACTTGGGGCATCTTGCCGGAAATCCGCTGGAAGATACCCGTGTGGCTGTTGAGATACAAGATGTAGCAAAAATTATCAGGCAAAGAAAATCTGTCTGGGATGCAATACTTCTTGATGTGGATAACGGACCTGAAGGCCTAACTAGGAAATCTAATGACTTTCTTTACAATAGATCTGGATTGGAAACATCTTTTTTAGCCCTTCGCCCTGGAGGGATTTTGTCCATATGGTCTTCCAAAGTGGACGAGGCATTCACAAGACGACTTCGGCAGTGTGGATTTCAGACTAAAATTCAGACGCTACGAGCCCGCAATACCGGAAAAGGAGCCAGACACATAATCTGGCTCGCAGAAAAATTCTGATTTCATTTTGACAAAGTCTTGAATTCTGTGTCCAGGCAGTGTAGACTTTTAAGTATCTGGTCCGGCAGGATAGGTGATGGTGCGTATAAGGCAGCCCATGGAAGAAAATGTCGGGCTTGTTAATATATAAGTGTCTTTGATCACAGTGTTTAGTGTTGAATGCCTTAAATAAATTTTTTTGTTGTTTGCCGGGAACCAAAGAGATTTTTCATCTGCTAAGTGGTTTAAGAAAGGATCAATGTTCAAATTTCAAAATAAGGAGCAATAATGGAACCTGACAAATTTCGAGAATCCAGGCAGGCAATAAATCGTTTATGCAAAGGCATTGAGGTATTAATTGATCAAAAGGATCTTGAAGCATCGAATGAAGGCTTTGTAGAGGTGAAATCTAAGCTGGATATACTAACCCCTCTAGCAGAAGGTGAAATCCAGGAACGATCTGTAAGAAATCTGAGTATAAAACTTAAAGGATTGACAATTCTTATCGCAAAATTGAAACCAAAAAAGAAAAAGATCCGCAAGACTAATCAGGAGAAAAAAATTGCTATTGTCTGGGACAAAGAACGTCTGGGACAATTGTCACCGGTTTTTTTGGAAAAAGTATTCAAGAATATCGGAGATGATAAAGATGCCATGGTTAGTTTCGGAACCACTGGAAAAGGGATAAGGCCCAGCTATCAGATTGAATATGGCAATCAGGAAACCAAAGCATTTACAGGCTCCGGGCACAAGCCCCAGGCAAAATCCCTTTCACCCGGTTCAAAAAATATATCCCAACCTTTTCCCCATGAAGTGATTGATTCAATTTTGCATGGGAAATAAATAAGACTTGACTGCTTGGTATGTATCAATTGGTTGAGGGGCAGCGATGGTTTAGTAAAACAGAGCCTGAGCTGGGAGTGGGAACCCTTGTTGAGATTAAAGACAGAACCATCTGCATCCGTTTTGATTTATGCGACTGCATCCGTCAATACACGATTGAATCTGCCCCACTGAAAAGACTTGTTTTCAAACCCGGCGACAATATTCAATTAAAAAATGACAATAGTCTGATAATTGAGACGGTTTCGGAATCCAAAGGACTTCTGTATTATTCCGGAAGAAACAATATTGTTTGCGAGAAAGACCTTTCTGATACCATTTCATTTTCCATGCCCCTGGATCGACTTTTCGCTGGAATTACGGATAGCTGCAAATTGTTTGATTTGCGGTGTCTGCTCTTAAAATCCAGAGCAGAATATGACGCTTCTTTGGCAAAAGGTTTTTTAGGGGGCCAGGTGCAATTAATTCCCCACCAGTTTTTTATTGCCGACAAGGTCACTTCTCGATATATTCCAAGGGTTCTTCTTTCCGATGAAACAGGGCTTGGAAAAACCATAGAAGCCTGCCTTATCCTTCACAAACTGTTGATGACCTTCAGGGTAAAAAGGGTATTGGTTGTTGTCCCGGAATCATTGGTCCACCAGTGGTTTATCGAATTATACCGGAAATTTAATCTTTCATTCATGATTTTTAATGAGGATTATTGTTTAAGCCTTGAGCAGGAGGGACAAAAAACAAATCCATTTTTGGAACATCAGCTGGGTATCCTCAGTATGGATTTTCTCAAATCCAAAAAAAGGCAGACACAAGTTTTTCAAGCCCCGTGGGATATGCTGGTCATTGACGAAGCGCATCATATTACAGATGATGAAAACAGCTATGGATTTATCAAAAGTCTTGCCCGCAAAGTATTCGGGCTGATGTTGCTGACGGCCACGCCGGAGCAGATGGGAGTAAAAAATCATTTCCTTCATTTAAAACTTCTTGATCCGGAAAGATATTTTGATTTTAACAATTATCTTAATGAAACAGCCCGATATAAAAAGACCATTAAAAAAATTCATGAATTAGTAAAAAAAGGGAAAACTATCGATCATATTCTTGATTCATATGGTCCTGGACGTGTTATTTTCAGAAATAAAAGGAGTGTGGTTAAAGGATTCCCAAAACGTGTGGCCCGGTTAAAATCCCTAAGGGCAAATCCATCTCAAATTAAGGCAGCCAACCAGGAATTTATTAAAGACATCAGAATCTGTGATTTCAAAGATGATCCGAGAATTTCATATCTGGTTGAATTGATAAAACAAAAAAAGAAACTCCTTGTGATTTGCAGCTCAAAAGAAAAGGTAAAAGCCATTGATAAGGCGGTTGCAAAACATATATCGCTTGATGTTGCAAGGTTTGATGAAACCATGAGTCTTTTGCAAAGGGACAGGAATGCTGCCTGGTTTTCAAGAAAAGACGGGGCAAAAATGCTGATCTGCTCAGAAATCGGTAGTGAAGGAAGAAATTTTCAATTTGTACATCACCTGTTTTTATTTGATCTTCCTTTGAATCCGGAGCTTTTGGAACAGAGAATAGGAAGGGTTGACAGGATAGGTCAGAAAAAAAAGATAAAGATCCATGTTCCTTATTTAAAGACAAGCATGTATGAAATCCTTGCCAGGTGGTACATGGAAGGGTTGAATCTGTTTGAAAAAAATATCAATGGTGTTCATTTGATCTATAAAAAATTTGAAAAAAATCTTCAGGATCTTTTGAAACAATCAAAAAATATGAAGGGTATCGAACAGCCCCTGTTAGACAAATTGATTTTAGAAACAAAGGCCTATTGTACCAAAGTGGATAAAGAATTGGACCAGGGTAAAAATGTTCTCCTTGAAATGAATTCCTTTAAACCTGAATCAGCTAAAACAATTATTGATCATATCGTGCAAAGGGATAAGAATAAAGACCTTGAAACACTTTTGATTCAAGTGCTGGATCATTATGGAATTGAAACCGATTTTATTGATAAAACAATATTTAAATTGGATTCAAACAACATGACAGATGAAACGTTTCCGGAAAGGAAAAGTCTGTCAGATATAATGACTTTTGATAGACCCACCGCCATTGTCAGGGATGATGTGGATTTTTTTTCATGGGATCATCCCTTTGTCCGGAACACAATTGAATACTTTACCACCAATGGTACAGGATCTTGTGCAACTGCACTTTTAAAAGGGGAAAATCAAACCGGGGTTATGCTGGAAACTGTATTTATCCTGGAATGTATTGCCCCAAAAGACTTGAATATTGAAAGATATTTAATGGCTGACCCAATCCATATTATAGTTGATCACAAAGGGAATAATATCTCACTGGAAAATCAATTCAGGCTTATGTCAAAAAATATAACTCAGGATAACAGCACATGGTACCAGGATCTGGACCAGTTAAATCAGATACTGATCCCTTCTTTGATGAAGCAAAGTGTTTTAATTGCAAAGGATCGTTCTCAAGTGATGATAAAAAATGGCAGGGCTCAAGCCAAACAAATTCTTGGAAAAGAGATCACAAGGCTTTGTGAACTAAAAAAAATAAACCCTGATATCAGCCAAAAGGAAATAAAACTTGCCCAAAACTTTATGGATTTGATCTTGGAACACCTGTCTTTTGCACGGGCCAGAATTGATGCTGTTAGGCTTATCCGGGTTCAATAGGGCAAAGTCGTTAATTTTTAAGAATTCATTTTTTTAAGGATTTCCTGATAATGGAGTCTTTTTTTGTCCTGGAAAAAAATTCCAGTACCATAGGGCTCATTTTCAGCCAGACGCATGGCTGTTTCCATATTTTTCTTTTCTTTGCGCAGGTTAAGGTCATATACATTTTCTTTCAGATTTTTCCAGGTCATATTTTCTTTATCAAAGGTCACGCAGGGGGTTAAGATATGAATGAAGCTGAATCCTTTATGTTGTATGGCCTTTTTGATGATGTCCTTCAAACCCTGGGGATTGCCTGCATATCCCCTTGCCACAAATGATGCACCATAGGCCAGCGCAAGCTTAACCGGGTTCAAAGGAGTGTCTGGATTTCCCATGGGGTGGGAATTGGTCTTCATCTCATAGGGTGTTGTTGAAGAGGACTGGCCTTTGGTAAGTCCATAAATGGAATTATCAAATAATAAAAAGGTGATATTGATATTTTTTCTTGCCACATGGGGTAGATGACCACCACCAATACCCAGGGCATCCCCATCACCTGCAACTGCAAATACTGTCAGATCTTCGCGGGCCAGTTTTAATCCTGTGGCCACTGGAATAGATCTTCCATGAAGGGTATGGAATCCATAGGAGTTAATGAAGATCGGGGTCCGGCCGGAACAGCCGATACCACTGACTGTTACAATATCTTCATGTTTTAATTCAAGTTCTCTGCAGGCCCTGTAAAGCGCATCGACAATTCCAAAATAACCGCAGCCCGGACACCAGGTAGGAAGATCTTTTGACCTATATTGTAAAAAATCAAGATTTTTGACGGCCACTAATTTTTCATCCAAATATTCTGATTTGATTGTTTCCATTACATGTCCCTTATTTTTTGAAGAATGTCCTCAGATGCCATGGGGCGACCCGTAATAAAATTGAGCTTTTCAACGGGTCTTTTTAAAATACTGGTTGCAAACTTTGCAAACTGTCCTGAAAAGTTCAGCTCAGGTATAAGAATTTTTTCGCACTTATTTGAAAATTCAATCAAGGCTTTTTCTGGAAAAGGAGAAATCATCATGGAACTGAAAGAGCTGGCATTAATTCCTTGTTTTTGAGCTGACATAACAGCCTCATGGGCAGCTCCTGCCGATGATCCCCAGGATATGACTCCGATGTCGAATTCAGATTTGCCCGTGACGGATATTTCAGGTTTTGGTGCTTCAGAAAGCACACAATTAAATTTTTTAAATCGCTTTTGGGTCATTTTTAAATGGCAGGACTGGCTGTAGTCAGGTCTGCCATACTCATTATGTTCCAAACCGGTTGAAAAGAATATGCCTCCCGGGGTACCCGGGATAGCCCGTGGGGAAATACCGTTTTCTGTGAGCTTATATCTTTGATAATCTTTAAGGTCATCAATATTAGGCGCAATGTTTGCTTTAAGATACTCTGGAGAGGGTTTTTGTGGAATCTCAATATTCTTGATACTGTTAGACAGGAAAAAATCCAGTAACACCACCACAAGGGTTTGATATTTTTCAGCAAGATAAAGAGCAAGAACGATCGCCTCATAACAGGATTTTGTATCAGTTGGCGCAAGAACAATTCTGGGGCAATCTCCCGTCCCGCCGAATATTGCACTGTTAAAATCACTCTGTTCTGTTTTGGTAGGCATTCCTGTAGACGGACCGGCTCTTTGTGAGTTAATAATTACAGCCGGTACTTCGGCCATGACGGATAGCCCTGTGAATTCGGTCATCAGGGCAAAGCCGGGGCCCGAGGTGGCTGTCATAGCTCGTTTGCCACCATACCCCGCACCAATGACAGCCCCAATCGCAGCTATTTCATCTTCTGTCTGCAACAGGGTTCCGCCATGTTTTGGTAATTCTTTGCTCAATATTTCCATGATTTTAGTGGCAGGGGTTATGGGGTATCCTGCATAAAATGCTAGATTGGCATCCAGGGCTGCCTGTGCCACCAGCTGGTTACCGGTTATGATGAGTTTTTCTTTTTTCTGGGGAAGCTTTATTCCCTCAAAAGAATAGGAGTCAGTTTTTTTAATATTTTCTTTTGTCCAATTATATCCTTCCAAAAAAGAATTCACATTGGAATCAATCACAATCTGTTTCTTTTTTGAATAACGGGTTTTGATAGAGTCGGTAAACCCTTGTTTATTCACATGAAAAAGGGCAGCCAGAGCTCCCAGGGCAACCATGTTCATTCCTCTTGAATTACCTGCTGCCTTATGGGCCAGCATATTCAAGGGAATTCCATAGGAAATCATACCGGGTTTTGCCCAACCCACCACGCTTTTATCTTCTTTGTGAGGCTTTGGTGGTTGACTGTCATAGATCAGCATTCCATTTTCTTTTAAAGACGGCAATTGGGAGATTGCGTGGTTGTCATTCAAGGCAATTAAAACATCGGCAAGTTTTCCTGATGAGTAAATAAGGTCTGAACTGATTCTTGTGTGGGCAACACACTTTCCGAAGCCTCTGATTTCAGCCGGATACGAGTCAAAAGACATAATCTCAAATCCCTGGCTGCTCATGAACCGGCTTAATATTTCTCCTGCAGAAATGGTTCCTTCTCCGGCACTGCCACAAATTTCAATAACCATATTAATATCTTTCATGAATCATTATCCTTTTTTGAACATTAATTTTAAGACTCATCATCAATATCTTCCCACCAGGTGGTTTTGATTTTTACGCCTTCCAAATCAAAATATTTCCGGCCGGCCGCTTTAATGACTTTATGATCCCCTAAAAGGTTAAGAGCCGAAACCTCTCCCTGGGATACAGCGTTGGGCCATCCAATGGATGTTGTATAGCTTTTTATAGACGGATTATAAATCTGGGCGCATGAACCACAGGCATAAATGTTGTTCACATTTGTTTTTAAATATTCATTGACAAGAATCCCTCGATCATAGTCAATTCCAGATCCCTTTGCAAATTCAATATTGGGGGTCAAACCGTTCAAAGAAAAAACCATATCAACTGTTTTCTCAATCCCTTTTCGGGTTTTTACACTAAAAAAGTTTTCATGTTTTTCAATGGTTGAGATAGCGTCTTTAATAATGATGCTGACATTTAATTTTGACAAATTTGAAAAAATTTTATCCAGCATGTTGCTATTTAAATTAAAAGGCCAGAATGCGTTGGGATCTATCATAATTGTGACTTCTTTTCCCATTGCATCCAGTGTCTTTAAAAATTTAAAACCAACCAGATCTCCACCAAAAATAAAAATTTTATTTGCCTCTTGAATTTTCTTTTTATATTCCATGACATCAGTGTAAGAAGTGATAAAATTCATATGGGCAGCATAGGCGGTCATTGATGGTAATATTCTAGCACGGCTTCCAGAGGCAATGATAAGCTTTGTATAATTGATTTTTTCCATGTGCTGTAAAAATATTGACTTTGAATCAAGATGGATTTGTGTGACCTTTTGGCCCATGCGGATGCGGATATCTTTTTCTTTATATGATTCAATAGACCTTACAATGAGGTCTTTTTTATCAGTTTTATCAGCAATAAAATTAATGAGTCTGGGTTTATAATAAAAAGGGACACACTCATCAGATATAATAGTGATTCTGGCGTCTTCATCTTTTTTTCTCAACGTAATTGCCGCATGGTTTCCTGCAGGCCCGTTTCCTATGATAATATAATGGTCTATGTCAGGCATTGTTCCTCCAATACAATAGATTTCATTTCAATACACTATGTTTTCATTTCAATACACTATATATCAATTTCAATGAGTTCTGTTTTGGTCACACTGATACAATCCATGGGGCAAACGGCCAGGCATTGTCCACAACGGATACAACTTGCCGGATCAATGGCAATGGAAACAACCCTGTTCCAATCGTTTGTCTCTTCATAACTGCCATAGGTTCCATCGGCTGTGACGGGAACATTTACAATCATCTTAATACAATCTTTTGGTGCCACATCAATACAGGCGGAACAATAAATACAAATCAAAGGATCAATTTCATATTTTAAATTACAAAGATAGCAGCGTTTTGCCTCTATATCTGCCTGGTTATTATCATATCCGGAATCCACTTCAGCCGACGGCTTAAAAAGTCGTTTGTCCATATCAATGGTATTCATTTCAACTTTTGGGATAAAATCATATGATCTGGGTCTGTCAGTTGTTGCATGATTTTCCAGCCTGACCACGGACTGCTTTCTTTTTTTTCCAATCAGGTATTCATCAATGGCTGCGGTACATTTTCTACCGCTGGCAATGGCTGAAATTACATCTGTGGAACCCGTCACAAAATCTCCTGCTGCAAAAACACCATCAATCCCTTTGTGGGTTCCATATTTATTTTTTAGTCCAGGTTTTTTTGACACAGGGTCAAAACTTGGGGTCTGGCCTATGGCGGCAATGACAGTATCGGCAGGAATGATAAATTTTGAATTTTCTATGGGAACGGAAATTCGATAGGGTGGCTTGTCAACTTTTTCCATGCGAGTCCGCATGAACTCAATTCCCGTGACTTTATTGTTGTCCCCTATGATTTTTGATGGCTGGATAAGGCTGTATGTTTTAATTCCTTCAAATTGGGCTTCATGTTTTTCAGCCTCATCAATCCGCATATATTCAATTGTTTTCCGGATATTTATGCTCACATCCAATGCACCCAGCCGGACTGCGGATCGTGCACAATCAACGGCCGTAAACCCGGCCCCGATTACGACAACCTTGTCCCCTACAAATGGTTTATCTCCAATATTTACTCTTTTCATAAAATCAAGACCATCATAAACATTTTCAAGATCTTCACCTTCAATACCCAGTTTTCTCGGGTTGACACAACCCGTTGTCACAACCACAGCATCATGCTCTTTTTTAAGGCGATCAAGAGTAATATCTTTGCCAATGAAACAGCCGGTTTTTAATTGGATACCCAATCTGAGGATATTTTTTATCTCAATCATGAGAAGAGACCGCGGCAGCCGGAATTCAGGGATTCCATACATCATCATCCCACCCGGTTCCTGCATACTTTCAAAAAGTGAAACCTTGTGTCCAAGGATGGCAAGATCATGAGCAGCGGCAAGACCGGCCGGGCCGGAACCAATAACTGCAACTTTTTTATGGGTGGGTGTATAAAGGCCTTCAATAATCCTGTGAGAAACAGGCTTTAAATCTGCGCAGGCACGTTTTAAATGACAGATACCAACACTTGCCCCGTTGTCCTGTTCTCCGTGACGACAGGCAGCTTCACAGGGTCTTGCGCAGATACGTCCCAAAACACCGGGCAGGATATTTGCAATGCGATTTAATTCATAGGCCCTTCCATATCTTTTTTCATAAATAGTCCTGATGTATCCCGGTATATTTGTTTTAGCCGGACAGGCGTCCTGGCAAGGTACACTTTTGGCAACCTGGCCAAAATCCCTAGCATCGGTTGAGTAAACAATCTGTTTTACAGACTGGACAGAATAAATCTTATTTTTATCCTGGAATAGCTTTTCTTCTTTGGAATAGATATCATTTTTTTTCAATGGTTCCTCCACTATTCATTCGGATCATTTATGGATTGTCAGCTCTAATTAATTATAAAGAGAGTAATAAAAGTTGTAGGCATTCTATTTTTATAAATTAAAAACGATAAAAAAAAAACAAAAAAATATTTTATAATTTTTATAGATTGAATAATCGCTTGGATTTTTTATCAGTAATTAATGATAAATTCTGGTTGCAAGAAAAATTAGTTTGCGGGTATAGTAGGGGTGTTTTTAATAAATCATGTTTTAAATATGAATAAAGAAAGGATACAAATTGAAAAAGCCTATTGATAATTATTGGAACCTTAAATTAGAATCTGTAAAAGAAAATCTTGAAAATAATAATTTTGAAGTTTTTATTGCACAGGATGCAAAGGATGCAAAAAAAATAGCCATAAATGATATTATCCCCGGTCTTGATATTAAAAGTGTTTCCTGGGGGGGATCAATGTCTTTTGTTGCCACAGGTCTTTTCCATGAACTAAAGGATAACTCTGATATTGAGGTCCTCAATACATTTGACACACGTCTTTCAAAAGAAGAAATGATGGACCTGCGGCGCCGATCTTTAATGACGGACCTGTTTATTACCGGTACAAACGCTGTTACTGAAGCAGGGCATCTGGTCAATCTTGATATGGTAGGAAACAGGGTTGCAGCCATCATATGGGGCCCTAAAAATGTATTGCTGTTAATTGGCAGGAATAAAATTACCGCGGATTTGGAAGATGCCATGATCCGGATAAAAAATTATGCAGCCCCGGTGAATACCATGAATCTTGACAAGAAAACACCCTGCGCTAAAACGGGCATTTGTCATGATTGCAGCAGTCCTGACAGGATTTGTAATTATTGGACAATTACAGAAAAAAGTTTTGTAAAAAACAGGATTAAGATTATCCTTATAAATGAAGATTTGGGATTTTAAATCATGCAGAAAATTATGGTTTTCCAGCAGAATGGGTCTGGAAAGACAAAAATAGATGGGATGATTAAATTTGGCGAAAAAAAATTTATTATCAAAACCTTTGACATTGATGAACCCCTGCCTCCTGTTATTGATGATACATCACCTTATTTACCTGAAACCATTGAAGCAGACATAGTGCTGGATTATTTAAAACACAGGGATCTTTCAGATGACTTAAGTGCTTTGTGTAAAAAACTGGATATTCCGCTGATTGCTTCAGGCAAAAAGATAACAACGGGTAATGCCATATGTCCGAAAATATGCTGTACCCTTGCCGGTCAGAGCCAATTTGGAGATTATGGCAAGGCATTTGGCAAACCTGAAATTGAAGTGATTCTTGAAAAAGATGTGATTGCCCAGATCAAGGTATTAAAAGGTGCTCCCTGTGGTGCAACATGGAATGCGGCTAAAAAAATTAAAAATATGCCCATTGAAAAGGCGTTGACAAGATTTGGTCTGGAGGTTCAGTTTTTTTGTTCAGCAGATCCATCATCCTGGGACCCCCTCTGGGGTAAAAGTCCGGTTCATCTTGCGGCTGATATTCATTCTGCTGTTTTAAAGACTGCTTTAAAGAAAAAGAAAGAAAAAAAGTAACTATTCAGCTCTTATGTTTGAAACCGCCCTATCTGATGGATATTTTTGTTCGATGCTAAACGCTTAACCTCCTGCAAATATCCATCAGACAGGGCTTTGAGATAAAGTCTTTTAACGGGCTAA
>Ga0233430_1003103_pt1 | contig 17448 bp, 20 predicted proteins | sample SI_118_April2016_2_FD_179883 | JGI IMG/M metagenome (GOLD analysis project Ga0233430, IMG submission 179883) | Seawater microbial communities from Saanich Inlet, British Columbia, Canada - SI_118_April2016_150_MG | ecosystem: Environmental > Aquatic > Marine > Inlet | place: Canada: British... | reverse complement strand
AAAGAATGAGCGAAGCGAATTAAATGCGTATTTTAAAGAAAATTACTACAAAAAAATAAATTTAATTTAGGCGACAACTTGCTTGACAAACACCGATTGCCACTGAGCGTTTCCAGCCTGTTTGCAGGCGGTACTCTAAGATCGTTTATTTCAGCTGCTCTATGAAGCATAATTAACTTCCTTTTAGCCAACCGTTGTATATCCTGTGGCAATTTTTTAGGGGAGGATCACCCGATTAGCAATATATTTCTTTTCTATGACCAACTTTAATGACGAAAATAGTGAGGATGTCATCCTCGACGTAATATAGGACTCGGTAGTTACCAATGCGTATTCGGTACTTTTCTTGATTTGTTAGTTTTTTGCTTCCTGGAGGATGTGGATTGTCTGCAAGACTTCCAATTTGATCAATGATTTTTATAAGTTTTTTTTTGGGAATTTTTCTTAATTCTTTTTCTGCTGACTTTTTAACTCTAATTTTATATTTTGCCATCAGCCTTTAGTCCCTTTACCAAGTCTTCGAATGATATTGATGGCTCTGAAATTCGTTCTTCAAATGCTTTTAAGTCCTCGGCATCTTCTGCTAATTCATGTAGAATAGCTTCGTTAATAAGTTCGGATATTGAACGGGATGTTTCTAGTGATTTTACTTTTAAAATATTATGAATCATTGGGTCAAAATAAACAGTAGATCTTTTTGTTAAAGCAGACATAGCAAATATTCCTTTATTATTAGTTACTTTATAATAACATTATGACGCCATGATGTTGCGATGTCAATATTTTCTTTGTTTATCAATAATGGGTTGAAAGAATTTGCTTGGTCCAACCCCATTATGATTTTGATTTTTACGCCATGGTTGACATTGTTAAGTACCTGTTGTACATACTGTATATTAAGTACGAATAATGGAGGTGCTAAATGACCACTAAAATTTCCACTGCAGATGCAAGAAAAAATTTTGCTGATATCGTTAATAAGGTAGCTTATGGTAAAGAACCGATTATTCTGACACGCAGGGGCCAAGACGTTGCTGCTCTGGTTTCTATAGATGAGCTTGAACTGCTTCAGCAAATTGAAGACCACATTGATATTGAAGATGCTAAACAGGCTCTTGCAGACTCTGGGGGTAATATTCCCGCTATAGAAGTTTGGAAACAATTGGGGCTTTAATTTATGGTATATACTATTGAGTTCAGACCTGCTGTATTGAAAAGTCTGAAGCAGTTTCCCAAAAGAGATTTGGTGCGGATTAAGAAGAAAATAGAAGCCCTTGGCCAAAATTTGCCGGAGCCAAATACTACTAAGATGAAAGGAAATAATTCTTTTCATAAGGTTCGTACCGGAAACTATAGAATAATATATGAAATCCATGATAAAAGAGTGATCATTCTGATTGTAAAAATCGGTCATAGAAAAGATGTTTATCAAGGATTTTGATTTATAGTTTCCCCCAAAGCTTTAAAAATTATAACGCTTGAGTTCAGGGGCCACCGACCGCAGGGAGGGAACAAGGGGTTCCAGTAAAGTTTTTTGAAAGTAACACTGTTCCAAAGTTGCTGAAACGCTGAAAAGGCATGCCCCTTGTGGTCCGCTGTAATGATGGGTTATCTTTTTACTTGGGCTCTACTTTCTTTTTAAGAATAGGAACCTATCTGTTTTTTCTATAACCTCAAATCCGAGTTTTTTATAAAATTTTGGTGTTCGAGTATTCCAAATAGGTGTTTGCAAAGACCATTCTTTAATTCTTGGAAAATTTTGGAATAAGAAATTAAATGATTGCAAACCTATACCTTTTTTATAAAATTTTGAATCAACGAAGATTCTATATAGATACGCTTTCTCGATGTTTTCTTCAATGAACCAAAATCCCCCTATTATTTGATTGTCAATTGTTATTTTGTAGAATTTGGATGCTTCTTCGATCATACGTTCATGAAATTCTGTTGAGTCATAACCGGGAGGCCCACCAATTGATTTTCTTCCAGCAAGATCAAAATCTGTATTGAAAGAATTTACTGAAATTATAGTTAATTTTTCAGCATCCTCTTTAGTCGCTATTTTAAAATTAACATTCATTTTTTTAAGGTAGAAAGTATTCGGTGTTTAAAGATAACATAAAAATCTGTCGCAACGTCAGCATTTTCGTTGTTGATATTTTCCTTTTGTTCTGGACCATAGCAATAGGGTTTAACTCTGCAGCAGGTCTAGTGGTGGCAGCTTTTAGTCACGCCTATATTTGGGCTCATTTTTATGCAACCGAGAAACCAGACATAGATTTTTTATATTCATCTCGCTAACAGAAAGGGTTAACACTGTTTGCTGGGCTCTCCCAGACTCGCTGAAATCCGCTGGTTAACTTAATCTAAACCGCGCATGGTTTATAGGCTTTTGCCTTTATCAATACTCCAGGCTATTTCGTTTCTTGGTCTAACCCCACTTTGCAACCGGCTTCGCACTCGGACTTCTGCGTGGACTTGCGAACCGCGCAATTGTTTTTGCACTTAGCCATGGCGCCGCTCCGGTTCTGGTTTCTATCAATACGGTAATAAAAATACCCCCAGCATCCGTATCCTTTGGCCGTGGTAGAGCCAGAGCAGTAAGTCCTGGCAAGCAAGGTTGCCACCTTACCGGGTGAACCGGCTTCTGCCTGTGGAGCGTTCAAAAGAAAGAGGGTGCAACAAAGAGCGATGAGGCATAAAGTAATTTTATTCATGATGATTTTTCTCCCAATGTTAATGGTTGCATGGGCTTGGGAAATATGGAGATGTCAGTTCCTATTAAACCTGAACTTTTTCCAATGATTCTCAAGTTAATGTTAAGTTTCGCATTTTTTGTGCCACATTCCATGTGGTTTGTCTATTCTAAAAATGGCTTTTTATATCAGATAGATAACAACAATTCAATCGGGTAACGGATTTTTGACCCCATTATTGTCAAGTTATTTCCCGGTTTTTTGTGACAACTATGTTGGCCGGTCATATCAGTCCCATCTAATGGTAGAAATCTGAATCTCATCTCACGGCTGTTGTCCTCAATTTCAATCATAACTCTGTCTGCCCGTGGCATTTCACTTGTTGGAAGCAAAATGCTCCTGTTATCTCTGCACAGAATCATCACTCAATGTATCAATAAGTGACTTTGAGTGAAAAGAAATCACAGCATTTATTTTGTCGACCATTTCAAGCGATCCATACTTGGCTTTAAATTCCATTGCCGTTATTTCAGATACAGTCATGATCCTATTTGCCAAATTTAACGCTGTTTTGATGACAACATTTGACTTCATGTTAATCTCTTCACTGAGAGAATCGAAATGATGCTTTTGAAGATGGGCAAAGTTTCTTTTCTTCCCGGCAACCCTCATCGCCATTTTTTTTGTAAACTGGGGATAAACCAGTGTAGAAACCAAATCATAGAATGGCGCAAGTGTTGTCCCATTTTCATTGTGTAGCAACGAAATATTCTTTGCGTGGCCATCGGCATTACCGATCAATCCATTGAACAAAACCAGATTGAAAAGTCTCCTTGAATCCTCAATAGGATTTGAACATTCTCTTCGGATCAAATCAAAGCAGTCTTTCAAAGAATAGTTATATTTCTGCTGTGAATTTCTGTTCATCGCCTGACAAAAATCTTCTTGAACAAGCCGAACAATACCTTGTCCACTTGTTTTTCTGTCATAACGCTTCACAGCATACAACGAGATATCCCTGACTTTCAGGATATCGATATCAGGGACATCAAAACCCATGTTTTTAGCCAGACTCATACAATAGGCTTCATTTGTCACAACACCCTGCAAGTCTTTGACAGGAGTCTTGATGATATGAGTGGTCGGAGCCCCGTTTAAAGGCAGGTAGATTCGATTATCTTTGATATAGACTGGCAGCTTCTCCATTCCCCCTGCCAGGGAAAGTCTTCTTTCCTCTGCGGCAAGCAATGGATTGACCCCCAGTTCTGCTATTTTTTTTGCTAAATCCTTTTCTGAAAAAGGTTCATATTTATAATCATTCGGCCCAAGGTGATCGACACCAGGAGGATAAAGTGACACGGCGCCAGCACAATCCCCACCAATAGCCTGGAGCATGGAGAATTTATCCTCTTCAGCAATTCCTAACTTCCGTGACAGAGCTGTCAATACCTTTGCTTCCGGCAAAAGATTTGTGAAATAGGAATAACAGCTATCTTTCAGGAATGGTTTTTCCTGTAAAGGCAAGGAAACGGATAAATGAAAACTATCCTGATCTCCCAACCATTCTTTTGAGTATTGAAAACAAAATCTGTTTTGATCATCCAACCAAAGCTCACCGGCAAGAATACCATTTATATATACAAAGAGCTTATTCATCGTTCAGGTGCTTTTTGACATAGTTTATAACCTTTCTTTTAGATTTTGGTACCAGCAGAGTTTTATATCCAAGACCTTCGAGCACCTGCAATACTTTTCCAAGCTGAACTGTCGGTTTTCCATTCTCCAACTCAGACAAGAAACGTATCCCAACATTGAGATAACCTGCGGCTTCTACTTGCGTGAATCCTTGTTTTTTCCTGACGGCCTTTATTAGTTCACCGATACTTTTCGAATCCAATTGTACACCTCTTAAAAATTATTCCCTAACGGGAAAATATCACGACAAATAAAACAAGTCAATCCAATTATTACCGATCGGGAATAATATTCCGAAAAATGGAAGAAATAGAAAATAATTTACCCGTTCGGGAATAATCCATCCCATTGTCCTTGTCAATTTTTGACCTTGCCTTTAATGGGCGACAAGAATATAAAGTCCAGTCCATTGTAAGTCCTATAGCCAGGGTGTTTTTCCTTTAACATAACTTTCAACAGCTTCAAACGGATTTGAATAGTTGCTTTTTCCGGTTGATAGATAAGAAAAAATACATTGGTTTATTGCCATTTCCATAGCGTTGATTTGGTCTGGAGAGTATAATCCTGTGGTTATCCGCTTTATCTCATTAATGCTTCCATTTACTCTTAAAACGTTTTGCAGCTTTGTTGCTTAAATTAATCATTTTTTAAACCATGCAATTGCTGCGGCGTTCAGCCGCCGAGAATATATAGTTCACAAGCTTGTCAGGTTCATTTGATTTGTTGAAAAGTTACTGTTTTTTGAGGAGGATCATTTTTAATTAATGATCCATTTGGACATCAATTTCATGAATTAAATAACCATTAAAAAAATCATCAGACCAAAGGCTCAACTCATCTTTTTGCCTTGAATTTTTTAAAAATGGTTCAACGTCGTTTTTTGCAAGGGAAAAATCAATTTCTTTACTTTTTTTAGATATCAATTCAACAAGTTTCTCTTTGGTCAATGCCTCTGAAAAATCAATATGGCCTGTCTGCAACATTTTATTCTTAAGATAATGCAGATCACATGGAATACTATTTTTCACAAACCATATTAAATCATACCAGTCCCGGCCTTTAATATTGGTTCTTATTGTTCGGCATAGTAGAGCATGCATTTTGCCTGCAAACAAACTGGGTAAGGTCATGGTTTTAATGGTAAACGGAATTGGGTGGAGATGATATTTAAGATCACTGTCAAAACCGGTTGCCGGATCCTGATCAATTTCAAATTTTATCTTCATCACAGCATTTTTATGAGTCTTTAAATTTGAATCAATTTTTAATAAATGGACCAATGTATTTGCTTTGATGAAAGCGGAATCGATCGTACTTTTACTTTTCTTGTTTTTTTCTTTTGCAGAAACCTCAAAACCCCATAGTTCCAGTTCTGATTTTATCGCACTAAGATATTTTTTAATATCAAACGCTTTTTCCGGCTGAATTAATGAAAAATCCAAATCCTCAGAGAAACGGTCCAGCTTATGCAAAATTCGCAATGAGCTCCCACCGTATAAAACAGCCTTTTCATAAAATTTTGACCGCCATAAACCAAGCAAAACGATTTCCTGTATAATCTCCTTAAGTGCATTCTCATGATCATGAACTGTATTTAATTCATACCTGTTCAGCATTTGATCAATTTTTTCATCAAACATAATCTTCCTTTAAGCAATTGAGTAGCAGTCTGATACTTTGCCTTCGATATCCGGTCTTGATTTCTTCTAATAAAGATAAATCAAAGTTTTTGCTAACGCTGTCATCCAATCGCATTAATTCGAGAAATTCCTTCATTTCCCTTTTCGTCGAAATATGAGTTTGCATAGCTGTCATGTCACACAAGGCCTTTTCAGGGGAGGCAATGAGAAAACTTTTTTGATCTCCTGTATCTTCAAGCTGAACCCCAATATTGAATGCCTTTTTGGGGCAATACAAATAAGAAAATTCACCAACCGGGGTTTCAAACTGTTTTTTTCGTTTCATTGTCATGCTGATCGTTAATTCAACACGTTCCGGTATCATGTTCCAAAAAGCCATCGCGGTTTGAGCGGTTATGTAAGACGGTCCATAGATCAGATTCGCCAGGACAAACTTGTTGTAAGGCTTATTATATTCATTGCCCAACACATAAAGTCCCTTTTTAATCCTGACGATATCCTTATCCCTAAGGAGACCCCTGATCTTGTCTCTTGGCTTTTTATAATCCCTTAAAGCATGCAACAGCAAATTGTAATCAAACTCTGCAGGAAACTGAACCAAACTTTTCATAATATTTCAACCATTATGTCTAATAAATTGGACTTACTGGATTAAATTTAATTTATCTGGTAGGGAGTGTCAAGAAATTTTAACGCCAAAATCACAGGTTTTTATGCCGGTGCATTTTTTAGTTGAATTTTAATCAAGAAAGCTATGCAGTGAATGTCTCAATAAAATAATTTGAGATATCGCTGAAAAATGTATTTTTTATTTCGTTTGTTGCCTGTATATTCAACAATAAAATTTTTCTTTTCTAAAGTATTCAATACATTTCTAATCGTTCTTTGATTCATTGACAGAGATTTCTCAATTTCTTTTACATTCAATGCTGGCTTTTGGTAAAAAAGTTCTAAAATTTTATTCGTATTCTCAGCTCGGCCTCCAAGGCTAATAATAAATCTATCTGTTTCTTTTTTTAATTCTAAAATTAAAATAAAAGTCTTTTTCCCATCATCCGCAGTGTCGATAATTGCATTTAAGAAGAATTTGACCCAATGCGAAATATCATTTGCCTCCCGGACTCTCGACAGAGCATCATAATAAGAACTTCTATGTTTTTCAAAAAAACTGGAAAGGTATAACGAAGGCTTCTTCAAAAGTGAAAAACCAACCAGATAAAGTATAATCAATAAACGCCCAACTCTCCCATTTCCATCTAAGTACGGATGTATCGTCTCAAACTGATAATGAGCGATAGCTATCTTAATCAAATGAGGTACATTCACGGCATCGTTATGTAAAAATAATTCAAGGTCACTCATTAGATCAGGGATTTCTGTGTGATGCGGTGGAATATATATGGCATCTGATAAACTGGATCCACCGATCCAGTTTTGGCTTGTCCTAAAATTCCCCGGTGATTTATGTTCACCTCTCACACCCTGCATTAGAATTTTATGCGTTTCGTTTAATAATCGATTTGAAATGGGCAACTTTTCAAGTTTATTAATAGCGTAGTTCATGGCATTAATATAATTCTGGACTTCCTGCCAATCATCTCGCTTTTCAAGTGCAATATCTTCTTCTGGAAGCAATACTTCATCTATATTTGTTTGAGTTCCTTCTATTTTGCTTGAAGTATTGGCCTCTTTGATAATATGCATTTGAATAAAGAGGTCTATATTGGGCACAATAAGTGTAAAAGCATTTAATTCACCCAACTTTCGTGTTGCTTTTTCCATTAAAACATTCAAAATCGGATCGTCCCAAATCCATGTTGTATTGATTTTTTCTGGAGAGAAACTTTTATATTGATATTCCTGTTTATCAGTGCCTGCTTTAAATTTGCTAAAATTCATTATTCTACCAACCAATTTTCCGTTAATAATTCTATACGGAAATATAATCCATTTTTTTTCTTTATGCAACTTGTTTCGGAAAATTATTCGGAAAGTTTTCCATATAATATTTTGTGCGGAAGTTTAATTCTTCCAAATAACCGGTATCACCCGGTTCATTTTTTTGTTGAGGTATTGTGGTTTAAAGAGAATTCTCAAATCACCTTTTGGATTATATTTCAAGAAGAATGATTCATAAGATCAAATCATGGAATTTTATCAACGAGGTTGAATCCGGTTGGATGTTTGAAATATTTACTTTGGTCTATATTACGCGACTTCCAGCCTTAGCCTTTTCCCAAGAGCATTTGCAAATTTTTCCAAGGTTGACAATTTAATATCTTCAGCATGATTCTCAATTCTTGAAATTGCAGATTTTTTTGTGTTTAAACGAGAGGCTAATTCTTCTTGAGTGAGACCAGACTCTTCTCTTGCCTGCTTCAGCATTACTCCGATTTTAAAATGTTCATATCCAGAATCAAAATTTTCTGCAAATACCGGGTCCTTTTTTTTTCTTTTTTTTATATATTTTTGGAGATCACTCATAACTTTTTCCTCTTAATATAGTCCTTCATACGTTTCTCAGCAATTTTAATTGCCTGCCTTGGAGTTTTTTGAGTCTTCTTCTGAAAAGCATGGGTTAAAATAATAATTTCAGAACCATCAAAAAAACAGAGAATTCGAAATATATTTGATCCAAAATTTACCCTGACTTCCCAAAGATTATCTGTGTTGAGCATTTTCTTAAAATATTTAGAAGGAACATTAATATGCTCTTCGACAATATTCAAAACCCAGATAACTTTCTTGGCCTGTTTTGTGGTCAAATCATCAAGAAACTCTTCAACCGGACTTTTTCCAGACGCTGATCTGTAAAAATTATTTCTTTCATATTATCCAATATGTTAACATGCAGGTTAACTAAGTCAAGGAAAAAATTCTATCTATTCCTTCTTCTAACAGTTCAATCTTCTTTGCACTCACACGAATTCCAAATATATCGGCCTCTCCAGGGTTACAGAATTAAAAAAATAACCATAACAGATATGCAACAAAAGAGGACAACAGGATTTTATCAAATCTCAAGGGCTGCCAGAAAACCTCCATGGATGGCATCATTCAACTGCCTTGGCGCAACTCCGTCGCCAATAACAGAAAAGGGGATACCCAGGGCTTCAATCTTATCTGAAACTTTTTTAACTGATTTTGAACCAGATGCAATAACCACATTATCAAATTGTTCCTCTATAATTTTGCCTTCTGTTTCAAACCTGACTAGGCCCTTTTTTACACTAAGTACCTTTGCTGAAGTGTTAGACTCTACATTATACTTATCAAGGTTTCCAAAGAGTATCCATTTGGTGGATTTCCCGACACCTGCCCCGGTCTTTGCAAGCATTTCAAATACAGTTACCTTTGAAGTGCCGCTAAAGACATATTCCCTTAATCTTTCAACGGGTACGGCATCATATCTGAATAGAAAATGAAGCACTTCTGGGGACATGGTTCCCTTTGAAGCTATGAAGTGTGCTGTTTCAAGCCCCACAGCCCCGCCGCCGATCACTGCAACCTTTTCTCCAAGTTTTGGATTGTCCCGTAAAATATCCCAGGAGGTATAGACACAAGGGTCATCAACACCCTCAATTGGTGGAACAAGTGGCTCGGCTCCCTCGGCAACAATAATATGGTCAGGATTTTTTTCCTTTAAAAGCTCTAGTGTTACTATTGTATTAAACTGAACGCTTATCTCATGCTTGTTAAGCATTGCACGGTAATAGCGCACAAACTCCAACAGCTCCTGTTTGTGGGGCGGTGTCCCTGCTATCCACAACTGGCCGCCGATTTCATCATCTTTTTCATAAATCTCAACATTGTGACCCTGCTTCTTTGCAGTTATGGCGGCTTCAAGCCCGCCCACTCCAGCCCCTACAACTAAAACATTTTTAGGTGAGTCTGTTTTTGTAATAACTCGTTCACCTTCAAAGCCTGCCCTTGGATTCCCAAGGCAGAAAACAGGGGAACCTGAAAAAATCTGATCTGTGCACCCCTGGTTGCACCCAACGCAGGGTCTTATCTCTTCAGGCCTGCCTTGCTTAGCCTTGTTGGGCCACTCTGGATCTGCAATGAGAACCCGCCCAAGATTAACCATGTCGGCAAAACCGTCCTTTATGATATTTTCTGCCTCAAAGGGTGTTGTAATACGATTTGAAGCCATTACAGGTATGGAAACCGCTTTTTTGATATTCTGGGCAAAAAATGAAAATGTTCCCCTTGGAAGTTCCATGGGGAGCTGGGGGACCTTTGATTCATGCCACCCGCCGGTTACATTAATCACATCAATGCCGCACGCTTCGTACACCTTTGCAATTGCCGGCATTTCAGAATCTGTGTTGCTCCGGGCCACAAGATCATTTCCTGCCATCCTGATGCCGAGGGGATAATCATCCCCAAGCTTCTCCCTCATGGTTTTAATTATTTCACTTGGAAACCTTACCCTGTTTTCAAAGCTTCCACCATACCCATCGGTTCTTTGATTTTTAAGGGGAGATAAAAACTGGGTGATAAGATAACCTGCTGATGCAATGATTTCAACACCTTCAAACCCTGCCTCTTTAGCCCTTATGGCAGCCTGAACAAATGCATTTTGAGTCTCTTTTATCTCTTCAATCGTCATCTCATCCGGCTCTGTTCTTGAATAACTTGAATATATTTTTGAAGGAGCCTTTGGTGTTTTATTATCAATCATCATGGGGTGGGAATATGCACCGGCATGAAAGAGTTGAATCCAGGGGCTCGCGCCTTCTTTTTTAATAATATTGGTCATTTTTTGAAAAGAGGGAATATATTCATCCTTATCAATGGCCATGGTCAGAAGGCCTGACCCTATAAAGTCCACTCCCACAGGTCCCACAGTTACAATTCCAGCACCTCCCTGGGCAATCTCCTGAAAATAGTTGTAATACCTGTTGTTTAATTTTCTATCCAGAGAAAATAAAACCCCCAATGATGGATATGCTGTCCTGTTTTTAATTGTCAGTTTATTAATTTTTATGGGACTTAGCAGATTTTCAAACATAATATTTCTTTTCCTGATTAGGTTAATTGACAATTTTCCCGGTAATGCTTCTGTTTTCCGGCGCCAGGTCAATCATCTGATTATAGATCCAATTTTCTTAGCCACCGTGAATGTTTAGCTCACTGGCTTGTCCATGTGCAGTGGTTTGTTCAACGGCCCATTGCAAGACAGGTGTCCGGGGTCACGCCACCTCCGGCCATGGGGTCAAGGATCAGGTCATTGGATCAGTCCAGCCATGCTTTTGAGCCACCTGGGCAACGGTAAAACCACGGGATAACCTGAAGGTCACACGTAAATCAGCATTTCCCGAATAGGTCCGCCGGGCAGTGTCTATTGCCTCATCTTCCGTCAATTGTCTCGGGCCGATGGCTTTTTACACCAGCTGTAATCGTCTTCTTTTACCTCCCATTCGATTAATTTCATGACGTTCCTCCGGTTTTACGGGTTGAGATACCGAAACCGAACGAAAGTAAACGTTGGCTTGGTATTCCAACAGTGCTGATAGAATGATCCAGCAAGCCATTGCCCAGGTCATGGGATTAATATTTGATCCGTTGTTTTCAGATTAAAGACTTGCCAATTCTGTTAAAACGGATTTTGAAAGCCTTTTTATCCCAGGACCAATACAAAATTGTTGGTTTGCCAATTATGTCTAATTCCTTAACAAAACCCCAAAATCGGCTATCATGGGTATTATCTCTATTGTCTCCCATAACAAAGAAAGAATTAGCCGGGACTTCTATTGGGGCCATATTATCTCTTGGGGTTTTAGTTTGTTTAAAAATTCGTGAATCGGTATTAATAATATATGGTTCATTAAAGATAGAATGATTAATTGAAACCTTTTTATCTTTTATTGAAATAGTCTCTCCTTCTATAGCTATAACACGCTTAATATAGATTTTTGTTCGATCCATAGGATACTTGAAAATTATTAAATCCCCACGATTAATATTAGACTTTGATTCTTTATCAGTTTTGGCAAGCAGCATATCACCGATTTGCAAAGTTGGAATCATTGAGCCAGATGGAATTTTAAAAGCCTGTACAATATTCTGTTTGATGTACTCACCACTTAAGGGTTGAGGGATTGCAATTACAATAGTGTAAAGAGCCAAGTAAATATACCAACGATTAAATTTCTTTGTTTCATAATGGACTGATTGTTTTTGGGCAATTTTAATCACATCAAAAATGCAATAAATGAGATAGATAATGCATATGGTCAAGAAACTGATTAATAATAAAAATGAAGGATAGACTTTTAAAACTAAAAATGCGGTGACAGTAGCCGTTATTGGAATTAGGATAAAAATAATACCCCTTTTGACTCGACCACAATAGATATGCCCTAATCCGGTGGTTAGAATTGTAAAGAGAACAGCTATCCATTTTTTCCTTGGTTTATTTTCCAATGTTTATCCTTGTTATACCAGTTTGCTTTCTAGTCCATCTACCTTTATAACCTGAGCGAAAGGGCTGGAAAGTGCCGACATAAAAGCGGCATGTACCTGTAGCGCTTCAATAGACACTTTGTCGAATTCCATCTTTCTTGTTGCACAGGCATCCGATATCACAATGCAGCGAAAACCCAAATCAAAGGCGGCCCTTACTGTTGTATCAATACACATGTGGGTCATAGCACCACAAATAATGACTTCCCCGACATTAAGATTCTGAAGCTGGCTATTCAAAGAAGTATCTCTAAAGGAATTTGGGAAATTTTTTTGAATTATATTCTCACTGCTTTTCGGGGTTACGCTTTTGTGGATCTCAACACCATCTGTTTCCGGCAAAAAAAAAGTCGCGCCTGCCCTGTTTGATAAATGCTGGATATGGAAAATCGGTAAATTCCTGGCCCGAAAAAGCTCAAGAGCATGTTGGGCATTTTTTGCAGCTTCCCCTATTCCTACAAGCTCCATTTTTCCACCTGGGAAATAATCATTTTGTATATCAACAATTATTAATGCTTGCTTCATTTTGATTCCTTGATTCCATTCCTTTATATAAGAGTTTTTTTTCTAACTTCATACCTGCTTTTTCCATTACCCGAATTGAAGCGTTATTCACTGCCATTGCAGTACCCATGACACGCTGAGTTCCAAGTTCAAAGAAAGCTTTTAATACAAGATCTCTGAACACGAAAATAACCGGTCACACCCGGTTCATTTTTTTTGTTGTAATGAATATTTTATGCCGGTCATTTTTTAGTTTTAGTCAGCCTTAAATAAAAATTGACAATGAGAATTTTAATTGCCTAATCTCACCTGGGTTAAATGTTTATTTTTGCTTTACATTTTAATTGTTGTGTTTTATGTTATGTTTAAACTCGTTTATAAGCTGTTTATGTTTATAATAAGAAAAATGGGGATGGAAATGAAATTTACCGAAGAAGTTATTGAACTTATTAAAAATTATATTATTTCAAACATTTCAAAAAATCCTAATAAAATCACACAGCAGACCTGTGAATACTTTCAGATCACCACACCAACTGTTTTGAAATATATTAATGAACTTATCAAAAGTAAAATCATTGAAAAGCCAGGATCAAATCGATACCCTAATTACCAGTTAGTCAAGACAGTTCATGAATGGCAATATCCAAATCAGAATTTAGAAGAAGATATTCTGTGGTCAAAACATTTTTCTCCTTTGCTTGGAGAATTAAACAATAATATAAAAGAAGTTTGTCAGTATGGTTTTACTGAAATGGTCAACAATGTTATCGACCATTCTGACGCAAAAAAATTAATAATAGAATTGATTCTTGATTATTTACATGTCGAAATTAGAGTTATTGATGACGGAGTTGGAGTTTTTCAAAAAATAAAAAAGGTACTTGGACTAGAATATTCAAAGCAGGCTATTCTGGAACTGGCAAAAGGCAAATTTACATCTGATCCTGAAAACCATTCTGGGGAAGGTATCTTCTTTACATCCAGGGTTTTCGATACTTTTATGATAGTCTCGCACAAGTTAAGTTTTGTTGGCTTTGGAAACAGAGAGGGAACTCTTTGGGAAGAAAGAGACGACCTCCCAGGAACTGGCGTTTTAATGAAAATAAAAAAAGATTCGTCAACACAATTAATTACTATTTTTAATGAATATGCAGATCCAGATAAAGACCCGAGTTTCCATAAAACTCTTATCCCGGTTAAGCTTATGGAACATGAAGGAGAATCCTTATTATCAAGATCTCAGGCAAAACGTCTAATATTTCGTTTTGATCGATTTTTAGAAGTCGTTTTAGACTTTGATGGTGTAAAGCAAATTGGACAAGCGTTTGCAGATCAAATTTTTAGGGTTTTCAGGAATAAACATCCAAATGTTCGGTTACGAATTATTAACACAACTAAGGACGTAGCGAACATGATCAAAAGAGTTCAGTCAGCAAAATAATGTTTAACTCACTAGCTTGTCTACGTGCAGCTTTTAACATCACCGGTGAAATCCGGTGCATGTTACTTGTTGAAATTTAAAGGATAAAAACCAAGGTGTGACCCCATTTTTGAAATTCTAAACCCCAAGCAACTTCAAGTCGGACGCTAAAATTCCATCCTCCCCTAACCGGGCCTGGGAATGTTTATTAAATCCTCTGTGTGTTTCAATTGTTCTGTTGTTTAGTGAAACCTTCCATATGGTTTCAAAATCCTGATATACAGCGATATAAATATTATTAGTTTGGGGCTGAAAAATCATGGAGCATTGTGTTGAGCAGTCTTTCTCCCTTAAGGATACTTTTTCCAAAAGTTCGAATCCCTTGTCAACACTAAATGAGTTCATATTCTCCATAATATGGTCATAGGCTGTGATATATCTATCATCACCAGCACCTACAGCCTCCTTATAGAACTTGCCAATCAAACCATGATTGGAAAAATTGGACATGACAATAAATTCATTTTCAATATGGGTTATGAAGTTTTTATTGTTGTCCGTTTCTGTGATGATGGCGTTTCCTTTTGTATCGGCAAACAAATTGTGTATTGATGGACCAATAAACTGAATCCATTGTTTGCCTTTTATGTTTTTTTCAATCTGGTCAACACTGGAATATCTTGATATGGTCTCATACTGATCATCAATGTGAACTTCAGATTTGTCTGCTTGTTTGTGCCCTTCAATATGAGGCTCAATTTCCTGGGAAGCACAAAAAAGCCCTTTGCTGTTTATTCCACAGGTTTTAGCAAAATAGTCTTTATACTCAGGATCATCAACAGTTTGGTCATATAAAAAAGACAGGTGAAATATATTCATTCCCATATTGGATTCGATCAAAAATTTTAAAGGAATGGAAAAATAATCAAAATTCATACCGTAAAAAATCTGAGGGCCGTATAATGCAAAACTGGTACATGCATAGGCCGATGAAGAATAACCGATAATCAGCAGCAGTATAAGAACAGGGACTTTAAATTTCATTTTGTTTCCAATTGAATAATTTTATCGATGTTAACGCCCTCAAAATCTGCGGTTTATCTGTCAGCATTTTCTTTGTTTGAAATTTATAAGGGCAATAATCAAGGGTTGACCCCAACCTCTTTTTTCCTGTCTTTCCTTTTTTACGCCTTATCACCAGGTGTCGCCGATGCAAAGATGCCTTCAGTATCGGCCCTGGTTGGTCTACCTTTCTTTTAGATGGTCGTAATAGTACCACCCCTCTTTATTCATTAGCTCAATTACTTTGTCTATATGCCATTCGCGTAAGCGTAAAACCCGCACTCCAGGTATATTTATAGTAAGTTCTGTCATATTAAATTCCCCCAGTATCATGGGCGTGATCAAAAGAAAGTGGCTAATACTTTTTCAATCTTGAAATTGTCTGTAATTAAACGGCAAGAACTCGCTAATCAGCCGTGCAGCTTTTTGCATCGGCTGAATTAGCAATGTTATGTGTGCTCCTTAATCTATTTAAATCACATTGAATCATTTTTTAGTCGCTACAGCAATTCCCGCACCAATTAAAATGGTTCCCGCACTACGATTGAGAATGCGAGTTTTTCGTTGGTCACTGAAGAATAAGCGGGCTTTACTTGCTGCATAAGCGTAAATTGTAAGGCTACCGCCTATCACAACCATAAAAATTATAATAATAAGAAAAGCATCTATCACACTTATTACTGACAGATCGAAAAATGTTGGCAAAAAGCCCAAATGAAAAAGAATAGCTTTAGGATTGCCAAGAGTGATACTGAAACCGGCAAGGAGACTTTTATAGCGGTTTGCCTTCTCTTCAGTTGGGACAGGATGATTAAATTTTGAATCCTTGAACCATAGTCTTAGACCTAAAAATATTAAATAGGCTGCTCCTATAATTCTGATAACAAAAAATAGATCTCCAAGGATTTTTCCGATTGCTGCCATTCCAAATAATACAATAGAAATATAGAAAATGTCACCAAGCAGGATACCTACTATTAGATTGAGGGCCGATTTTAGGCCTGTTGTCAGGGATCGTCCTACAATCGCGAAAATGGCGGGACCCGGAATTAGCACCCATATAAGCAGGGCCAAAAAAAAGGCTGTGGCCGATTCAATAGTCATTGTATTCTCCTCAGGTCATTTTTCAAATTTTTCAGAATCTAAAATCATATAAATCCGGTGCATTTTTAAGTTGGGATTTTGAAATTTCCAAATGTGCCTGAGATATTTAGATCCGGGAACTAGGCAAATTGAAGCTTAAGTTTTTTACCAAGGGCTACAGCGACGTTTTCCAGAGTTAGAAGTGTTATTGAAGAATTTTTTGGATCCAGCAGTCTGTCAACTGAAGATCGACTTGTTTTCATCATTTTAGCCAAAGCTGTTTTTGAAATGTTACGTAATTCCATTTCCTGCTTAATCTGATAAGCAAGTATGCGTTTTAGAGCCGCTGCTTCAGCTTCTGCCAGTAACCCTTCCTCCTGAAGGAAATCATCAAAACTACTTCCAATATGTTTATCTTTCATCCTTAATCCTCCTGATATTCTTTCAACCTGGAAAGAGCTGTTTTTAGTTCGTTCTTAGAAATTTTCTGCGATTTTTTAATAAACCCGTCTGGTTTTGTAAAAATGAACTTTTAATTTTATATCATCAATATCCACGATTAATAGTGTACCAAAATTGGTGCGTTTGTCAAATATTTTTGTTCGTTGAGTATAATTGCAAGCATTTTGACGACCTCTTCATGGTCTTATTCGCTTGCCTGAAAATTCACATGATCACCTATGATTATGTTCTAACATTCCTGGTTTAGGATAATCACATACCTGCTGATAACGCCCATGATGTTTTTTTTCTGCATTGCAGAAACCACGCCGGCATTGAAGCGCTGGGACGACATGGGGGCCTGGATGATATGCGTATGATACCATCCCGTCTTTTTCAGGATATCAAGATAGTCATCTATGAGGATGCCGCCTTT
>Ga0233430_1003097_pt1 | contig 17472 bp, 16 predicted proteins | sample SI_118_April2016_2_FD_179883 | JGI IMG/M metagenome (GOLD analysis project Ga0233430, IMG submission 179883) | Seawater microbial communities from Saanich Inlet, British Columbia, Canada - SI_118_April2016_150_MG | ecosystem: Environmental > Aquatic > Marine > Inlet | place: Canada: British... | reverse complement strand
GGCGGAAAGATGACTGCATCTAAGAATGGTTACCACCCTTCTAGCTTTGAAGTAGATACTAATCAAGAAGGACTGGTAAATATACCTCTAGAAGCGTACTACGAGTTACCTGTAGAAATCATAGTTGATGACGAAGGAACATTAAGAACACCTTACGATACAGAAAATATACTCTTCCAATTTGAAAACGAAGATCAAGAATATTTCACAACATATTATTACCCCTCAACTGAAAAGTTAAAATTAATTGCAGGAAATTACCATATCACTGCAACTTTAATGGTTGAAACCGACAGAGGATTTAATTTCCCGGAAAGAGAGATAGAAATATGTTCAGAAGTTCCAAAAAGAGGTATTGGAGGGATAGTTGGTTTAACAGAAACAAAATGTACTCAACAAACAATTGATCCTATTGAATTAGAAGCAGTTGTAGCAGGTGGAGGATCCACAACTTGGAGTGCAGATAGAAGGGTATTGGCAACATCCAACAAAATAACATTATATACTTATAGAGGAAAAACACCAAATACCTTTGAAGAGTTAAATAATGTTTATACAAGTCAAGGACAATTTAGTAAAAATATGAGGAATCCAACTTTTGAATAAAATGAGAAATAAAAAACTAGCTTCAATGTTTATGATGATGTTAATAGTTACATTGCCTATAGCTTATGCTCAAGTAGTTAACACAAATTTTGGGGATCAAGCAAGAAACGTTGGGGACGAAATCGAAAGAAGAGTTACAACCTCGCCTACAGTTTCAGATATTATTGGAGAAGATATAATCATCAATGTTAAAGAATACCAACCCGCGATTCTAAGAACGGGCATACTAGAAGATCAAGGGGCAGTAGTGTATGCGATACTGTCTGGAACTCCTAGCAACCCAGCAATAACTATTCCTAAGATCCATGATGTAGACATTCTATCTTACAATGTAGTAACTGTGCCAGAAGGTTTACCTGTTAGAATAGGGAAGCCTAGATACTTTAGAGATAGAACCCAAACACTAACTTACGATAACATGGGTTATTTGCAAATTCCTATTGCAAGAATTGCAAAAGAATCAAACGTTCCGGATGAATTAATTATTGAAGTTGAAGCAAGAGTATTATTTGATGTATCTTCGGGACTTGGAAAAAGTCCAACAAAGATGGTTATTCGAGAAAAAACTTCGGAAACAAAAGTTGACAATCAAAGGTACCTTAACATTTACATTGAAGCAGAAGAAATATCCTCCAATTATGCAATCTTAGATATTTTTGATAGTAATGGAAATTTAATAGAAGACGACTTAAGAATAGACAAGGGAGTAAAATCAAAAACAATTAGGAGAAATAGATTTTATTCTCCTGGTCAAGTATTTGATAAGTTCAATATTTATTTGAAAGACATTAAATCTGGAGGAAGGACAATAGATATCATGGTTCTTAGGGACGGGGTTCCAGAAACACATACTGTTTCAGAAGGAGAATCCATCTACCCTGGATCAGGAATTACTTTAGAGAGGATAGAAATTAGAGGAGATAAAATCCATGCAGATTTCAGAACACCTAGTGGAAGGCTACAAACGGCAGGCTTCCCTAAATCATTCCCTACGGCTGCAGGAGAGATAAAATACGATAAATTAGAGGTTGCAAAAAACCAAGACAAAACTGAAGGTGCAGATCCAATAATTATCTGCGGAGATAAAAAAACTGGTGCTGAGTTAACTTCCACAATAAACAATGCATATTCTACTTTAAGATCTGCAAATACCCCTGAAGAATATTCTAATGTTTTAACTAAATTAAATTCTTGTACTGATTTATTCCAATCTAATCCAACATTCATTCCTCAAGAACATGCAATAGCATTGCAATCCATACTTGCACAAGTTGAATCAGATACAACAGATAAATTAACCACTTCCAATCAATTTGAAGATGTACACACATTAGCTCAAGCAAAATTAAATGCTTTCCTAACAAAATACTGGGAAGTTTATTCTTCAGCAACATTTTCATTAGGCGCAATTTCAGGAGACTCTTCAGTAAAAGAAATTTATGGATTGGCTGCAGATGAGTTTTCAGAAGTTGTCTCTTTAGTGGACGGAGAAATTGAAGTAGAATATGAACAGTCTGCAAGTAAAAAAACTACAAAGATTCCAGAATTTTATGCACAGTATAACAAGGCAGTAATCAATCATGCCAAACTAAAAGATCTTGGTCAAGCAGTAATAGACTACAATAAATTATTAGAAATGAGTATAGCATATACTACCTCTCACAAAGAAGAAGCAGATGCATTAATTTTGCCCGGAAGGATACAGTCAAGAATTAACTTACTAACTGCATTTATCAAAGACCCTTCAGGAAGGAGCGTAAGGGCAGAGATAGACATTAAGGAAACCAATGGAGAAATAGTTACAATAGTTTTAGATGGTTCAAGTTTAACGGATTACAAGTTAGAAGAAAGTACGTCCTTTGCAAGAGTAAAGATTTTTGGAACAGATGGAAGAGCTTCTGAAAATAGTCATGAACTTCATGAAGGTGATTCATTACCTTTAATGGATGGAGCGGAACCATGGATAATTGAAAAAATAACTTCAAGTTCAATTCTAATAAAAACTGCAAGTAAGCCTAAACCTCTAACTGTCCCAAGGGATGACAGAAATGGAATAGATGTTCCTATCAAAATTGGAGAAATATTCAAGACACAAAAAGTAGTTCTAGAAACAGTCGAATTACATAATGCTGCACACATAATTGTAAGTCCTAACATAGAAAAAGCATTTAGTGCCGCTAGATTTAATTTACATATTCCTATTGAAAAAAGAGCATTAGATCTACCCTTATTTTCAGATTCAATTGAATCAGAGATTGACAAAACTGAAAGATTATTAGAAAGTTTAGATCGAACTTTAGAAAAAGTTGGAAAAATCCATGAAGCTTGGAAGAAATTCTGTTTCGGGGTTTACACTTCAATTGCCGCATGGAATTTCTTAAAATCTGCAGTTGGTTCTGGAGCAGGAAGGGCAAAAGATAGTGCTTCAGAAACATTCTGGGAACAACATGGAGAAGATTGCACTCGACGTGGTTTTTCCATGGATGAATGCGTATTTGAGAATGAAGCTTCCTATAATAAAATCCTTAATGATGCAGAAAAGGCCTACGATTACGCAGATAAGAAGACTTACACTGGAGAATTAGCAGACATCAAAAAAACTGATGAAAACAAAGTCCAACTAGAAGAACTCGCATACCTCCAAAAAAGAATGGAACAAGATCCTAGTGATAAAAATACACAAGACTATCTTAATGCATATGTACAAGTAAAAGGCGACCAAAATTACCAAGAAGAACTTGGAAAAAGTTCCGAAGGAGAACTTTCCGACAAAGAAAGAGCGGATCTGAAAGTTAGAGTTGCAAATAGAAACGCAGAAATGTTTAAGGGATTAAAATCATCTTATTCTTCTCAAGAAACACATTTAACATCATTAGATCTTGCAGAATCATCTATTCGTCTTCCAGACGACAACAAAGTTTTTGTTGGAGATTTGGCAGAGTTTGAAAAACTTACTCCTGAATTAAGAGATCAAACTAGGGAAAGATGGATCACAAGGAGATCTGGAGAATTAAGATTAGAAAATACGGACCTTACATCAGAACAGGCTAAAGAAAAAGCATTAGTAGAAATAGATGTTGCATTTGCAAAAACCAATACTGTGTATCCTTCTCCTAATGGCGGACTAATTTTCTTCCCAAGTAATGCTGCAGGAGCAAAATCCTTACTGTCTCCTGACGGAAAAGAATACGTTTTATCTTCAACTTCAACAGGAGAAAGATTTGAACATAAACCTAGGGTAACTTACTACACTGAAGGACCTAATGCAGGCAAGATTCACAGAATGACTATTGATGCAGTACATTATGCAGAGATAGATTACACTTCAGGTGGAAGGATGATGGAGCCTCGTATATTCGAACGTACAAATCCTAATGAAGAAATAAGGGCAGATGACACAGAGTTTGGCGGAGAAGGCATCAATGACGTTACTAAGAAATGGAATGAAGATGGACATGATACTTCAAATTTAAAGAAAGTTGAATCTTGTGTAGGAACAATTAATAGAGCAAAGGCATCTAACAGAGAATCAGTCATATGTAACGGAATAGATTATGCAATTAGAAATGATCCTGTAACAAAAGGAGTTTCATGCGTAGAATTCTACAGTCCAACAGAATGTAAATTATTATTCAATGCATGTGATCCAGTTCTTTGCCCTTCAAGTAGATTTGATTTAGGTGGAACTTGGCATGTTGACAATGTTGCAGAAACAGGAATCATTGGAAGTTCTATTTTAGGACTACACAATTTCGGAATACCTGGAACAGATATAGGTTTCGACGGGGGTCAAGTTGTAATGCCTATTTGTATTACTGGAATTTATGCAGGACTACAAAATATTAGAACTGTATTAATGGAATATTCAGATTGTCTAAAAAGATCTTTAGTTGATGATGAGTCCGTAGGTATTTGTGATATGCTTAGAAGTTATTACATTTGTGATGTTCTTTGGAAAGAGGCAATGGCAATATTCAATATTAAAAGCGGGATAGTTGGAACAGTACTAAACAAAATTCATGACAACGAAGGTTCAGAGTACACCGACTTCGATGCAAGCATGGATCAATCTATTAACGGCTTAAAATATTTCACACAAGATTATGCTAAGAATACATTTGCTCAATTCTCCGGCGGAGCACTACCTGAAATTGGTGCAGAAGTTTGTAAGGCTGCAGTGTATGGAAAAGTACCTGGAGTAGGATCGTTCACAGATAGGTTATTGCAACCAGAGAGTCCTCCACAGTTCACAGCTACAATGGATGTTGTGCCTTATTCGGATATTCCTTTCCCTCCACAAGCAACTTACAAAGTTTACTACAGAATGTATGCAGGTGCAAATGAACCAGTTTCATTCTCCGTTTATTTGAAAAATCAAAACATAGATGGACAAAGCGGATTGCCAATTGCGTGGTTAGTAAGGAACAAAAGGTTAACTCCAGATGCATTCGATGCAGAAAACATTGATTTCACTGCACCAGAAGGATACAACCAAGTATGTGTTGCATACAGTAGCCCAACTTATGGCGTTAGGGAAGAATGTGGCTTCGGTAAAACTTCATCTGGATTTGCAATTGACTATGTTGCGCAAAGGATGGCTAAAAAAGAGGCAGGTCAGGGGGGAATTCAAACTGCAGAACAATGTAATCCTTCAGGTTCAAGTTTAAGTGGGCCTTACAATTCATACGGAACTAAGGCTGCAGCAGTAGCAGTTGGGGGATTCTCCTCGGGCATACTAGAAACAGGAATTAACAGAGTTTGTTCAACATTTACTCCTGGAGATGAAGCAGATTGGAAGGCAGTTGGAGAATGTTGGGAAGGACCTAAACCAAATGAAGGAAGAAACTTAGGATATTGTTGGTTACACTTACCTTCTGCAAAAAATATAGTTACAGAATATTCAGTTAACAAAGAAATAGATTGGAATAACTTGGAAGAAACATTACCGAATGCAACCCAAGGCACAATTGATAGGATAGATGAATATGTTCAAAAATTAGGATTAAGATCCGTTTATCTTACAAGTGAAGATTTAGATGAAGCAGAAGAAAGAATAGCTACAGCACTGAACAAGAAAACCGATGAAGGTGTAATCAAGAAAGAAGGATTCGAAGAAGCAGTTGGCATTTACAGAGATGTAATTAATCATGGAGTTCTTGAAACATTCCAAAAAATAGAATTCAGACTTAAATTAGCTCATATGTACGGTCAATGGGCTAGAGATACAACTAAAAAATTATATGCAAAAAATAATCCTCCTACAACCAATACAGGACAAAATCAATATCAAATTGAACTAGAAGAACCAGAAAATCAAGATATGCCTGATACAAGACTTAATAATTACATCTCTGCAGAAAATAATTTCTTAGATACGGTTATGATTTTGAATGAAGATATAGGTGTAGAAACTAACAAAGACATTATTGGATTTCACTTAGAAAACATTGTAATCTCTGCAAGAAAACTCTCCTTTGAAGGAGGAGATCTTACAGATAGATTTTCAACAGAAGATATTAATGAACTCCAATCAAATCTTGATCTAATCATAGGGAATGCAAATGAAGGTATAACTTTAATAGAATATATGAATGACGAAGAAACATATTCTTGGCTTTTAGACTTAATAGATTTAATATTTTCAGGACAGGAATATGTAAACTTTTTCCTAGATAAAAAATCAGTAGATACTGTTGAACCTATTCCTGAAATACAAGTAAACTTAGAAGATACTTGGTCAAATTTGCAAGTAGGTTATGTTATTGCATTAGATGCATCCCCTCTTAAAACCTTAGAAATTGTTGGAATTAGAGAAGATAATAGAATAAATTTTAATGCTGTAGATGAAAATAGGGGATCCGTATCATTTAGCAACAAAAAATATGATAAACTTTCAGATCAAGGATACTCTATAATTTCTACTATCTCTCCTTCTGGAATAATCTTTATGGAAGATCTTAAAGAAGGAGACGTCTTAATGGGAACTAGAGATTATGCAAAGATAAAGTTTCAAACATTTTATGTCGTGAATAAAATAAATGCCTACCCTCAAAATGGATTTAATAATTATGATATATTGGAACAAGGAAGTCATTTTAAATCTGTAAGTGCATTAAAAACTACCTATGGTGATGATAAGTTAAGCGACAATGACTTTGCATTTAGAGGCAGGTTATAATTTTAATAATTAAAATGAAAATCTTAAAACAAACTTTCCAATCATACAAAAAGAACTTTCTAACATTAGCATTCGCACAATTAATGTTGTTCTTTTCTTCATTATTTTTCTTAATGTTTGTAAAATACAAATTAACTTACTATCTAAATAAACTAAGAGAATTTGAACCTCAATTACAACAAGTTCTAAACACTGTAGATGTTAACAATCCCGCAACGATAGACAGTTCATTAACAGTAATAGAAGCCTTAAACAGTGTAACCAATGAAGCAACACTATTTGCATATATTATTGTTCCATTAGTCCTCTTAGCAATTTGGGTTTTATTCCAAGCATTATTCTGGAGTAAAATAAAAGAACATAAAATCAAATCAGTAAAGCTCTACTTAACAAGATTAGCAATACCTACTATATTCATCTTAATATTATTTTCACAATTAGCAGTTCCAAAAGAAATAACTGATTTTTTCAATACCTTCGACGATAGTATTCTAAGAATTTTATTCTCAGCATTCATAGGATTATATTTACTAACAATGTATTATGCAGTCTTAAACAATCAATCATTAAAAGACGCATTAAAACAAACATTCAATCTAGCAATCAAAAAGTTTTACAAATTCTTACCAATATACTTCCCATTATTCATAATATCTTCATCAATACTTTGGTTACTTGCAATTACATTAACACAAGAATATACTCAAACAACTGCATACTTCTCAACAACAAGTTTAATCATAATTACGATTGTCCTATTAACAATTTCAAAATTCTATAAAATACTCCTACAAAAAATTGTAGATAAAGAATGTGGGAGTAAGGATTCGAACCTTAGTAAGCACTAAGCTACTGGGTTTCTTATCTTAAGCGATCCTAAGCTTGGCCGATTTCTCCGTAAAGTCCTCTCCAGCCCGTTTGACCGCTCCGGCACTCCCACATGACCCGAAAAACCTTTGATTAATATTCTCTAGCTTTTCTGGATTTCTCAACGGAAATCTCTTTAAAAAATTAACTATATCTCCTTTAGCAATTCTCAGCCCATAATAGCTCAACCCATTAAGTTTTGCAACCCATCTATCGCCCTTAGACTTTATTCCCTCTTCCTTTAACAAAAGAATAATCTCATCTCTCAGATGTTTAGATTTCATTGTAAATCCCAAACTTCCTCCCCTAAAACCTCCATCTGTATCAAATAAACCTGCAACAAAGCTATCCTTGATTTGCCGATTAGAATTAATGATCTTTTTTGGTACAATAAGACCTTCCTTTTTCCCTGCAATGAGTCCAATTTCTTTAGTAAGAAAAAGATAAAGATTTTTATTCCTAAGTATAAAACAAGAACTTTCTTTTTTACCTTCTCTCTTTCTTCGTTTAGGAATGCTTCTAGTAGAAATAATATTTTTAAAAAGTGGGAATAAAACTTTCTCCATATAATCTAAATCCGAAATCTCAATACTTATCCGATAATCTTTCGAAAGGTCTTTCTCAGACTTACAACGATCACTGATATATCCATCACCAACTAAAGCTCCAATCAAATAAGCCATAGCACAGTCTAATTCGAATATAAAAAATTAAATGAAGACTTATTCAATAGCCTCCAGTTAGAACTTAGAATTGCGATTACTTACCTAATTTGAAACCGCTCTTCTTTCTTTTATTCATATGCTGTTTAATCTTAGCAATAATTCTAATCTTACTAACAGTCTTTTTATGCCAATTGTATCTTCTCAATTTAGCACTGTTTCCATAGCCGCAGCTACTACAGACACTTTTAATTTTATGATAGGCAGCCTTACCACATCTTCTACATCTGATGTGAAGTCTACCCTTATTTCTCTTCAATCCTTTTGCTGCTGTTCCTTTTGACATTTTATTGTGGTGAGATAATTATGATTGTATCTCCTCTGATAAATGCTGTTCCTAGTTTTCTTTTAAGCTCTCCGTTTTCTAGCTCTTCTACCTCATCAAGAACAACGTTAATATGAATATCGAATGCTTGTAGAATTCCTACAAATTGCTTTCCGTTCTTAAGCTCAATAAGTACTCTCTTACCTCTGCTTTGGTTTAATGAATCTAATGGTCTGCTTGTTTCCATGGTAATAACCCCCTAATCTAATCATACAAAACCTCTGAAATGAGTATTTAAATCTTGTGGGTAGATAAAAAGAAAGTCTTAAAAATAGAAAACTAAGAATAAGAATTCAATGGCAAACGCACAATATAGATCAAAGAGGAAGGCAACTGGTGGAAGATATGTTCCGCTAAGAACTAAGAAACTAAGAGAGTTAGCTAGACTTCCAACTATGACTAAACTTGGAGAGCGTTTCATTAAGAAAATTAGGGGTAGAGGAGGAAATGATAAGATAGTATCTGTATCTGATTCCCTTGCAAACGTATTTGACCCTAAAACTAAGAAATATTCAAAAATTAAGATCGAGCAGGTTATCGAAAACCCTGCAAACAGACATTTTGTTAGAAGAAATATTCTTACAAAAGGTACAATCATAAAGACATCTAAAGGAAATGCAAAAATTCTTTCTAGGCCTGGACAAGAAGGCGTAGTTAATGCAATCCTTGTTAAGTAGTTTTTTGATTTTTTTTAAATTTAAATTATAAATATTGAGTTAGATAAAATGTTAGAAAATACTGTTAAAGCAATAATGGAAAGTCCGTCTGTAGCAAGACTAGAAGGATTTCCTTTAGACATAGTTCAAAATTATTTAAGTAGCCTTCATAATGAAACTGAAGGTTTTGTTAATCTTCTAGACGGGTTTGAATATGAGATTGAGTGCCATGAAGGAAAGAGAACGTTAACAATAGGTGCACAACTAGATAACTTACTAGTAGATTCAGTTTCTCGTGTAACTAGATTTATGCATGGGCGAGGCCAGGACGATCCTAAGAACTATACGAAACTTGCAATGACAATGGGTGCAGATGCAAGAAAAGCTCTAAGGGGAGCGGAAGTAGATTATATTTCTAGAATAACCTGCATAGAGGGATTAAAATACACAGATAATCAACCTTTTTCAAATAGTTTCATTGGGACAATTACTCAAGAAGATGAAGCACCTAGATTTGGCGCACTTAGAAAAGAGACACCTATACTTTTAGTGCCCCATGACACTGCTCCAGAAATTGGGAAGGTAGTCCACAGCATAATTCGTAATGGTCATACCAAAAGAGAAATCATGACAGAATCTGCATATGAGATGGCAATGGAATCATTGATATTATCTTCTGAACAAGCATTGGGCTATCTTTCTTAGAAATCTTTAAATAATCCTTAACTATCTTTTTCCTATGAAAAAAGAGTCACAATCTAAGACAGTAATTATTTCAGTAGTTATTGTTGCAATTGCATTTCTAATAGGACTATCTTTTTTCGCTCCACAAAAATTAGGACAAACAGTTCAAGTTAGCGGTAATTCACAATTAACCGTTGCTCCAGATGAAATCGGAATATATGCACATATTCAATCTACAAAAGAAACGGCAAAAGAAGCTAAAGATACAAATTCACTTATTTCAAATAAAATAACCCAAGAATTAAAATTATTAAATATTCCAGAAGATAGTATCAAAACAGAAAATTATAATGTGCGTGAACAATACGATTGGTTCCAAGATGAAAAAGATACTGATCCAGAATTTGTTGCTTCTCATACAATTAAAATTACAATAGAAGATCAAGAGTTAATTGGAGACATTGTTGATGCAATAGTTGACAATGGAGGATTAGTTAACCAAATTACTTCCGAATTATCTTTTGATAGAAATAACGAACTTAAATCTGAAGTATTAGCAAGCGCTGCTGCAGATGCAAGAAGTAAAGCTGAAGCTATCGCTTCTGGTCTAAACATGAAAGTAGGGAAATTAGTTTCCGTTAACACTAATGACTACGGTTACAGACCTCAAGTTATGTATGCTATGGCTGAACCAGCATTCGATGAAGCTCAAGAAATAAATTTAGACATGGAAGTTAGAGATATCGAACTAAATTCTGCTGTTTCTGTTGTTTATGAGTTGGTTTAAGCTTAGAAATAACAACCTTTATATACAACCTACCACTTTTCTTTATAAATATTACTATCTTAAAAATTCATAAACCCTTATGAATCAACAGGAGGCGCACACTATGCCCCAAAAAACAAAAAAATGCCCAGAATGTAATTCTACAAATCTAATAGCAGACCACGATAGAGGCGAATTAGTTTGTAAATCATGTGGATTAGTTCTAGAAGAAAGAATGGTTGACTTTGGTCAAGAGTGGAGAGAATTCGAAAACGACCAAGAAAAGAGAAGAAGAACTGGAGCACCTATGACGTACACTAGATACGACAGAGGTTTAGGCACAGATATTGGTCAAAGGGGAGATATTTTCCAACTAGACGGAAAGGGTATGAATAAATTCTTAAGATTAAGAAAATGGCAATACAGAATATCAACAGCTATTGAAAGAAATCTAAAATTAGCATTAGCAGAATTAAAGAGAGTAGCATCTTTCCTTAAACTTCCAAAAGCAGTTGAAGAAGAAGCAGCTAAAATTTATACATTAGCAGTTCAAAGAGGATTAGTTAGGGGACGTTCAATGGAGTCAGTAGTTGCAGGTGCACTTTACGCTGCATGTAGACGTCATGAAATCCCAAGAACCTTAGATGAATTAAGCGAAGCTTCAGGAATAGAAAAGAAAGAAGTTGGAAGAACATACAGATTCATAACACGAGAGTTAGGAATTAGAATTCTACCATCTAACCCTGTAGACTACATTCCAAGATTTGCCTCAGCATTAAAACTTTCAGCAGGAACACAATCTAAATCTGTTGAAATATTAGAAATGGCTGAAGCAGCAGATCTAACTTCTGGAAGAGGTCCAACTGGAATCGCAGCAGCATCATTATACGTTGCAGCCTTAACAAATGACGAAAAAAGAACTCAAAGAGAAGTTGCAGATGTAGCAGGAGTTACTGAAGTTACCATCAGAAACAGATACAAGGAGTTATTCACTAAATTAAACCTAAAAGATAAGTTTAAAAAAGAGATTAACCCTTCAAGGAAACAAGAAGAATAGGTGATTACAATATTTAACAAAGAAATAAAAAATAGTTTGAAACAACTTAGAGTAAAGCTTATTTTTCCTGATATTTTATTCTTCATTGTTAGTTTATTCTTATTAGGTTTATTCACAAGAGTGACCGGATTAATCAATCTTTCACCAGAAATAGTTGAATCAGAGTTAGAACAATTTGTTATTGCAAATTTAGGTAGCTTAGTTAGTTCATTAATCATTTTTGTTCTAGTAGCATTCTTTGTTGGTGCAGGACTTAAAGCATTCAAGCTAAACATGATCCTAGAATCAATGAAAGGAAAAGATTTCAAACTATGGGATGCTTTCAAAGGATCTCACAAATTTTATTGGAGAGTAGTTGGACTAAAGATCCTATCCTTCGTAGTTTTATTAATTGGATTCGTACTTGCAATAATAGTTTATTCCTTATTAAGAAATATATTGGAATATTTAGCGGCAATCTTAGCAGTATTAATCATGCTTTACATAGTATTAGCATTACTCCTTAAAGAAGCAGCTTTATTCCAGAAGAACTCAAATTCATTGGATGCAATAAAGAGCTCATTCAAAACATTCACTAAAAACAAAGTATTAATCTTGATATTATTGGTTGTTATCTTAATAGTAAACTTTGCAGCAGCAATATTGAATGAAATATTCACATTAACCCCAGGATTCTTAGGAACAATTATTTCAACATTCTTCTTAATGATAATCCTTCTAATATCTGCATGGGGCAACCTATTAACTTTCAATGTTTACAAGAATCTTTCAAAGAAACCTGTAAGAGTGGTTAAGAAAGCAGTAAAGAAATCTAAGAAAAAAGCTGTTAAGAAGTCTGCTAAAAAAGCAACAAAGAAGACTAGAAAAAGAAAATCTAAATAGATTCTAAAAAATCAGCTAAACATTTTTTACTAAATTTTCTTGCAGTAACCATACCTATGGTACATTGTTCGTTAAATATGCTATATACTTCTCTAACGTCCTCTCCAAGTAAAATTCTATTCTCTAACAGTGCAGCATTTGTAACTAAGTCATATTCGCCAATTATCCTCTCAAACACTTTATCCCTTCCATCTCCATGAGGAATAGCATCCAAATAACCAATTAACTCAGATGCAGCATTAAAATTACATTCTCTCCTAATCTCTTCAAGATTATATACTGCCTCTCCATTCAGTATTGAAGCAATTGCTTCCCTATAAGGTCCAAAACCTTGGCTTCTCAAAAAATCATCCATATGGAAATTTCATATGAAGAGTTTATATTCTTTTCCAAGAACTAGTTATAAATATTATAAATCAAACTTTAATTTTCATAAAATCGTTTGCTGCAACAACATCTTTTTTGAAAACCTTTTTTGCTTCTTTAAGCATTGTAGAAATTTCTTCTTTTTCATATCTCTGACTAAAATGTGTAAGTACCAATTTCTTACATTTCCCTTTCTTAGCTATTTCTCCAGCATCTTCAGATGTCAAATGCTTATACTTCTTAGCTCTAATTTTCATTTCTTTCAAGAAGGTAGATTCACATATCAAAATATCAGAATCCTTAGCAACACTAACGGCTGCACTACAGATAGCAGTATCCAATACAACACTCACCTTTTTACCTTCTTTAACAAAAGTAACATCTTTCCATTTTATTTTCTTACCTTCAAAAGTAACATCTTTCTTACTTTTCAATTTAGCAATAATTGGACCAGAAGGCAATTTCAACTTCTTCATCTTAACTTTATCAATACAAATTTTATCTTTCTCTCTAACATAGTACCCCAAACAAGGAACTCCATGGTTCAAAAAATGAGCTCCAAATTGTAAGTCTCCTGTATCTAAAAAGACACCATTCTTTTCAATAGCTGTAAAATTAATATCTATTTTGTGTCCGATCTCAAAAGTTTTAACAATCTGTTTTAACTTCTTACCAAAATCAACAGTCCCATATATCTCAATTTTTTTCTCAGCCGAATTTTTAGCAATATTTTCTAACAATCCTGGCAAACCAAATATGTGGTCTCCATGGTCATGAGAAATAAAAACTCTAGTAATCTTTGGAGGTGCAATGCCAGCAATTCTTAATTGTCTTTGCATACTTTCCCCACAATCAAATAATATTTTTTCCTTACCACAATCTAACAGAATCCCACTTTGTCCTCTCTCCTTCGTTGGAACCATCGAAGAAGTACCTAGAAAAGTAATTTCCATTGCCATAAATAATCTCACCCAAAGACTTTTATAAATGATTCTTTTTTATTGCATTTATGGCGGCTAAAAAACCATTTCAAACAAATTTTTTAGGAGAAGGGGCAACAGCAGAAGATGGTCCTAAACCTAGAGAAATCTATGAAAAAGGTCGTTTTGGAGAGTTAGTGAATGGTAAATTCAAATACTCTTTATCTGAAACATTATACTTATTAGAAAATAATAAAATTGAAGTTGTAGAAAAGAATAATTCTCTTTCTCCAGATGAGTTCATAAAAAAGGCTAGAAGAGTAGACAAAAACTTCTGGACTAAATACGTCGTATTTTCTAATTTAAGATCTAAAGGATACATAGTAAAAACTGCATTAAAATTCGGAGCAGACTTCAGAGTATATGACAAAGACGTTCAACCTGGCGAAGATCATGCAAAATGGATTGTATTTCCAGTACATGAATCTAAGACATTAACTTGGCATGACTTTTCAGCTAAAAACAGAGTATCCCATTCCACAAGAAAGAATCTTCTAATTGGAGTAGTAGATGACGAAGACGATGTTACATACTACGAAATCGCTTGGAAAAAGCCATAATTCTTATATATTGAAACACTAAAAATAGCATATGCTAGATATTCATTCTTTGGCAGAAAGAGCTGCTAACCGATCACAACCAGAAAAAAAAGAAGTGTCAAAGCCTAAACCTAATTTAAAGGTACAAGTTTTAGAATTCTTAAAGGCCGAAGGTCCATCATTTCCAGTTAAAATTGCCCAAGGGGTAGGGAGAGAATCTTTTTTTGTTGGAGCAGTATTATCCGAATTAATTGAAGTTAAACAAATAAAATTAAGCCATGCAAAAGTGGGCGGATCAAGAGTATATTACATGCCTGGACAAGAAGAACAATTATCCATTCTTTATGAGTATCTTCCAGAACCAGAAAAGCAAGCATATGACTTATTGAAAGAAAAACAAATTGTGCGTGCACATGAAACAACGCCGGTTATCAGAGTTGCTTTAGCAAGTATAATAGATTTCTCAAAACCAATCACAATACAAGGGGAAAAAGCATGGAAGTGGTATTTAGCAAATGAAGAAATTAAACCTGAACCTGTTAGGGAAATTAAACAAGAAATAACTAAAGTTCAAGAAAGCCAAACTAAAATAGTTCTAGAACAGCCAAGAATAGTTCAACCTAAAGTTCAAGAAAAAATAATCAAAGAAGCTCCTAAAGAAATAATTAAACCGACTCCAAAACCAAAAGTAACTAAAGAAGATACTTTTGCAAATGAAGTTGAAGCATTTTTCCAAAAAAGCAATATCAAAATTTTAGAAAAAGAAGTTATCAGAAAGAACTCTGAATCCAATTTTGTTATTAAAATCGCATCCCAGATAGGTCCTTTAGAAATGTTCGTATGTGCAAAAAACAAAAAGAAAATTTCTGATAAAGATTTAATCTTAGCAAATCAGAAAGGCCAAAACAAAAAAATGCCAACCTTATTTATCACAACTGGAGAACAAACAAAAAAATCAAAAGATTATTTAGAAAAAGTACTAAAAGGCTTTATGATTTTTAAAAAAATATAAAATGAAAAGGTTATGTTTATTATTCATCTTCTTGGTAATCCTACCTTTAGCCAGTGCAGCAACAATAACAAGTGTTATGGAAGATATTGATGAATATTACTATTTAGTTCTTGGAGACAATGCAGTGGGTGGAGATGTATCTGCAGCAACAGAGATAGTCCTCGGATTATTCAAGCATAATGACTTAGATGTTGAAACTGTTTTGGAAGGAGAAGTAAGTACTAATCTTCCAAGAATATTGGTTGGACCTCCCTGTGGAAGTGAATATATTGTAGAAGTTTTAGGTTACAATTGCGATTCATGGCCTTATGAAGAAGGGCAAGCTTTGATCAAAGTAGAAGGAAATAATATTATTGTAACGGGTACTACTGCAAACGATAGAAGAAGAGCAGGTTTAATTTTAAGAGAATATCCCAATTATCCTATTCTAAATAATCATTCATTCATTTTAGTATCGGGTAATTCCTTAGAATCTGCAAGTTTAGATTTAGAAAAAGCAAAAACAAAAAATGAATTTGTTTGTGGTGACGGAATTTGTGAACCAGGAGAAGCATTCTTATGTTTTCCAGATTGTAACAAAAAAACATGTTTTACAATCTGTCAAGATGAAGGTTTCGAAGAAGCCTTTTGTAGGGATGTTCCTTCAAACCCTGAGGTAAACATTTGTCAAGATGGAGAAAAAAATAAAGGGCTCCAATATTGTACCTCTGAAAAATCTTGCTGCTGTAAACCCAAAACTACAGAAGAAAATATTCCCATTCAAGCACCAATTCAACAACCTGTGATCCAAGAAGAGAATTTCTTAACTTCTTTTCTCAATGGAGATTCAGCTGGTTTAATTGTTACAATCTCCTTGGTTATCCTAGGATTCATTCTACTGCTTGCATTCATTCTTACACGGTAGGTGGAAAATCTTTTAAACAACCCAAATCAGCTTTACTAACATGTCTCGGTAGCTCAGTGGTTAGAGCACACGGCTGTTAACCGTGAGGTCGAAGGTTCGAATCCTTCCCGGGACGCTTTTTACACTCTAGAAAATCTTATAAATTAAGATAAAAAAGATTTTAAAGTAAGAGCCCGTGGCTTAGTCTGGTATAGCACTCGACTGATAATCGAGAGGTCGTCGGTTCAAATCCGATCGGGCTCATTCAATAAAATGAAAAAAATAATTAAAAAAGTAAAAAAGAGTACAAGAAAAGTTGTTAAAAGTAAGGTTTCAATTTTTCCCATAATTTTAGTATTAATTATTATTGCTCTATTTGCTTTTATTATTTCAACTCCAAATAACATCTCTTCAGAAGATGCGAAGTACGAAATAACAGATGTAGATATTTTTTCATTAGACAGTTTTAACGCAAATGATGTTTCCGTAATGGGATTAAAAGTGGGAGATAGAACTCAAACACTTTTAGAGATTTTAGGATCTCCAGATTTACAAACAGATTATTCTGGAGGAATTTCAACTCTTGAATATTCAGAATCAATAGATTTAGAAGAAACAGGATTAATTATTCTTTTGGATAATGGCGTTGTAAAAAGAATTACTCTAAAAGAACCCTTCAATGAAAGGTTAACTGGAAATACTAAGGCAAATTACACCAAAGAAGAAATTTATTCTTTGTTTGGAGTCCCCGAAGAAGTTCTAAGAATGCCATTAAAACAAGATTCATCTTTGATGTTAAAGTCTTTACAATATTATTCTAAAGGTATTGAATTTACACTTAGAAGGGGAGAAGCACTGAGCTTTTCTTTAAACTTAAATGATCAAGAGTCTAGCTAATTCTAGCGCCTGCTTCAATAGTTTTTTCTGGAGAAATAAATATTACCTTATC
>Ga0233430_1003083_pt1 | contig 17562 bp, 13 predicted proteins | sample SI_118_April2016_2_FD_179883 | JGI IMG/M metagenome (GOLD analysis project Ga0233430, IMG submission 179883) | Seawater microbial communities from Saanich Inlet, British Columbia, Canada - SI_118_April2016_150_MG | ecosystem: Environmental > Aquatic > Marine > Inlet | place: Canada: British... | reverse complement strand
TTCCGGCCCGAATACAATGATCGCCCACATCAGGGCATTGGCATCCCAGGCTTGTCTCCCAACGAGTTCGCCAATCGCACCTGGCTTATGTGATTGTCAATGTTCACACTTCCGTTGATGAATACAAATAATTCTATTAATCGTTGTATCAAGCCAAAGGAGAAGCAGTTATGGCGAAAGTAGCAATTATTGGTGCAGGCTTTGCAGGCCACACCGCCGCAATGTATCTGGGTGATGCGCTGGGGAAAAATCACGAAATCACCATGATCAACAAGTTCGAACACTTCTACTACATTCCTTCCTGGGTATGGGTGGGTGTCGGACGCATGGAGCTGGATCAAACCCGCTTCCCCCTGAAAAAAGTCTACGACAAAATGAACGTCAATTTTGTTTTGGGCAAAGCCACAGAAGTACACCCCGACGAACAATACGTCATCGTAGAAAATCGTGACGGCGGCAATGGAACCACGCGCGTCGATTACGACTATCTGCTCATTGCCACTGGCCCGCGGCTGGTCTTCGAGAATACCAAAGGCCTCGGCCCCGACGATGGCTTCACGAACTCTATTTGCACCGGCCCCCATGCCGAAACCTCGCGCGACAACTACCTCGCCGAAGTCGAGCGCATGAAAAAAGGCGAGACACGCAAATTCGTTATCGGCACCGGTCACCCCGGCGCAACCTGCCAGGGGGCAGCCTTTGAATATATCACCAACATTCACAAAGACTTGCTCCGGCGCGGCGTGCGCGACAAAGCCCAATTGCAGTGGCTCTCGAACGAACAAGCCGCTGGCGACTTTGGCGTGCGCGGCATCCACGTCAAACAGGGTGGCAAGGTCGTCACCAGCGAAGACTTCATCAAGGCCGTCTTCAAGGAATATGACATCAACTGGCAAGTTCAAACTGGCGTGCTGGAAGTCAATGAAAAGCAGATTCACTGGGAAAATTTCGCCGGAGAATACGGCGATACCGACTACGACTACTCGATGCTCATCCCGCAATTCCTGGGGCAACCCCTCAACTTCCTCGACAAAGATGGCAACGACGTTTCTTCCAAAGTGGTCGCCCCCAACGGCCTCGTCAAAGTAGATGCCAAATATGGGCGACCTCACGCCGAAATGGCCCAAGACCCCGACTCCTGGCCTGCTGTCTACCAGAACCCCAACTACGCCAACATCTTCGCCGCGGGCATCGCCTTTGCCCCACCAGGGACAATTTCAGTACCCCACACCACCCCCAATGGCACCAGCATCTCGGCCGCGCCGCCCCGCACGGGCATGGTTTCCGGCATCATTGGACGCATCGTCGCTCTTAATATTGTCGATTTGATCAAAAAAGGCCGCATGACCCACAGCGAGCGCATGACCGAAATGTACGCCGCCTGCATCGCCTCGATGGGCGATTCGCTCTGGGATGGTTCAGCCGCAGCCATCATCGTTTACCCCGTTGTGCCTGACTTCCGGCGCTACCCCAACGAGCAGGGCCGCGATATGTTCGTCACCCACATGGAAATGGGCCTCGCTGGAGCCTGGATGAAGCGCATGGTGCACACCACCTTCATGCACAAACTACAAGGCCGCATCGGCTGGAAGATGATTCCTGAATAGGATTTTTTAAAGGCGAATCAGCCCCGAGGCCGATTCGCCCCCCCCCAACAGGAGTCCCGCAGCCCCGCTCCGGGGTGACAGCCAATGACTAACCATATCCCGATCCCAAGGAGTAACCCATGGAAATCACGAAAAAAGAACGCGCCATGATGAATAATAAATTGATCCAGTTTTTCCGTTTCATTGTACTCAATTTGAAAATTCTCAAAGGCGTAGACCACAGTAAACGCTCTTAGCCAGCAACCAACCAGCCATTAGACAGGGTACCCACAATATTTGTATCACCTTGTCTACTGGCTCCCAATCCCAGGAGGAAACATGACTGAACAGCCCGAACGCAATCTGGGTATGGAGCTTGTACGTGTCACAGAAGCCGCGGCATTGGCTGCCGCCCGCTGGATGGGACGCGGCAAAAAAGAAGCCGGTGATGGCGCTGCCGTAGATGCTATGCGGCTCATGCTGGATACCATCAACATGAACGGGGTTATCGTTATCGGTGAAGGCGAAAAAGACGAAGCCCCCATGCTGTATAACGGCGAACGCATCGGCAATGGCACCGGCCCGGAAATGGATGTGGCTGTTGACCCCGTTGAAGGCACTACCTTGTTAGCGCAAGGCAAACCGAATGCCATCGCAGTCATCGCAGCCTCGCCCAAAGGCTCCATGTGGAATCCAGGCCCCGGTTTCTATATGGAAAAAATAGCCGTTGGCCCGGATGCCCGCGATGCAATTGATCTCGATGCACCTGTGGGCGATAACCTGCGCAATGTAGCTAAAGCCCTCGGCAAAGATGTGCGCGACCTGACCGTTTTTGTACTGGAACGCCCGCGACACGACAAAATCATTGCAGAAATTGGCGAAGTTGGCGCACGCGTTGCGCTGCACCACGATGGCGATGTTGCTGGTTCGTTAATGGCCGCTTGCCCCGGTATGAGCAGCATTGATCTGATGATTAATATTGGCGGCACCCCCGAAGGCGTCATCACGGCTTGCGCGCTCAAAGCCCTGGGGGGGCAAATACTCGGACGGCTGGCGCCACAATCCGAAGAAGAACGCACCGCCGTTGCGGAAGCCGGGTTAGATACAAAACGCATCCTGACAGTGGATGATATGGTCAATAGCGACGATGTTTTCTTTGCTGCTACCGGCATCACCAGCCCTGGCCACCTAATGGAAGGAGTCAAATACGAAAGTGGGCGCGCCCGCACCTACTCGATGGTCATCCGTGGAAAATCGGGCACAATTCGGTATATCGAATCTGTCCACAATCTGGATAAGTTGATGTTAATCAGCGCCATCGATTACTAAAAATTTTTCTAAACCCGTTTGTGAAATTTATACCAATTTACTCTATTTACACCACCCTTATTTTTATATACTTTGGAGGATCACTATGTCAAAAAAAGGCGCTATCTCATATGCCGACGAATACCTTCGCTTAGGATATACCCCTGGTGAGGAAGAACTTCTATGCGCATTCAAAGTCACGCCGCGTGACGATGTACCAATGGACGAAGCCGCGGCTGCCGTAGCTGCCGAATCATCCACGGGGACTTGGACAGATGTTGATTCAGAAGTTGCCGAGCGCCTCAAAGCGCGCGTCTATAAAATTGATGGCGATATGGTCTATGTGGCCTATCAGCCGGGGTTGTTCGAAATCAGTTCCATGCCCAATATTCTCTCCAGTGTAGCCGGAAACGTTTTCGGAATGAAAGCGGTGGAAGGCTTACGGCTCGAAGATATTCGCTTCCCAAAAGAAGTGGTCGATGCTTTCCCAGGCCCACATTACGGGCTGCCGGGTGTGCGCGAGCGCATGAACGTGCAAGGCCGCGCCATGACGGGTTCAACCATCAAACCCAAGATCGGCCTGACCACCGAAGAACACGCCCAGGTATGCTACGAAACCTGGATGGGCGGCGCCGATACGGTTAAGGATGATGAAAACCTGGGAAGCCAGGATTTCAACAATTTCTATGATCGCATGGCGCGTACGCTGGAACTACTCCACAAAGCCGAAGCCGAAACCGGCGAGACGAAAGGCTATTGGGCCAATCTAACTGCCGCCACGGTAGACGAAATGGCAAAACGCGCCGAATGCATAAAAGAAAACGGCGGCATCTTCGCCATGGTCGATTTTGTCACCGTTGGCTATACCGGTGTGGCTTCGCTGCGCCAGATCACTGAAAAACTCGGCCTAATCATCCACGCCCATCGTGCCATGCACGCGGCCTTCGACCGCATCCCCTACCACGGGATCGAATACCGCGTCATCGCCAAAACTGCCCGCCTGATCGGTGTCGACCACATCCACACTGGCACCGGTGTGGGCAAGCTCGAAGGCGGCCCCGATGATATGCGCGAGCGCATCAGCCTGTTACGCGACAAAGTTACCAAACCCTTCCGCGGCGTACTATTTGAACAAGATTGGCACAATATCAAACCCGTAGCCCCGGTGGCTTCTGGCGGTCTGCATCCCGGGCATGTTCCGGCGCTTCACAGCATTTTTGGTATCGATGCCTATTACGCGTTCGGCGGCGGCATCCACGGGCACCCCGGCGGCAGCCGGGCGGGCGGGCGGGCAGTGCGCGCAGCCGTTGAAGCGGTTGCCCAGGGCATCACCCTTGAACAAGCGGCCAAAGAAAGCAGAGAATTGCGTGAGGCATTGGATCTCTGGGCTGAAGTGAAGTTCTAAATACGCCAAAGAATACCAGACCTGACGGGGGCTTTACAGTCCGTCAGGTCTTACGCCAAATCAATCAGGAGGAAGACATGCCATACCAGAAGACAATTCTACTGGGGGTTGTTGGCGATAGCGCGGCGGGTAAAACAACCATCTCTGCCGGTATCGCCCGCATTTTGGGTGAAAACCGCGTCACCGTCATCTGCACAGATGATTATCACCGCTACAATCGCGCCCAGCGTAAAGAGATGGGCATCAGCGCCCTGGACCCCGCCTGCAATTATATGGACATCATGGAACAGGACCTCGACAATCTTCGCCGAGGCCATGCGATTCTTAAACCGATTTATAATCATAGCACCGGGGATTTTGACCCCCCGGAGTATATCGAGCCCACCGAATTCATCATCGCCGAGGGATTGCTGGGGCTGCATAACCGCGGCCTGAGGCGCAACTTCGATGTAAAGGTTTATCTTGCCCCCGAGGAGGAGCTGCGCGTCCAATGGAAGATCAAGCGAGACACCATGAAACGTGGCTACACCCCCGAGCAAGTACGGTCTTCCCTCGAAAAACGCGTCAACGACTCGCGAAATTTCATCCAACCCCAAATGGGCGATGCCGATATTCTGGTCAAATTTCATCGTCCAGTTGGACAAGAAGAGGAAATTGGCGAACACCTCAACGTGCAGTTGATGCTGCGCCCCACGCTCCCGCATCCCAATCTGTCGGAGTTGGTGGATTGCGATGAAAATGAAAAAAACAGCAGCATTTGCACCAGCTACCAGCGCCAGGATGATTGGCTGATTGAAGCGCTTGATATCAGCGGTAAAATTCCGGATCAAAAAGCCACCGAAGTCGAAGAGCTGATCTGGACGCGGCTTCAAGAGCGTTCAGCCAAACTCAAAGAATTGTGTCCTGATCAATATGGTGCCTATACCGATGGCACAGAAACCCGAATTTCACACCCGCTGGCGCTAACCCAATTGATGATTGTATATCACATGCTTTTAGCACGCGAAGAGCTGCGAGAAGAACATCGCCATCTCGCTCAGCGCAGCACCGTGTAATTTGACGACACCACATTCGCGAAAAGTTTCCGAGATTACTGGGAGTACCTCATGAACCAAACATCCAAGCCATACGATCAAACCGACCAACTTTGCGCTACCACGCTGCGCATGTTAGCTGTCGATGCTGTACAACAGGCCAACTCGGGGCACCCTGGTCTGCCGCTTGGCGTCGCCGATATTGTTACTGTTTTGTACACACGCTTTCTCAAGCATAATCCCAACTCGCCCGTTTGGCCCGACCGAGACCGATTTGTACTCTCTGCCGGGCACGGATCCGCGCTGCTCTACGCATTGCTGCACGCTACAGGGTATCCGTTGACATTGGAAGATGTGAAAAATTTTCGTCAGTGGGGCAGCCACACCGCGGGACATCCAGAATATGACCTGCATTTAGGCATTGAACTCACCACTGGCCCGCTGGGGCAAGGCGTTTCGACCGCGGTGGGCATGGCCCTGGCCGAGCGCTGGCTGGCGGCGCGCTTCAACAAACCCGATTTCCCCATTGTGGACCACTACACTTATGTAGTGGCCTCCGACGGCGACCTGATGGAAGGCATTTCCCATGAGGCCTGCTCGCTGGCCGGGCATTTAGGGCTGAGAAAATTGATTGTCTTCTGGGATGATAACAATATCTCCATTGACGGTAATATTACCGCTTCCAGCAGCACCAATGTACCAGCCCGCTTTGAGGCCTACGGCTGGCACACCCTGAGCATGGACGGCCACGATATGCAAGCCATCGACGAAGCCATTCGCGCCGCACAGGCCGAAACCGAGCGCCCCACGCTGATCGCCTGCAAAACCCACATTGGCTACGGCAGCCCGCTGCAAGATACACCCAAAGTCCACGGCTCGCCGCTGGGCGACGATGGGCTGGCCGCGACCAAAGCGCATTTTGGCTGGCCGGTTGAACCGCGCTTCCACTTCCCCGAGGAAGCCAAACAGCGCTTTGCCGACGTCAAAACAGAGGGCGCAGCCCGTCAGACCAAGTGGGAGGCCATGCTCGGCAGCTATCGCAAAGAACACCCCGAACTGGCTGCCGCCTGGGATGCATTCACAAGTGGCGAACTCCCCGCCGAATGGCAGGCAGCGTTGCCCGATTTCACCGGCGATAAAGCCATTGCTACCCGCGTCACATCCGGTACAGTGCTGGACGCGCTCGTTCCACAAATCCCCACGATGCTGGGCGGTTCAGCCGATTTAACCGGCAGCAATAAAACCAAAGCCGCGGGAACCGAGCCTATCCAGCGCGATAACTATGGCGGCTCGTATATCTATTATGGCATCCGCGAACACGGCATGGGCGCGGTGATGAACGGGTTGGCGCTGCACGGCCTGCGCCCCTTCGGAGGCACTTTCCTGGTATTCGCCAATCACATGCTCCCGGCCATCCGGCAGGCGGCGATGATGAATATCCCCGTTGTATATGTCTTCACCCATGACAGCATTGGCCTGGGCGAAGATGGACCAACCCACCAGCCAGTGGAGACGCTGACCATGCTGCGCTCGATTCCCAACCTGGTGACTTTGCGCCCGGCGGATGGCAATGAAACCGCCCAAGCCTGGAAGATTGCGTTGCAACGGCAAGGCCCCACCGCGCTGGCACTCACCCGCCAAAATCTGCCGCAAATCACGCCCGTGGATAATGGGACAGCGCAAGGCGCGTATGTGCTCGCAGAACCCAAATGGGTTGAACCCGAAGTGGCGCTGATCGCGACAGGCTCCGAAGTTGAACTCGCTATGGATGCCAAAACAGCGCTGGCAGACGATGGCATTGCTGCCCGTGTGGTTTCAATGCCAAGTTGGGAACTCTTCGACGCTCAATCTGAAGAATACCGCCAAAGCGTACTGCCGCCCGATATGCCCCGCGTCGCCATCGAAACCGGCTCATCGCTGGCCTGGGCGCGCTACCTGGGCAATCAGGGTGTAATGATTGGCCTGGATCACTTTGGCGCCTCCGCCCCGTATGAAACGATCTATGAAAAATTTGGCTTCAGCGTTGGAAATATTGTCAAAATCACCCGCGAACTTCTAGGGAAATAAGCATGAACCTGAAACAACAAGCCGCTCGCAAGGCGCTCGAATTCGTCCAAAGCGGGATGACCCTCGGGCTGGGCAGCGGCTCCACGACTGCCTATTTTGTGGAGATGCTCGGAGAGAGTATCCGGCAAGGGCGGCTGACCCACATCAAAGGAGTCCCGACATCGCTCTCAACTGCGCAACAGGCGCGCAGCCTGGGGATTCCCCTGGTGCGATTAAGCGAGCATCCCAACCTAGACCTGGCGGTGGATGGCGCCGATGAGGTGGATCCAAACTTCAATCTGATCAAAGGATTGGGGCGCGCCCTCCTGCGGGAGAAAATCGTCGAGATACACGCACAGCACTTCATCGTCATCGTTGACGAATCGAAGCTCGTGCCCGCGCTGGGGCGACGCTTCCCGCTCCCACTGGAGTTGGTGCAATTCGAGCATGAAGTCCAGATTGCCTGGCTCAATACGCTGGGATGCCGCGCCGAACTATGGCTCGAAGAGGATGGCGCGCCAGCAATAACCGATAATGGTAATTACCTGGCGCGCTGCTGGTTCGATAACGATATTCCAGATGCCTATGCGCTGGCCGAAGCTCTTTCGCAGCGCCCTGGCATCGTGGAACATGGCCTGTTTTTGGATATGGCCGATACGGTTATCGTCGCCGGTGAAGATCAGGTTCGCGTGCTGAATCACCCCAAAGGAATAAAAATATGAGCGTTATTTTTGCCCCTTCTATCCTATCAGCCGATTTTTCTCGCCTGGGCGAGCAGGTACGCGAAAGCGTGAACGCAGGCGCAAAATATATTCACATAGATGTGATGGATGGGCATTTCGTCCCCAACATCACTATCGGCCCGCTGATTGTTAAGTCGCTGCGGCCGATTGCCGATGAAACCGGCGGCGTTCTGGATGTTCACTTGATGATCGAAAAACCTGAATTGATGATTCCGGCATTCGCCAAGGCCGGTGCAGACATCATCACCGTTCATGTAGAAACCTGCCCGCATTTGCACCGCACATTGCAGCAAATCCGCGAATTTGGTGTAAAGCCCGGCGTTACGCTGAACCCGGCTACACCACTGGCTACACTTGAAGAAATTCTCGAAGCAGTCGAACAGGTTTTGATTATGTCGGTCAATCCGGGGTTCGGCGGGCAATCCTACATCCCTGGCAGCAGCGCCAAAATTACCCGTTTGCGGCAAATGCTGGATACGCGCGGCTTGCAACATGTGGATATTGAGGTCGATGGTGGTGTAAAAACCCACAACGTGGCCGAGATTGTTGCGGCAGGCGCGAATGTCATCGTTGCCGGTTCGGCTATCTTTAACCAAAAAGCCAGCGTCACCAAGAATGTTCAGGCTTTCCGCGCAGCATTGACCTAAAAGATTTTCTGAAAATAAAACAGATGTCGAGAAAACACATAGTTCTATCTCAGGTTCTCGCGTGGTTATTCTCTGGGGTATAATACTACCCAACTGCGGCGTCTATGTCAGCATACCAAATTTGCCCCTTAGGAGGTTACGCTAAGGGGCTTATCATTGACTTAAGAAAGGAATATAAATGGCAAATAAACGCAATAAAGTCCGCGTGGCAATTATTGGGGTGGGCAACTGCGCATCGTCACTTGTGCAAGGGATAGAATATTACCGCAACGCCACGGATGAGATGGAGATCCCCGGTTTGATGAATGCAACTCTGGGAGGGTACCATATCAGCGATATTGAGTTCTCAGCAGCATTTGATGTTGTCGCTTCCAAAGTTGGCAAAGACCTCAGCGAAGCAATTTGGGCTGAACCCAATAATACCATTCGCTTTACTGAAGTTCCGCATCTAAATGTGCCGGTTCATCGCGGCATGACACATGATGGGCTGGGCAAATATCTGGGCAGCAAAGTAGAAAAGGCGACTGGCCCAACCGATGATATTATTGGGATTCTCAAAGAAACTCAAACCGATGTAGTGATTAACTTCATGCCGGTTGGCTCCGAAATGGCGACCAAATGGTATGTGGAACAAGTTCTCGAAGCCGGGTGTGGATTTGTCAACGGGATTCCGGTGTTTATTGCGACTTCTGAATATTGGAGCAAGCGCTTCCTGGATCGCGGGTTGCCGATTATTGGGGATGATATTAAAAGTCAGGTGGGCGCAACTATCGTACACCGCGTGTTGACTAACCTGTTCAAAGATCGCGGCATCCACTTAGATCGCACGTACCAGTTAAATTTTGGCGGCAACATGGATTTCTACAATATGCTCGACCGCGATCGGTTGGAATCCAAAAAAATCTCGAAAACTCAGGCTGTCACCAGCCAACTCCCTTACGATCTTGGCGACGAAAATGTGCACGTTGGCCCCAGCGACTATGTTCCCTGGCTGACTGACCGCAAGTGGGCGCAGATTCGCATGGAGGGGCGCGCCTTTGGCGATGTGCCGCTGAATCTCGAACTAAAACTCGAAGTTTGGGATTCGCCTAATTCGGCTGGCGTGATGATCGACGCATTGCGCTGTGCCAAAATTGCACTTGATCGTAAAATTGCGGGGCCATTGATTGCGCCATCCAGCTATTTTATGAAATCACCTCCCCAACAATTTACCGATGATATTGCACGTCAAAAAGTTGAGGATTTTATCAACAGCGACGCGTAGCGCCCTTGATAATAATAGACCTGTTTCTGAACAAAACCGTTTGCTCAGGATCACGCTTTCGCAATCAAGATTTCACAAAAAAGGGTGTGCATGGGATGCTACGCATCTCATGCACACCCTTTTTTTGCGACTGATCCGCGCCAGATGTTTAACAACGCTCCAGGGCAGCAACCAATTCTGGCACTCGGATCGGTTTACTGACATAGTCATCCATTCCCTGTCTGAGATATAATTCCCGATCCCCTTCCAGCGCGTTCGCAGTCATTGCTACAATCTTTGGGCGTTTATTCCTGTCCACATACTTCTCCAGAATGCGCTGAGTGGCCTCTACGCCGTCCATTTCTGGCATCTGAATATCCATAAGCACAACATCATATTTTTGGCGCTCCAGCGCATCCAGAACTTCTAAACCATTTGCGGCGATATCTGCACGATAACCCAGTTTCTCGAGAATGCGCAAAGCAACTTTTTGATTGATCAGGTTATCCTCCGCCAGAAGAACGCGCAATGGATGCCTCTCGCCCAGTTCGTGATCGTACTCCGGTTTACTTTCGGCAGGCTTCGCCATTTGGCTTTGCTCGGGGAAGCGGCTGCCCATCACATTCATAATGGTGTCATGCAAGATCGACGGTTTGATCGGCTTGTTGAGACGGGCAGTAAATTGAACTTCATCAGGTATCATCTCCCAGCCGCCCAGCGATGTCAACAAAATCAGAGGAAGTTCATCTTCGCTAATAAATTTTCGCAACTCAATAGCCAACATGGCGCCATCCATCTCGGGCATTTGCATATCCAGGATTGCGAAGTCAAATTTCTCGCCGCTGCGAATCCACCCCAACGCCTCAGCCCCACTGGCGGCGGCGCGCGGATCCAGGCCCCAGGTTTTCGTTTGGCGAATCAAAATGAGCCGATTGGTTGCATTATCATCCACAATCAATACTTTTAGGCCATCCATAAGTGGTTGAGGCAGATGTGTTTCCGCCTGGAATGAGGCCGGAGCTGGCGAACTCATGATTGTGAAGTGGAATGTGCTTCCTTGCCCAACTACACTCTCCACCCATATTCTGCCACCCATTAGCCCAACCAACTGCTTGCTGATCGCTAATCCGAGACCTGTGCCGCCATATTTTCGTGTGGTCGAGGCATCCACCTGAGAGAAGGATTCGAACAGACGATTCATCCGATCTTCGGGGATGCCAATACCCGTATCTTGAACCTGGTAGTGAACTTGTAAGTTATTATGTGGCAGGGTCTCGCTGGATACCCGCACGATCACTTCGCCCTGATCGGTAAATTTAACCGCATTGCTCAGCAAGTTCACAAGTACCTGACGAATACGGGTAATATCGCCGATAATCGCGCCGGGCACAGAACCTTCCACCAAATAGGCGATTTCCAGACCTTTTTCAGCCGCTTTTGAGGCTAGCAAATCGAGAGCGCTCTCAATGCTCTCCCGCACCATGAACGGCTGCTGCTCCATTTCCATTTTTCCCGCTTCGATCTTGGAGTAATCGAGAATATCGTTAATGATCGTCAGCAAAGCATCGCCACTACTGCGCACGGTACTAGCAAAATCTTTTTGTTCAATATCCAGGGGCGTATCCAGCAGCAATCCTGTCATGCCAATAATTGCATTCAATGGCGTGCGAATTTCATGGCTCATATTTGCCAAAAATTCTGCTTTCGTTTGCGCAGCCGATTCCGCTTCACGGCGAGCTTTAACTAATTCGGAAATATCGTGATAAAGCGCCAAGATAGCTACTTGCTCGCCTTGCACTACCACCGGCACCCCAAAAAATTCGACATCCATCAATTGTCCATTTTTATTGGCGCGTTGTGCGAATCCATGCACAAGATTGCCCTCTTTGACACTGTAGGTATACGACTCAGCAAGTTCAAATTCTGCCTCGGGAACTATCAAATCATCCAGATTTCTTTCCAGGGCAGCTTCTTTTGAGTAACCAAAGAGTTTTTCAAAAGCTTCATTACAATCCATAATGCAGTGTTGCAGGTCCAAGATGACAACGGCAATCGGGCTAATATGCACCAGACTCTCAAAATACTGCTTTTGCACAAGAATTTCTTCTTCAGCGCGCTTTCGCTCAGTGATATCTTGTTTGATGGCAACGTAATTTGAAATCTCGCCCTTATCATCCACTACCGGGGTGATGGTCACATCCTCAAAATATAATTCGCCATTTTTTCGTCGGTTTACCATCTCCCCCTGCCAAACACCACCCTGAATGGTTGCCCAAAGGTCTTTATAATATGCCTGATCGTGTTTACCCGATTTCAGGATGCGCGGGTTTCCTCCGATGGCATCGCGATACGAATACCCGGTCGTGAGGGTAAAAGCAGGATTAACCCATTCGATAGTACCTTGAAGGTCTGTGATCACAATCGAGTTAGCTGCAGCCTGCATCACAGATGCCTGCAGGCGCAAGCGTTTTTCTGATTTTTTTTTCTGGATCATCCCAGCTATGATGTTAGCAACGGCCTTCAAGAATGGAATTTCATGGTCACCAGGTTGGTGGCCCTCTTCAACATAAAGAACAATGACCCCAAGGATTTCTTCGCCCATGAGGATAGGCACATTATAATGACCATGCGGCCCCATGCCATCAAAAGTTGTTTCATGACGATCATCAACACAACTAGCGAAGACAATTTCTTTGCTTTGCGCAGCACGTCCGCACAGGCAATGCCCAAACGGCACACGCTTGCATAGTATTAGCAAGTGTTCATTGAGGTTGTGATGAACAGTCAGTTTCAAAATATCTGGATGAGCTTCATCGACCAAAAAAATTCCTGCCTGCGCGCGCATTGGCAGCCAGGGCGTGCTGATTATCGCCTTCAATGACCATTCAAGTTTTTTTTCTAGCGAGTTAGGTTCCATGGCGATATATAACAGCGAATTCAAAACCTCCTGAACCCGATAGCCGTCTTCAAGCTCTTTTGTGCGATCCGTCACGATACCTTCAAGCTGTGCATGAAGGTCAGCCAGACGGCCTTGCCGCTGACCGGCAAAAGCAGCCAGTCCTCCCAGGAAAATCGGAGCCATGTCAATGATCCACAGCAATGGATTCGTTGCTTGCACTTGCCAAAGCGCGGCCCAAGAAATTTCTTTGCCAGAAAATGCTACCGAAAGCAAGGTGCCCACAATAGGAAATATCAATCCAAACCCGATCCCTACCAGCAAATATTTCTGGGTAGTGCCCAATACTTTATTTTTTTTCATCGGAACCACCTATCGCCAGAGTGTGCGATTTGCAACGTTTCAACGCGCGAACAAGCTCATCGACGCGCACCGGCTTGCTAACATAATCATCCATCCCAACCCCCAGATAGCGCTCACGATCCCCTTCCAGCGCATGTGCGGTCATGGCAATAACGCGCGGGCGCTCCGATTCAGTATATTTCTGATAAATGCGGCGCGTGGCTTCTACGCCATCCATTTCGGGCATTTGAATATCCATCAGAACAACGTCATAATGTTGGCGGGCGAGGGCCTGTAGCGCTTCAATACCATTGCTGGCAACATCGACCCGATACCCTAGCCGCGCAAGAATTCGGGTAGCAACTTTCTGGTTGATCAGATTATCCTCAGCTAATAGAATGTGCAATGGATGTTCAATACCCATATTCTCATTAAAGTCATCGGATGTCTTACTAACCGCAGGCTGGATGGGAATCGCACGCTGGTCGCGCTGATTCATAATCTCTGCGATAGCATTGTAAAGTATAGATGGTTTAACGGGCTTGCTCATGCGGGCCGAAAATTCAATATGTGCAGGAATCTCTTCCAGCCCTCCAAAGGATGTTAATAAAATCAGCGGGATCGTCCCCTGATAGTGTTGCTTGATCTCCTCGGCAAGCATGACACCATCCATATCAGGCATTTGCATATCTAAAATTGCAAGATCAAATTTTTCGCCGTTGCGAATCCAGGTGAGAGCTTCATCGCCACTGGCCGCGGCAAAGGGCTCCATCCCCCAGGATTTAGACTGTCGAATCAGAATCAGTCGATTGGTGGCATTATCATCCACAATCAGAACGCGCACATCCTCAATCAATCCTATTTCTCCCCCGGCATTATTCAGGCGCTGTGGCGCTCTTTCTGCGCGGATTGTAAAATGAAAAGTTGAGCCTTTGCCCAGTTCGCTTTCAACCCACATTTCCCCCCCCATGATCTCAACCAATTGTTTGCTGATCGCTAAGCCCAAACCCGTTCCCCCATAGCGACGCGTTGTTGATGCATCTACTTGTGTAAACGATTCAAACAAATGTTCAATCCGATCCGGCGGTATTCCGATGCCCGTATCTTGAACCGAAAAATGGAGAATACATTCTTCGCCTTCCTGACATTCCAGGGCAACGCGGGTAATAATTTCGCCCTTTTCAGTGAATTTAATGGCATTTCCAAGCAAATTGACCAATATCTGCCGCAAGCGAGTTACATCGCCAATCACATCCGGCGGCACTGTGGATTCAACAAGATAAGCTATCTCCAACTTTTTCGCGGACGCGTTCGAGGCAATTAGGTCCAGGCTGGTTTCAACAACATCAGAGATACTAAAGGGCTGCTGCTCTAATTCTAGCTTTCCGGCTTCAATTTTCGAAAAATCCAAAATGGCATTGATAATCCCTAACAGCGCATCGCCACTATTGCGCACAGTGGCGGCATATTCCTCCTGCTCAGGGTTTAAGGGCGTATCCAGAAGTAAACTCGTCATCCCGATCACGGCGTTTAGGGGGGTGCGTATTTCATGACTCATATTCGCCAAAAATTCGGCTTTGGCCTTGACAGCAGCTTCGGCGGCCCGTCGTGCGGCGATGAGATCAGTAATATCATGATACAAAGCCAAATATGAAGCGTTCTCGTCGCCACCATGTATGGGCATGGCAAATAATTCCACATCCACAAGGTCGCCGTTTTTGTGCCTGCGCTGGGTGACCACGCGAATCATATCGCCTTCACGCACGCGATCTGCCAACTGGGCGGAACTCTGGTGTTCTATTGGTTGAATAATCACTTCGGTTAGCTGTCGTTTCAAAACCTCAGATTTCTGGTACCCAAAAAGTTTTTCAAAAGCCGGATTGCAATCAGAAATATCGCTATTTACATCCGTGGTCACAATGGCAATGGGGCTTACATTAAAAAGTGTCTCAAAATATTTTTTTTGCAGAGTCAATTCTTCTTCGGCCAGAACTTGTTCTGTAATATTGATGATGGATACCAACACCCGTTCGAGCGTATCTTCATAGCCAGGGCTAATTTCCCACTTCACATCCACATGAAGCAGGTTGCCTTCCAAATCATAGTTGATGCCGCGGCTCTCAAAAACACGCTCCCCATTCCCAATTGCAATCAGTTCTTGTCGAAATACTTCCGTTGACTCTTCCCCAAAGATATGCCCCAAATTTTGCAGAAGTTCATCTTTTCCGGGGACTTTAAAAAGATCATAGGTGACTCGATTTACATCCAAAACCCGAACCATTTGAGTGCATTTGATAATATCTTCGGGATGAGCGTCAAAATAGGTTTCAAAATCGCTAATTCCCTGTGCCCTGAGTGCATCAATATATTTTTTTACATCCGAGAAATCTTCTTCCCACAACGAAATTGGGGCATCCTCAAACAAGGCGCGGTATTTATTCTCCTCATGCTGTACGCGCATTTCAGCACGTTGGCGCTTTTCCATCTCCATTAGAAAATGATTCCGCATTGCTGTACTTGTTCCCCCCACCAAAAAACCAAATAAACTTGCAACTATGGACATCGCAAGTAGCACAGGATCAAACCAATTTTGCCAACCACCCCCTGCGCTAACTGTAAATAAAACGATAATCGGATAGGTAGCGGCGCCCGCCAAAAAACCTGTTTTTTCGCCAAATAGCCACCCGCTAATGATGACCGGAAACCACAGCACAACCACAGCAAATCGCCCTTGTGTTGGAAAAAACAACATAAAAGCAGAGCCACAAACAAGCCATGCCCCAACGTAAATATATGTTTTATGCGCTTCCAGCCAACCAAATAATCGTTCCATAAGTTTATTCCTGGAAAACCAATTTGCTCACCGCTACCCATCATACTATGCGGCTTCTATCGCTGATAACAAACCCGATTGCGCCCTTGCCTTTTTGCCAGGTATAGCATTTCATCGGCGGCATCAAATAACTGGTCCAAAGACACAGCGCTTCCTAGATTTAAAGTAGCAACCCCCAGACTTATCTCAATGCCCAATTCGTCATCAAAGTTATCTTGATCTTCGACATGCACGGGCAACCTGGCATTCATTACCTGAATGCGTAAGCGCTCGGCTATTTCTACGGCTTCGTTGAGAGAAGTCTCGGGCAACAAGATGATAAACTCCTCCCCGCCCCAACGGCCGGCACGGTCATAACTACGCAAATTTTTTGTAATCGTCTCAGCCAACATTATCAATGCTCGATCGCCGACAAGGTGCCCATATCGATCATTGACGAGCTTAAAATGATCGATATCTAAAAGAAGAATACTCAGCGCGTGAACCATTCGCTCAGAACGTTCCAATTCGGATTGTGCATGGGTATAGAAAGCTCTACGATTCCAAAGGCCGGTCAATTCATCATGCATGGCCAATTCATACATACGTTCATAGGCCCCCTTCAAACGTTGTTCCAGATCCAAAATGCGCGCCCCAATATGCAGGCGAGAGCTTAACTCTTTGGGGTCGAAGGGCTTAATCAGATAGTCATCGGCGCCAGCATCCAAACCATCTACAATATTTTCAATCCCCTGACGTCCCGTCAACACGATGATATAAATATAACCCGCCATTTCGGTTTCGCGGATCAAGCGTGTCAGCGTAATACCATCCATTTCGGGCATCACCCAATCGGTAATTACCAGGCGAATAGTGCGCTGTTGAAGAATTTGCCAGGCCTCAACACCGTTTTTAGCCTCAACAACATCATAATTCAACTGCGAAAGCGTGCCAGATAATAGCTTTAGCGAGATTGGGTCATCTTCAACAATTAGAACTTTCATTTTATTTTAGGTTTCCCACGCAAAAACGATGTGATTTCCACCAACCTGGCCAGCGCGAACAAGCGCATTTTCAGCCGCCTGAATCAGGCCATCCAATGTCGTTACCTGCTCCTGTCCGCTTTGGACAAATCCCATACTGGCACTCAATACCAGGTGCTCATTATTGGGTAGCCGAAACGGCACATTATTTACGTTTTTACGAATACGATCAGCTACAACCGAAGCTCCTGCCAATGATGTTTCCGGTAGCAATAGAATAAATCCGTTTTTTCCCCAACGCCCAATGAGATCGTAGGAGCGTACACTGGCCCATATTTTTAAGGCTACCTGAGCAAGCGCCCGTTCCACTGTATCGCCATCAAACGAGGTTTCTAGCAGTTTGTCGGAGAGCAAACAAAGATAGCAAAAACGGTGATAGACTTCGAGCATGGCTAGAAAATTTAAGAAACCCAATTATGAAGTAATGCTCAAGCAGACGATTAGCTTGGAAGAAGTT
>Ga0233430_1003077_pt1 | contig 17576 bp, 18 predicted proteins | sample SI_118_April2016_2_FD_179883 | JGI IMG/M metagenome (GOLD analysis project Ga0233430, IMG submission 179883) | Seawater microbial communities from Saanich Inlet, British Columbia, Canada - SI_118_April2016_150_MG | ecosystem: Environmental > Aquatic > Marine > Inlet | place: Canada: British... | reverse complement strand
GGATAACGTTTTCCCTTCCGGTTCGGCGTCCCCATATATCCGGCTTCGTCAATTCGAGGAGGCCGACCGATGCGAAATGTGTTCCTGGCAATCGTCTTTCTTTTTCACTCCGGCTTTGCGGCGGCTGAAAATACGACGCCGTATCCGGGCACGCAGGTCGTCGAGACCGGAAAACCCTTTGCGGTATTTTTCGACAACCTGCTGGGTGCGATTAAAGCCAACAAAATGGGTGTTGTTGCCCAGGCCTGCGCCGATTGCGGGGCAAAATCCATCGGTGTGACCATTGCAAAGAACCGCGTCATCATGATCTTTCGGCCCGACTTCGCGGTGCGCATGTTGAAGGCCAGCGTGGCGGCTGGCATCGAGGCTCCGCTAAGGCTTTATGTCACCGAGCAGGCGGACGGGAACGCGCGCCTCACCTATCGCCTGCCGAGCCGGGTTTTCGGCGTTTACGGGGTACGGGAACTGGATGAAATGGCCGCCGAACTGGATGGCATTGTGGCCAAAATCGTCACCGACGCGACTGCCGGGTAAACCCGTCCAGACCGAAAAACGGGCGCAGAACGGTTCCCAAAACGGTCCCCGCCAGGGCCATCACGAACCAGACCCAACCATGAAGGCTGGCCGACGCAATGCCGCCGAAGAACGCCCCGATATTGCAGCCAAAGGCCAGGCGCGCGCCATAACCCATCAACAATCCGCCGATGACGGCTGCGAGAACGGACCGCCAGGGAAGCCGCCACGGCGGCGCGGGCGCGAAACGGCCCGCAAGACCGGCCCCAAGCAAAGCGCCCAGAAGAATGCCGAAATTCATGACCGAGGTTGAATTGGCAAGCACGCTCGAAGCAAGGGCGTTCTTGTGATAGCCCCAGGTCCAGAACGTCCACGAAGACAGATCGACACCCATCAGTGTCGCCATCTTGGCGCCCCACAAGGTGAAACCGTAGGTGATCCCCCAGGGGTGTCCGGCGACGCCCAGGGTCGTGAAATTCAAAACCGCCAGCCCCACCGCGCCCCACAACAGCGGCCACGGTCCGCGGATGATGCGCGCCCATCCGCCCGTTCCTGTTTTTTCCGCTTGGACAAGCCGCCCGTGCCGCCGCCGTTCGATCAGGATGGTCAGCCCGATGACGGCGGCGAAGGCCAGCGATTGAACCAACAGCGCACGACCCAGCCCGAAATGAATAAGCAGGGAATACGAGGAAAATCCGGGTTGGGCGAACCACCAGGGTACGTGAAGGGTGGCGATCACAGACCCGGCGATGAAAGCCGCCAGGGTAATCCACATGCGCGAATTGCCGCCACCAGCGGTAAACAACGTTCCGGACGCGCACGCCCCGCCCAATTGCATGCCGATGCCGAAGATAAACGCGCCAACCAGCAGCGACACGCTTAGCGGGGCAACCGCGCCGACGATTGAACGCCCGAACAACGACCCTTCGGCGAGCGCGGGCAGGAAAAGGACCGAGGCAACGGCCAGCATCAGCATCTGAGCGCGCAGGCCCGCGCCACGCCCATCGGTAAGAAACACCCGCCACGCCGAGGTAAAGCCGAATGCGGCGTGATAGAGAACCACGCCAAGCGCTCCGCCGGTCACATACAAAGCCGCTTGCCGCCAATCGTAGGCGTCAAACAACAGGCCCGCGCCCGCCACCAGTGCACAGACGGCCAGAACGGCGACGCCGACACTTGCGCCTTCGCCGCTTAGCTTCGAAAAGCGGAACCGATCAATCGCCTGGACAAACGTATTCAATGGACGCCCTCGTCACCTGTCTCTTTATACAAATCGCCCGCCGACGGGTCGGTTAAAAGGGTGGACACGCCCATGTGAAGGCAAATCATTGGACCGGCGCATTCGGGTCAGTCGTCCATTGGGTCATGGATCCGTCATACATGCGGGCCTTGGAATTGCCCAATACCGCGTAGGAGGCGAACCAGCCCAGCGAAGCCCAGTGCCCGGTATTGCAAAAGGCGATCTGTTCGGCATCTTCGGCCACGTCCTGCCCGTTCCAAAGAGCGGCAACTTTGGAAGAACCCGCAAACTTGCCTGAAGCCGCATCGAAGAATTTGTCCTGCGGAATGTTAACGGCACCCGGGATCGTTCCCGCCCGCGCCGCTTTCGCATGCTTCTTTTGACCCGAGAATTGCTCGGGCGGGCGATTGTCGATCAGGCTCGTCTTGTTTTTTTGAGCTGCCGCGACGTCTTCGCGGGTGGCCAGCAGATGGCGCTGGAAGTCAGCCGTAAAGGACACGGCGGGCCGATTTGACGGCCCCATGGCGACCGCGCGTTTCGCATCCGCGACCCACCCCTTGTAGCCGCCGTCGAGTATGGAGACCTTGTCGTGTCCCAGCACCTTGAAGGTCCAGAAGACGCGCGTCGCGCTGCCGTAATCCACGGCGCTGACGCCACCCGGTACGATCACGACATGGGTATCGTTGCCGATACCCAATCCACCGATCAATTTTTCCAAATCGGTAACTGGTGGTAACATTCCAGGCACGCCGTCCCGGGCCACACGCCAACCGTCGCCCAGATAGTCGCTGTAAACGGCACCGGGAATGTGGCCCTTGGCGAAGATTTCGCGCGAGCCGCCATCGATGCGGTTACGGATGTCCAGCACGACAAGACCGGGCGCGTCAAGATGCGCGGCCAGCCAATCGGCCCCGACCAGCGACTTGGTTGCGGCCTGATCCGCGGCAAATAGCGGGCTTGACCCGAAAAGCAGGAAGGCGACGAACGCCCCTATAACACCGTGTCTCATATCCCTCTATCCTTTTTTCTACACTTTGATAATGTTATTTTATTTAATTTTACACTTTTTTAATGACTTTTCAATTGTTTTTTTGGTGATCCGCGTTCAACCAAACCTTCACGTCAAGGTGAATTGCGGCCTGCGCTCATCCTCACAAGATCGAAGAAGCCGCCCCGTCGCGAGCGGGTCGGGCCTGTGGTTTGGCAATTTTTTTTGGGAGTCCATCCATGAAGTTCGCAATTCGTAGTACTGCAATGACCTTGGCGGCCATAGCCTTCGTGTCATCTGCGGCATATTCCGCCGAATTGGTGGAATTGACCCAGACCGGGTGCCAGTTCGTCGAGCCCGAAGGGAAGGATCATGAATACCAAACAACCGGGAAGGCGGACTGCGAAGCGCTCAACAAAAAGACCGGTGCTGAACGGGTGGCGAACTCGAAGGTGATCCGGCTGCAGCCGGGCGATTACGTGTTTCGCGTAACCAACCGGAATGTCCCCTACGAACTTGGATTTTGGCTCAGATCGAAAGGTTACGATTGGCGAAACCCGCTGCACAAATTGACCAAGACAAGTGTTTCGGGAGGCGGTCTGCACACGGGGAAAAGCCAGGACTATGAAGTGACGTTAAAAGCGGGCGAGTACGTCTATTCATGCCCGTTGAATACGACGCCCGACTATCGCCTGATTGTGGCAGACGGCTAACCGGCAAAATCACATGCATTATCCGGGTGGTGAACGCCTGGATGAATAATCGTGGCACAGCGGCGCTCGTGGCGGCGGTTCGCCCTGAGCGCCACCGGGCCGGGTCGTTCTCCACGGGTTGGGAAAATCAGATTTCCTAACCATTCCCTTGCCTTACTACCTCCAATCCCTCCTTTCCGGAGCCTCTTCGTTGCCCAACCTCCTTTCCGTTTGTTGCGAATGAGACGCAACTTCACGTTTTTTTGATACAGAGTGATTGGCTCATTTTCCCATTCGTTGCGACGTTAACTCATCACAAGCGAGATGATTCATTCGCGGGGAAAACGAGGAGGCAATGGCGGTGATCTCATTCAAAAACAGGCTGATGTCCGGTGCGACCGTTCCGCTAATTCTTGGGGCCGGTTTTATCGTTGGGGGCGGGATGATTGTCGCGGGTTCGGCAACCGCTTTTTCTCCGGCCACCGAATTGGCGTCGCCGCTGCCCATGGCCAAATCAAGGCCGATTGGCTTTCAGGTCGCCGCATGCAATCCCTGTAGTCCGTGTGCAGCAAAGAACCCTTGCAACCCGTGTGCGGCGAAGAACCCGTGCAATCCATGCGCCGCAAAGAACCCCTGTAATCCCTGTGCCGCAAATCCGTGTGCGGCGAAAAACCCCTGCAATCCGTGCAATCCCTGCGCGGCTTCCGGTGGCGCGATTTCCGACAAGTGCTTTGTTCCGAGCTTGCGAACTGCCTCGGCCAAGAACCCATGCAATCCTTGCGCAGCCAAGAACCCGTGCAATCCCTGCGCAGCCAAGAACCCGTGCAATCCCTGCGCAGCCAAAAATCCCTGTAACCCTTGTGCAGCGAAAAATCCGTGTGCGGCAAAAAACCCCTGCAATCCTTGCAACCCCTGCAGCGCGGGTGAAGTCGCCGAGATTTCCCCGGCCGAAGCCCAGGCGGTTTACGACTGCCTCATTGGTGAAATGACCGCCGCCTATGCCAAGGCGGGAATAAGCACGGTTGCCGGTTATACCGGCTGGACCAACGTTGCGTCTGCTCCGTACCAGTCGAGCACCCACGGCAACCGTTATGTGAACAACTACGCAAACAAAAACGGCGCGCATAAATACGTGAAGTACGAAGAAGCCGGTCTCATGCCTGCGGGCACGGTCATCGCCAAGGACAGCTTTATCGTGAACACCGACGGCTCAGTCGCGGTCGGACCGCTTTTCGTGATGGAAAAGGTTGGCGGCGGGTTCAATAAAGCGTCCGGCAATTGGCGCTACACAATGATCATGCCGAACGGCTCGGTCGTGGGAACGACCAAGGGCGCCGGGTCGGCAGCGGTTGAAACGTGTAACGAATGCCACCTTAGCGTGGCCGAAGATCAGGACTTTCTGTTCTTCCTTCCCGAGGAATTCCGGGTGAAGGGATAACCAACGCACCGGGACCCAACTTTTACAACCCTCATATTGGAGTTTTGAAACCATGCTAAAGAAATCCGTCGCAGTTCTCGGTGTTGCCGCAATAGCCGGAGTGGCTACCCTCAATCTTTTGCCGCAGGCCAGCGCAAAAAGCCCCGGCCAGTACGACGGCGTTCAACTTGCCGCGTGCAATCCCTGTAATCCCTGCGCGGCCAAAAAGGTGAAGAAGAAGATGAACCCATGCGCGGCCAAGAACCCCTGTAACCCGTGCGCGGCCAAGAACGCATGCAATCCTTGCGCGGCAAAAAATCCCTGTAATCCCTGTGCGGCAAAGAAGTAACCAACAGAGGCTCCCCCCTCGGCTTATTAAAGCCGAACCCAAGCGCCGCGGGCTGAAAAATCGGCCTGCGGCGTTCTTCTTGAAATCCGCCAAAAAATCAAACATATGAAAGAAGGGAAATGCAAAGGACATTCGATGGTTGAAGCAGCGAACATCGCCACGGTCGATCTGGAACGAATGGCAGAAGCCGGACTTCGGGCGCTCGATTGCGTTCGGGTTCTGAGCAAAACCAACGACAACCTGGTCGGCGAGGTGATACGCGGCCACGGCGAGTTTTTCGAATGGGACCACTACCCGAAGGGCGACGTCTACGACCACGAAACCCACAGCCAATACTACTATCATGCCCATCCGGCCGAATTGCGCGGCGGCGAACACGGACACTTCCATACGTTCCTTCGCCCCAAGGGAATGCCGAAAGGCGTGAAGCCGGTAAATCTGCCCGACTATGAGAAACCGAAGGATCAGAGCGACGACCTGAGCCATCTGGTTGCATTCTCCATGGACCGGGCCGGTCTGCCGACCCGCATTTTCACCACCAATCGGTGGGTTACGGGCGAGGCGTGGCACACAGCCGACGATGTCATAAAGATGCTCGACCATTTCGTGATGGACCTTGCCTATCCTTCATGGCCGGTCAATGTCTGGATCACCGCGATGATGCAATTGTTCCGCCCACAAATCGAGGGGCTGATCCGCCAGCGAGACATAGTGGTTGCCGAGTGGGAAACAAAACACCCCGGCGTTAACGCCTATGAGGATCGCGATCTTGAGATCACTTCGATCCTCGATATCTCGGTGGAGGGCCGCATCGCGCAAATTGAAAAGGCGCTGGCCTCAAGGGCCGCCTGACACGATTTCGATTTGCTCGGGGTGGGTGGCGTCAATCATCGGCCCGTTCCACTTTCTGATCCATCCACGAACCCTGATCCACCGCCCTTCCAATTCAAGCGGTTCAACGCTGACGGATTGGAAGTCGCCCAATTTCTTCGTCGGCACGACCACGGTAAAATCGGTTTTCCATTCGGGGCCGAAATTCAGATAGATGCGGCTGCGCACACGCGCCGCTTTCAACACCTTTCCTTCGATGACCTGAAAGGTCCCGACATCTCCCCAAAGCCGGTTCACACCGCGAAGATCGTAAAAGGCGTTCGACCATATCCCCCGCTTTTCCAGTCGAGCGGAAATTTCGCGATCATACATTTCGGTGGCCAGTTGTCGATTGTCGGGGAATGTATAAACCCGGGCCATCCCCGTTTCGAGCAGCGCGCCCTGAACCCACGTTTCACCATCAACGAACAGATGGGCCAGCAGCCTACGATACCGATCAATCCGACGGCCGCCGTAGCGCAGTTCCACCACGCGCCCCAGAACCAGCCGTTCAAGCGCACTCGCCGAAGCTTCGGCCAGAGGCCACTTTTTGAACCCCTTGCGCCCCAGCGGAAGTTTGGGAGCCTGAATGCCCACCAGCCGGACCTCGCGGGCGTCATCCAACACCACGGTATCGCCATCCACGATTGACGCGACCGTGGCCCTATCGCCTATCTCAAGAGAACTGGCGAATGCAGGCGCATGAACGGTTAGCAGGGCCGCAATCAGCAGCCCACGCAGACCCCGGCCTAAACCTTTGTTGGTTCGTTTAACTGGTTGGCCGGTGGCCACCGCCGTCTCCGATCAAACTGAAGGGAGCCCAGAATATCGGATGCGCGTAGGAAAAGACAATCCGCCCCTCGGCATCGACATAACCGGGTGCCTCAACCAGCCCCAGCATCGCCTCGCGCAGGGCCTGCGCGCGGCTCAGGTCCGGTTTCTCGGCCTGGCGGCGAAACAGATCGGTCGTCAGAATACGGGCCGAGGTCGTTTCCACCGGCCAATTGCTGACCAGCAGGGAGCGCGTCCCTGCATAGAAGAACGCGCGGCCCAGACCTGACACCGCTTCGGCGCCCGCGCCCCGGCCCGATCCCGTATTGCAGGCCGAAAGAACCACCCAATCGGCATCCAGGCGCAAGCTCAGAATTTCGCCCATGGTCAGAAGGCCGTCACCATCAACATTCGCCACATCGGGCGAACTTAAGGCAAGCGCGGGTTGGGCGAGGCCGTTGATATCGCCGGGAATCAATCCATGGGTGGCAAAAGCCAGAACCTTGTAGCCGGAAAGATCAAGTGTCTTCACCGTTCGTTCATTGGCGTTCGTTCCCATGAAAACGTCCCGCGTCAGATCGGCCTCCAACGCCAGCGCCATACTGCGAATTTCTTCCGCCGTATCGGTCAGCCTCGGCAGATCGCCAATTCCCGCATCGTTCAATCCGGCCGTTTTCGGCGCGGCCCGCAGATGAACGGGAATGCCGCGGGTGGCGACGGTTTGCCCCGCCGCCGGTTTCGTCTCGGCCGGTCGTGTCCCGGCGTCGCTGGCGTTGAATATGGGATCGCCAAACCCGGCAAAGGCCTTGCGCCCTTTCTTGCCTGCCGGAAGCGAACGAAGGGTTCGAAGCGACGCCACCGACGGCAGCATGGTTACCGAGTGCGACTTGATAAGCCACGGCACGTCCCGGTGATTGGAGAACAAGGCACCGTCATCGGGTTCCAGTGCGACCGGCTCGGTCGGCAGCAACGCAGGGGGCAGGTATCCCAGCGGACCGTGAGCCACGATCAGAAGATCTTTGGCGTCCCGCCATCCGCTCTCGACCGGCACAAACAACTCGTCGAACAGCGAAAACGCAACGTCGACTTCGAACGGCGGTATATCACCCAGGGTCGCGGCGTTGGGTTCCAGAGACGACCGAATTAGCCCGACCAAATCCTCAAGGTCCTCGCGGTCCAACTCAGCTGCGGCAAAGGCGTACGCGCCTTCAGCGGGAATGGACCACACGAACGTCCTCTCGCGCCCCACATAGGTCGAAATAAGAGCCTCGCCGGGCCGCAGAACCGCGCGAGCTTCCTCAATGGTATCGGGTTTCGGGTTTAGCATGGAGGCGTATTCGGGAAACTTGGTTTCGATCTCGTTCATCATGGACGCGCGCGCCCCGCGAAGCGCGTCGATCTGAACCCTGAGAGCGTGAACCACATCCGCATCCTGCTGATCGGTGGGCGCGCCCAGAACGTCGGCCAGAACCGCATATTGCGCGGATATTTGCTTTTGTGCGTCCTGTTCGCGCCTGACCAGATCGGCCAGTTCCGGTGTTCCGGCGAGCGAACGGGCGCCCGAAGCGGCCACCGCCCGCTGGATCGAACGGTTTCGCGCAGCATCGGCCATGCGAAACGCCTCAGCCGCTGCATCCAGTTCAAACTCTGCCTCCAGATCGCTGCCCCGGATATCGGTCAGCACGCCGATATATCCTTCAAGGATCAAAGAAATCCATGTCTCGCTGGTGGTGTCGCCAGTCGTCTCGTCGTCGGCTTGCCGTGATCGGGTCAGAAGGATCGGTACGGCCTCGCGAAAATGGACAAGCGCTTCGCGGGGCTTATCTGTTGCGGCGTGGGCCATAGCCAACAGGCTGCCCAGTTTCGCGGTGTTGAATTGCTTCTTTCCTGCCCTTTTCTTTGCTTTCTCATAAATATGAGGAAGCATGGCCAACACCTCTTCGCTTCGGCCGGTTCTGATCAGGGCAACGCTCAATGCCGGGGAATGAGCGAACATCTTTTTGAATAGAGCCCGGTTCGATTGAAGGTTGCTTCGTATCTGATCGAACTCGACCATGGCGCCGTCCCAGTCTTCCTGCGCCACCAGTATGGTGCCCAACAAGCGGCTCGCCTGGGCCGCTTTGCGTGAACTCGCCCTTGTTCCGATTTTCTTGTGGATATCAAGAACCGTGCGGATTAGTTTTTCCGCCTCATCCTCGCGTCCTTGCGCGTGAAGAACTTCGGCCAGTTTGCGCGCCACATCAGCCGTCGTTCCATTGTTCCGCCCCACCGTTGAAAGGACCTTCAACAACCCTTCGCGGGCGACGACTTCGGCCTCGATCAGGCGGCCCTGCTTCAAAAGGATTTTGGCAAGGTTGGTCTTTTGCATGGGAAGCCATGACGGATTTTTCTCTTCACCGATCCCGCTCTTGAAAAGCGTGATGGCGTCGCGCAAGCGGGCTTCCGCCTTCTTCCATTGGCCCTGCGCCTGGAATATCTCTATATCCATTCGCGCACCTTCAATTGCAAATTTCGCCCTCGCTTCCGGCGGCAAGCCGCCTCGCTTTCCGCTTATGCGCGCAATCAGCGCCTTTCCCCGGTCCCGCGCTTTTTGGGCGGCCTTGAAATTCCCGGCCACGATGTACAGGCGAACCAAACTGCGGTAGGCCACGGGCGAGGGCAAAACCTCGATGGCCTTTTCCATAATCCTGATGCCGTCCAGAAAACGACCGCTTCCGGCTTCGGCCTGGGCCAGCGATTTCAGAATGCCGTGGCGATCCTTGGGGCGCAATTTCGCCTGCGGCAGATAGGAAGCCGCCTTGCGAAAGTCGGTCAAGGCCTGATCCGATTTACCAAGCCTGGCCTCCGATCCGCCCTTCTTCCAATAGAATCGGGCGAGTTTGCTCGGATTGTTCGTGCTCGGAGCGGCCTTGGCAATCCGCTCGCGGTGCTTTCTGGTTTTTTCCGCCTCGGTCGTCTTTTGCTGATCGAGAATCGCCGAAATGTCGGTAATCGTGCGTGGCGGCGGAACAAACGCGCCCTTGGAAAATTCGGTCGAAACCTGTTTGGCCTCTTCAACCGACACCGTCGTCTGGCAAGCGCCCAGAACGATGGCCGTGACAAGGCTTAAACCAAACGTCAATCGGATTCGCATGAAACTTCCTCCCGCGTTTGCGCAAGAATTTCTATAGCCCAGCAAGCAGTGCCTTGGCCTGGACCGTACAGCCCATGTCGGCCATCCAGGCCGCCCGGTGGGGATCAGTGGGAAGGTCCGCAGGAATCAGACGAAGAACCAGCTTCGACGCCGTTGCATTGCCCGAAACCCGCGCCAGATACTGTCCGCCATCCTTGATCACCACACCGTCGGGCCACGCGATTTGATCGGTTCCGGCAGCGATTTTAACGTTCGCCTTGCCGCCGGTGGGCAAGGCCCTGAGCGAAAGTGTCGCCGCCTTTTGGCTGGCCGCCCGCCAAAGAACAGGTTTTTCACCAGCCTTCACGCACTGGCTTCCCGAACGCCGAAGATCGACGACCCAGGCGCTCGGCGATGGTTCGTTCTTAGCTGCCCGCATCAGGCCAAGCGCCGCCGACTGCGCCGGTTTGCCGCCAATCAGTTGCGCCAACGAGGCGATTAGGCCGTTATCAGCGCCGCCTGCCCCTTCCTTGCCGGGCGCGCCCGAATACGGGCCTTCGATCACGGATACACTGCCGCTTTCCGAAATCAGCGTGATCTTGGCGCCCACGGGAATTTCAATGGTTTTCGCGTCATCAATCATCTGCCCCGGCGCAAGATTAACACCGGACGCCTCTATCACCACCATTTGCCCGGCCGCAGCAGGCTCCGGCGTCATCGCCAAAAACACCACGAAGATCAGAGACAAGGCCTTGCGCATGGTCCCTCCAGTTCTTCCACCATACTCCAAAACGCTCTTTCTGGCACCCTTGGCCGAAAATTGCCCCGTGTGCTATGGTTCGAAAAAAGGACGTAGGGGAAAATCGACAATGAAAATGCCCGAACCCGATGCAGGCGTCATTGCAAGGCGCGACGAAATCATAGCCACCATGCGCGAAATCGTTCCCGGCGAAGGGGTGATCGTCGACGAGGACGAGCTTCGCGTTTATGAATGCGACGCGCTTTCGGCCTATCGTCAGCTGCCGTTGATCGTGGTTCTGCCCGAGACGGTCGAACAGATTTCGCGCATCCTTCGGTATTGCGATGCAACCGGCGTCAAGGTGGTGCCGCGCGGCGCGGGAACGTCGCTTTCAGGTGGCGCTCTGCCGGTGGCCGACGGCATTACCCTGGCCTTGGGCAAATTCAACAAGATATTGGAAATCGACTGGGACAACCGGTGCGTCGTCACCCAGCCTGGCGTCACCAATGCGCGCCTGACCGAAGCCGTTCAGCACAGGGGCTTTTATTATGCGCCCGATCCATCCAGCCAGATTGCGTGTTCCATCGGCGGCAACGTGGCGGAAAACGCGGGCGGCGTGCATAGCCTGAAATATGGGCTCACCGCCAATAATCTTTTGGGCCTGCAAATGGTCATGATGAACGGCGAGGTCGTGCGCTTCGGCGGCCGTCATCTGGATAGCGAGGCCTATGATCTGCTGGGACTGGCCACGGGTTCGGAAGGCTTGCTCGGCGTCATTACCGAAATCACCGTGCGCATCGTGCAAAAGCCCGAAAACACGCGGGCGCTGTTGATCGGTTTTCCCTCCAACGAGTCCGCCGGTGAATGCGTGGCCGCCGTCATCGCCGCCGGGATCATCCCCGCGGGAATGGAAATGATGGACAAGCTGGCGACCAAGGCCGCCGAAGCCTTCGCCCACGCCGGATATCCACTGGACGTGGAAGCCATTCTCATTGTCGAGCTGGACGGCCCGCAGGCCGAGGTTGATCATCTGATCGCGCGGGTTGGGGAAATTGCCAATGCTTGCGGCGCTGTTTCGGTGCGCACCAGCCAATCGGAAGAGGAACGCATGGGCTTCTGGGCCGGACGCAAGGCGGCTTTCCCTGCGGTCGGCAGGCTGGCTCCGGATTACATGTGCATGGACGGTACCATCCCGCGCCACCGTCTGGCCGAAGTGCTGTCGGCCATTCGCCAGATGACCGGGCGATACGGGCTGGACGTAGCCAATGTGTTTCATGCGGGTGACGGCAATTTGCACCCGCTGATCCTGTTCGATGCCAACAATCCGGGCGAGCTGGAACGGGCCGAAGACTTCGGCGCCGATATCCTGCGCCTGTGCGTCGAGGTCGGCGGGGTGCTCACCGGCGAGCACGGCGTGGGCGTGGAAAAGCGCGACCTGATGGACACCATGTTCGACGAAACCGATCTGGCTCATCAGGAACGCGTAAAGTGCGCCTTTGATCCCAAGGCGCTGCTTAACCCCGGCAAGGTCTTCCCGACCCTGCACAACTGCGCCGAACTGGGCCGCGTGCATGTCTCGGGCGGACAGCCGCGCTTTCCGGATATCCCGCGGTTCTAAATTTCGCGGGTTAATCCTCGTATTTGAACGACAGTTTCAGGCGCACGCGATAGGCCGTGATTTTGCCGTCCTCGACCTTGACGTCTTGCTCGACCATTTTGGCCACCCGCAAATCACGCAGGCCCGCTCCGGCCCGCTCCACGGCATTGGCTGCCGCACGCTCCCAACTTTCGGAACTTGAACCGATTAACTCGATGACCTTGTAAATGCTTTCGGGCATGATTTCCTCCTCTGTGGTGGGTATCAACACCCGGCCACGCATTTTGCGTTGCCGTCGAACTGCATGGTCACGCCGCTAAAGGGCAGATGCACCGGAACGCCCTTAACCAAGGACGCAAATTTAGCGGTTTTGGTGCCGTCTTGCAATTTGCCGCCCTTGGTCGCGACTTCGTTGGCGTGGGTGGGGATCACCGCCTTGGGCTTGAGCAACACGTTCACCGCGAAGGCCACTTCTTCCGGTCGGCTTTGACAAGTTAACTCACTGGCCCGGCCGAACTTAACGCGGTAGCTTCGGTGGATGACCCAAATTTCTTACAAACGCCACCAATTTCCTCCATCCATCATCCAACATGCGATCTGGCTGGGCTTTGTCAAGTTAACTGATTGCAGGCTGTTTTCGGAATTTCTCGATGAGGCTAAGCTATTGAAATTGCATAGAGCAGCCATCGGAGATTTACCGGATTTCGTATTGAATCTGGTTAACTTGACAAAGCCAGAGATAGTGAGTTTCACCGTTGATCCGGACGAAAACCTCGTCCAGATGCCATCTCCATTGTGGCAAACCCCGCATAGAAGCTGACCGCTTCTTTCTGATTTCGGCTGCAAATATCGGTCCGAACCGGTTCCACCAGGCCCGCACCGTCTCGTAACTAATGTCGATACCGCGTTCGTGGAGCAGATCTTCGACCTGCCGCAATGACAGGGCGAAACGGACATACATCATGACCGCCAGGCGGATGATCTCAGGTGAAGTCTTGAAATAACGGTATGGATTTGTCATCCACGGACGCTACGAAACCCGCCTTGGCAACTCAAGACGTTTTGCCCTGACAATGCCCGCTATTCAGATGATTGACCCGACTGGGCAAAATCATCTCTCGCGTCCTGACCATGTTTCGTGTCGGCAATGGTTACAACGTCAAGATCAAAGTCCGCAAGAATTCCAAAGAAGGCCGGAACCAGAAAGAGGGACAAAATCGTTGCCGCGAAGAGGCCAAAGGCGATGCTGGCGACCAAGGGAATAAGGAGCTGTGCCTGGGTGCTGGTCTCCATCAGCAAGGGCAGGAGACCCGCGATCGTCGTCAGCGAGGTCAGGACGATGGCCCGGAACCGGTCGCGGGTTGCCATTCGGGCAGCATCTCTCATATCCGTGCCTTCAAGGCGGCGATCCTTGATGAAGGCCACCAAAAGGATACTGTTGTTCACGACAATTCCCGCAAGGGTCGCCAGTCCCACCAGGCTTGGCATGGACAGATCCAGGCCCAGGGCAAGGTGCCCCCACACAACTCCGACGAGGCCCGTGGGTATCGCTAGCATGACAGCGATTGGCTGCACGTAGCTACGGAACTGGAAACACAGGATGAGGAACACCCCGGCCAGACCGATCAACACGTTGGTCTGCAACGAGTTCCCGGTGGCTGCTGTTTCCTTGCCTTGCCCCTGGAAGGACACTCGAATCCCTGGATATTTCTTCTTGAGCTTCGCCAGGAATCGCTTCTTGGTGATCTTCATCAGCTCCCGGGCATTTGCCTTTCGCGTGTCCAGTTTTCCCTGAACGGTGATGGTTCGCTGCCCATTGACGCGATGAATGCGGGAATAACCGCGAACCTGTTCAATGTCGGCGATGGCCGACACGGGAATCAGATTTCCTTCCCGCGAGCGGATCAGGAGGTAGCGCAGGTCGTCCAACTCGTCCCGGTCACCAGCGTCCAACCGCACGGCCACGTCGTAGGCTTCGCGCCCCACCTGGACATCAAGGCTGGTACCTCCTTGCAGCGCGGCGCGGACCTCGTTGGCGATGTCGGTTGCTGATATGCCCAGCGTACTGGCTCCTTCGCGAAGGCGAATACGGATTTCCGGCTTGCCCGGTCGCAGATCATCGGATAGATCGACCACGCCAACAAAGCCGCTCAGCCACGCCTGCAATTCCATTGAGGCATTTTTCAACTGCTTCATATTGTTGCCGTGCAACCGGATGTCGACGGCCTTTCCCGCTACGCCACGTTCCTTGTCCGTGAATTTCAAACTGACCACGTCGGACACGTCACCCACCAGAATACGCCACCGATCGAGAATTTCGTCGACGGTTCCAATACGTTTCTCAGCCCTGAGAAGATCGGCGCTGATTGTCGCCAGATGCGGACCGTTTTCAAAGGCGCCGACATTGACCCCGAACAACGCGGAAATGTTCCTCACCAACCGCACGTCGCCTTCCTGGCGTTCGGAAAACTCTTCGTCCAAGTCCTTCAGGGCATTGGTCACCTTTTCGACGACCTGTTCCGTGCGGGCCAGGGAAGTCCCTTGCGGCAAGAGGATGCGAGCCTGGACTATGTCACTCTCAAGTTCCGGAAAAGCCCTATACTTCAGCATGCCGGCGGGTATCGTCGCATAGGACACCAGAACGAGCGCGGCGATTATGCCCAGGGTGGCGTAGGGATTGCGCAAGCTGCCATCAATCAATCGGCCGAACACCCTGTCGCGAAAGATGTCGAAGCGGCCGTCGAACCAAGTATGAAACGTCGACCTCTCGGAAGATGCCGCTCTGGTCAGCGAATGCCTCAAATGGGCCGGGAGGATCAGAAACGCTTCCACCAAACTTACGACCAGGGTGATTACCAGCACCGCCGGGAGGTATTTCAACACCGCCCCCATCCGTCCCGCCATGAAGGCGAGCGGTCCAACGATCATAATGGTGGTCAGGAACGAGGACAGAACGCCGGGCAATACCTGTTGAACGCCCTCCACTGTCGCGGCCACGATATCGCCGCCCTTGCGAACCTTGGCGGCGATGTTCTCCGAGATGACGATGGCGCTGTCCATCAAGAGACCTATGCTGACGAGAAGGGCCACCATGGTAATCATATTGATGGTGTACCCGAGAAAATGCATGGCGAACACGGCGCCCAGAAACGAAACGGGCAACCCCATGGCCACCCAAAAGCTGAATCTCAGACTGAAAAACACCCACATGGTAAAGAACACGAGGATCAGTCCAGCCACGCCGTTCTGGAACAGAATGCGCAAGCGATCCCGGATGTTGGATGTGACGTCCTGACTGATTTCAAGGGACACCCCCCGGGGCGCCATGCGACGGTGCCGCTTCAAATTCTCTTGGATAACCTCCATGGTTCTGAGGGTATCCTGGGATGTGGTCTTGGAAATTTCCAAGAGCGCGGCACGCTTTCCGTTGAACAGTATTTTTTCCTCGGCGCGTTCGAAACGGCCCTTAATCGTCGCGATATCACCCAGGCGCACCTGCCCACCGGCCCGGCCCGAAACCACGATCAGATCGGAGAATTCCGACGGTGTCCGGCGTTGATCGGCAAACCGTACGATCAGATCGCCGCCGCGGGTCTCCATTGTCCCCATGGGGAGGTCAATGCTTTGACGCTCAATGGTGGATGCAATGTCCGAAACGGAAAGGCCGTAACGCCGCAACATGCCGGCCGGTATCTCGATGGAGATTTCCTGGTCGGAGAACCCGAGAAGGCGAACTTGGGCGATTCGGCGGTCTTGCTCAAATCGCTCCTTTACCCGTTCCGCGTAGGCCTTGAGATTCGCGGGCGTCATATCGCCCGTAATCGCAACGCTGGCGACCACTGCCGTGCGTTCAAGTTCCACGATCGAAGGCGTTTCCACCCTGTCAGGGAATGTCGAGATGGCGTCCACCTGAGACTTTACATCGCCGAAAAAGTCATCCATGTCGGCGGTTTCACGCATCCCGGCCACGGCAATTGCCAAGCTCTCTCGGGCGTCACACCTTACCTCAATGAGGTCGCTGACCGAATCCAGCGCGTCCTCGAGCCTTTGACAAACAGTATCCTCAATCTCGGCGGGGGTCGCGCCGGGATAGCGCACGCGGATCTCCACTTCGGTCGACGGAATGACGGGGAAGGTGTCGCGTTGAAGTTGGGGAGCGGCAACCAAGCCCAGGATCATTATGGCGACCATCAATACATTGGCCGCGGTCGGATGGTCGGCGAAAAACCGGATCATTTTTGGCCTGCCTTCCCCGGGGCCTTTTCAGGAGCCTTTCCGGTGGCGGCCAGTACAAGTCGTTTTTTAGCCTTTTTGTCTTCGGTGGGATTGAGGAGCATTCCCTTTACGGCTGGAATCGGATCCGACACGACGACGGATTCACCGGGTTTCGAACCTTTGGCCAGAGATGCGAAATCACCTTGCGTGAACTGGATCTTTACGGGCCTGATATCCAGGCGGCTCTCGTCGTCGACCACGTAGATTTTCCCCTCATGCAGCGCCGAGAGAGGAACGATGATTTGGTTCGGTATGGGTTTCCCCCTGAGTTCCACCTCCACGAACATGTTTCGGACCAGTGGAGGGTTTCGACCGGGTTTAGCTTTTCCATATGGGTCGTTAATCACGACCACGACACCAAGGGTCTGGGTTTGGGGATCGACCGCACCGGCGACCCTGACCACCTTTCCCTTCCATTCCTTGAAACGCTCTCCGGATCGAAGCCGGACGACCGCATCAAGACCTAGCACACCAGGAACCCAGTCTGTGGCTTCTTCCGCCGACGGATCCCGTTGTTTCGAACCCGCACCTCCCACGATGGGTCTTAGCCGGCCGATGGGGAATTGGGCTTCAACCTCCGCGACGGCGACCCCATCCGCCGAGAACAGAGTTTGTCCCCGGCTCGCATATTGAGATTCGTTGGCCTTAACGTCGACGACACGGACATCGAAGGGCGCCTCGAAACTCGCACGCCGAAGGTCGAATTCCGCGCTCGCCCTCTGAGCCGTAAGAACGCCTCGTTCGGCCGTACCGATAGCCAACGCATTCTTGAGCAACTGGATTTCGCTGGCGCCGCCCAGAACCTGCCTTTCCGCGGTTTCCAGCGCGGACTTCGCAATCGTTCCCTTGGTCGCCAGAACCTTCTTGCGTTCAAGATCGGCTTGTAGCAAACCGACTTCACTTATCTCAAGGTCATCGGCTGGGGTTGGTTCTATCTGTCGACCATCCTCGATGACTATTCCCGATACATCATCGCCTGGAAGCTATGCACCACCATGAAAGCAGACGATGTG
>Ga0233430_1003076_pt1 | contig 17576 bp, 14 predicted proteins | sample SI_118_April2016_2_FD_179883 | JGI IMG/M metagenome (GOLD analysis project Ga0233430, IMG submission 179883) | Seawater microbial communities from Saanich Inlet, British Columbia, Canada - SI_118_April2016_150_MG | ecosystem: Environmental > Aquatic > Marine > Inlet | place: Canada: British... | reverse complement strand
GCTTAGTTTTTAGTCAGAAAACGGTCTTTTCAGCAATTACGGAATTCAACAATTTTTCACTTTTCCCTATTTTAATAGGCTTAATTGATTTGCGTAACACACTATCGGGGCATGGGCAGACCGGACCAATAGCGTCAAGGGCATTATTAACGTTAGGTAAAACTAAGCTTGATAAATCACTGAGCGTACTTGTATCATTTACTTTTGTCGGATCAATGGCGGTATAAAAACTGCGTTTTGATGTTTTTTGTTCAGCTTCATCATAGGTATATTCAATCACAGCACCTTTAGCATTGACTTCAAAACCAGGGTGATTATTTAAATCAAAAATCGTGCGTTCGACATTGCCATTTGGATCGGTTTTTGACACCACATTGTTGGAAGCGTCATAACCTATTTGATGGGTGATTGCTAAACCATCAGGATCAACAATCGTTGCCAAAGTTCTTCCCAAAATATCGGTTTCGCTTTTGGTTTCACGTTGCTCCAAATCACTTAGATCACCTTGTCTTTCATAAGATGCGCTGCCATCGGCATTAAGTGTTGATAAGGTTAAAACATTTAAGCCGTTAGGATTTGCTGTTGTTTGCGGGTCTTTGGCAACGAGGTTGACTTGGCCTTTTTTATTTCTAACATAAGCCGTATGTGTTCCGCCTGGATTTTCTTTATCAATCACGCGACCTTGGGTGTCGTTTTCGTAGCTTGTTGTAAGCTTAGCGCCGGCGGGATCAACGACTTCTGAAGACAAATGCCCTGCTGGGGTATGTGCATAATCAGTTTCCAAACCTGCCGCATCGGTATGCGAGATTTTCCAACCGCTTAAATCAAAAGCTTGCGACGTTGCCTGACCCAATGCATCTTCTTCACTTACGACAGAGCCACCTAGATCATATTTAGTTATTTCCGTTGCACCGCTTGGATGAATTTTTTTAATTATTTTGTTGAAAGCATTTTTGACAAACTTTTTAACGCGTTTTAATGGCGATGTGATTTCTGTTTGTCGTATTGTTTGATCGTAAGAATAACTTGTTTCTCGACCTAAAGCATCTGTTTTAGTCTTAACACGCCCAAAAGCATCCCAAGTTTTTTCCCAAGTGGACGCAGGCTTTCCTTGGTCAGCAGGACTCAAATAACTTCTCGCACGACCAAGAACATCTCTTGCATATGAATGCACACCACCACGCTTATCTGTTTCACTTAACACGGCACGTTGTGCATTGTACGTATAACTTTCTTGATACTTTAAGCCAGCTGGATCTTGCGTTTCTGTTTCAAGTAATCCACGCTTGGTAAACACGCGCGCTGTTGTTAGGTTTCTTGTCTCATCAACAGGTTCAACTTCTTCTGTGCATCGTCTAAACGCATCAAAGGTTTTGCTGTGTGTATAATTCTCAGGATCGACTACCGTTGTTTTTAAACCACGAGGATCGTAAGTATTGACCGTGATTGAATCACCGCCTGTTTGTAGATTTGTTAAATCCGTTTGCAACGCGGCTGTCAGAAACCCGCCAGCCAGTGTTGGAAGATCATCTTTCGGACAAACTGTTTCGTAACAACGTTCTTCTGCAACTTGATCAAATTCATTATAAGTATTTTGAATAATGCCACCGCCTGCATCAACACTGACAACAAGCTGCCTTACATTATTGTAATAAAAAACACTGCGGTTGCCTAAAGGATCCGTTGTAGTCAAACGTAATCCCGTATCGTCATAAGTATGCGTAATTGAACTTGTAGCACGAACGTTTTCTAAAGCTTCTTCTTTTTCTTCGCTTGAAACATTTTCATCCAACATAAGCCTAGCAATTGAGGCGGCTGCGCGTGGCGTTAACTCCGACGTGATCTGTCCAAATTCATCAAACGTATAAATAAAACTTCGCATTTGCGTGCTATCGTTTTCATCTGATTTATATTCATGTGTTTTTCGACCCATGCTGTCATAGGTTGCGCCTTCTGATGAAGCGTCGCTTTTGACGGCTTTTGTTTTTCGGTTTAATTGATCATAGGTCAATGTCTCTGAATGATCTTCTGTATCTGTTGCTGGGACAAGATCGGCAAGATTTGTTGAACTTGCTGGATTGACAGTGGTTGCATAAGCGACTGACTCCTCAACAAGACCGTTCGCCGAACGATTAAGAACCGTTAACGCATCACCTGCATCAACATAACCTGTTTTTTGGCCTTTTAAATCATGATAATAATAATCTGTCGCATCAGCCGTCGCAACAGGTTGCAATGACGCTTGAACCGTTGCCCAATCAGAGCTCACCGCAACCGGTGTGGCATAAGTGATACCTGAAATCGGTTTACCTGCAGCATCTAACGTTAACGCTTTAACAAAACCTTCAGCATCTTGATGCGCTATTTTATGGCTATCAGAATCAAGAAAATCATAAGTATATTCATCGTCTGGGCTTGTCACGATCGGCAGTGCGCCCTGCATATCGATGACTCTTGGTTCGTCACTTGCTAAAGGCGTCGCATATTTAACGGCACCAATACGACGGTTATTTGAAGTATCATATAAAATCTCTGTCACAACACCTGCGCCATCAACTTCATATTGTAAGCGTTCTGCTAAATCATAGAGTTTACTGACTTTACGACTTGTTGCTGTTGCATCCACTGAAGTTTCTGCCACTTCTGTTTCATGAATGATGGTATTTAAATCATCATAAGCCGTCTGCATTTGATCGCCATTCGCTTTTGTAGTTTTTACTTCACGGCCTTGCGGATCAAACGTGTGTGTCGTTTGTTGTTGGTCAGGGTGTGTGGTCGTTGATTTGCGTCCAGCAGCATCACGCCCGTAAGTTGTTGTGCGCGTGATGGTACCATTGCTTTCAGTCAAATCTTTAAGCAAACCTGAAGCGTCAACACTCTTTGTTTCAATTAAACCATTAGCTTTGGTCGTCGCGGTTTTGTTCGTGGTATAAGCAATGGCTGTTGCATTACCTAGCGCATCTGTTTTGCTTGTTAGACGTTGCAGACCATCATACGTTGACGTTGTTGTATTGGTCACCGTGCTTGACTGTCTTTCTGCTTTTGTTAAGACTTGACCGAAAACATTATAAGTGAAAACTTCTTGGCCCATTTGATCATCAGAAACGCCATTACCACTAGCATCCAAGGTTGCATATGCATTGGATTGCAGCATTAAACCTTGATCATTATATTCAAAGGCATTTAACTGTGTTTGTGTAATGTCTTGCGTTGCAATCCATGTATCAACCGTTGCTTTAGGCACAGCAGTTGCTGGCGTGAATGTACTAGTATCAATTACGCCTGAAAGAAATAATCGTGTTGATGCAAGATTCCCATCCGCATCGTAATTAAAAGCTTTAACTGCGCCCATGGGTGTAATCGTATAAACCAGCTGGCGTGAACTATTGTAAACAAAGTAACTTGTTAAAGGCGTTGGTGTTGCGCCTTCATAAATTTTTTGCGCTATTAAGGCACCCGTTGTTTGATCATGATAGGTGTCAACTTTATTGCTAACAGCATTCGTTGTTGTTTGAAGTAAACCTTGTGCATCATAATCGAAACTTGTTACTGCATCATTCGGCCGTGTAATACTTGAGACTCTTTGCGTTGTCGTATCATAAGTATATTTTGTGACTTCAGGTGTACCAGAAACGGTTGGCTTTCTAACGGCTTCTAATTGATCGCTTGTATTTACAACGAATGTAGTTACTTTTTTTAAAGCATCAGTGATTGTTGCTCCATCACTTGTATAAGCTAGCATACTTGTGCGATTTACACCGTCTGCAATCGAGGTTAAACGATTAGAGGAATCAAAAGCAAAGCTCATCGCTGTTGTATCGTCTTGTGTGAAATCGTTTAGCACACCGTCTTTGTAATTATAGGTTGTTGTGTAATTGGTCGTGGCATCAATAGGTATCATTGTTGTTAATAGGTTACCTGAACTGTCGAGCTTATACTGCATCAATGGCGTTGTTGTCTGGCCAACCGTTTGTGCAACTGTGATGTGTGTTGCATCGACATAATCAATCGTGACTTTTTGACCCGACTGACCCGTAATTGTAGTTAAACGATTCGAACTATCATAAACAAAACTTAAACCTCGACTTTGCGCATCAACACGTTTGATTTCTTGCCCTGCCGCGTTAAAAGTGCCTGTCACACCTGAACCAATTTCATGATACGACCAAGTGCCATCAGCATTTGCAGTTAACGTACGATTACCTTGCTCGCCGCCAACCGCTAAATAAGTCTGCGTTGTTGCATTGTAGGTATAAACGGTTTCGTGCCCATCTTTTTCTATTAATGTGACTGTGCTGCCCGCTGTATTTTTTGTGCCCGTGAGAGGCCCTATACTTTTTGCCGCGGCAAGTGTCCAAGGTGTTTTTGCTTGATGATTATAAACGTAACCAATATCAATATTTAAACCTCGATCAGTGAGTGTTTTATGATGGTCACGAATAAAAAGATTACCGTTGGCGACATTCGCACCAACATCGATTTTTGCCTGCCCTAAAGACCGACTAGGAAGAGCATCACCTAAACTTGATAATGATGAATTTAAAGTGCCAAAGTTTTCTCCGGCAAAAACTGAAAAAGGTTGTTTAAACATTTCCACAAACTCCATGCGATTGCGACATACGCAACGCGTTAAACGTTAACTAGACCTTGTTTTATTATTGTGGATTATAAGGATGGGTTATTTTTTTTATGAGTGCTAGCTTTAAGCAATAGTCACTCTTGTGTTATGAGCAGAAAATCAAGAATTGATTGTTGAATAGAATAATAAAGCATTATTGGTTTTTTTGCTCGGGGACTTAAGAATTAGCGCTAATTTAAACCTTTGCTCTCAAAGGGTCAAGCAATTTTTTAATTTTTTCAGAACTTAATATAGGTTTCGCTGCTAAACATTTGATAAGTAAGTTTAAATAATTTCTACCCGAACGCGCCTGAGATCATCTTAACCACCCTGGAAGCTAGCCGCAAAGCATATCAATGCTTTTTAATAACACGCCCGATAACCCGAGGAATCCCCATATCCAAAGATGCAACACGTTTTGCTTTGACCCAGTCTACTTTCACTTGCACACCAGGACGTGAGGCAAGCGCGCGTTCGATCGCGGCTTTGTAACTCATTTTAGGGCGACCTTCGATCGGTTGATGTGCTTCTAAATAAAGTTTGCCATTACTAAAGCCTGCTTTATACGGTTCATAAACAATATTCACTGGCATGCCAATTCTTACGCGTTGAAATAATTGCGCGACACTTTGGTTAAACATTCGAATGCAACCTGCGCTTACACGCTGGCCAACACCTGCAGGTTCAATGGTTCCATGAATTAAATATGTAGGTAGTGATAAACGAATAGAGTAATCGCCCAAAGGATTTTCAGGTCCTGGTGCTACAACGCGTGGTAATGGATAGCCGTATTTTGCTAAAAAGTCTGCTCTTACTGATCTTGTTGGTACCCAATCAGGATTCACTTCTTTGTCGACGATTTTTACTTTTGTAATCGGTGTTACCCACCCTGCTTTACCAACGCCAACGGGGAAAGTTAAAACGCGGTGTTTTTTCTTGTCATAAAAATAAAGGCGCATTTCTGCAATATTCACAACAACACCTTCACGAGGCACTTGTGGTAATACATATTTTGTTGGAATGACGAGCTTCGTTGTAGGATAAAGTTTTTCTAAATTCAAGCCAGGGTTTGCTTCAACAAATTCAAAAAAACCAACATCAAATTTTTGCGATAAATCAGTGACATCATTGTAACCTGCTTTGACTAATTGTATTTTGCCTATTACCGCATTGCTATTATCGGGCATGGGTAAATCAAGCGCAAATGAGGTTGATGAAAAGATTAAACCTAAAACCAAGAAGAAAAGTTTTTTCATTGTTGTTCCATATATATTGTAAAGCTGCTAAGCATGTTATCAAGTCAGTTAAAAATTACAATCACTTTAGGTCTCACTTGTGCATGTGACAGCACGATCTACAAGTTCAACTAAAGCATCACTTGTAACAGGTTTAACCAAATAATCATAAATTCCTGTTTGAATGGCTTCTACGACGGCGTCACCGTCATTTACACAGGTAAGCATTATGACGGGTATTTTTTTAAAATGATTTGTTTGCTTGAAACGATGCATAAATTGAACACCATTAACTTCCGGCATTACCCAATCTAATAAAATAAGGTCAAATGTTTGGCAAGCATTGTCTAAACAATTAAGACCTTCTCGGCCATTGGTAGCAAACGTGACCTCATGACCTTCTCTAGTCAGTAGATGAGAAATGTTAGCTCGGCATATAGGTTCATCATCGATAACTAAGATTTGATTCATCAGCATCCTTACTGTTTATTTAATAATCAAACGTCATTAATAATATAACATTTTGTTGCACAAAGAAAGCGCCCTCCATATAATCCCCAATAGAGAATCGATAAGGCTTATGGATAACCATTAATGGCACGAAAATATTTTACGACCTACGAAGAACCGAGACCTGTACTGGTCACGCTGATATGTTTCATAGGTATTGCACTTGTGCTTGCAGAAATATTGAGTGTTATTTTTTCACGCTCACACTCTTTTGCATTAATTATAGCCTATGGCCGAAGTTATCCCATTGCAACCATCATCATCGATCTTTTAACTTTAATTGCTTATATCGGCATCTGGAAAATGCGTCTTTGGGGCGTTTTACTTTTTGGTATCACCTCCGTTATTCTTGCCGTTTATGGTTTCACAATTAATGTTGAATATTGGTGGAGCTATCTTCCCGCAATTATCATTTTAATCATTTGTATTTTTCACTTAAAAAGAATGAAATAATAACAAGGATCTTGTATGAATTTAAAATTCTTTGGTTGTGTCTTGCTCGTTATAGGTGTCGCTATTGGCGCAGGACTTTTAGCTTTACCTATTGCAACCGCCGCCTCTGGATTAATTTTTTCAATTCCTCTCATTATACTTATTTGGTTTATCATGACATGTTGTGCGCTTCTTATTTTAGAAGTTAACTTAAGACTACCTATTAATAATAATTTAATTACAATGGCTAAAGCCACATTAGGTAAACCCGCCTCTATTATTGTTTGGTTTGCTTATTTACTTTTGCTTTACTCACTCATGGCTGCCTACTCTGCAGGTGGTTCTGATATCATCCGTGAGTTATTTTTTTTATTGCACATCAGTACACCCATCTGGATAGATACCTTACTTTTTATAGGCGTTTTAGGCTTTATTGTTTATAAAGGCATAAAGTCTGTTGACTGGGCTAATCGTGGGCTTATGCTAACCAAGCTTGCTTTTTTCATTTTACTCATTCTCTTAATCACACCTCATGTTGAAACTCGTTTTTTTCCTACTGCGAATCTTCATGCTGTATGGCCCGCCATTATGGTTGTCGTCACTTCTTTTGGTTTTGCTATTGTTGTACCAAGCTTGCGTGTTTATTTAAAAAGCGATAAAAAACAACTTTATTCCGTTGTTCTTATTGGCAGCTTTGTCGCACTGGTTTGTTATATTGCTTGGGTGCTTGCTATTCAAGGCAATATTTCACAAGCACAGCTCATGACTATTGAGCACTCAGGGAAATCTGTAACGGGTTTAACCGCTGCGCTCATTGAAAGAATTCACACGCCAATTATTATCACACTTGTTCGCGGCTTTGCATCGATTTGCATGCTGACCTCTTTTTTAGGTGTTGCATTAAGTTTGACTGACTTTATTGCAGATGGACTCAAACTAAAAAAAGCAGGTAAAGAAAACATCATTATTTACAGTGTTTCTTTTTTGCCACCAATGGTCATTGTACTGCTTTTTCCCGGTATTTTTATTAAAGCGTTAAGCTATGCTGGGATTTTTTGTGTTATCATTCTCATCCTTTTGCCGGCATTGATGGCTTGGCAAATGAGAAAAAAGAAAACAACTGAAGAGGTTTATCAACTCTGGGGTGGGAAGCCGCTACTAGGGCTTATTATTATATTAGGCTTTATTTTGTTAGCCATTGGAATTTTTCAAACTTTTTAGCATTGCGTGCTAAAATGATAATGTTAGTAATGGAAATAGTTACATGTACATAAATACAGAAGATTTTAAAAATGTTATTTTATCGGGCTCCCAAAATGTCATTGCAACACAAGAGCATCTGAATGACATCAATGTCTTTCCTGTGCCAGATGGCGATACGGGAAGCAATATGGCAGCAGCTTTTGAAAGTATTGCTAACGCTGTTCTACACAGTAACACAGATAATTTAATCGAGCTTTCACAAATTGTTGCAGATGGGGCGCTCAACGGATCACGTGGAAACTCTGGATCTATTGTTGCACAGTTCTTCATTGGCTTTGCTGAACGCATTACTCAAAAAGATGGGATTGGGCTTGAAAAATTTGCTGAAGCGGTTGAGCATGCAAGCAGCTCTGCTCGCTCAGCCATAAGTAATCCAGTTGAAGGTACTATTATTACCGTCATGCATGACTGGTCCGAATGGGTTGTAAAGCACTGGCAAAACTATCAAGACTTCAAATCATTCTTCAAAGACTCCCTTAAAGCAGCACAAACTAGCCTGGATCACACCCCTGATCAATTAGAAATTTTAGCTAAAAGCCATGTTGTTGATGCTGGTGCCCAAGGCTTTGTTAACTTTTTACTGGGTATAGAAGATTATTTAAAAACAGGCATTGTGCCCAAAATTGAAATTGAAGAAGATCTAATGGTTCCCAATACGGAACATAAAGGAAAAATAGCAGAAACCAGCGAACATGAACTTCACCTTGGCCCACATGCAAATCATTCTGGTGACTTACAGCAACAATACTGCACTGAATGTATCATTCATGGCAGAGAAATAGATATCGATAAAGTTAAAACAAAGCTTGCAGATTGGGGTGATTCGCTAGTTGTGATTGGCAACCCTTCTAAAGTTAAATTGCACATTCACACTAATGCGCCTAATAAAGTTTTTAGAGAAGCCAATCAATTTGGCGAAGTATTAGAATCAAAAGCTGATGATATGTGGGCACAATACAGGGCTAATATAGGTTATTTTATCAATAAAAGCATTGTGATCGTCACTGACTCTTCTTGTAATTTGCCACAAGCATTTGTTGTGAAACACAATATTGTCATGATTCCACTTCAGGTTATTATTAACAATAAAAGTTATTTAGACAAAGTTAACCTGTCTGAAAAAGAATTTTTAGGCGAGTTAAAAAACTTGAAGAATAAAATTTCAACTTCTCAACCTAATGTTCAAGATGTTAAATCCGCTTTCAATAAAGCCCTTCGCTTTTCACCCGTAGCTCTAGGCATATTTATTTCTTCTAAATTAAGTGGAACCTTCCAATCCATTGAGGGTGCTATAAAAAAATATGACTATGAGGATACGCATCTTTTTGACTCTCGAAATGTGACCGGCGGTTTAGGGCTTATCATTAAAGAAACCGCTAATGCTATTAATGCAGGGATGGAGCTTCACGATATTGAGAAACTCATTAAAAAATCCATTAAAAATACAACAACCTTTCTTTCAGTAGCAACACTAGACTACCTCATCAAAGGTGGGCGACTTAAAAAATCAACGGGGTTTATTGCAAAGTTATTTAGAATGCTTCCTATTCTTAAAATCGACCATCATGGTAAAGCAGGCAAAGCGGGCGTTTCATTTGGTAAAAAACTTAATAGAAATAAAATCGTTAAACTCGCCATTAAAGACGCTAAACGTTTTAACTCAGCGGAATTCATTGTCTCGCATGTAGATGCAGAAAAAGAAGCTCAAGCAGCCGTAAATAAAATTAAAAAATCCTACCCTTATAATGAAATTTTTATTGTTGAAACAACACCTGTTTTAGCGGCGCATGCTGGGCCTGGAACAGTGGCCATTTCTGTTCTCGGACGGAACTAAGCTGGTAGAAAGAGAATGATTTGTCAACTCTCTATTATGTAGGATACTCACGCTGGTGGGATTACTTAGCGTAGCTCGCGAACCCACCCTACACGTTCAGATAGGTTTTCTGGCGCAGTCCAACCAAGCTATCTTAGTCTGCTCATAAGCTTCACATACAAAAAATTCGGAAGCAAATTCACTGCTCTTATCATAAAAGCAAAAAATCTTGGGAAATAAATTTGGGGCTCTTCTTTAGCCAAACGATCCGCCATAATTTTTGCCGCCTTTTTTGCACTCATTAAAAATGGCATTTTAAAATCATTTTTATCCGTCAAAGGTGTTTTAATAAACCCAGGAAAGATAATTGATGTTTTAATGTTTGTTTTAGACAAATCAATTTGCAAACTTTCAAAAATAGCTTTTAAGGCAGATTTTGAAGCGCAATAGGCGGCTGCTTTAGGTAACCCTCCAAGTGAAGCTAAACTACTTATCGTTGCAATATGTCCTTTGTTAATCGGTAAAAATATTTTAAGTAATGCATCGATCGCATAGACAGGGCCCAAAACATTCACTTGCATCAAAGGTTCAAAGCTTGATGCGAAACTTTCAAGATCAGCGTGCTGGCTTATACCAGCATTTAAAATTGCTAAATCAATTTTTTTGAAATCGCGAATGATAGCATCAACGGTATCGCATGTGGCTTTTTTATCAGCAACATCAAAAGCATAAATATTTGCTTCTGTTGTTAAAGCATTTTTAAGCTTATTTAAAGCCTCTATATTACGACCTGAAAGCGCAAGCTTCGCACCTCGCATTGAAAGCTGATGAGCTAGCGCTTCACCAATACCTGAAGAAGCACCCGTAATCCAAACAACTTTATTCTGATAAAAAGGCTCTCTCACGCTTTCTAATCTCGGAAATTATCAAATTGTATAGGCTGATCGAGGCTAGTATCTTTTAAAAAAGCAATAGCCTCTTGCAAATCATCACGCTTCTTTCCCGTCACTCGAACTTGCTCACCTTGAATCGCCGCCTGCACTTTCAATTTACTTTCTTTGATAGCTTTTGTGATTTTTTTAGCGAGCCCTTGATCAATCCCTTGCTTTACATGGACTTCTTGTTTTGCTTCACTTAGGTTGGTGCTAGGGTCTTTAATATCAAGTGACTTTATATCGATTTGTCGTTTAACCATTTTTCCTTGAAGCATTTCAATCATTTGTTTTAATTGAAAATCAGAGGGGGCTGTTAGTGTAATTGTATTTTCTTTTAACTCAAACTTCGCATCAGTGCCCTTAAAATCAAAACGCGTCGTCACTTCACGATTCGCTTGATCAACAGCATTAGATAGCTCATGAGACTCTACTTTAGAAACAACATCAAATGACGGCATATTGATAACTCCAAATAATAATAAACAGTCGCTATTCTAACGCTAATCTCAACTAAGCAAAATAGTTTTTATCTGCCATTGAAATAAACGTTTAGATTTAGAAACACATGAATCAAACGGATGAAAATTAAGCACTTAAAAAATGCTTAATTACAGGGCAATTTAACATGCTTTTATCTCTATTTTTCAATTTCAAGATTTGATATGATAGTTTTTTTAGCCAAACTTTGCCTAGAAGGCTTTATGCTAAAATATTTTATTCTACTCCTTTGCTCTTTAGCGATTCCAGCCTCTTTTGGAATGAAATCTGTTGCTAGCCTTTATATCTATGGCAAAAAAGCGCCTGTGATCTTAACGTTAAAAGATACTTCTGGCCATATAAAAAATAAGCTCAACATACCACTCACTTCAAAACAACTAGATTGCGACTCACTTTCCAAAAAACTTAAAGATGCCAATTATTCACTCAATGCTAAAAGTGTAGTTTACTTAGCCGATGATAATAACATTGAAAGCTTTTACCCCTGCAAAAAAAAGAGTAAAGCCTCATGATTACTTTTGAAAATGTTTCAAAAACATTTGATCATGGAAAGACTTATGCTGTAAAAAACCTCTCATTAAAAATTAATGATGGCGAGCTACTTGTTCTACTGGGATCCTCTGGTTGCGGCAAAACGACTTCCTTAAAAATGATTAACCGCCTCGTCAATAGCACATCAGGAACTATTACTGTTGATGGGCGAGACATTCAACAACAAAATCTTATTCAACTTAGACGCTCAATTGGTTATGTTTTTCAAAACATCGGTTTATTTCCTCATATGACAATTGAAGAAAATATTGCCATCTCTTTAAAAATAGAAGGTAAATCAAAGCAAGAACAAAAACAAAAAGCACATGAAATGCTTGAGCTTGTTGGCTTAGAAATAAAAAAATATGCTAACAAATACCCAGATGAACTTTCTGGTGGTCAGCAACAGCGTGTTGGCGTTGCAAGAGCACTTATCTCTAATCCTAGTTATTTATTAATGGATGAACCTTTTGCTGCTTTAGATGCCATCACAAGAACCGAACTCCAAGATGAATTAATAAAACTTAAAAAAAGACTTCATAAAACTATTATTTTTGTCACACACGATATTTTAGAAGCCGTAAAAATCGCTGATAGAATCGCTGTTATGAATAAAGGACATTTAGAGCAAATCGGCCCTTATCAAGAATTACTTCACTCGAGCAAGAGCCAATTTGTTAACGATCTTTTTGCCACACAATTAGAACAATTAAAAGAATTAAACGAAATTTATGGTGAAACCTGATGTATGTTTTTCAGCATGGACATGAACTTCTTGATAAAATTTGGCAACAATTTTATTTGGTTATTATTTCACTTTTTTTTGCTATCCTTATTGGTGTCGTTTCAGGTCTTATTGCCTCTAAATTTAAATCTTTTAAAAAACCTATTCTTACTGTCGCCAATATTTTCCAAACCATTCCTAGCCTAGCTTTATTTGGTTTCTTATTACCTTTTTTTGGTATCGGCGCCATGCCTGCTATTATTGCGCTAATTATTTACGCCTTATTACCGATTGTTAGAAATACAATTACTGCGCTTGATAGTGTACCTGCTGCGAGTCTTGAGGCTTCAAGAAGCTTAGGATTCACGAGCTGGCAAACACTCCGGCTTATTGAAATTCCTTTAACTTTACCAATCATTCTTGCAGGCATCAGAACAGCAAGTGTCATGTGCGTGGGTATTGCGACCATTGCTGCATTTATTGGTGCTGGTGGTCTGGGTGATTTTATTTACCAAGGTTTGTCCTTAAATGATAATCATTTAATTTTACTTGGCGCCATACCTGCCGCCATTATGGCATTACTTTTTGACTATATTATTGGTTACCTAGAAAAACATTTAAGCTCTAGAAAGAAAGGAAAAACAAAACCTGCGGTTTTCTTTTGGATTATTGTTTTTATTGGATTTGTTTTGGTTGTTTCTGTTATCTTTACTGTCATTCATAAAGAAAATAGAAAAGCAATCGTCATTGGAAGTAAAAATTTTACTGAGCAATTCATTCTTGGCAATATCATGGCCGATATGATTGAGGATCATTCTGATATTAAAGTTATTAAAAAATTCAATCTTGGATCAACGATGCTTTTGCAAGGCGCGTTAGAACGAGGCGAAGTTGATCTCTATCCTGAATATACTGGCACAGCTTATCTTGTCATTTTAAAAGACAAATACAATCCATCCATCACAGAGAAACAACTTTACAATACAGTCAAAACCCAGTATTTGAAACGTTATCATTTAGCCTGGTTAAAACCTTTTGGATTTCAAAATTCTCAAGCAATTGCAACAACGCAAAGTGTTGCTGATGATTTCAAGCTCAATGCTATTTCAGACTTACAAAAATTACCCCACTTAAGCATTGCAGCGCCCATGGATTCCATTAAACGACCTGATGGTTTTCAAGCGCTAGCGAATAAATATCAATTACATTTTTCAAAAGTCGTGCCTTTAGTACCCGATTTAATGTACAAGGCAATCGCAGAAGGTCGCGTTAATACTATCATGGCTTTCACAACTGATGGGCGCATAAAGGCTTATCATTTAAAACTTTTACAAGATAACAAGCATGCCTTTCCACCTTACTATGCAGCACCTGTTATTCGAGAAGCGACGTTAAGAAAATACCCTGAGCTTAAATCGATTTTAAATAGCCTGGCAGGAAAAATTTCAAATAAAGAAATGATGCAAATGAATTATGAGGTTAATGTTGGCCACGAGCTTCCTGAAAAAGTCGCCAAAGATTTTTTAATCAGCAAACATTTAATCAGAGCGTAGGATGGGTTCGCGGGCGTAGCAAGCAATCCCACCATCAGGACCCATCCGAGTGGTGGGATTTTCGTTCCGCAAAGAACCCACCCTACTTGGAAATTTTATTTACGATCTCTTCGCCAATCGCGATGGAAGCTGTTGCTGCGGGTGATGGTGCATTGCAAACATGCAATGATCTTTTTGTTTCTACAAAAACAAAATCATCGACAAGTTTTCCATCCTTCATTAAAGCTTGTGCACGAATACCTGAAAAACTGTAATGCAAATCATCTTTGGTTAATTGTGGAAAATATTTTTGTGCATTTTTCACAAATAAGGCTTTGCATTTTGACCTTAGCATCTCCTCAGAACCAGGAATTAAATATTTAGCAAACAAGCGCCAAAAGCCGGGGTAATTTAAAGTATCCATAGTATCACGCATATTAAAAGCTGGTTTTTTATAACCTTCTCTATCAAATGCCAAGACTGCATTCGGACCTACTTTCACTTTACCATCATACATGCGAGTAAAATGCACGCCCAAAAAAGGAAAGCTGGGATTGGGAACAGGATAGATCAAACCATTCACTAAATCTTTTTTATCCGTTGTAATTTCATAATACTCACCACGAAATGGCACAATACGATAATTAATATCGCAGCCCATCATTGTGGCCAATCGATCACTTTGTAATCCTGCGCAAACAATTAAATATTTTGCTTGATAGGTTGATTTATCGGTCACAATCGTTACGTGTGAGGCTTCTTCATTTAAGCTTTCAACTTTTTCGTTTAATTTGATTTCACCACCTGAATTTTTAAAAATTTCTGCGTACTTATTTGCAACACTCACATAATCTGCAACACCTGTTGTGGCAACATGAAAGCCATCAACTGCTTCTAAGGCAGGTTCACGTTCCTTTATTTCTTCTTTTGATAATTTCTTTAACTCTAAACCATTCTGTAGTGCGCGATCATATAAGGCTTTTAATCGTGGCACTTCTTTTTGATTGACGGCAACAATGAGTTTGCCGGTTTTTTTATGGGTAATGCCGTGTTCTTCACAAAAAGCATACATTTGAGTCAGGCCTTTTGTTGCAAACTTAGCTTTATAACTGCCGGGTTTATAATAAACACCCGCATGAATAACACCGCTATTATGCCCTGTTTGATGAAAGCCAGGTTCTGATTCTTTCTCTATAACTAGCATTTTTTTATTTGGGTGTTTTTTTGACAGTTGCATGGCCGTTGATAAGCCGATTATACCTGCACCAATGATAATGTAATCGTACATTTAGGACATCCTTCTCTGGTGGGATTACTCGCTGCGCTCGCGAACCCACCCTACTCAAAAATACGCCATCAAATACTATCAGAAGGATCCTTCTATTAAAACAAGACTTGTTGGATTTTTGAATCCTCAGATTTGAAACCAACACCCAAGCCAATTAACCTCACGGGCTTTTTTTGACGAGAATAGGCTCTTCGCAAAAGATCTTTAAACAACTCCAATGAAAGCTTATCTTCAATACGTGTTTCAACCGTTGTTTGTTGAAAATCACAAAATTTAAGTTTAATGATTTGCTTAAAAGGTATCTTTTCTTTACATCGATCTAGACGATTCATTAAATTTTGAAATAATGCCGCTATTTCAGCAAGACAAGCTTCTAAATTTTCAACGTCTTCTGAAAAAGTATGCTCAACACTCAACGATTTTCTTTCATAATTAGGATTGACTTCTCGATCATCAATGCCCGAAGAAAGATTAAAAAGATGTTGCCCAAATTTCCCGAAAGACTCTGTTAAATTATTTAAACCAAAGGCATAAACATCATGGCAAGTTAAAATACCAAGCTTGTGAAGCTTCTTTGCTGTCACTTTTCCAACGCCAAAAATTTTCTCAACGGGCAAGACTTTAACAAAGGCTTCAACATCGCGAGGAAGGATAACAAACTGTCCATTGGGCTTATTCCAATCGCTGGCAATTTTTGCTAAAAATTTATTAGGGGCTATACCTGCAGATGCTTTTAAGGATTGGCTTTGAAAAATGCGCTCACGAATTTCTTTCGCAATTAATGTTGCGCTCCCCTGCTGTTTTTTACAGTCACTCACATCAAGATAGGCTTCATCAAGTGACAAAGGTTCGACTAAATCTGTGTAATCATGAAAGATGTCACGTATGCCATTTGAAGCAAGTTTGTATTTTTCCATGTTAGGTGGGAGTACGATTAAATTTGGACAAAGACGTTTTGCTGCGGCTGTTGCCATTGCGCTTCGAACACCAAATTTTCTCGCGGCGTAATTACTGGTGCAAAGCACCCCGCGCTGTTTTTCAGTGCCACCGACGGCCATTGGTTGATTTTCTAAACTTGGATCATCACGCATTTCAACTGCGGCGTAGAAACAATCCATGTCAATGTGAATGATTTTTTTCACGGTCTCTCACAATAAAAATTTTTCGTGCTTCTTTTTCTTTATCCGATGGTGGGATTTTTTGCTTAGCAAAAGAACCCACCCTACCTTAAAGTGAATCTCTTCCAAGTAGGCTGGGTTCGCGAGCGCGGCGAGTTATCCCATCACTGGGAACACCCTACACGTTCACAACAATCTTGCCATTTGGAATATCCAGAACAAAGCGGCGGCCTTCCTTGGCCGCCATATTCGTCAACCTCCCTGTTGATGTTTATAAGCTTAATCTTAATAACCCAATCATAACCCCTTGGATTTTTATTCTCTCCGATGCATAGACCATCGGATCTAAGGTTGCATTTGCAGGTTGCAGTGTAATGGTTTCATCATTGTTTTTATAAAATCGTTTAAGCGTCGCTGTTTCACTATCAACAAGTGCCACAACCGTATCCCCATTACGTGCAATTTCAGAGTATTCACAAATAATTAAATCACCATCGTGAATACCATCTTCAATCATTGAGTCGCCTTGCACTTTTAAAGCATAACGATCATTGCCCAATAACGTATAAGCAATATCGATTGTTTCATTAGAGTGAATAGCTTCAATCGGACGACCGGCAGCAATTTTGCCCATCAAAGGAAGCTCTGTCCCTTGCGTATTATCGGTTAATTCGATATTGCGCCGCTTGCCTGGAATAATGCGAACTAACTCCGCCTCAGCAAGCGCTTGAACATAGCGATGGACAACGCCTCGAGATTTAATCCCTATGCCAATAGCAATCTCTGCCATCGTAGGCGCATATTGATTACGAGTAATAAAATCTTTAATAAACGAATAAGTGGCGTATTGCTTAGGTGATAACATGAGTGGCTCCCTGTTCTAAACTGTAATGGGAGTATAGAGTACATAGCGAGAACAAGTCAAGAAAAATTCTTTTTCTTTTTTGGATTAGGTCCGGTCTGCCCATGCCCCGATAGTGTGTTACGCAAATCAATTAAGCCTATTAAAATAGGGAAAAGTGAAAAATTGTTGAATTCCGTAATTGCTGAAAAGACCGTTTTCTGACTAAAAACTAAGC
>Ga0233430_1003069_pt1 | contig 17603 bp, 21 predicted proteins | sample SI_118_April2016_2_FD_179883 | JGI IMG/M metagenome (GOLD analysis project Ga0233430, IMG submission 179883) | Seawater microbial communities from Saanich Inlet, British Columbia, Canada - SI_118_April2016_150_MG | ecosystem: Environmental > Aquatic > Marine > Inlet | place: Canada: British... | reverse complement strand
CTTTTTTATTTTTTATTTATTTTAATAAATACACAGCAACGCCTATCGTAAAAGCTAGAACTCCTGCAAGTAAAAAACCGATTAGTAATTTCTGTTGCTTTGGATCTAACTTTTTAGGTTGCTTTTTCCATTTGTCTTTGTTTGCTAGGCCAGCAATTAGAAAGACAATTCCGATTCCAAGAAAAGCAGGATTGTTCATTGTTGATGAGAATATAATTCCTATTGGAGTCCATGTGAGTCCGAGAATATACATAGAGTAATAATCCGGCTCATGTTTCTTTCCATTTTTTTTGTAATTAAGCAGCATTACAACTGCAAATATTATTAACAGAATAATTATGCCCACAGTTGAGATTAGCACATAAGGTATCATGCTAATAATATTTTGAGGTTTATTTAAGGTTTTTCAAACACTTTTATCGCATGATTGAATTCGATATTACTACATATTAAAATAAAACATTAAGTTTTTAAATTGTTATTTGGGAGTGAAACATGGAGAATAATTTATCTGAGTGTGAATTAAGAGATGTCATAGGAGAAATAATTTCTGGATATCCTACATATATTTGGGCAGGTAGTTCTAATGGTTGTGAACCTTGCTCACAAAAACATCAAGAAACATTAAGGGGATTAGGAATTGAAACATACTTAAATGTATCAATATTTGATAGATTTCACGTATCTTTAAGATATATTCCAAAAAATTCTGAAGAGTTTATAATCATAGATCCAACTTATCTTCAATTTTTTAAACCATTTGATGAAGTTAAAGCACCACCTATTTTGATTGGAACTGTAGAAAATATAACAAAAGAGATTTCAAGTTTAATTAATTCAGGTTCATTAACTCTAAATGCGTTTAACTTAGAACAATTTGTTCGTTGGATGTATGTTGATACAGTTTTAGCAAAAGATAAAGATCCGAGAGAAGCTAGACAAGAAGCTCGGAGAATAAATCAAATGCCTGCAGGAATATTTGATTAGTTGATTTTAGAATATTTCTACTATTTTTCAAAGAATTTTTAAATTAGTTGTTTTAGATAATATATGAAATACAAAGTTCATAAGTTAGATCTTAAGCCTGCTGAAGATCAAGATAAATTAGAGCGCTTTTTGAATAGCTTGAAAGGTGAAGTTGTTTCAATTGTTCCGTCTGTTCAAACATTGTTTCTGTGCTATGGTGCTAAGGTTAAATCGGTTTTAATTGTAGAGAAACTGAAGAACTAAATTTAGATTTTTAATATTGTTATTCAAAACTATTATATATCTAGTGCGTTAATGCTTTGCATTAGTGCACTATGGATAGACAAAATAAAATCTTAGTATTGCTTAGAAAAAACACTGACGGACTTACAATTCAAGAGATAGCTAGAGCTCTAAAAATATCTCGAAATACTGTCCCAGTTATTCTTGCTGAATTAAAAGGCGCTAACAAAATACGTGTGCGGCCAGTTGGAAAAGCCAAGCTGCATTACATAAAGAAAAGGTGAGAATAAAATGAGCAATGCTAAGAAATTAGTCATACTAGGAATGATTTTGCTATTTAGCATGTTCTTGTTTGATCCTGTTTCTGCGGTAGATTGTTTCAATGCCAGTGTAGACCCGATTCCAATATGTTCTTGTTTAGATTTGAATCAGACTCATTCAGATTTAACTGCTAATTATCAATTACAGAATAATATTGATTGTTCAGATACAATTAACTGGGACGGTGGCGCGGGATTTGCACCAATTGGAGATTCTTCAACTAAATTTACAGGAGATTTTAATGGAAGTAGTTATACTATATCTGATTTATTCATAAGTCGAACAGGTACAGATTATATTGGATTATTTGGATATATCGATCCAGGAGCAGATATTAGAGATATTGGTTTAGTAAATGTTAATATTACAGGTAACCGTTATGTTGGTAGTCTTGTAGCATATACTAAAAGTTCAGTTTATAATTCATATGTTACAGGAAACGTGCAATGTAACTCCTACAACTGCGGTGGTTTAATTGGATACATCTATGCGGCAGTTACAATTAATAATTCATATTCTACTGCCAATGTTACAGGTAGCAGTAGCACAGTTGGTGGATTAATTAGTTACGCATATACTTCTACAGGAACCATAGTAATTGACAATTGTTATGCAACAGGATATGTACAATGTGATGGCTTTTGTGGTGGTTTACTCGGATCTGGAACTAATATAATAATTAATAATTCATATGCAACTGGAGATGTATATTCCACCGGATTACCTACGGGCGGATTAGCAGGTTACCCTGGTGGTGGAACAATTGAGAACAGTTATGCAACAGGAAATGTAAATAGTACTGCTTCAAGAGTTGGTGGATTATTAGGATCTTTTTCAGGAACAATGACTATACGGAATTGTTACGCAACCGGAAATGCAATAACTACTGGTCAGAATGCTGGAGGATTCGCAGGAGATTCAGAAGGTACAGGTACAATTAGTAACTGTTATTCAACAGGTAATACTTCGGGAAGTTTTTATGTTGGAGGATTTATTGGAGAACTTGCTTATAGTAGTACAATTACAGATTCTTATTCTACGGGATATGTAACGGGTTCTTCAAGTAAAGGCGGATTTAATGGTTACATGAATTCAGGGTCATGTACTGCATCTTATTGGGATACTGAAACTTCTGGACAAGCAACATCTGCATCTTGTGGAACTGGAAAAACAACTGCGCAGATGAAAAATGTTTCAACATATACAACTACAAATCCGTGGGATTTCCAAGGAAATCCTGAAAGCGACACCGCAGATAATGATTATTGGGGAATTAGCTCTAATTTTAACGAGGGTTATCCTGTTTTAGTTGGCCTTGGTGCTGGAGCAGGTTTAATTAATCCCGTTGTTTCACTTAATAATCCCGCAGATAATAAATATATTGCAGATGCTGAAACTATAACATTTAATTGTTCAGTTAGTAGTGCAAATATTTTGTCCAACATATATTTGTATATTACAGATAACAACAACGCTAATTTTGCATTGAATCAGACAACTGCTTTGAATTCTACATCTGGATCAGGTCAATGGGACGTATTATTATCTTCGGGAAACTATACGTGGAATTGCTTTGCAGAAGACACTACAAATAGAACTGATTGGGGAGTAAATAGAAGCATTAGTTTAGATAATGTTGCACCAACATTTACAACTTTTTCAAATCAATCTCTTTCAACAGGAAACGCATTGAGCTACACTGTTGAAGCAAGTGATGCTGGAAGTGGTGTGGATTGTTTCACAGTTAATGATACAACTAATTTCCAAATGAGTTGTGCAGGATTGTTGGAGAATAATACTGCAATCGCAATCGGAACATATTGGTTAACCGTTACAGTTAATGATTCAGTTGGCAATTCAGTTTCTTCTGAAATGTCTGTTGAAGTTACAGCAGTTCCAAGTTTAACTGTTGCATTACTTTCACCAATTGCAGATGCCAATGTAACGCAAAATGATACATTTAGTTTTTCTGTTAATGTAACTTGTCATGATGCAAATTGTGGAGATGTGAATATTAGCTTAGATCCAAACCTTGCAAATGATAGTGAAAAGTATAATGAAAATGGACAAGAGTATCAAATTGAAAGTGCATTAACTTTATATGATAATAAAAGTTTTACATATGATATTCAAGATGGTTGTGATCTAAGTGATGCACAAGCAGATGTTTTTGACGGAGGATTGAAATTATATATTAATGGTTCAGAATATACTGGAACGCGAAGCACAACAGAAGATTCTGGTCGAGAAGCAATTTGTGATGTTCAAACAAAATCTTCAATTAATGTTAGTAGAAAAGTTTATGTTCCTACTACACAAAATTGGGCAAGATATTTAGAAATTCTTCATAATCCCGAAGCAGATATTATTTGTGTTACAGTTAGGATTTATCAAAACATGGGATCTGATGGTTCTGATTTCATGAACACATCTGATTATGATAGTACATGGGAACTTACAGATAATTGGATGATGTGGGATGATACAAGTGTAGCTGCGGGAGATGATGCAGCAGGATTTATTTATCAGCATGAGGATGGGACAGAAAAAATTGATTCATTTATTCCAGCAACTGCTTCAGGAGGATATAATGAGTGGACTTGGACAGATGTATGTATTCCAGCAGGCGGTACAAAAGTATTAATGCATTTCTTTACACAATGGGATACACGCGTGCAGTCTGAAACAGAAGCAGATTATATTTATACAAACATTGGAGAGGATATTTATAATACAGGAATGAGTGATGATGAAATTTCACAAGTTACTAATCTTAATTTAAATTCTGCTAAATCTGGAATGATTTCTACAGTTGTTGGCGAAACACCATTCTATACAACCAATGATAATCCAACAACCGTTAATCTAGATGAAGGTGAATCTCAAACAATAACTTGGAGTGTTAATGCAACTGGCGAACCAGATACAATTCATGAATTTTTTGTTTTTGTTAATCAAACATCAGACACTGATGTTGGAAATGAAACCGCACATATTAATATTACAATTGTCAACTTTACAGTTGGTGCTCAGGCACCTAGCATAAGTATTGATTATCCAGAAACGGCTAATTATGCAACAGATATTACTGAACTTAATTATTCTGCAACTACAGATCAAATTTTAGATGAATGTTGGTGGAGTTCAGATCAAGGTGATACAAATTCTTCAGCAGTTTCTGCAAACACAAACTTTGATAGTTTAACAAGCGTATCTGGTACAAATATATGGACAGTTTATTGTAATGATAATAATAGTTTAATTGGCAGCACATCAGTTACATTTAGTAAAGTTCCGGGAATTGGTTTAACAATGATATCTCCGACAGGAGATACAAATGTAACTCAAAATGAAACATTTACGGTTTCAGCAAGTGTAAATTGTAATAATATTGATTGCGCAAATATTAATGTTAGTTTAGATCCAACAGATAGAACTCCTCGAACTTGTTCAGAGGTTTGGGGTGAAAGTTGCGTAGGTTCTGACCCAACAACCGCAAATTATAGTTTTGATGGTTGTGCAGCAGGGTCATATTATTCATTAGGTTTTTGGGTAGATGAGGTAACTGTTGACGCTACAACTGTTGCTGTGGGTGATACAATAAATATAACGTGTAATTACGATTGTTATTCTTCATCAAGTCTTAATGATTTAGCAGTTAGTTATTACAATGGAACATGGAATCAAATTTGGGCACAATTTAGTTCTTGTACAGATGGAGATTATTCTGTTCAAGTTAATGTAAGTGGTGATGTTGGTGAGCAATGGGTGCGATGCCAAATCGGATATGATTATTACACACCAACAGGAACTTGTTTTACAACAACCTATTCAGATAATGATGATGTAAATTTTACAGTTATTGATTCATCTAAATCAGGTTTAATTTCTACAGTTATGGGTGATACTCCATTTTACACAACTAGCGATAATCCTGCAACAGTTAATTTAGATGAAGGAGATTCAGAAACAATTACTTGGACAGTTAATGCAACAGGTGAGTTAAACACAACACATGAATTCTTTATTTATGCTAATTGGACTACAGATACAGATGTTAGTAATATCACATCTACATGGAATGTTACGATTGTAAATGAAACTACTGAAGATACAACAAACCCAACAATTACACTTTCATCGCCAACAAATAATACAAGTTCTACAGATACAGGATTAGATATTTTATATTCTGCTATAGATGAGACTAGTTTAGATTCTTGTTGGTATGCAAATGATTCAATGATAACTAATACAACTCTTGCAAGTTGTGCAAATATTACAGCGATTACCTGGAGCGAAGCAACACATACTGTTTTTGTTTGGGCAAATGATAGCTCTGGAAATGAAGGAAGTGCAGATGTTATATTTACAATTGATGCAACAAGTCCTGTTGTTACAATTACCTCCCCAACAAATAATACAAATTCTTCAAGCACAAGTTTGAATATTATGTATAATATTATTGAAGATAATAGCGAAGATTGTTGGTATTCTAATGATTCAATGCTGCTAAACACAACACTTACTAGTTGCACAGATATATTAACAGTTACATGGTCAGACGGCGAACATAATGTAACTGTTTGGGCAAATGATTCTGCAGGTAATATTGGAAATACAGATGTTACGTTTATAATTGATGCAACAACTCCTACTTGGTCTGCTAATACCACTACTCTTGTAAATACAACTTTTTTTGGAAGTGATGTTTACTTTAATGTTACATTAAGTGATGATAATCCTGAAGAATATATATTTAGTTGGTATAATTCTACAGATTGGATAAATGATTCTGCAGTTTCTTATACTGATGGAGAACTTGTAGAAATTACAAAAACAAGTCCAACTTCTTCAGGAGATATTAATTGGACATTTTACTTTAATGATACTATTGGAAATACAAACCAAACAGATGTTTGGAGTGTTACTGTAAATTCTTTAGATGAAGATAATGATGGATTACTTGATACCGAAGATAATTTATTTTACAATGAGTCCAATGTAACAAGTTTAGGTGTTGATGCGTTAAACATAACAATTGGCGGAAATTCTACAAATGAATCTATTAATGAGGTTCAAGAAGTTTTGTTTTATGATGAAGAAGAGTTAATGATTAATTTCTCACATAATTTTACTGAATCAGTTTTAGATCTTAGAAATGTTTCAATTATTAAAGATACTAATTCGCTTATAATTAATATTTCTAATCAATTGCAAGGAAATAAAACATTATACCTAACCGATAATGAATTTATTTCTCTTTGCGTTAAAGATGCAGAGGTTGAATCTATCGATGAAGTTAGTTCTACATGTGATTCAACAAACGAGACAGATTTCACAACGTGTCTTAATAGTAATGCAACAATTAATGGTATAAATTGCATAGATTTAGGAACAACAATACAAGTTGAAAACTTACAATATTCTGCAGTTAGAGGAACTCAAGCAAGTTCTACTACGTCATCAAGTTCAGGTGGAGGAGGAAGCAGTGGAGGAAGCAAAATTAGTAGCGTTGTAGCTCCAGAGTGTTTAATAAATTCTGACTGTAATGGAACTGATTCTTGTTACAAAAATAAGTGCGTTAAATTATTTGATGTAGAAATAATTAGTCTAAAACCTTCTGTTGATATGTTGAGTTTTGATTTGAAATATTTAGTAAAAGGAATGGCGAACATAAGTAATGATGTTGTTATTAAATTCTGGCTGCAAGATTCAGGTAAGAATATTGTATTGGGAAAAGACACAATATATTTAGGTAACTTTGAAAACAAGACTAAAACAACTAGTCTAAATCTTCCAAAAGATATTCAAAATAAAGATTATCTTCTTTATGTCGAGGTTAGTTACGATGGATATGGTGCAGAATCTTTCAGGAGACTTAATATCGATCTTGAAAAAGGTTTGACACTTGAACCTGTAAAATCTACAAGTAAACTATTAGAATATAGTTCTTTAGCGATTTTTGTTATGTTGATTGTATTAATATTATTAGCGGGACTGTTTTATTTTGAAAGCACTAAAGAGGATAGAAGAAAAGCCAAACAAATGAAGTCAAAAGAATATAATAAATTAGCTTTAGAATTAAATAAAGTCCGTCGTAAATATATGAAGAATTATAATAAACTGATTAAACTAACGGATAAAGGAAAACAAAATAGTTCTGCTGGTGAAAAAGCACGTTCTAAATGTATTCAATTAAGAACTGAATATGATATTTTAAGAGATCAGATAAAAGAAAAATAAAAAAAAGAAATTATGCTCCGATAAATGCTAGAACTGCGTGAATCAAAAATGCAGGCCATACTGCTGCTTTTAAGACACCAACTACTCCGCCCCAAACACCTATTGAGTTTGAAACATAATATATTGCTGCTCCAATAAATCCAAGGAAATAAGCAAATCCGCCATCGCATTTACCATGAAAATCCCAGTTGCAACATTTCATCTTAGGTGCTCTCTTTGTTGATTTTTTAGTTACCATTTTAGTTAATCCTCCTTATCAATAGGATCTTACTACGTTCCTTTATTTAAGATTTCTGCTAGTGAGCCAATAAATATTTATAGTTCTGGATTAATATTATTATATGAATGTTAAAAACGCAATTCATCAAAGAGAAAGTATACGCAAATATAAAAATAAGAAAGTTTCTGAAGAAATTATTAAAGATTTAATAGATGCTGCACGAAGAGCACCCTCTGCAAAAAATACACAATCTCATAAATATTTTATTGTTAAAGATGAGAAGACGAAAAATGAGTTAAAGAAACATAATGTCTTTAGACAACCTTTTGTTTATGATGCTCCTTTAATTGTTATTTGTTGTGCAGATCCGAAAAAATATCCTAAAAAAGTAGATATTGATAATACATCTAAAGATTATGCTTTGATAGACCTTTCAATTGCGTCATCTTTTTTGGTTTTAAGAGCAACTGAATTAGGTCTCGGGGCAGTATTTGTTGCATGGATATATCGCAATAAGATCAAAGAGATTCTCAATATACCTAAAAATTATATTATCCCGTTTGTAATACCTATGGGTTATCCTACAGGAGAACGTAGAGATCCTAGTTTAAGATCTAGAAAAAAAATGGATGAGATATTATTTAAGCTAGATTGTTAAATATAATATGAAATCAAAAGATACAATCACAATCAATAGAAAAGTAATCCCTGGATTTGTTGTACTTGCACCTATAACGGGAATTCTTATCGGACGAGGCGATCCTGCAGGTATATTATTATGGATTGGTGTTTTTGTTGGCGTATATATTGGTAAGAATTTGTGAGTTTCAGAAGTTTATTTACCTAAATTTACGAGGGATACGTGTTGCCGCAACGCTATAGTTTTTACAAAAAAAAGAGTACAGGGAAGCAATTAAACAAGTCTTAAATAGGCAGTTTAATTTAGCATCTCTACTGAGGTGAATAAATTGGATAATGACGAAATAAATAATCAGAAACCAGTCGATACTGATGAAGACCAAAGTGAAGATAAATCTGAAAAAGATACAGATTAATCTTTAGATAATTATATACTGTTTTTAAATATATTTGCTAGTTTTTAGGTGTATGAAATTAGTTAATAACTTTTTATTTATTCAGAGCTCTATGTTTAAGGGCGCTATGCGACCTTTCTGGGGACTTTTTAAGATTTTTGAGCTAGTAAATCATGATAATTCTGATAACCGTCGACCTTTTAAACCCTAAAATTAACGATTATATGAGCATATAGGAAGGCTAAATTGATTTTTGAGTTCTTATAGAGTTTTAGAAAAAAGGAGGATATGAATATGGGAGATTTTAGAGGCGGACAAGATCGTGGACCAAGAGAGATGCATAAAGCAACTTGTGCAGAATGTAAGAAAGAATGTGAAGTTCCTTTCAAACCATCAAATGATTCAGACGGTAAGCCTAGACCAGTTTTTTGTAGAGATTGTTTTCAAAAGAGAAAACCTGCAAGATACTAGAATTTTATAATATTTAATTATAATATTTAATTCGTTATCGAATTTTTTATTTTTTTATTTTTTTATTAAGCGAACTTTCTAAATAGAATTATTTGTTTTATTATATAAATCGCATCACATAAATGCTTTTTAATCTGTTGTTACTTGTAAAAGCACAATGAAAAAGATTTTAATTTTATTGCTAGCCTTTGGGCTATTACTGACGACAGTGAGTGTGGCAACAGCAGCCACAACCGAAGTAGATTTATTTTATCGACAACAAGGTGTAATAAAGTACGCCGAAGATACTTCTGGAACAAAGCATTCAACTGATGTATCTGGTACGTTACCTTCAGATTGTCCAGAATATACAACTGTAATTGGTGGAGATACATATTCACCAAAATTCTTCTATGTAACACATAGTGGTGATGTAGGAATTCAATATACAAAGAACGGTGTAAAATATGAAGTTGAATTTGAGAATTACCCTTTCGAACTTACAGGTAGACCTGTTTGCGCACCAAGTTTTGCTTATAGTGGAGCATCATCTTCACAAAGAGTAGCAGACTTTTTAAATCCCGTTGAAATAGATGGACAAGGTGTGGTTTTGATGTCTAGTGTATATTATGATCCTTCTTCAGAAATATGGATGCTTATTGAACATCGTAGATCAACACCAGTTAATGATGATTGGGATTGTACAGACCCTGCACCAGCATTAAATGGTGAAAATAGCATGATTGTTTCATGTAGATATGCAGAAGCCGGAGGTTCAATTGAATTAGAAGGGTGGAGATTATTTGAGCAAGAGTATGATGGAGGATATCCTTCTCCAAGATTAGTTGTTGGAAATACATATGGTAATGCTAGATATCCAAGTTATGATGGTACTACTGTAATTTACTCAGATAATTCGCAGGAAAACTATGGACGAAATCAAATATTTAAAGCACCATATCTTCCAGCTCAAGCAAACCCATCTGTTGGTGTAATAATGACCGACTGCGTACATGATTGCTGGTATTCAACAATTGCATTTGGTGAAGATATTTTTGCTTACGAAATAAGTTCTGGAGCAATAAAAACTGGAACACTTTCAACATGTGTAGATGGAAACAACTGTAATTTTGAGAGTGTAGTATATGGTAGTACATGGACACCGTATTACGAACTAGCTATATTTAATCCTGAAATACCAAACCCACAACCAACACCTCCAACACCACCACCCCCACCACCTGCACCACAAATATCTCCGGATGTAGTACCTGGCGGAATAACTATGTATGAAGTTGGTGATGAATGTTATTTTGGAACAACAATATCTAATATTGGAAATGGATTGGCATGGTTTTCAACATCAAAGATTACACTGGAAGAAGTAGGTGTAGCACATACATATCATTGCCAGATAAATACATTCCCAATTTTACCGTATAGTTCTATGCCTGCTTTATGTGGCGAATCTTTTGAAGATGGAACAAGTTGGGATATAACTGTAACTGCAGATTTTGGCAATAACATTGTAGAATCAAATGAGAATAACAATGAAGTATTTGCTGGCAGATATAGTTGTAACACCGGCGGAGCTTAAATAGCTCCTCTTTTTTATTTTTATTAATTATATGAATTAGTTAATTTTTTAAACGGTTTTGTATCACTTTATTATGAAAGCAACATCAGAAATATGTCCAGGCATATATATCAATCTAGATTTTGATGATAAAATAGAAATTTCAAAAAATGGCTCGCTAGAATGTGTTATGGACGATGGCAACAATGCTCAAGTTGTGCTACATGTTGTTGATGAAGTTAAAGAGCAAGATTCTATGGAAAAACAAGGATTTCATATTCAAGCAGAACCAATTAATGCTACAATAAAGAATATTACAAAATATACAATTTTTTTAGATAAGTCAACTTTCGAAAAGTTAGTTAATCCAACTGAAGAAATTATTTATAACATTCGTATAGGACATCATTCAAATCGAAATTCTAAAATTGGTATGATTGAAGTTTCATATATAAATCTACGACATGAATAATATCGATTGACTAGTATATACGAATTCTTTTAAGATTTATTTTAAATTAATCTTATGGTTTGGAAAACTGTTGAAAGACCTGGATATTTTGGAAAGAAACGAGATGAATTACATGCTAGTTGGGATGATAAATATGGTGAAGGTAATTGGAGAATTGCGTATCAATGGGGAGATTCAGTTATTTCAAAAGAAATGGGAATTCAGATTTATGAAGATGGATATTATGAATTCTTTAAGAAAAATCCAGATGTTTTAGAGTGGCTGGTTTCTACTGCCTCAGATGTTTATGATACCGCTCCAACAAATGTTCAAGCTGGCTTTGATTATACAAATCAAGAAACTCCAAATAATCATATTCATGATGTTGCTATAAGAAGATCAGTAGCAAGATTAGGTAAAAAGTTTAAGGGAAATCATTTGATGGAAGTCAGATGGAAAGGTAGCAAGGGATATGAATTAAATCCTGGTGTTGTTCCATTTCATTTGCCAGAGCTTATTGTTCCTGGAGAAATCAAAGATTATGGTGGAAAAGGCACATGGTGGAATGATAATACTCTAGAGACGTTCTATCAAAAGAATAAACTTCTCCAAGTTTTAGAAGAAGTCCTCTGCTAAAAGAGGTTATGCGAACTTTTTAGAGAGTAAAAGTTTAATATTAGAGTTGTATGTTTAATTATGACAAATCAATATGGTTTTACTGTCCGATTTGCTGAAGAAAAGATGTTGCAATATGAAAATCTGGTTTTTCAAGAATTAGAGAACGATTTGAAAACAGAATTTAGTGAACTTGTTGGAATAATGAGAGAATTACGCCATTTCAAACATCTATGTCTTATGCTTTTAACCAGAATTAAAGATTTAGAAACAAGAATTAGCAAAAATCCAGAATATGGTAAATCTAAAACATGGAAAAAAGAAGTAGAAGATATTGAGGAACAAACAATAAATTTGGAAAAAGAAGCAAAACTTATTGAAAATGGTGAAAAAGAACCACTTAAGATTCAACACTTTGTAGTTCAATTAACAATTAAATCTAGAGCAATCTTAGATAAAGCTAGAAGGGAAGCTAAGTGGCTTCAATAATATTCTTTTAAATATGCTAGGTGAATTTTCCGAATACTTTTTAAATCGTTCATACAGGCATACTAAATGTCAAAACCTCCTCTAGAATACACTTCAGATCTGAATCCAAAAAGAGAAGATGTTGAAGAAATATTAGTGGATATAGGAGGAAGACCTGCTTTTGTATATGATGTATTTATTTACAAAGCTGCTTCCCGTAGAGATCCTGAAAACATTCCTATTGGTACTAAACTTATGACTCCTGATGAAGTTCAAAATAAATTTACTTTACGTGAGAGAGAAAATCTACCTTGCTCAGGCACATAATCAACGTTTTCTTAGTTTCTGGGAATAATATTATTCAAAATATTTGTCTAAGTTTAGCTAAGTCTGCTATACGCACTTTCCAAGTCTAAACCGGAACTTTATAAGTTTTAGCATCTAATACTAATCATGAAACACATTGGTTTGATCGGAGGTATTAGTCCAGAATCAACAATCCATTACTATAAGATAATCTGCGATGAGTTTAACAAACGATTTGGTAAGTCTAATTTTCCAGATATTACAATCCGAAGTATAAGTCTACAAGCTATTCAAGATTTATATGACAATGACCAATGGGATGAAATGGCAGAGGTCATTATTAAAGCTATTAATAATTTAGCTGGAGCGAGTGTTGATTTTGTTGGTATTACAGCTAATACGCCACATATGGCTTATGAACAAATCAAAAAAAAGAGTCCGCTACAAATACTTAGCATAATGGATGCAACGGGAAAAGCTATTCAGAAAGATGGACTGAAGGTGGTGGGTTTATTGGGAACAAAAAAAGCTATGGAACACGGATTCTTCCAAGAATCTCTAAAAGAATATGGCATAGATGCTATAACGCCGGACGCGGAAGATAGAGAATACGTCAACAAAGTTGTATTTGATGAATTGATTTATGGAAAGATAAGTGATGCTTCAAGAGAAGAATACAAGCGAATAATTGCTAAACTCGTTGAAAAAGGGGCACAAGGAATTATATTGGGTTGTACTGAGATCCCAATGTTGATTAAACCAGAAGATGTTTCTGTAAAAACATATGACACAACCGATATTCACGCAAAAGCAATTTTAGAACATGCGTTAGCTGATTAATTAGTTCATAGAAGTATGCTTATGCGTAGTTTTTTAAAAAGCAAGTTACTTGATGGTATATACCAAAGAATTTATTAACATCTTCTTATACGTTTAATATGTCAAATTTGATATTAAAATGCCCAAAATGCGCAACTTCAAATCCTATTGATATATTTAAAGCAGAAGAGAGTAGTAGAATATTATGTAAGAAATGTAACACATTCATAAATTTAGAGTTTAAAGATGGCGTAACACCAAAAACAATAAAAGAAAATATTGTAAAAGAAATAAAAAAAGCATTTCCTAAGACTATTAAAATTAAGATCTAACTATGAAATCAATTAGAAAGAAACTAAATCAGAAGGAACTGAAATGCAGGGATATAGACAGTATAAAATCGAAGATTAAGCATATTGTAACTAATAAACAAGATGGATATCGAGAATTTTCAGAAGATGATATCGAGCAATTAGATATAATTAAAAAATTGTTGAGATTTTATGAAGAAGGTAAACGAGAAGTAAATATTCAAAGTCGAGGTAGTGAATATAATAAAGCCAAGATAATTGTAGATGAATTATCCTTGAATCAAATTATAAGTAATCCTCTGCGTTCCGTTGGAGGTCAACAATATTTTCAAATAAATGATTTGACGAGATATAGAAATTATTTATATAAATTAATCGAATTAATTATAGATAAAGTTCCTAAAAAAGCAAAAACTAAAGATAAGGCACGTAATTCTTTAAATCATCTTTTACATAATAATGGGGTAAGAGGTATTTGTGTTGTAGTTATTGGAGGTATTATTCTTGCTCTTATTCTTCCGTATATTTTACCTGCAGAGAATATTGAACCAGAACCATCGTTGTTAGAACCATCTGAACAAATTATTAAAGATATAACTATAGAAAAGCTTGAATCTAGACAAGAGATATACGAACCTAATGATACTGTATATATTGATTTTGAAGTGACCAATTTTGTACAGGTTCCATATAATATTACTGTCGATTGGTTGTGTGATAATCATAGATATCATGGATGGTTTAATGTTAGTACAGATATATATAATACAACAAGATCAAGTAATAGATGGGAATCTTATGTTAATATATCTAGGCCATGTTTATGGGATGTTCATGTAGTTGTAGAATATAATTGGAATAATAAAACATACACTGATGATAAAACAACTCAATTTCGCGTAATATAAGAAACGTTTTATAATTTAATAATAATTTTTTGAATGGCGAGAAAGAAAAAGCCAATGTATGAAGATGGAAGTTTAGCACATTTAGCAGATTTAGCTTTTTCTAAAATTACGAATTATGCAGATAGTAATGATCCGCGAGATAAACTTCTTGGTTTTAATATTTTAATATTTATTTTAGTTATAGGGCTGGCGATTTCAAGTTGGTTGTACAAAAAACCTATCGGTTTTTCTATAGATTATCTTTTTTTGTTAGTTATTAGTATTATTTTAGCTGCAGGTGTGGGCTTTGGGTACTCCTTTTTACTCGAAACGGTGTCCAAATTTTCTAAAGGATTAAAACCACTTAGTTATGCTATAACTTTAGAGTTTATTTCTCTGAGTGTCATACTTGCAGGTTTGTTATTTAGTCAATCTTATTTAATTAAGATAGGTGTTGGTTTAATTGGATTACAGCTTTTGTTTGTTCTTTTTGGCGGGTTTATTAGTATAACAAACGTAGATACTGAAATAATAACGAATAGAGATATATGGGGACTTCTGGGAAAAACAGCAACATTAATTACAATCGGCACTTTTATCGTTGATATTGTGATGTTGATGTTTAAGTTTATATAAAAAACACTATCTTGCGACCAAGTTTGTCAAAAGTTCCAAATTTCTTTAAACATAGAAGCTAATACTTCCATCTTTTTGTACGATCTTTGCACGACCATGACCTACTATTTTAGAATTGCCTTTAGCTTCTATCTTTGTATTTTCTGTTTCACTTGTGCTATTATTCCCAAAATCAAATGATTTGCCTTCAGAGGAAGCTATAGTAATTTGTTTACCTGCATAAATATGCGTACCTTTGATAGTGATATTGCCGTTTTGTGCTAAGAATCCAATGATTTTTTCTGCTTTAATATCTGCATTTTTTATTTTTAATTCAGAGACTAACTTTTCTTTTAACCCATCTAATGTTGGATTCTTAGTCGTTGTTACATAGTTTTTTATTATACTCCAAAGTGCATTTGCACCAATATTTAAACCAAGATCAATTGCTAACTGCGATATGTCCATTAAATGCATCTTTTTCTGATGTTAAAAAAGTTTGTGTTATTCAGTAGAAACATTATCCTCAGATCAAGTTTGTCAAAAGTTCTAAGTTGCTGATTAAAATATCTCACTGAAAAACGCTATACTGAAAGCTTGCTTATCTTTTTCCTTTGTTGTTAATATTGCAAAGAATATAAATTCTTATATTTGAACGGTGTTTTGAGTATTATGACAGAAAAAATTGAAGGTAAGTCTGCTTTAGAGTTACGCGCGAAGATAATCGAGCAAGCTATTTCTATCGAACAAAAGTTAGATAATATTATTGCAACATTCTTTATTCGCGAAGGTTTTAAACCTAATTTCTATTTTGATGTTCTACAATCTGGAGAATTTACTGTTAGGTTTAAGCTTAAGATTATTTATAAATTTTTTAAGTTTGACGAAAATGGTAGCGCTAAGTTTAAAAAAGTAGAAAAGATTTTCGAAATACGTAATAGGGCAGCACATGCTTTACCCGTTAAAATAGGTAAAAAAGATAACAACACTAATATACAAAAAATACAAATAAATCCCACATCACCACAAGATTCAGTTTTATTCTACGAGAGAAAAAAGAACAGTCGGCATATTCGAATTGCTATGCTATCAGATATGTTAAAACGTGTGGAAGAATTTGTACCTGAAGTTGGACTTTTTCTAGATGGACTATTAATCAAAGTGAAAGAGAAAACTGCTGCTGCGAAAACACTAAATGAAGAGTTATGCGACATGACAGGTATAGTAGAAAAAATAGAGAATTATCCATAACTTAGCCTTAATATTTTGTGTATTTTCGAGTGAAGAAATCCTTTAATTACGTTGATTTAAGGCGTTTTATGAAAGATTTTATGAAAGAATTTCCTGATGAAATAAATCGCGACGAAGAATACAAAATTTTAGGTAAGATTTTAGTAGATTTTGAAAAAATAATAGATTATCTTCGATTTAAAATACATACTAAAATGTATTCTCTTGGATTAAATGGTGATATTGGACAAACTGCGATGGATATTTTATTAGCTAATATGAGTGCTTATCAGACAGTTCAGAAATTTAGATCATTACATATTGAAATATTCTCGGATAAACATTTTCTTACTAAAAGAATTAATCTTTTTACTAAATGTATGTTAGACTTGATCGAAATTAGGAATAAGTTAATTCATGCAACATGGTTAATTGGATATGATCCGCTTAGTGGTTCTGAAGAACGCATTTCTCGTGGTTTTAGTGATTGGTATGGAAAAAAAGGTTTTATACGTAAGCGAATACCTCTAAATATCAGTTTATTCAATCAACTTGATAAACAGATTGAATTACTATTTAATTTTATGAATAGTTTTGATATTATTGAGAAAGAAAAAAAGATCAAGTTACGTGAAGATGTAAATGAAGAAGTATTCACTGAAATATACTCTTTTTTACAAAAATTTAAGGCTAAGATGGAAACCGTATTTTGAAAAGTGCGCTTAATATACATTACCTGCGCTTTAAGAATTCTTCAAAAGCAGGAATGATTGTTGGATAAAAATCATAATTTTTGTAGTCTTTTGGATCAATCCATTCATAATGATCATGGTCTTTGCTTAGTG
>Ga0233430_1003067_pt1 | contig 17620 bp, 16 predicted proteins | sample SI_118_April2016_2_FD_179883 | JGI IMG/M metagenome (GOLD analysis project Ga0233430, IMG submission 179883) | Seawater microbial communities from Saanich Inlet, British Columbia, Canada - SI_118_April2016_150_MG | ecosystem: Environmental > Aquatic > Marine > Inlet | place: Canada: British... | reverse complement strand
CAAGTTCTTTTTGTACGATCCCTAAGGGTCGGCTCAAAAATTATTTGGTATTCTGTCTGCAAAATGTCCAATCTTTACGGGACTTTTGCGGACAGATTATACCAAGTTCTTTTTATACGATCCCTCTGTGAAGTTATTTATGAACGATCCCTTATTTTTTCATATGATTATATTGGATTGATTTTTTTTGAACCAGAGACTTCTAACGGTAATCCCTTATATAAATTGACTTGAAATCACTTGTCCATTTTGCTCCCAATACCTTCCATATCAGTTGCATTAATTGCCGTCCCTCGTCAGTTTTATACCTGACAGTTTGATCCTTAAAGTCCTTCCAGTGTATAGAGTTCTGGTTTGAAACAATATATAAAAAATGACCTTAACCAATTCCCCTGGCTTGACCTAAAGAGATGATTTCAATAGAGTTAGGCGATTGAAAAACACTAAAAACCATTAAAGGAGCGACTTTGAGTGAGATCAAAACGGCAACCATAAATCAGTCTGAGAAGGCACAATTATACAGCCCGCAGTTTATTCTGGTATGGATTGCCAATTTTTTTGTCGTTTCCAGCATGGCCTGCTTCTTTTTGTTCCCGCTATTTATAACCGATCATGGAGGCGACAAGTCGGACATTGGCATTTTGATGGCCGCCATGGCGGTTTCCGCAGTGTTGGTTCGTCCCTGGATTTCGCAGATGATCGACAGTCTTGGCCGGAAAAAGAGTTATTTCTACGGTTCGGCAATTATAGCGGCAATGCCATTTTTCTATCTGTTTCTGCATGGCGATCTATCGGATTTCTACATTTCTCTTCTCGTTATCAGAATCTTGCATGGTTTAGGATTGGCACTGGCTTTTACAGCGTCATTCGCTTACATTGCCGATATCATTCCCCAGGAGCGCCTGAACGAGGGCATGGCCATGTATGGTATTACGGCCCTGGTGGGCATGGCCGTCGGTCCGGTCATTGCGGAACCGGTCATCCACTATTTCGGGTTTGATACCTATTTTCTGACTAGTTCCACTCTCGGTGCAATATCCCTCATCCTGCTGCTCTTCCTTCCTGAGACGTTCACCTCGAAAACTATGGAGAAGACAACGGAATCTTTCTTTTCGGTACTGAAAAGGAGAAAGATTTTCGGAGTTGCTATTTTGACCGTAATTTTTGGCATGGGAATGGCCACCCAGGCAGGATTTGTCGCCCCCTACGTCGAATATCTCGGTCTTCCCAACATCTCCTTCTTTTTCATTGCCTATTCCGCGGCGGCGGTCTTAACCAGAGTTTTCGGCTCTAAGCTGGCCGATCGAGTCGGGGAGGAGAGAATCATTCCCTGGTTCTTTGTGGTCAACGCGATCGGTTTTCTTTCCCTTATCTTTGTCAAAGATAGCTGGTTTTTGGTGGTGTCGGGATTAGTTACCGGTAGCGGACACGGATTCGTTTTTCCCTGTCTAAATGCTTTGGCTTTCCGTAATGAACCGGCCCATATCCGGGGGAAAATCGCCGGCATATCCACCGGCGGGATGGATTCGGGTATGCTATTGGGATCGCTCATCATGGGCTATATCGGTGATTGGTTTGGCTTTCGCCCCTTGTTTTTGACCACATTTCTGATCCTTCTCTCTGCTTCCGGGTTATTTTTTGTTCTCTTGGGGAGGGAGGTCCGCTCCAGCAAACGCTAGTGGAAACCAGAGACATTGTTGTAGAATGAAGGCTTCAAACTCTTCGGTCATCAGTTTCATTTCTCCCTGTTAGGACTCGTACACATCAAAAAGGCCCTACCTCCACCATTTTTCCTCTTATTTTGTCATATCAATCATCACACCTGTTTCAGACTTTAAAACCCCCGGCCATCATTTGAACGAGCACGTGGCGTTTCTCACTGAATTCCAGTCCTTTAGATTAACAGTATTGGGAAACCTGAAATGGGCATTTGGTGATTTGGCGAGTTGGCGATTTGACCATTTCCAGTTTTCAGAAGATGGTGATTTGGCCAAAATTTAATGAGAAAAAACCCACTCATCAGATCCGACTAGATCTTAATTTCCTGTGCCGACAGTCTCCATCTTGTCTCAAAAATAATCTTGTCTTTGGCATCATTTATGAAATTAGAGATCCGGCTTATTAAAATCATTTACTGATTTGCAGGTAGAATATTAACGACCCTCGTGGGACTCCCAATGACTACTTCAATTCTTAAGAACCTGATACTACTGCTTTTAGCCACAAGCTTAATCGCATCATGCAACCAAGCAAAATCAGACAATGAATATCAAGAGGCGGAAACCACGACCTCGCTGTCCATTCAGGACATTCAACTGGCAAACGGTTTCGTAGAAGGTTCTGTCAAAACGGAAGTCCCTGTGAAAACGGATATCATTGTCACCTTCAACCATGCTGTGGATCCGAATGAAATCCATACCAATACCAGTGATCACAACTGTGCGGGTGAAATCCAAGTGTCAGCAATCGATTTCAGTGCTTGTGTTGTGATGCTGTCTAATCCTGTTTCCCAAAACGGAAATAGATCTTTTCTTGTCCAGCCTGCAAATGAACTGGAGTATGACACAACATACAAAATTAAAGTTGCCAAGGTATTAGATTTAGATAACGAAAACGCCAGTTACACGATCTACGAATTTACAACTTTGTCAAATGAGACCGCTTCCGTTGCTAAAGACATTACGGTTTTCAGTTTTTTGTCAAACAACAACGACGCCCTGACAGAAGATGTCATTGCCACTATTTCAGGCAGCAGCATTGATGCTGTTGTACCATTTGGCACAGATGTCACGGCATTGAAAGCTACTTTCTCAACTTTTGGCTCAACAGTCGAAGTAAACACTGTTTTGCAGAACAGAGGCATAACTTCCAATGATTTCAGCCGTGCTTTAATCTATTCGGTGACAGCGGCAGACGGATCAACCAAAGACTATACGGTCACAGTCAACGTTGCGGCCTCTGATGCAAAAGACCTGACCGCTTTCAGTTTTATGTCAAGCAACAACGGAGCCCTGGATGAGGATGTCACGGCCACTATCTCCGGAACCAGCATCGACGCAACTGTGCCGTTCGGCACAGATGTCACAGCCTTGAAGGCTACCTTCTCAACTTCCGGTGAGACAGTCGAAGTCAACTCAGTTGTGCAGAACAGCGGCGTCACTGCCAATGATTTCAGCAGTGCCGTCACCTATACGGTCACTGCGGCCGACTCATCTACCAAAGACTATACAGTCACGGTTACCGAAGCTTCTGCGGTTGCTAAAGACATCACTGCTTTTTCTTTCTTGACAAGTGTTAATGCAGGCTCTGCTAACGCTAAGCTGGATCAGGATGTTACCGGCGTAATTTCAGGTACTAGTATTTCAGTCACTATACCAAATAGCGACAGTGACGTTAAGCTCCAAAAATTGAAGGTAAATTTTACTACTACCGGAGCAATTGTCAAAATCGGATCAACAATACAAGTCAGTGACATCACGGAAGTTGATTTTAAAGAAGGACCCGTCATTTATACAGTCTACGGTTCGGACAATTCGACTCAAGACTATACAGTGACAGTCACTATAGCACTTTAATGCGGGTTCACAAATAGCAGGAGCAATTCAAGGAACAACACTCTCCCTGAGTACTGCTGTCGTTACTTATGTCGGAACAGCAAGAAGCAGCGGCTCTAACGATGGGACAGGGTCTGCAGCGGAATTTGACAAACCTGCCGGGATCACCACCGATGGCACTGATCTCTACGTGACGGATTGCAATAATCATACAATCCGCAAGGTTCAGTAGGAACCTATTGAAATTTTATCTTTTTCTTTCCCAACTGCTGATAATAGTCGAGTTTTCCTGCGGAAGATTCGGCTGTTATCGGCAGCATTTCCGGTACAAATACTACAGTCTAAATTCCTTCCTGGGTTAATCTCAATAGCGATGACTTGATAGACGGTGACAACTATCTTTGATCCACATCCATAATTTTCATCAGTTGATTGATCAGTTTTTCCTCTTGGGCATCGATCTCTCGGTCCGCCATCATCACTTCCCGCACGAGGTTTAGCAGGACCTCTTTTTGCTTCATGGACAACTTGGGGCTCAGAATACCAACCAGCTGATTGACTTTTTTCTTGAGCGCTTCGGGGTTGTGAACCAGTTTTTTGACATGGGATACTATCTGAGCCTGCACCGTTTTGAACTCCCCAAATTCGCTGATCCAGTGTAACTGGATAAATTGTTTGATAACATTCCACTCCTCTTCGTCGATATCTCCATCTACTGCAGACATTAGCGCTGCGAGGAATATGACGGTTGTCAGGGTGCTTTTATCAAATAGTTCCATGTTCCGGTTTCCTCTTTCTATTAAAAGCGAGTTATCAAGCCTGTAAGGGTTGATGCATGTCCGAAATTAGCACAGGTCAGCCATGGAGACAAGGGTCAAATGCGTTGTAAAATCGTAAATCCACTGTTAAACAAGTTTACCAGCACCCTGCATGGCAACAAAATTTTCAAGCATCTCATAGGATTGCGCCCCAACCAGGCGATCCTTGTTCATCAGAAAAGTCGGTACAGCTGTGATCCCCAACTCTCGGGAATCAGTCCAATCCTGGTCCACAGAGGCCTTGAAGAGCCTGTTGTTCAGGACATCTTCAGCCGTTTCACTGGAAAGATCGACAGAAGCTGCGAGATCAGTCAAAACAGGAGTCCGGGCTATATTTTTTCCGTCCACAAAATAGGCCTTGAAAGCTGCCTTATGGAACGCCTCACCAGCACCTTCAGTTTCGGCCCACAGCCCTAATTCCTGAGCAAGACGGCTGTTGTAGGTTTTATCACGTTCCCCAAGGGGCAGACCCAGCTCAGTGGCAGTGTCCCTGAGCCTTTTCATCATTGCATCGACATCCATCGGATAGCCTCTAAAAAGGTCTACGATTAATCGACCTTCTGCCGGGGTCTCCGGGTGCAGCGGAAAAGCCCGCCAACGAATTTCAATCTCATAGTTACGTTTCAGTTCTTCAACACGCCCGGTGATGAAATAGCACCAGGGTCATATATAATCGGAGAAGATCTCCAACACTTGTTTGTCTGACATTTTTCCCCTATCTTGTTAATCCAAATTACAGGCCCTTATATTAGATGACTAACGGCCGTCTTTCCAACTTTGCAAATACTCGATCCAGCGTTGAGACTGCTTTTTTAAAAAACTCTGCAGACGCATCAGAGACGATGGAGATTTGCGTTTCAAAAATTCATCAATAATGTTCATCATTTCGGTCGTTCTCAAGTAACCATAGGCTTTGTGCGGATTTTTCTCTCCCTTGTAGCCATAACCATTGATGACTGTTTGATCAATGACCTTGATCCCCCTTGAATTAGCTCTATAATCTTCTCCCAGATCATAGAAAAAGGCAATTTTATCCCGCAGATCAGCCTGATTAGACCAGCAGGTTCTCACGTTTTCAGGCGTTTTCAGCACCGGGATGGTCGATCCGCGCTCACCCATTTCCGCACCGATTTTGCTTCGTATGATAGGCAGCCCCAAGGGCGAACCAATAGTGACAAATGTATCGATCTCCACTTCAGGAACATAACGGGTCAATACATCATAAGCGACAATGGACCCCATGGAATGGGCGATCAAAAGTATTTCCTTTCCCCGATGTTGTTTCAGCACTTTTGCCAGATGCTGACAGGTCTGCTCCCGGATTGTTTCTTGTGCAGTGGTATGCACCCCGTCATCAGCTGTGTAATAGACCTCCAAATCGCTAAAAAAATGATGAATAATAAAGTCGCTGATGGACGAAAAATTAATAGAGAGATCCTCATTCAGAAAAATCCGGTTTAGCTGACCCCCTAAATAGTTTAGCAATTTCTTTCTGAAATCGCTACTCTTCTCATCCGGATAAAAGTTCGTTCCCGGAATATAGGGATCCTCGACATAGAGATCATGCTTTTTATCTTTGATCGCAGGATCCAAAGCAACTGGATGTTGGAAATCGGCCCAGTAAACCAATTGAAAGTCAAAATTCAAACTTTTTTGATTCGATCGACTTAGCCCTTCGATTATTGCTGACTCCCACCAACGGGTTAGTATGTTTTCGGGGACCTTGTTGCCTAAGCCGTGGATCCCGATTATGATTTTGGACATGTTAAAATTATCTAAAATAGGTCATACTGAAACGAAAGTCCATGCCCTGCAAGGCAGGTTTTTACAACGCGCGGATGTTGAAAGATGAGCTATTTGAAGAGTATCCACTTCAAATAGTCATGTCAACAATCTCAGCATCGACTCATTCCGGACGCAATGTCTAAAAAATGGCTTTACAGGCTCTTGATCTGGATCGGATTAACGGCTTCAGTTTTCATACCTTTGCCGGCCCAGGCCTTTCCGTCACAGAAGCAGATATCCCGCCAGATCCGGCAGCAACTTTCAGGAGTTGAAAGCCAAAAATGGTTACAGGTCCATCGCCAAACGATCAAATCTAATAAACTGTTATTTCAATTTTATAGACAGCGTCAATTCAATCCAGCCTGGATGACTCCGGCAAGACTGCAGCCGCTTGTTCAGGAAATGATCCACGCAATCCGTCAATCACGCTTTGACGGACTGGAACCGGAATTTTACCACCTCAAGGAAATCATCACCGCGACTTCAGCCATTGCAGGCAACAGTCAGCAACGAGATCCTGCTACCAGCATTGCCAGTTTGGATCTGCTGCTAAGCCACGCGTTTTTGCAACTCGGCCGCCATTTACAACGTGGGAAAGCAGGTGCGCCAATTGCGAATTCCGCTCGTTTTTTAAAAACAGCAGACAACCAACTACTGGAGGCCTTGTCCAACTTGCTGGTATCAGGAAAAATATTTTCCGAACTCGAAGGACTCAAAACAAACGGTCAGCACAATAAAAGCCTGCGACAAGCTCTGGGAAAATATCTGAGAATAAAGGCTAGAGGTGGCTGGCCGGTCATTCCACCGGGTAAAGCTTTGAAAAAGGGGGATCGTGATATCAGAATCAACCTGATAAAAAACCGTCTGTTACAAACCGGTGATCTAAACAAAAGCACAATTGCCCTCAACAAAAAAAAAGAACCAGCACCGGTTTTTGACTCCGTTCTGGAATCCGCAATCCGTCATTTCCAGGGCCGGCACGGGTTGAGAAGAAGCGGTCGCTTGAATCGGAAAACACGTCTTGCTTTGAATCTACCTGTTGAAAAGCGTCTCTTGCAGATCCAGATTAATATGGATCAACGACGCCGGCTTCCTCGCAACCTCCGACGACGCCATATCATCGTCAATATACCCTCAATGGAGTTGAAAGCGATTCTAAACAAAAAAATAGTCTTAAAAATGCGGGTTATTGTGGGTAAACCCGAACATCAAACTCCGGTCTTGAGTGATACAATTCCCTACCTGGTTATCAACCCATACTGGTATATCCCACCCGATTTTATCAAAGATGAAATTCTGCCAGCCATGAGAAAGGATCCCAATTACCTGGCGATCCGTGGTATCAGGTTATTTGAAAAAATGAGTGCCGACAAAAAGGAGATTCTGGCGGAAAATGTTGACTGGCAATCGCTGACTCCGGATAAGATCAACTTTTATTTCCGGCAGGATCCAGGCTGGGATAATTCCCTGGGAGCCATTAAATTTGTCATGCCCAACCGGCAGCACATTTATCTACATGACACCCCATCGAAAAGTCTGTTTCAAAAGTCCTCCCGTGCACTGAGTTTCGGTTGCGTCAGGGTCGAGCAACCTGTAAAACTGGCCACCTTCGTTTTGCAGGACACTCGGAACTGGACAGAATCGAAAATCCGCCGTTTAATGAATATCGGGGATTTACAAAGAGTCAATCTGTCGGAGCCCGTGCCCTTGTACCTAGCTTACTGGACGGTTCAGATGGATCAAAAAAATCGACTGCAATTTCTGCCCGATGTATATAATTTGGAGCCTGACCTGATCGCTTCTTTTACAGCAATTAAATAGAAGAATGGCAGCTGCGCTACTTATTGATCTCAAATATAAAGAGGCTATTTTCACCCGGAACAGTTTCAACATCGTAATTCAGAACCCATCGCAGCTGACCAAAACTGACTGTTTTTTTTATCCATTTGCAGACAAGACATGGATATGAAACAATGATCCACGCTATTATCATAATTGAGCAATACAAACCGCCAGGAGAAATCACATGGAAGCTGAGAACCTCGTTTATGGGTTTAAACGAAAGGTTTCCTGCTCATTTGAGGAAGCCGTCAAAAAAACGAAGAACTGCTTAAAAGAAGAGGGTTTTGGGGTCCTGACCGAAATCGATGTCAAAAGTACCATGAAGGAAAAACTGAATCATGATTTTCCAAACTATGTCATTTTGGGGGCCTGTAACCCGCCCCTGGCTCTGAATGTCCTATTGGCGGACATGGATATTGGTCTGATGTTGCCCTGTAATGTGATCGTTTACGAATTCCCGGAAACAGATAGTGTTTTCGTTACTGCCGTAGATCCCACAGCGATGATGCGGATCACCGGTCAGGAAGATGTGATCGCCTTTTCACAGGAGATCCGGGAAAAACTATTCCGCGCCCTGGAGAAAATCTAGAACTGATCCCGGAAGTGTCACCGGAAGATGAGCCAGGGTCGGCAAAAATTACCGTCAGCCAGAGCACCTCAAGGTCGACCCCACAGATCTTTCACTCTTTTTTTGTACATTTATAAATCATTTGATTTTAGGGTGCCGGTAAGATAAAATGTTATCCAACAAACAGGTTTTTCAACTGCCTTTGTCAGCTCTGGTGATAAGCTCCGATAGAATCGAGATCTGCTAAAGGGTTTTTCAAAGCAACCCGCTATTCTGCTGCTGGATTCCATCGCTTTTTTGTAGACCGTTTTCCAGACCTGGGCTGAAAAATCAGGAAATGGCATTGTTTCCTGATACAGGTATAAATCTTGCTGGATTGTTAACGACTCAAGCGCCAATGATCCATCAATGATTTTATTCGATAACACATAAACCAGGTGAAATCGTGAGTGTAGGGAAATTAACAGGCCCCAAAAAGGCAGCCATTCTCCTGCTAGCCCTCGGAGAAGAAGGAGCAGCAGACATTCTGAAAAATCTCGAGGATCGGGAAATTCAGCAAGTCGGATATTATATGGCTCGTTTTACTGACGTTTCTCCAGAAGAACTGGACAACGTTCTCGAAGAGTTCTACAGAAAAGCTGCTATGCAGGATCAAGGCGTTACAATCAACGCCAGTGGCGATTTCGTCAAAAACGCATTAACTCAGGCGTTGGGGGACGATAAAGCCAAATCCCTTGTGGATAACCTACAATCGTCTCAGGATGAGGGCTCTCTGGATTCGCTCAAATGGCTCGAACCCAAAATGGTCGCCAGCCATATTTTGAATGAACATCCTCAGACAGTCGCCTTGATATTAGCGCACCTGGAGGATCCTGAGCAGACCGCCCAGGTATTAAAAGAGCTTCCTGAAAATCTGCAGGCCGATGTGACCTACAGGATGGCTATCCTGGAATCCATACCTCCCGGGGTCGTGAAAGAGATCGAAGAGGTGCTTTCAAAAGAATTGAAGGCATCCGGAGCGTCTTCAGCAGCGAAGGTCGGGGGTGTTGAATCTGTGGCGGAAATGCTCAATACCATGGACAAAACAACTGAAAGCAGGATTCTGGCAACCATTGAAGAGTCGAACCCGGACCTGGCAGAACAGATTCGTGAATTGATGTTTACCTTCGAGGATCTTGTACTGGTCGATCCAGCAGGAATGCAGGCTATTTTAAAAGAGATCCCTCAGAACGAGTTGGTCCTGACACTTAAAACCGCTACGGATGCGGTGAGGGAGCACATTTTCAGCAATATGTCGGAACGGGCAGCGGACATGGTGCGAGATGACCTGGACGCATTGGGCCCGGTAAGGGTAGCCGATGTGGATATTGCACAGCAAAAAGTCGTCAAAGTTGCCCGAAAGCTGGAAGAGGAAGGCAAAATTATTATCAGTGGTTCGGGTGGCGGCGATGTCATATAGATCTCTTTAGCCCATGCTATTAGAAGTCCACGGCTAAATTGAATAATTCTATCAGAGCCAAAAAAACCGGTTGTGCAAATAGTCCTTTTATGAGAACTTAGGTTTTTTGGATCGCAACATGCATTTCCAAGGTAATTCGCGGGCTTGAAACGAGCCCGGTTACAATCTGATAGAAAGTACCATTTGTCAACGAGTAAAGTGGATGCTGGAAATTGGAGACAAACAAAAACTAAGATGAGGAGCATTCCACGATGGCTAATGGAACAGTAAAATGGTTTAACGACAACAAGGGATATGGTTTTATCGAAAATGAAGATGGAACAGATATTTTTGTACACTACTCAGCAATCAACAACTCCGGTTTCAGATCACTGAACGAAGGCGACAAAGTCTCTTTTGATATTGAAGAAGGTCAAAAAGGTCCTTCAGCAGCAAACGTCAGTATCGTTTAACGCCTGAAAAGATCCGGCTGGAAACGGTCGGATTGATACCCCCCCCCCACGAAAAACCTGCAAGACACTGGCACCCTGAATTTTCGTAAAGATCCACCAGACAGGAAAGGTCAGCACTGTTCAAACACACTGTTGATATGTTCAAACAAATACCCCCTTCTCCGCAGGAAATCGATCTGTTTTCTTTTATCCTTTGCTGTTTTCGGTCTGCCCTGACCAAAGCGTTTCTCTCTCTCCTTTACCGCCAGTTCGATCCATACTTCATCGGGAAATTGCATTTGTGCTTGAATCTCGGTGCCGTCAAAGCCTTTCTGTTTCAAGAACTGGGATATATCATAGGGCCCCTTTCCAGCCGCCATCCGATTTTCAATCATTCGTTGCAAGGACCCGGGTTTTACCTCAACCTCCACTTCACGTTTAGGCTTAAAACCTTCCAGAGCAAAATCAATCTGTGAACGGGTAAATCCTTTGCGATAGAGACGATTCTTAAGATTAAAAAACAGCTTCTCGGACACCTCAATCTCCGAATCAGCGGTGTTCATTTCTCTGGAGAGTGCTTTTTGACTATAATCTCTGGCCAAATCGTACCATTTTCTGTCCTCCGGATCGATATAGCTTGAGATCAGAGCAGGGGAAATCCCTCCCTTGATCCGCAGTTTCCTCTCCAGTTCTTTTGGTCCTTTGAGTCCGAACGTACCGGCGTGCAATCCGATCTGGCTTTCAATATACCGGGTATCATCAATCATACCCTCGGCTACCAGCTTATCGACAATAGCATCTACGTCAACAGTCTGCTCGGATTCAGCGGCACGTCTCAACAGGTCCTGCCGCATTTCAAACTCAGAATAGTCTCTTTTTCCAAGTTTATAAAGACACCAGGCCCGCCAGGATATCTTCAGCGGTTTTCGGTTCATAGTTAATCAATTGTGAGAAAACAAGACTACAGTAAGCATTTATTTAGCTTAGGGATCGTTCATAAATAACTTCATATAGGGATCGTACAAAAACAACTTGGCATAATCTGTCCGCAAAAGTCCCATAAAGACTGGACATTTTGCAGACAGAATGTGAACTAATTTTTGAGCCAACCCATAATCTATTTGCAAAAGTCCCCAAAGTACTGGACATTTTGCAAACAGAATGTGAACTAATTTTTGAGCCGACCTTTAACAGGTTGAGGCTATCTGACAGAAACCTAAATTGCAAGCAAAGGGATTAGGCCATTTTGGCGTCAAATAGCTGGCATATAAAATGCAGAATTGAATATATCCAACCCTGTAACGATATAACTTCGTTCTTCATTCATAATAAATAGGGTTTTAATCAATTCTGCAGAATTTAGTAGAGACTTAAGGAGACCAAAATGAATGCTTATAGAAACGATCATGACTATCAAGAACCTGATGAGATAATGATACCCTCTAAAGACGGATTTATCGTTATTCCGACAAATGCCATTAGAATGCAGGAATCTTCTGATCAGAGACCAAACACCAATAACAGTGGGTGGCGCTTTAACAAACTCAAAAATATTCTGCAATTTACATTGATGCCGGTGGGAATGATGGCGTTTTTGGCCTATATTGGGTTTTCCAATGCCGGTATGGTAGGCTTATTTGTCATGAGTACGATAGCAGGTCTCAGTTTTATGGCAATTTCCAACAACCGGATTGAGAAACAAGGGGCCGAATCCGTTGACAGAGAGCGAGAGTGACTTCGCGTTAACTCACATCCCAATAAGGTGACTGCAGCGTATCAATATCAGCAAAAATAAATATTAGAGAGCAAACATAGTAGATAGGAGAATAAAATGAATAACTTCGATGCGGTTGTGATGGGGTCTATCGAAATGGCTCAAGCCGAGGCGTTGAAACGCCGAAATAGCGAATTGACGGAGCATCATCTGCTCTGGGGGCTGATCAACAATCCCGGCACTGTCTCGTCCAAGCATCTCAAAGGTGAAAAGAAAGTAATTAAGGCTCTTCTGGACCAGCTACCCGTATTGGAACAAGTCAATTTATCAGAGATTAAACCCTCTCCAAAATTATCCGAATGGCTGACGCTGGCATCCTCCGATGCTATTCAAGCGGGAAGCGAGAATGTCGGGGAAGCGGTTCTGCTTCGACACCTGAAAAAATTCTACCCGCAACTTCAATTTGAAATGCCTGAGAACGATGGTGAAGATGAAATTCCTGAGTATCTTGAAAATCTAAACGAGCTGGCCGACAGCGGCAAGCTGGATCCGGTTATCGGTAGAGCCATGGAAATCCGGCGGGTTCAGGAAATACTTTGTCGCCGGACCAAAAACAATCCAGTTCTAGTAGGGGCCCCTGGTGTTGGGAAAACTGCCATAGTCGAAGGCCTGGCGGATTTGATTCAGAAAAATCAGGTCCCCGAGATCGTTCAGGGAAAGACTATCTACCGATTGAATATGGGGTCGCTGATGGCTGGGACCAAATACCGGGGTGAATTCGAAGAGCGCATCAACAATTTGATTAAATTCTTCAAAAAGCAAAGCCGAGAAGCCATCATCTTTATCGATGAGATTCACCTGCTGATCGGAGCCGGTAAAACAGATGGCGCTATGGATGCCGCCAACCTTCTCAAACCGGCACTCTCCAGAGGAGAGCTCAATTGCATCGGGGCAACTACCTATGAAGAGTATAAAAAATATATTGAGGCCGACTCGGCCCTGGAAAGACGCTTCCACCAGGTAGCTGTCGCTGAGCCCAGTAAAGAGGATACCATTCAAATTTTGATGGGTCTCAAGGAAAAACTTGAGATTCATCACGGCGTAGAGATTACCGAAGATGCAATTGTTGCAGCCGTTTATTTGTCAGATCAGTATATCTCCGACCGCTATCTGCCAGACAAGGCAATCGATATTGTAGACGAGGCCGCTTCCGGGCTCAAATTGAGTGCGGACTCGCTTCCACCAGAACTCCAGGAACTCGAAGCGCTGATCCGCAGCAAGAAAATTCTATCCAACGCCAACCCCCAGGACAAAAAACTCAAGATCGAGATAGAAGAACTGGAGGAAAAATTCAATGCACAGAAAGTGGAGTGGGATGAGAAAATTCTTAACTTGAAAAAGGTTGCACAGCTTAAACAACAGTCGGAGAAATCCCAGTTTTTGTTACAGAAGGCGGAGGCCGAAGGAGACTTTGAAACAGCATCACGACTGAAGTATGGCGAAATCCCTAAAATAGAGGAAGAACTGGCTCAGTTTGAAGTGTCCTGGAAACTGATCAGGCAAAATGTGGGTGAGGTAATTGCCAGAGCCACCGGTGTGCCAGTGGAGAGGGTGTTGCGTTCCCAGCAGGAGAACCTTTTAGATCTGGAGGCCTATCTGACACACAGGGTTCTCGGACAGGAAGAGGCTCTGGCTGAAATTTCAGATACGCTGATTGCCGCCCATGCGGGCCTTTCGGATCAAACCCGTCCTCTGGGCAGTTTCTTGCTGATGGGACCGTCAGGCGTCGGAAAAACCGAGACTGCCAAGGCACTGACCGAATTTCTCTTCAGCAACGAAAAACTGCTGATCCGGATCGATCTCAGTGAATACAGCGAGCGGCACTCCGTCGCCAAACTGATCGGTGCACCTCCGGGCTACGTCGGATACGAAAAGGGAGGTATTTTGACCGAGGCTGTCCGTCACAATCCCTATAGTGTGATCCTTTTTGATGAAATCGAAAAAGCCCACCCGGATTTCAGTGATATTATGCTACAAATCCTGGATGACGGTCTCCTGACGGACACCCATGGCCGGACTGTGAACTTTAAAAATACGGTGGTGTTTGCCACTTCGAACCTGCCCACACATGAAGGATATCTGAAAACCGAGCTTATCGGTCGACTGGATGGTGTGCTTTATTATTCGCATCTCGATCAGAAAACCATTGAGGCGATCCTTGATCGAGAGTTGGGGCTGTTGAATGACAAACTGACCGGCAAAGAGATTACATTGGATGTGGATAAAAAGCTCCGTGAAAAAATCAAGGTTGCCGGATTTGACGAAAAATATGGTGCCCGACCCATGAAAAATGCCTTCAACCGGCTGGTGATCAGGCCTTTTTCCAAGATCCTGCTGGCGGATCCCCATATGAAGGGAAGCTATCAGTTGACAGTAGATGAACACAATCAACTCCGAATGAATCCAGCCAAATAAACCTCTGGATTCTCACCCAATTCAACAACCCCGCATTCTCCCCCTGTTCCACCTTCAATAGTTGGAACGGGGGGTGCCCTTCAATCTTCCCTACCTGTTTCAGACCAGACGATCTATAAGCCCCTGCTGCAAGTTTCGCAGCTTGCTTTCGCTGAAATCCCGAACTCGCTTTGCTCAAAAAGGCAGGATTTCGGGCACTCAATTTCGTTAAGATCATCTAAAAACGCCTCCAGGCAATTGCTACGCGTCCATAACAGACGCTTTGTATGCCAATAATCCTTAAGCTAATGACATTGAGATGTGAGCTGTTTAATCGTTATCAACGACATGGGCCAAAAAGACCTGGTTTGTGTTCTAAACGGATGAGATGGCCCAGTTGTTAACCATTTTCCCAGTCAGGATGGCCTGGTTAAGAAAAGGGGCCTGCAAATACGGGAGATAAACTCGTTTACTTTACTGGTATTAAAGTACTTTCATTACTTGGCACACCCGATGCAATATACTTATATATCAATTAAGTAATTTTCTAATTATTAATTTTGGAGGTCATTATGTTTACAAGATTTGCTAATGCATTCGACACATTGTCAAGCATCCAAAACGCAGTTGAAGCTGCCAGACGTTCCGATTTTTCCGGATACAGTACGACTCAGAGGAGAGTATACCCGTTTGTTAATCTTTTTCAGGAAAATGACAATACCGTCCTGACGGCCGAAGTTCCCGGGCTTAAAAAAGAGGAAATCAAATTGGAAATCAAGGACAATCTGATCAGAATTTCTGGAAAAAGAAAGATCGAGTATCCTGAAAAGTCCAGTGTCCACAGACTTGAAAGGCGTAATTTAAATTTTGACCGTACCATCAAACTTCCGGTGAAGGTTGATGTCAGTCTGGTTAAAGCCGAATACCAGAATGGTATTCTGAAAGTGGTGCTGCCCAGGGCAGAAAGCGACAAACCCAAATCCATTGAAATCAATTAACGAATCTGATTTTAACAAGTTAAAGATTCAAGAGCATTTAAACATTAGAATATAAGGAGTTTATCATGTCTGAAGATACAAATAAAATGGTTGTGGAGAATAAAAAAGAGGTCTCCTTAGAAAAAGCGCAGACGATCCCGGGAAAACAATATATTCCTGCCACAGATATTGCAGAGACAGATAAAGAATTGCTGCTTTATATGGACATGCCAGGCGTGGACAGGAAGAAAGTTGAAATCAATCTCAATAAGAATGTTCTCTCGATTAACGGACAGATTGACTATCAGCCCAACGGTGATCTGAAACTGATCTATTCAGAATATAATAGCGGTCATTTTACCCGACGGTTTGAGTTGTCCAATGAGATTGATCAGACAAAGATTGAGGCCCGGATGAATGACGGGGTTCTGTTCCTCAAACTGCCAAAGGTGCCTGAGAAACAGCCTACAGCAATTGAAGTGAACTAAGGGATTGTACAAAAATAACTTGGCATAATCTGTCCGCAAAAGTTCCGTAAAGACTGGACATTTTGCAGACAAAATGCCAAGTAATTTTTGAGCCAACCCTAAGGCAAATCCAACCAAAATTCCAGGTAATACTGGTTTCCCGGGACCTCCACCGTTTTCCAAGCCGTCGTTCAGCCCCTTTTTCGCAGCTGAGAAAAAAGCATGCCGGCAAACATCAGGAGACAGCCGATCATTGAGCGGGTGGAAAGCATCTCATTCAGAATGAGCCAGCCGCCAATAGCTGCGAACACCGACTCCAGACTCAGGATAATTGCAGCATGGGCAGGGTGTGCATTACGTTGAGCCACAACCTGAAGCGTGTAGGCGATTCCGACTGATCCCAATCCTCCGTAAAGAATGGGAATGCCAGCATTCAGAATCTCCTGCAGGACGATGGTTTCGAATATCAGGGCAGTGATCAGGCTTAAGATGGAGCAGAAGGCGAATTGAATCAGAGAGAGAACAATGGGATCGATCTTTTTGGAAAAATGATCAATCAGCAGAATGTGGGAAGCCCAGAATAAGGCACCGATAATCTCCAGCAGATCGCCGAACTGAATCGTAAAACTGCTGGTAACGCTGAGCAAATAGAGACCGATAGCGGCCAATGAGGCCCCGATCCAGGTTCCTGAACCAGATCTTCGCCCCCTGAAGAACCAGAGAATGGGAACGATCACAACATAAAGCCCGGTGATAAATCCGGCTTTCCCGGCAGTTGTATACACCAGCCCCACCTGTTGCAATGAAGCCCCCAGGAATAGCGCCAATCCGGTCAGGCCACCGCTTAATATCAATTTCGTCGGACTGATTTGCTTGGGTCTGCCTTTTTCCGTGCGGGTTCTTCTTTGTGAAAACAGTATCAGTGGAATCAGGGAAAGGCTACCCAGCGCGAAACGGACACCGTTGAAGGTAAAGGGGCCCACATAATCCATCCCGATACGTTGTGCCACAAAGGCAAACCCCCAGATCAGACCGGTAACCAGCAGCAGCAGGTCTGATTTTATCAGTTGTGATTTCATTCAGTATTTAGATAGCGATGGGTTCTCAGTGCTATGACAAGTGAGAATACCCCTTGATCACCTTGTCAAGCACTTTGGCCATTTCGCGCCCACTGTTGATTGCCCTGACAACAAGTGATTGACCATGGGCCATATCGCCAGCAGCAAAGATTTTTTCCACTGATGTACGGTAGTTGTCTGTGGCAACATTGCCCCGCTGGTCCAGGTCAACACCGAAATCCGTCAACATGCCTTCATGCACCGGATGTACGAAACCCATAGCAAGCAGCACCAGGTCCGCCTTGAGCTCAAATTCACTTTCAGGAATCACCGTCATGTTGCTGCGTCCCTCCGCGTCGGGCTTGGACCACTTCACGCGGACGCATTTTATTGTGTCAACCTTCTTCTGGCCGACAAATTCCTGGCTCACGACAGCAAAGTCCCGCTTGCACCCTTCCTCCTGTGAGCTCGACGTGCGCATGATTTGCGGCCA